>Ga0080027_10001148_pt1 | contig 10752 bp, 16 predicted proteins | sample OrgsoiDNA2013046_FD_70962 | JGI IMG/M metagenome (GOLD analysis project Ga0080027, IMG submission 70962) | Permafrost soil microbial communities from the Arctic, to analyse light accelerated degradation of dissolved organic matter (DOM) -... | ecosystem: Environmental > Terrestrial > Soil >...
TCATACCGGGCTACCACCGAAGACCAATATCGCCGTTTCTCCCCACGTGCCTTCATGCCACCCAGGGTGCGCCCACCGCCCGATCACCGCCAGACGTCGCGAGTCGGACGGTTACATATCGGTGGTGTCCATGACCACCCCGGCCTGCACCGCGCGCGCGAAGGTCGGGTTGAAGGGGCGCGCCAACCGCGAGAGCAGCCGCATGGACGCGCGCGGGATGTGCTTGATGGGACCGCTCACCCCGACGGCCGACGCGAACGTGTCGACGAACTGAACCAGAGACAGGTTGTGCGTCCCGCCGATATCGACGATTGCACCCCGCATCTCGTCCGTGAGCGCCGCCATCTCGACGAATCGCGCGACGTCCCGAACCGAGACGAAATTGACGGGATTGGAGGCCGCGCCGAAGACGACCGTCTGGCCCTTGTTCATCAGAGGCGCGCACAGCACCATCTGAAAGGTTTCGGTGAAGGTGGAGGGCCTCAGGATCGACCAGGTTTCACGAGTGGTTGACGCGCGCGCTTTCAGCAGAACTTCTGGGCTGACAATGCTTCTGGGACTCGCGGCCTGGGTGCGCTCCGCCTCAGCCCAGCCCAGGCGTCGCAGCCAGCGCCACTGGCAGCCAGCGCTTCGCGCAGCTACGCGCCGGTCCAGGCGATCGCCACCAGTTCGGCGCAGAACGATGCCGGAATGTTCGAGTTCGCCTTTCGCGACGAGCGCTATCTGCCCTTCGAGCTGGCCGGGGCGATCAGCGAGTGGCATCTCGAGCTCGCGACCGGACAGGAGCTCCGCCAGTTCGACTATGGGACGATTGCCGATGTCGTTCTTCACCTGAGCTACACCGCCCGCGAGCAGGGCGGCTCCTTCAAGGACCAGGCGACGGCCTCGGTCAAGGACTTCATGCGGAACGCCGCGGAGGCCGTGGACCAGCCATTCACACAACTGGTCAGCGCACGTCACGACTTCCCGTCGGAGTGGGTACCGCTGGTACCCCGCGGCCGCCGGCGACGAGCAGGTCCTGTCGATGACGATGGGCCTCGACCGGCTACCGTTCTTCATACAGGGCCGGCGCGTCGAGATCGAGCGAGTCGAGGTATTCGCGAAGGGTACCCCGGGCACAAGCTACAACCTGGAGCTGTCGTACACGGATCGGAGTGGCGCCAGCGTCGCCTCAACTCAGATCACAGCGGCCCCCGAGGCCGCGTGGGGCGGTGCCCAGACCGTATCAATCGGGCAGACCGACGCCGGCCTCGATCTCGAGCAACTGGACATCGAGAAGGCGATCGCGCTGAAGCTCAAGCGCACGACGGCGATGGCTTTCACCGGGCTCGCGACTGATTTCCAGGAGTTTGAGAACGTTTTTCTGATCCTCCACTACAAGCTGGCCAATTGACCGATCACGTCGCGGCGATGACCGACAAGTTCGAGGACCAGCTTCGAACGCAGGAGCACGCCGGTTCGCGCTGAGCGAGGTCGGCGAAGCGCTGAGTCACGTCGGCGAGGCGCACGCCCAACGGCAGATCGTCATCCTGATCGGCAGCCAGGTTTGCGGCTCCGCAGGGCAGGCAGTGATAATATGTTCTCAAATTTCACCTTGCAGGGTGAACATTGACATCGAAATATGATTCTCTCGCCGGCGACGTTCTTGGTGACGGACGGCAACTGGCGACTCTTCCGACGACGTCGACCTCGATCGCGACATCGGTCCCGCGGGCCTCGTTACAGCGTTGCGGGAGTCGAGGCAACTCGCTGGAATCGTGGGGAAAGGCGACTGACCCCAGCGGGGCACCTCGTTACGTCGTCGTTACACCCGTTCAACCTCCCGAAATCATTTGCGAAAAAAGCGACCCCAGCGGGATTCGAAACGGAAGAAGAAATGAATCGTTTCGCTGATTTGCACAGCAGTCTCGCGAAGTTAGGAGTTCCGTTGGGGTCCGGTGAGATCGCTTGAAAGCACTAAAAAGTCGGTACGTTTTGGCCAGCCGTGGGCCCGAGACGCCTGACCGTGCTGACCGGGTTACCAACCCGATGGGGTCGGCACGGACATTCTGCTGGCGGAGGCGCTGGCGACCGACTGGCCCCGGCGACGCGTGGAGCTCTTTCAGTTTCAGCTGGCGATGTCATCCAGCGCCAGCACGAGCAAGGCCCCTTCGACATCAAGGCCGAATGCTCCGACCGGCGCCTGCTCTCGGCGGAGGAGACCTGCAATGGCAGCGGTGCCAGCGTTGCCAACTCGAAGCCAGATGACCTTTGGCGGAGCACCGTCCAGGAAACTTCGCTGACGGAAATCGTTGTCTTTCGAGACAATCATGAATTCATGGCGGCGCGCGTGATCCCACACGAGACCATCGACAGCGCCCAGCAGGCCGATATTGCGCACGTGGCTGCTACCCGGAAAGTCCTCCCGCAGCAACTCCACGAGCCGATGGCTCAGGTTTTCGTCGAACAGGAGCTTCACGCGGCCGAGTTGAACAAACGCCGCTCACGGGCTGCCGCGAAAGCCAGGCAGGCGCGGATGTTCTCGCGAGTGAGCTCTGGAAAATCCCCGAGGATCTGGTCCTCCGTCATGCCGCCAGCGAGGTACTCCAGCACATCGTAAACGGCGATCCGAGTCCCCTTGATGCAGGGCTTCCCGCTCCGGACCTCCGAGCTTATCGCGATCTGGTCCTGCCAAGTCATCGTCGTGATTCTACGCTCATGCCCATCATCCGGCAACGCGTCAGGCCTGCGAGGCGGGCATGAGTGGGCCAACTCGCGGCTGATCATGTCTCCAAGTCGCGTTGTCGCGCCACATGCGGTGGATGAGGTTGCGCAGATCCATGTCGAGGGGAGGGCGGCCCGGGCGAGTGCGCGAGCGCCATCGCCAGAGCAGCCGCCAGCCGGTTCTGTGCCATCGGATGACGGTCTCGGGCGGACGATGAGCACTGCGGAGGGCAGTCACAAACCCCGCCGGCCAGTGTCGCGAGAGCAGCGAAGGGCCGCGGGCGCGGGTGCTTGACGTGCCTGCGCGGGACGATGACCGGTTGGCGCAAGAGTAGGTTCTCCTCGACGAGCGTGGTTTGGGGGCCACGAACACCAAGACGAGGTCTCCAGAAGCTGCAGGAGGTAGTCACGGAAGCTCCCGGCTTATCACGGGCGTGGCGAGCGGTGTGCCAGGACACGTACACCGGCCAGGGCCGGTGTCGACAGGTCAGGGCGATTGCGTTGTGGTCTTCCAGTTGTTCAGGGTGAGCGCGCATCGGGAGGCGGCGTGGCAGCAGCCGCGTTTCGAACTCGGCGCCGAGCGCGCAGCCGCGGACGCCGACTCGATCGTCATGGTTGGTTCAGTCGAGTCGAGGAGCGAGTGAACGGCCATCCGGTTCGTGCCCATCCGCCTGGCCACCTCGGAGATCGAGATGTTGCCAGCCATGTCGCGCATCGTCGAGCGGTCGCGCGAGCATCTTTTCTCGCGTGAGAGTCTGCGTGCCCGCGGTAGACTTGCTCTGACATGAATCTGCAGGTCATGTCCGACCTCCATTTCGAGATGCACGCAGACGGTGGCGCGGAGTTCATCCGGGGGCTCGACCCGACCGGCGTCGATCTCCTGGTGCTGGCCGGTGACATCACCACGGCACAGCGGTACTCGGAGATGGAGACGGTCTTCAAGTCGCTCGTCAAAAAATACCAGCGTATCCTCTACGTGCCAGGCAATCACGAGTACTACAGGTCGTCGCCGAAGCAGGTGGCCGTCAATCTGGCCAGGCTCGCCAAGGACGTGCCCGAGATCGTGATTCCATGGAACGAGGTCGTGGTCATTGGCGGTCACAGGTTCGTCGCGGGCACGATGTGGTTTCGCCGTGACCCGATGGGCGAGCTGAACAAGCGCTTCATGAACGACTTCTCGCAGATTGAAGACTTCGAACCGTGGGTGTACGACCAAAATGTCGCCTTCGAGAAGGTCATGGCGACACAGGTCGAACCAGGGGATGTCGTCGTCACGCACCATTTGCCGACTCCCGAGAGTGTTCCGCCAAGGTTCGCTCGATCGGCGATCAACGCGTTCTTTCTGTCCGACATGACTTCGTATCTGCGCGACCTTCGCCCGAAACTCTGGATTCATGGTCACACGCACGATCGTTGCGACTACACGATCGCGGACACCCGCGTTGTCGCGAACCCGTTCGGCTATCCCAGGGAGCTGGCCAGCAACACCAGGTTCGACCCGGCGTTCAGAGTGGAGATTTGAATCTCGGGTCCACGCCCGGGCCGATTCGCCGGAGGTGATCCCAGGACGCGCCCTATCGTGGGCTCACGCTTTTCGGGGAAGGGCCCCGCGACTGCCGCGGTTGGGGACCAATGCTCAGGCAGATTACTGGAAGCCGGAGATGACCACCGTGCTAAGCTAAAATTGTGTCGCGCTTCGAGGAAGCGGAGAAGCTGGTCTCGAGTCTGACGCCGGCAGAGAAGGCGCAGCTGCTGCGCAGGATAGCGGCTGACCTCGGTGAGGCATTCCCAGGCGTAGAGACGACCCCGGAGATCTGCGGAGGCGTCCCGCGGATCGTGCGCACGCGGATTCCAGTGTGGGTCCTGGAACAGGCGCGAAGGCAGGGTGCTCGCGAGCCGGATCTCCTTCGGGCGTACCCGGCGCTGCGCGCGGATGACCTGGCGACCGCTTGGGTATTCGTCGACAGCCACGCCGACCTCATCGAAGAGCAGATTGTCGAGAACGAGGCCGCGTAAACTGTGGCTCGTCTCCTCGCGGACGAGAATCTGCCCGAGCCAGTCGTCGCAGAGTTGACGAGGTTGGGCCACGATGTCCTGACGGCGCGAGCGGCAGGTTACGCCGAACAGTCATGGCCCGATCCTGAAGTCCTCGCGTTCGCCACCCGGGACAGGCGCGCGGTCGTGACCCTCAATCGGAAGGACTTCCTTCGGTTGCACCGCGAGACGCCCCTGCACGCCGGCATCGTCGTCTGCACTTTCGACCTGAACTTCGCCAGACAGGCCCGCCGGATAGATGAGGTGCTGCAGCACCTCGGCGATCTGGTGGGCAAGGTTCTTCGGGTCAACAGGCCCTGAGATCCAAACACCGCTGATGACGTGCTGACTACGGTAATCGCGTTCGGCGCGTGCGGAGCGGGACAGCCGACCCAGCTGTCACGTGCCCCCGGTTATCTGGCGGAGACCATTGAGCCTGCCGCTTCTCGGTCTCAGCTCCGGGTTGCAGCTACCCCTGTCACAGGGGGAAACCGAAACCCCATGACCGACGAAGAGACCGTCCAAAAACTCATGAACCTGCGGCTGGGCGCCCTGGCCCAGGCTGTCTGAGGCCTGTTGACCCAGGCCTGGGTGATGCGCGGCAAACGTCCGTGCGAGGTCGAGCTCGTCCACTTGATCGACATCCGCGAGCGGCCTAGCGTTTCTGGCGTGGCCGGCACAGAAAAACTGAGGACCTTGAGGCGCGGCATGCGAGGCGAGGACGTCATCGGCTGGCAGCGCTTCCTGATGAATCTCCGGCGGCGACCCGAGGTGGGAGGCTCATTTCCCGCGATCACCGTCGACGGAATGTTCGGTTTCGAAACGGCCCGCGCGACGAAGTCCTTTCAGACGCGCTTCGGCCTAGGCAGCGACGGCGTCGTCAATCAGCTGACCTGGGCCAAGGCCGGGACGATGGGTCTGCTTCCAGTTCCGTTCACCGGCCGCGTCCCAGCCGCCAGCTCGATGCCGGGCGCCGAGGTGCAGGTGCCGATAGTCCCGCAGGGAGCGCCGCCGCCGTCGCCGCCCCCACCTCTGCCGCCCGAGGGAAGCACCCGCGAGCAAAGTTGGCGCCGCCTGCGTGCTGAAGGATGGGCCGGGACTGGCAGCCTTCGGGCCGGGCTGACGGCGTCGCACGCCGTATTTCAGTCACTCGCTGGGGGTTCGGACGACTACATTTACGACGAATACAAGGTGGAAATCAGCAAGATGCCCGGCGGAGTGACGCCCGAGGAGTTCCTAAAGGAGCTGGGGAAGGATCTGCACGGCGCCGTGAAGGAGCCAGACTTCGACCGGATCAACAAATTCAAGCGCAGGGCCGGTGGCGCCCTGAAGGTCGGCGAAATCATCGATATCGACATCATGGGCCCGTTCAATGGATCGGTGATTCTTGCCGAGCTGGGCCCGACATATTACGTCTTTCAAACTGTCGACACCATCGAGAACGGCCCGCACCCGAAAACGGATCGCGGGAATTTGGGTTCGAACGACGACTTGGCGTGATCACGTTCTACACGAGGGGTGTCAGCCGCCCGAGCAATGTGTTGGTCGGCTTCGTCGGGAAGGGCATCCAGGCCGAAGGATGGACCTGGCTGATGCATGGAATTTCCGCGCAAATTGGGGAGCGAGGAGGAAAGTCGCATTTCGTCAGTTTCTCGTCGACCCGAGAGGCACGAGCGAACTGACGATGATGTTCACTCCCGGTTCCGCGACGCATGCGCACGAAGCGGTTGCCGGGGCGGCGCGTGAAGGACCCGCGACGCCGCGCGGGATGCGGGGAAGAGACGTCGCGATCGTCCTCGGCGTTCTTTCGGTCGGCCTGCTTTGGTCGTACGTGACCAAAGTATATGACGTCCGCGTGCCCAGCATCCGGGTGGCGCTGACCGCTCTCAGCATCGCACTGTCCTTTGTCTTGTTCTGGGCGGGTCTGGCGGTGTTGGGTGTGCCACGCGGCGCCCGCGCGACCCCCGCCTTGTGGGCCCTGCTGGGGTGGAACGGCGTGCTGCTGGGACAGATGCCGTACGTGGGTTATCTCCTCATGCCCGTCGAGGTGCTGCTGTCGGTGTGGCTGTTGCGTAGACAGGTGGCGTTGTCGCATCTCCCCGCGTTCGTGTTAGCCGTGTTGGTGCGCGCGCTGGTATTTGGGGGGATCTCTGCAGCTTCACACATGGCGCGCTATCACCTGTTGCAATGATCATCATGCCGGCATGGCGCGCGCGCCACGACGACTTGGGCGTACGCGAGGCGGAGTGGGAACGCCACCCGCTTACGGCATCTCTCGAGGAACGCGCACGGCATCACGACCGTTACATACGGACGCTCGCTGCCAAAAGCGCGGACGAAGCAGCCCAGGTGTGGACCCGCGCCGTGGACGCCCTGATGAGGTACGACATCTATCCGCCCCGCCGTATGCGAGCGCGCGTTTGCACGCCCGATCGCCGCGTGCGCCCCGGTTGCCTGATCATCCAGCGGATCATCGCTGGTCCTTTCGCCATCGAAGCCGCCGTGCGTGTGGTCGACGTGTTCCGGTCGACCAGCGGAGCTCGCCGCCAAGGCTTTTCCTACGTGACGCTGCAAGGTCACGCCGAGCGCGGCCTAGCGACGTTCTCCGTTGAGACCGATCCTGCCGGCCAGGCAATCTTCAAGATAGAGAGCTGGTCCTGCCCCGCCGATCGTCTGGGCACGCTGATGGCACCGCTTTCGCGTCGCATTCAACAACGCTTCACCCAGGAAGCGCTGGATCACTTCGCCGAGGTTGTGAGCGGGGGCCACGGCTGAGCACCGGAGGCGCATTGAAGGGTCAGTCCCAAGTCGCCATAGTCGCCGCGGTCCTCGCCCCCCCCACGAGGCGAGCGAGCAGGTCGTGTTCCTCGGCGGCTGCGTCCCCGGGTTCTACGTTCGTCCCACGGGTGCGCCTATCGGGCCGAACCAGGGTTGTCCACGCATGTCGACGATGTCGCCCTGGATCCTGCAAGAGCAGATGCTCGCCCGGCTGTTACGCTTCGGCAAGGTTCACCGATGATTTCGCGACGCGGTCTTATGCCGGCCAGTGCAGGGGCCAACTCGGCATCTCGCCCGTGTCCTAAGTAGAGAGAATTGGCCCCATATTGGCCCCTGCCAACGGAACCGGCCTGACCACCGCCAGATTCGACGAGGAAACGACTCATTCCGGGGCAGTCGGCGGCGACCCCACCGGGATGGTTACCGGATGCGCCTCGCTGACCGACTCAACTGTCCGATACTATTGCGTAATTTGTCTGCGACCCCAGCGGGATTCGAACTCGAATCCAGAGAATCACGGAAACATCAATCGCGGCGCGGCCTTGCGCTGTTTTGAGAGCGGTTCCGGGTAGTTCCGAGAATCCGGGCTGGGGCGCGGTGAAGTCGGGCCAACCGTGGCGTTCCCTGCTGTCGTGGCAACGGGATGGCAACTGTCTGCAGCGTGATTGCCCATCAGCAACGATGGCCCGCCGCGGCGTCAAGGACGTCCGCTTGGCGGGCATTCCATTCGCGGGCTACCATGAACATCATGCAGGTGGCACGCGCCCTTCAGTCCCATATTGACGACACTGCCGGCCGGCCCGTCGTGGCCGGAACCGACATCAAGGTCGGGCAAATCGCGTGGGAGTGCGAATATCACGGGATGACGCCAGATGACATCATCGAGGCGCACCCCCACCTGACGCTGGCAGATGTCCATGCGGCACTGGCGTATTTCTATGACCACCGCGAGGCAGTTGTGGCGGAGTGGCAGGAGCGGGACCGGTTGATCGAGGCGATGCAGACAGAGTTTCCTGCGCCTCCGCTGCGACCCCGCCAGCGCGCGAAATAGGTCTACGCGTGGGGTTGCGCCTCTATGTCGACGAATGTGTCGACGGCCGGATAACGGCGGGTCTCCGACGGCGCGGAGTCGATGTCGTCACTGCTGCGGACGAACGACTCCTTGGGGCATCGGATGACCAACAGATGGAACGGGCGACGGCGCTGGGACGGGTCATCTTGACTGCCGACGAGGACTTCTTTGTGATCGTTCGTGATCGGTTCGCGCGCGGCGTCTCCTTTCCAGGCCTCATGTTCGTGAAGCCCCAGACCGACGTTGGCCGCGCCATTCGTGCCATCGTTCACACCGCCGACGCGATTGATGCCGACTCGCAGAACTGGGTCAAGTGGCTGCCGTGACAAAGACTGCTGTCGGACTGCACGATCAATTCAGCGTCGGACCTTCAACTTCACCAACTGGAGGGGCGCTCGCCTCAGGTTCGACCGGCTCCATAGGCCCATCAGCCCAGTCGGTTTCCTGCCAACCGCGAAGCAGGGCCTCATCGGTCTTGCACACGAGGCAGTACGCGAGAATGGAATCGTCCTGCTCCTTGATGACCCACATCAGACCGAGGCAGCTCCGTCGCCCAGGGCGGCGCCGGCAAGCAATTAGGGTTTCGCGAACTTCTGCCCGTTGAAGCGGTCCGCCGTACTCGATGAACTGAGCCACGCGAAGGACCTGTCGTCTGAAACGCAGGTTGTCCATCGGGATCTGGCCGTGCTCGTCGAGCCAATGGGTCACGTCGATGATCCGCATCGCTCCTTGGATAGCACGACGACGTGGTCGGGGCGGTACACACGCGGCGACCTCGGCAGGGCGATCGCCCACCGTCCAATAAGGACCCCCGGCCGACACGGATCCCGAAAAGCCGACCAAGCCCATCGAGGAAAGCGACGCCCAGCGGGTCGAATCTCACGGAAGGCCGCCTATCTGGCGGAAAACATTGGGTGGTCCTTGGCAACAGCGTGGCAACGCCAAACAAGTGCGGATAAAAGACCAGCGATTACAATGTGTTACAGCGACCCCAGCGGGAAACCGGACGATCAAAAGAAACTCAATCGCGGCGCGGCCTTGCGCTGTTTCGTGAGCGATTCCGGGGAGTTCGTACAATCCGCGCTGGGGCGCGGTGGGGTTGGGCGTGCCGTGATGTTCCGTGTGGTCGTGGCAACGGGATGGCAACGGACAGCCGTCCTATCTCTCAAGCTAGGATGGCGCATGAGCGAGACCAAACTACAAGAGCCCCAGGACGCCACGCTGTTGGACGTGCTGATCGACGCTTTTGAAAAAAACGAAGTGCTGGGTGGCTTTCACTACCGACAGCTCCCTCTGGCCGACCAAGCCGCAGCGGTTCGCAAATTCGCAGCCCTCGCGGACGAGGCCAAGCGCTGGAAAGGCGCGGCCCTCCGAACTCAGGAGACGTCGAGCAGGCGAATCGCAGTGTGGGACGATCTCGAGATTCGCCAAGCGGGGCGCGGAATCTTGGTGCGCATCAGGGCGCCGAGGTTCCATCACTGGTGGCACGAGGGGGCGAGCTGGGAAGGAGATCCGATGGCTCAGATCTTCGACTGGATACGACAAGAGGACGGTCACGGCGAGAATCGTTTGGGCTGAGCAGCTGGGCGAAGGGGGCGATCCGCCGTTCCCTGGTAGCGCTGACCGCCGTGAATTTACCCTTTGAATCTCTACACTAAGACCCCAGGGCATGACCAACCCAGTTACTGTCAGTTACTGCGCGTTACTGACAGTAAGTATTTAATCTTTCGCTTGTGCATGCGTACTGACAGACTACGTGGCATGGAAGTCAAACAAGCACCCGCAATCATCATCCCCGTGAACGTCCTGGCGACACTTAGTCAAACTACCCAGGCCGAGATCCTGAACCTTTTTGCGATCCCCGGGCTGCGTGCAGTCACTGCATCCGGCGCAACACCGCTCCCTGTTGGCCCGCCCGTCGCAACCACTCCGTCCACCTTCGACCTGGATTCGGCCGACCAGCCGGCCGATATGTCGGTGGCGACCTTCGCGCGATTTATGGCGGGCGTCTCGGCAAGGACTTCGTCCCTCCTGCGGTGCGTCGCAGAGAAACGGGGCCGGGCGCTCATCACCGACCTGTTGAAAGTTTCCGGCGACAAGCACTGGCGGCAGCTCGCGGGCTTCTTGTCCGGGGTCACCCGCCGCGCGCGACGCATCCTACGAGA
>Ga0080027_10001149_pt1 | contig 10751 bp, 9 predicted proteins | sample OrgsoiDNA2013046_FD_70962 | JGI IMG/M metagenome (GOLD analysis project Ga0080027, IMG submission 70962) | Permafrost soil microbial communities from the Arctic, to analyse light accelerated degradation of dissolved organic matter (DOM) -... | ecosystem: Environmental > Terrestrial > Soil >...
CTGCCCGTCGGGGGCGGTCTGGTCGAGAATCGTGGTGACCGCGGGCAAGAAGCCGAGGTCGGCCATGTGGTCGGCCTCGTCGATGACGGCAACCTCGACGCTTGACAGCACCAGGCAGCGCCGCTCAAGCAGGTCGATCAGCCGACCCGGGGTGGCAACCACGAGGTCGACCCCTCGGGTGAGCGCGTCGATCTGCTTTCCGTAGGGCGCGCCGCCGAAGACGCAGCAAAGCTTGAGGCCAAGCGCCTCACCGAGCGGGCGGATCGCGTCGGCAACCTGCATCGCCAGCTCGCGGGTAGGCACGAGCACCAGCGCGCGGGGTGCTTTCGACGTCCGCATCGAGCCGGACGTCGCGAGGCGGGCGAGCATGGGGAGCCCGAAGGCCATTGTTTTGCCGCCACCGGTCTGGGCGCGACCGAGCACGTCGCGGCCGGCCAGCGCGTCAGGTATCGCGTGCGACTGGATGGCAAAGGGGGATTCGATGCCGCGCTTCTTGAGCGCGACCACCAATGAGGTGGGCAGCCCGAGATCGGCAAACGTACGGGCCGGTGGCGCGGGCTGGGCCATGGCAAGGTCGAGCAAGCGCTCGAGCTCGGAGGCCGCGGACACCTTCGGCGCGCGCGACTGGGTGGACTTGCTTGCCCCGCGATTGGGACGGCGAGGGGCGGCACCACGTGAGGGCGTGGCAACGCGTGAGGGGGCAGCACCGCGTGAGGGGGCAGCACCACGTGACGAGCCGCGTGCGGGCTGTGTCGCGCCGGAGGCGCGTGAGGGCGTGGACGAGTAGTAAGGGGCAGACATAAAAAAGTGACGCTCCGTCGGTGTTGCGGAGGCATCGTCATCATCGTCAGGTTCGACGTGGAGCGCCATGGTGCTTGTGGATGCGCGCCAAGGATCAGAGTTCGATCCGAAAAGGGGACGTAGCCTCGCGGGCGGCTCGCCCGCGGGAGGGACGGCGTTTGTGCCGTCGTCATCGCACAGGATAGCAGTGCGCACCGTTGGACCGGTCGGATGGCGTGCCTCGAGGGCCAACGGGAACCTACAATTGCCTGGTGAGCGCCAAGGGCACCCCGGCGTTGGTCACCCTCGTGGCGGCCGGCGTAGCCCACACCGTGCACCCCTACGATCACGACCCGGGCAGCCGGTCCTTCGGCGAGGAAGCCGCCGCCGCGCTCGGCGTCGACACGTCAAGAGTCTTCAAGACCCTTGTCGCCGACGTCGACGGAGTCCTAGTGGTCGCGGTCGTCCCTGTCTCGGGTTCGCTGGACCTGAAGGCGCTCGCCGGCGCGATCGGCGGCAAGAGGGCCGCGATGGCTGACCTCGCGGCCGCGGAACGCGCGACCGGTTACGTAGCGGGCGGAATCAGCCCGCTCGGTCAACGCCGCCGGCTGGCGACGGTAGTCGACAGTTCCGCCTTCGATCATCCGACCGTGTACGTCTCGGCCGGCCGCCGCGGGCTCGATGTCGAACTGGCACCGGGCGAGTTGGTGGCGACGACCGCGGCCATCACCGCCGCGATCGCCAAGCCCTAACCGGGCACCGGTCCTGAATCGGACGGCGCCTGCTCGGTGGGTTCGATATCGACCGGCGGGTCGGGTGTCAGCATCCCGACGACGAAAGTGACAGCCAGCGCCGCGAGCGGCCAGCCGACGACATATTGCCGGGCGGTCAGTTCGATGAAGTACCGGTGGTTGCCGGCCGCGGCGTGGTCGGCCCAGTAGTGAGCCGGGCCGCCGGATGCCGCTCGGCCGATAAAGGCCGCCGCCAAGGACGCGATGGTTCCGCCGACGGCCATCGCGACGCTGACTGCGACGCCACGACGGCGGGCCAAAATGGCAGCGACGATGCCGCACAGCAGGCCGGCCGCAACCCCGATGAACAGAAATGTCACGTCGGCGCCGGCAAAGGCTTTCGTTTCCGGATCGAGCAGCCCACTTTTGCCCTTGCCGTCGGAAACAGCCATGGCGCGCGGCGCGAGCCACAGCCAGACGAATCCCGCGAGTACCCCGACGAGGACTACGCCGATCGTGCCAAGCACCGCAGTCCACACGTCCGCCAGCTCGAGCACCGGCGGTCGGCTGACATCGCGGTCGATGGCCGAACCGGGCGTGACCGTCGCGGCATACGGTGACGAGCCGTACGGCATCGGTCGTGATTGCGGATAGGCGAGGGTGGGTTGCGACGGTTCCTCGGACTGCTCCGTCGCGTCGTCGCTCACTCGATCACCGTAACGCGAGAGTCAGCGCGAACTGACGGCACGCCGAAATGCCCACGTTGAGGCTGCCAAGGCGAGCGCGCAAACCGCGATGCAGATCGCCAGATCGGCACTGATCGTCGTCCAGCTCGGTGACCGCTTGAATGACTCGGCGAAGGCGTCGACCGCGTAGGTCGACGGCACCAGTGCCCGCAGCGCCTGCACGACACCGGGCAACCGATGGGCCGGGACCAGCCCCAGGAACATCACCAACGACATGCCGAGCTGTCCGGCGACGGTCGCGATCTCCGGTCGAGGAGCAGCCAGACCGAGCAATGCACCGAGCCCGGCCAGCGATACTCCCGCGGCCACCACGACGGGAGCAATCACCCACACGTGCGAAAGCGGCAATCGGTAGTAGGCGGCTCCCCCGACGGCGACCAGAACCGAGCCGGGCACGGTGAAGCTTGCCCAAGCGGCAGCGGTCGCCGTGACCACCGCGGCCGGCTGCACCGGGAGCGCGCCGAAGTAGTCGAGCGCGCCACTCGCCTTCAACGCACCGAACCGCTGCGCAAGCAGGTTGAGGGCGACAAACGAGACGACGGTCACAGACGATCCGGCGACCACCGACTGCTGAGTCACCGAACTCCCGCTGTCGATCAATCCCTTCAACAAAACGACGAGGCCGACCGACTGCAACGTCGCGGCCAGGAAGATCGGGATGGCGGCGATCTTTGCCCGCGCAAGCTGGCCGGTGAAGATCGCTGCGAAGCTGGCGGCGAAGGTCGGCCTGGCCGCGGGCACCGGTGCTGCCAGCAGGGGTGCCGGCCCGGCCGTCATGCCCGCTCCAGGTCACGGGCCGCGCCACCGAGTGTGAGATAGACGTCTTCGAGCGACGGTGTCGAGAGCGTGAAGTCATCGAGTGCGGCGAACAGCGGTCCGTTGGTGAGGTCGGCCAGCGCCGCCCGGGCCTCGTCAGCGGGCAATCGCACGCTCCACCGGCGGCCGTGCTCGACGGCCCGTGCGCGCAGCGAGCGCACCAGCGGATCGGCGTCCGGCGGATCATGGCGCCACGCCAGTTCGAGCCTGACGTCGCTATCGACCATGGCCTTCAATCGCCCGGGGGTATCGCTCGCGATGACTCGGCCGTGGTCGAGGATCGCCACCCGGTCGAGCACCGTCTCGGCCTCGAGGACGTTGTGGGTGACCAGGAGCACGGTCGTCGCAAACTCCGCACGACGGCGCTCGATCGCCGACCACACGGCCCGGCGCGCGATCGGGTCGAGCCCGGTGGTGGGCTCATCGAGAACGAGCACCGGACGGTCACCGACCAGCGCGGCCCCCACCCCGGCCAGCCGCCGCTGACCGCCCGACAGCTTGGCGATCGGGCGGTGGGCGAACTCCCCGAGCGCTAATTCGTCCACGACGCCGGCCCGGACTGCGGCGGACTGGCCGCGCGACAGCCCCCGCAATCGCGCGGTCGTGTACAGCGCATCGGCAATCGTGAGATCGGCCAGCGCGGCGTCGTCCTGCGGCAGGTAAGCCACGAAATCCGGGACGACCCGCGGCTGGGCAATGACGTCGAAGCCGAAAAGCTCGATGCGACCCGCGTCGGGACGCAGCAGGCCGATGAGTTGTCTGACCAGGCTCGTCTTGCCGGCGCCGTTCGGGCCGAGCAGTCCGAATACTTCGCCACGCCCGACCATGAGGTCGATGCCATCGGTGGCCGTCACGTCGCCGGATGTGCCGCGGTAGACCTTGGTGAGACCGCTGACCGCGTAGGCGCACCCCAGCGTTGTGCCCGTCATTTCGTCAGCAGCCTAGTGGTGGCTCGGAACGCTCGGCCTACTCACTGGGCGCATGATCCTCAGGCGCACGATCCGGTGGCGCCGAACCTCAACCAAAGCAACAAGCCGTCAACCGACAGATTCTGCAGGCCGAGCATGGTGTCCTCCTAGGTGACGCTACAAGCGCCGCTTGCGGCGGCGGCGCAGGAACCGCGCCACGGCGATCGCGAGCGCGCTGAAGATCGAACGGCGGCCGATAGTTGACATAGACACATCATGCATCGAAGCGCGACTGCTAAACCAGGCAGGACGGGCCGAGCAGCGCTTTGAGGTCGCCCATGAGTGCAGGCGATGCATCGACCCGCAGGTTCTCATCGAGCCGTAGCACGGTGGTGCGCGCGCCGTTGCGTAGCTGCAGTTGCACTTCGGTGACTCCTGGATGCGTCGCGAGCACCTCACGCAACCGCTCGACGACCGGCGGGGTGCAGCGCGCGGCCGGCAGCTGCAAGACGACGGGTCCGCGCTGAGCCGCCTCGCCGACGTCTGGCATGAACAACTCCATCGCGTGCAGGCTCGGTATGTCGTCGCGCCGGCTGAGCCGTCCCTTGACGCAAATGACGGCGTCTTCTGACAACGACATCGCGTACTGCTGATAGGTCTGCGGGAAGAACAGCACCTCGATCGCGCCTTCGAGGTCTTCGACCGTCGCGATCGCCCACGGATTTCCTTGTTTGGTCATCTTGCGTTGCAAGCCCGACACGATCCCGCCGATGGTGATGATGCCGCCCTCGATCCGCTCGTCAGTGGTGAGCGAACTGATCGAGCAGTCGACGAGGCGCGCCAGCACATGCTCAATACCGAACAGCGGGTGATCGGAAACGTAGAGCCCGAGCATGTCGCGTTCGGCGGCGAGCAACGCTGTCTTGTCCCACTCCGTCGAGGGAATCACCAGCTCGAACCCGAGGCCGAGGTCGGACGCGTCGCCACCGTCACCGGAACCGAACAGATCGAACTGACCGACTGCTTCAGCGCGCTTGGTGCCCATCGCGGCGTCGATCACCTCGGCATGCACTGCCACCAGGCCTCGGCGGGTGTGCCCGAGCGAGTCAAACGACCCCGCCTTGATGAGCGACTCGACGACTTTCTTGTTGCACACGATCGGCTCAACCTTGGCAAGGAAGTCGTTGAAGTCTTTGAAACGACCTTTGCCACGACGCGTCGCGATGATCGAGCCCACCACGTTCTCACCGACGTTGCGGATCGCCGACAATCCAAACCTGATGTCCGTGCCGCGCGGCGTGAAGTTCGAGTCTGACTCGTTGACGTCGGGGGGCAGCACTTTGATGCCCATGCGGCGGCACTCGTGAAGATAGAGCGCCGACTTGTCCTTGTCGTCCTTGACGCTCGTAAGAAGCGCGGCCATGTACTCAGCGGGGTAGTTCGCCTTCAGGTACGCCGTCCAGTACGACACCACGCCGTAACCTGCACTGTGCGCCTTGTTGAACCCGTAGTCGGAGAACGGCACGAGGGTGTCCCATAGTGCTTTGATCGCACCGGCGCTGTACCCGCGGTCGCGCATACCAGCACTGAAGAAGTCGTACTCCTTGTCGAGGATCTCCTTCTTCTTCTTGCCCATCGCCTTGCGCAACAGGTCCGCCTGGCCGAGTGAGTAGCCAGCCACTACCTGCGCGATCGCGAGCACCTGCTCTTGGTAGACGAGCAGGCCGTGCGTCTCGTCGAGGATGTCCTTCAGCGGCTCGGCAAGCTCGGGATGGATCGCGACAACCGGTTTGCGGCCGTTCTTGCGATCGGCGTAGTCGGTGTGCGCATTCGCGCCCATCGGGCCGGGACGGTAGAGCGCACCCACGGCGGAGATGTCGGCGAACGACGTCGGCTGCATCAACCGCAGCAGCGAACGCATGCCGCCGCCTTCGAGCTGGAAGATGCCGAGCGTGTCGCCACGGCCGAGGAGCTCGTAGGTGTTCTTGTCGGCGTCGAGATCGAGCGTCTCGAGCACGACCTCATCGCCGCGGTTGTCTTTGATGCCGGCAAGGCAGTCGTCGAGAATGGTCAGGTTTCGCAGGCCGAGAAAGTCCATCTTGAGCAGGCCGAGCGCCTCGCACGCACCCATGTCGAACTGGGTGATGATCGCGCCGTCAAGGTCTCGCCGCTGGATCGGGATGACGTCGAGCAAGGGCTCGCGCGACAAGATGACGCCAGCGGCATGCACACCCCACTGCCGTTTGAGGCCCTCGAGGTCGCGCGCAGTATCGACGACTTTCTTGACGTCAGGGTTGGCTTCGTACAGTGCGCGGAACTCCCCGGCCTCGCCATAGCGCGGATTCTCCGGGTCGAAGATTCCCGCCAGTGACACGTCTTTGCCCATGATCGCAGGCGGCAAGACCTTGGTGATCTGATCGGACGTCGCGAACGGGAACCCGAGCACCCGCGCGGAGTCCTTGACTGCTTGTTTGGCCTTGATCGTGCCGTAGGTAATGATCTGCGCGACGCGTTCTTCGCCGTATTTCTCCGTCGCGTAGCGAATCATGTCGCCACGGCGGCGCTCGTCGAAGTCCATATCGATATCAGGCATCGAGATGCGCTCGGGGTTGAGGAATCGCTCGAACAGGAGCTTGTGGTGGATCGGGTCGAGCTGGGTGATGCCGAGCACGAACGACACCATCGAACCGGCCGCACTACCGCGACCCGGCCCCACCCTGATGCCACTCGCTTGTGCGTATTGCACAAGGTCGGCAACGACGAGGAAGTAACCCGGGAATCCCATCTGGCAGATGACACCGAGTTCGTAGTCAGCCTGCTTGCGATGCGTCTCGGGTACGCCGGTCGGAAATCTCTTTCGCAGGCCGATCTCGACTTCCTTGACGAGCCAGGATTCTTCGCTCTCGCCGTCAGGCACCGGGAACTGCGGCATGAGGTTGGCGCCCTCGTTGAACTCGACATGCACCCGCTCGGCGATCGCCAGGGTGTTGTCGCAGGCCTCGGGGAAATCGCGCCATACGTCGCGCATCTCTTGCGCGGTCTTGAGATACAGCTGGCCCTCGCCGAACTTGAACCTGTTGGGGTCGGCCATGGTCTTGCCGGTCTGCACGCACAACAACACCTCGTGCGCTTGCCAGTCTTTCGCGTAGGTGTAGTGCAGATCGTTCGTTGCGAGCAGGGGCAACTGAAGCTCTTTGGCCAGCCTGAGCAGATCGTCGCGATGGCGTCGTTCGATCTCGATGCCGTGGTCCATCAGTTCGCAATAGAAGTTCTCTGCACCGAAGATGTCGCGGTAGTCGGACGCTGCCTTCTTGGCGAGCTCGTACTGGCCTTGCTGCAGCAACCGGTTGACCTCCCCACTCGGGCAGCCGGTGGTGGCGATGATGCCCTTCGCGTAGGTCTGCAACAGCTCACGGTCCATACGGGGCTTGTAGTAGAAGCCCTCGAGGCTGGCCAGGCTGCTGAGCTTGAACAAGTTGTGCATGCCGGCGGTGTCTTCAGCGAGCAGCGTCATATGGGTGTACATCTCACCGGCGTTGTCGTCGGTCGGTGCACCGGTGAGTGCAACCCGCTTGCGTTCGAATCGGGTGCCGGGTGCGAGGTAGCCCTCCATGCCGATGATCGGCTTCACGCCGGCGGCCTTGGCCTGCTTGTAGAAGTCGTACGCGCCGAAGACGTTGCCATGGTCGGTCATCGCGAGCGCCGGCATCTTCATCTGGGCGGTCTCTTTGAAGAGGTCGGTCAGCCGGGCGGCGCCATCGAGCATCGAGTACTCGGTGTGCACGTGCAGGTGGACGAAGGAGCCCCCACCGTCTGCGCCCGCCATGCTGCGCGACCTCCCGTCGTCCGCGCCTTGGCTCGGCGCTGTGATGCGGTGGTGCTCGGGACGTCGACCGGGGGAAGGCGGCCTTGCCGTTGCCACTGCTTTGCTGCGGCGCCCGGACACCTGCCCGGACCCGATCGCCTGACTCTAGTCCGCGCCCCGGACACTGCCCGCCGCCGACACGACCCTCAGCCGGGAAGGAAACTCAGCCGCACGACCCGGTGGGGGTTGTCGGTGTTGCTGTCGATGATCACCACGCTCTGCCAGATACCGAGGGCCACCACCCCGTCGGTCACCGGCAGCACAAGGGACGGCGACACAAAGGCGGGCAGCACATGATCGCGACCGTGTCCGGGCGAGCCATGCCGATGGGAGTAAGGGACGTCGATGGGCCAGACCCGATCGACGGTGGCCGCAAGATCGCGCTCGCTTCCCGAGCCGGTCTCGATCACGGCGAGACCCGCCGTCGCGTGTGGGACGAACACATTCACCAGTCCGTCGCCCTGCCCGAGGCAAAATGCGGCGACGGCAGCCGTCAGATCGGTGACCAGATCCGACCCGGTGTCGACCTGCAGCTCACGAGTGAGCACGACGTTCGCCTTCGATGCCGGCGCGAACGACATCGAGCGCGTGCTCGAGATCAGCCGGATACGTGCTGGTGAATTCGACCCATCGGTCATCGCCTGGGTGCGCGAAAGCCAGCCGCACGGCGTGCAGCCACTGGCGGGAAAGCCCCACTTTCGCCGCGAGCGTTGGATCGGCTCCGTAGGCGAGGTCGCCGACACACGGATGCCGCAGCGCCGCCATGTGGACCCGGATCTGATGGGTGCGACCTGTCTCGAGCTTGATCTCTAACAGGCTCGCCATGGCATGCGCTTCGAGCGTCTCGTAGTGCGTGATGCTCGGCTTGCCGTCGGCGACCACGGCGAACTTGTAATCGTGTACGGGGTGCCGGTCGATCGGCGCGTCCACCGTCCCGCGGGCCGGATCGGGGTGACCCTGCACCAGCGCGTGGTAGGTCTTGTCGACGGTTCGGTCACGAAACGCCTGCTTGAGGACGGTGTACGCCCCCTCGCTTTTCGCGACCACCATCAGGCCACTTGTGCCGACATCGAGCCGGTGCACGACGCCTTGACGTTCCTCGGCGCCCGAGGTCGACACGCGGTACCCGGCAGCGACCAGCGCCCCAACGACGGTCGGCCCGTCCCAGCCCGGACTCGGATGGGCGGCGACACCGACCGGCTTGTCGACCACGACGATGTCGGCGTCGTCATAAACGATCAGCAGGTTCGCGACCGGAGTCGAGACGATCGCGGGCCCGGCCGGCGTCACCGCGGGCAGCTCAACTTGGAGCCACGAACCAGCAGTGACCCTGACCGACTTGATCGGCGCGGCGCCATCGAGTTGCACCCGACCCTGCCCGATGAGCTCGACCGCACGGGTGCGTGAGAACCCGAACAGCCTGGCAAGGGCCGCATCGAGACGTTCACCGTCGAGCCCGTCGGGCACGGTCAAAGCGCGAACGTCGGATGCCGCAGCGCTCACGAGTCGGGCTCGTCGCGGCTCACTGGATCAGACGTCTTGGTGCGCCACTGTCGCGTCGGGCCGGCGTGCGCGCCCCGGTTCGGCCGGACCACGGAGCCATCCATCTGATGGCCGGTGAGGGCGAGGAGGACGGCGAGCGCTCCCCCAACGGTAATCGCCGAGTCTGCGAGGTTGAACACGGCGAAATGCGGGAGCTGGATCCAGTCGACGACGTATCCGCGCAAGACTCCAGGCGATCGGACCAGGCGATCGATCAGGTTGCCGGTTGCGCCACCCAGCAGGAGCCCGAGGACGACGGCCCACGGCCGGCTGAACAAGCGGCGAGCCGTTCGCAGAATCACTGCGATCACGGCGATGGCCACGATCCCGAAGATCAAGGTCGCGCCGGTTCCGATGCTGAACGCTGCACCTGGGTTGCGGGTGTAGTCGAGCGTGAGAAAACCGTGGAGGAGCCGGACCGGGGCGCGATTTGCGAGCTTGTCGACGACGATGACCTTGGAAATCACGTCGGCCGCAAGCACAAACGCAGCCGTTGCCACGAGAACACCGCTCCGCCGGGGCCTGCCTGGAGCTGCGAGGACTCCCTCGGTCAGCGACGTTCCTCGCGTTGTTTGCATGACACACACAGGGTCGCACGAGGGTTGGCCTGAAGTCGAAGCTTGCCGATCGGGTTCCCGCAGTTCTCGCATCGGCCATAGGTGCCAGCGTCGATCCGGGCGAGCGCATGCTCGGTTTGGAGGAGCAGGTCGCGCGCATTGTTCGCCAGCGACATCTCGTGCTCGCGCTCGAACGTCTTCGTGCCGGCGTCGGCCTGATCGTCGCCCGCTCCGTCGCCGCCATCACGCAAACGGTCGGCAAGATCTGTCTCCGCTGTGTCAATCTCACCCCGAAGACGCTCGGCTTCGGCCTCGAGTTCGATCCGGATCGCGGTGAGCTCGCGCTTGGTCCACGGATCATCAGGAATGACCGGCGGGGGTGGCGGAACCACCTTGGCCGGAACTGGGGGCCTCGGGGGGGCGACCGGGGCGGCGGGCGGCACTGGGGCTTGAGGCCGGGTGGCGGGCAGAGTCGCGGGCACAGTTGAAGGCGGAGCTTTGGCGGCTGCTGACGGAACCGCGATGGGCGGCACCGGGGGTGCGGGCGCCTTCGTGATCGGAGCAGCCTTCGCGGGAGCAGCAGTCTTGACCGGGGCGGCCTTCTTGACTGGGGCGGTCTTAGCCGGCGGCGCCTTCTTCGCCGCGACCTTCTTGGCCGGTGCCGCCTTCTTCGCCGCGACCTTCTTGGCCGGTGCCGCCTTCTTCGCCGCCACCTTCTTAGCCGGTGCCGCCTTCTTCGCCGCCACCTTCTTAGCCGGTGCCGCCTTCTTCGCCGCCACCTTCTTAGCCGGTGCCGCCTTCTTCGC
>Ga0080027_10001150_pt1 | contig 10747 bp, 7 predicted proteins | sample OrgsoiDNA2013046_FD_70962 | JGI IMG/M metagenome (GOLD analysis project Ga0080027, IMG submission 70962) | Permafrost soil microbial communities from the Arctic, to analyse light accelerated degradation of dissolved organic matter (DOM) -... | ecosystem: Environmental > Terrestrial > Soil >...
GCCGTGGGTGCCCGCGTCCCATAGTCGCTTGCGCGTGCGGAGCGTGGCGTGATGACGAGCGCCATCCGCTGCAACGACGCCCTACAACAAAAGCTGACGGAGGCGGGAAACCATGGACAACGGGCTCTCCGCGCTCGCCGGCACCTGGACGCAGCGCGATCTGCGCGCGTTCGAACGAGCGACTGGCGCCCTCCAGAAGGCCGACGACGAGATCTGGGATTGAACGCCAGCCGCCGCTACAGGTCCAGGTCCGCCTGCGCCGCGCGTTCCATGATGAACTTGAAGCGGGCTTCGACGTCTTTGCCCATCAGCTCGGCGAGGACGCGGTCGGTTTCGACCAGGTCGTCGATGGTGACGCGGAGCAGGCGGCGGGTGGCGGGATCGAGGGTGGTGCGGCGCAGCTCCTCGGGCTGCATCTCGCCGAGGCCCTTGAACCGCATGATGTCGGGGTGTGCGTTCTTGGGCAGCCCGCCGACGATGCGCGTGCGGTCCTCCTCGTCGAGCGCCCAGAAGGTCTCCTTGCCGTGGTCGACCCGGAAGAGCGGCGGCTGCGCCAGGTAGACGAAGCCGCCCGCGATGAGTGGCTGTAGGTGGCGATAAAAAAACGTCAGCAGCAGCGTCGCGATGTGGTGGCCGTCGGAGTCGGCGTCCATCAATAAAATAATCTTGTGGTAGCGCAGCCGTTCGATCTTGAAGTCGGCGCCCACGCCGCAGCCCAGCGCCGAAACGACGTCTTGGAGCTCCTTGTTCTCCAGCACCTTTTGCAGCGACGCCTGCTCGGTGTTGAGCACCTTGCCGCGCAGCGGGAGAATCGCCTGCGTCTTCCGCTCGCGCCCCTGCTTGGCGGAGCCGCCGGCCGAATCGCCCTCGACGATGAACAGCTCGCTGCGCGACGGATCGGTCGAGGCGCAGTCGGCCAGCTTGCCGGGGAGGTTGAGCCGGTGCGAGACCGCCGTCTTGCGCGAGACCGCCTGCGCCGCCGCGCGCGATGCCTCGCGCGCCTTGGCGGCCAGCGCGATCCGCTCGACGATCTGCGCGCCCGCCGTCTTGTTCTCCAGCAGGAAGCGCTCCAGCGCCGGGCGGACCGCGCCGTCGACCAGCGCCTGCGCCTCCGGGCTGCCGAGGCGCTCCTTGGTCTGCCCCTGGAACTGCGGCTCCTGCATGTAGATCGACAGCACGCCGACCACGCCCTCGCGCACGTCCTCGGCGGTGAGCGTGACCCCCTTGGGCGCCAGGTTGGAGGTCTCGATGAACGCGCGCACCGCCTTGACGATCGCGGCCTTGAATCCCTGCTCGTGCGTCCCCCCCTGGGTGGTGGGGATGGCGTTGACGTACGAACGGATCGTCTCCTCGTGCGACTCGGTCCATTGCAGCGCCGCTTCGATCCGGAAGCCGGCCTCGCCCGGTCGCTCGAAATAAAAGGCGAGCGGCGCGGTCGGCGGCTTGCCGCGCTCGGCGATCAGCTGCGACAGGAAATCCGCGATCCCCCCCGCGTGCTGGAAGGTCTCCTTGGTCTTGGCCTTCTGGTCGACAAAGACGATCTCGAGGCCCTTGTGCAGGAAGGCCTTGGTGTCGAGCCGGAAGCGGATCGTCTCGGCCGAGAACTCCTGCTTGCCGAAGATCTCCGGGTCCGGGTGAAAGGTGATCGACGTTCCCGTGCCGCGCGCCGGCCCCACCTTGCGCAGCTTGGTGACCGCCTTCCCCCGCTCGTACTTCTGTTCCCACAGGGCGTTGTCGCGCCGGATCTCGGCGGTCAGCTGTTCCGAGAGCGCGTTGACCACCGACGAGCCGACGCCGTGCAGACCGCCCGAGAACTGGTACTGCGCCGAGGAGAACTTGCCGCCCGCGTGCAGCGTCGTGAGCACCAGCTCGAGCGCCGACTTCTTGAACTCCTTCTTGACGTCGACCGGGATGCCGCGCCCGTCGTCGCGCACAGTGGCCGACTTGTTGTCGGCGTGGAGCGTGACCTCGATGCGCGACCCGAACCCGTTGATGACTTCGTCGACGGAGTTGTCGACGATCTCCCAGAGCAGGTGGTGATATCCCTTGGTGTCGGTGCCGCCAATGTACATGCCGGGGCGGCGGCGCACTGGCTCCAGCCCTTCGAGGACCGTGATGTCGTCCGAGGTGTATCCCGTGGATGCCATTGTTGTGAAGGTCGGCGGTCGGCGGTCAGTTCAGGAGGACCGGCGGCGGCACCGGCAACGGGATGGTGGTGCGCACGATCTTGGTCTTGCGCTTCAAGGCGTGTCCTTTTCCGCCTCGCCCGGTGACGCTGAAGCGGCCCGGACCGACCGGGATCTCCTTGCCGTCGTCCGTCTCGGCGACCAGCACGTCTTTGTCGCGAGGGCCGCCGACGCCGAAGCCGACCACCGCGGCTTCACCGACCTTGACGACGGTGACGCCGCGCCCGGGGGTGGCGAGCTCGGGAAGCTCGTGGACCTTGCAGAGCAGCGCGCGGGCGTCGCTGGTGACCACGCAGAGAACGTCCTTTTCGCCCGCCAGCGCCACCCCGACGATCTCGTCCCCTTCGGCCGGCTTGGCGAACCGGCGACCAGCGCGCGTCGACAGCTCGCGGTGCGGATCCAGGTTGAAGCGCAGGCCGAAACCGCCCTTGCCGACGGCGACCGCCAGCGATCCCTTGGGCGCGTCTTTTTCGCCGACCGACATTCCCCCGACCACCCGCTCGCCGTCGCGGAAGTTGAACAGCTTCTGCACGGGCTCGCCGTAGCCGGTCGAGGCCGGCACGTCGTTGATTCGGATGACGTAGGCGCTGCCGAAGTTGGAGAAAATCGCGATCGGCTCCTTGGTCGAGCCGCGCACCACCGCCAGGATCGCATCCCCTTCGCGCAGGCGGGTCGCCGACAGGTCCTTGACCTCGCGCACCCGTTTGAGCCAGCCGTCACGCGACAGGATGACCGTCACCTCCTCGTCGACGATGAAATCTTCGGCGACGAACTCCGTCTCCTCGCCCCCGCCGCCGCCGATCTTGGTGCGGCGCTTGTCGGCAAAGCGCGCCGCCACCTCGACGATCTCCGAGCGAACCACCTTGAGGAGCTTGCGCTTGTCGTCGAGAATCGCCTGGATCTCCTTGGCGCGCGCCCGCTTCTCTTTCAGCTCGGCCAAAATGGCCTCGATCTCGAGCCGCGCCAGCTTGTAGAGCTTGAGCTCCAGGATCGCGTCGGTCTGCAGCTCCGACAGCTCGAAGCGTTTGCCGAGCTTGACCGCGGCGTCGGCCTTGCCGTCGGACTTGCGGATGATGCGCACCGCCTCGTCGAGCGCGTCGAAGACGATCGCGAACCCCTCGAGCACGTGGATGCGACGGGCGAGCTCCGCCAGCTCGAACTCGAATCGCCGCCGGACCACCGCCTCGCGGAAGGTCAGGAACTCGCCCAGCATCGCCGCCAGGTTGACCCGCAGGGGGGCCGCGATCTCCTTGTTCTCCGTGGGGAAGAGACAGGTGAGGTTCACGTGGAACCCGGTCTCGAGCGGCGTGTGCTTGTACAGATACGCCATCACCATGGCCGGATCGGCGCCCGGCCGGAGCTCCAGCACGATGCGGACATCGTCGGTGGACTCGTCGCGCACGTCGACCAGCATGGGCAGCTTCTTGGCGATGATGACGTCGGCGATCCGCTCGACCACGCTCGCCTTGGTGAGCGCGAACGGAATCGAAGTGACGACGATCTGGTCGCCACCGCGGCCACCCGACTCGGTCTTCCATTCGCCGCGCACCCGGACACCCCCCTGCCCCGTCTCGTAGATCTCGCGCAGCTCCTTCTTGCTGTTGGTGATCTGGCCGCCGGTCGGGAAATCGGGCCCCTTGATGTACTTGAGCAGATCCTTGGTCTCGAGCTTGCGGTCGTCGATCAGGGCGACCGCCGCCTCGCACACCTCGGCCAGGTTGTGCGGTGGGATGTTGGTCGCCATGCCGACCGCGATCCCGGTCGAACCGTTGATCAGAAGCTGCGGCACTTTGGCCGGCAGCACGATCGGCTCCTCGGTCGACCCGTCGTAGTTGGGGCGAAAGTCGACCGTCCCCTGCTTGATCTCGTCGAGCAGCTCCATCGCCAGCGGCGCCAGGCGCGCTTCGGTGTAGCGGTGGGCCGCCGGCGCATCCCCGTCCAGCGATCCGAAGTTGCCGTGCCCCTCCACCAGCGTCACCCGCATCGAGAACGGCTGCGCCAGCCGCACCATCGCCTCGTAGCAGGCGGAGTCGCCGTGTGGGTGAAACTTGCCCAGCACGTCGCCCACGATGGTCGCCGACTTGCGGAACTTGGCGTCGGGATAGAGGTGAAGGTTGGCGTACATCGAATACAGGATCCGCCGCTGCACCGGCTTGAGGCCGTCGCGCACGTCGGGCAGCGCGCGGGCGGTGATGACACTGACCGCGTAATTGAGGTACCGCCGCTGCGCCTCGGCCGCCAGCGACGCGTCGGCTGGCGGCGTGGGCGGCTCGCCGCCACCGGCCCCCCCGGCGGCGCCGCGACGACGCCCGCGCCCGCCACCACCGCCGGCGCTCGGCTTGGCTCCGGCCGCGAGAAGATCCAGCTGTCGGGAGGCCATCGGGCTAAGGTGCTGGACCCTAAAGGAGCGGGATCCGAATTGCAAGAACGCCGCGAACGTCGTCGCTGTTTCCGGGCCCGGGCCCTCGCCGTGGCGCTCACGCTCGCGGGCCCCGCGCTCTTGCGGGCGGCTCCACCGGAACCTCCCACGCCGGCGCCCGCAGAGCCGCCCGCCAGCTTCGCGCGCGACGCGGCGCCGGTGCTCTCGCGCTGGTGCGTCTCCTGCCACGGCGCCAAAGAGCAAGAAGGCAGCCTGCGCCTCGATAGCTACCTCTGGCTGATGCGGGGTGGCGATTTGGGACCGGCCGTCACCGCGGGCGATCCCGCCGGGAGCCTGTTGGTCGCCAAGATCGAGCGGCGGCAGCGGCCCGCCATGCCGCCCCGCCGACGCCTCCCAGCGACGCTGGTCGCCCGCCTCCGGGCCTGGATCGCCGCCGGCGCACCGCCGTAAAGCGCACGACCGGTCCCGCCCGTCGGAGCGGAGGCGCGCCCGAAAAAGCTACGACTCGAGCTTCTTGCGCTTCCAGCCGCGGGGCGGACGCTTCTCGGCTGCGTTCGAGTTGGGCGGCGAGTAGTCGGTCCAGCGGTAGCTCGGCGGCGAGCGAACGTCGATGTGGACGAAGCCGCTCCTCGGATAGATGCCAATGCCCATGCCGCCCCGATCGAGCGTCTCGGCAAAGGCCTCGATCTTCTTCGGGCTGATGCCGCTGATTCGAATGTCGCTCGCCCGCCCCTTGAAATGGTTGCTGCTCTGCTTGCGCTGGTTGCGGTAGCCCGAGACGATCTCCAGGGGCTTGCCGCCGAAGTGGTCGTAGACGTGCGACAGCAGGGTCAGCAGCTGCAGGTCGATCGGCTTCTCGGCGTCGGTGCGGCGGCAGCGAAGGACGTGGTTCACGTCCTCCAGCGCATCCAGGTTGTACGACCCGTCCGGGTTGTAGATGTTGACGGTCGCGACGTCGCCCGGGTTGGCGGCGCTGACGATTTTCAAATTTCCGGTTGGGCGCGGCAGCGGATCGGCACGCAGCTTGTCCTCGGGAACCACCCGCCCGGAGAACCTTCCGTGGTGCTGGCTCCTGCCCTTTTTGTGGCGCGCACGGCTCGGCTTCGCCGCCGGCGCGTCTTCCGAATCACCGGCCGCCTCGGCGGGCGACGTCGGTTCCTCGATGTTCGGCGTGGCTTTTCCCGCGCCCGCCTCTCCGGTCTCAGCGCGCGCAACGCGCGGAGCGACGCCAAAGAGCAGCGCGAAGGCCATACCCAGGGCCAGTCGGCGAAACATGGACCCTAAGGGTGTGCCCTCTCCGGGGCCTCGGTCAACGAAAAAATCGTAGTCCGGCTTGCGACAGGGATGTCCCGGAGGCCACCTGGGTGGGGCCGCCCCCCGCGGATGAGACGGAAACGTGGCGCGGGGAAGGCGGCCATCAGCCCCGCTGCGGGGCCGGAACGTGGCTGGGCAGGTGCATCAGGTCGACCGCCAGCCGCTCGGCGACGCTGAAGATCCGTTCGTCCCGGTAGAACTCGCCGTAGACCACGCGCCGCAGACCGGCGTTGGCGATCTCCTTGAAGCAGTTCCAGCAGGGGCTGGCGGTCACGTAGATCGTCCCGCCGTCGATCATCACGCCGTTCTTGGCGGCCTGGATGATGGCGTTGGCTTCGGCGTGAATGGTGGCGACGCAGTGGTCGTTCTCCATCATGTGCCCCGCGTCGGTGCAGTGGGGCATGCCGCGAATCGACCCGTTGTAACCGGTCGACAAGATGGTCCGGTCGCGCACGATCACGGCGCCGACGAACTTGCGCGGACAGGTCGACCGCGACGCTACCACCTGCGCGATGTTCATGAAGTACTGATCCCAGGGCACCCGATCGTCCATCTGGCATTTCTACCAGATGATGGGCCGGTGACGGGGAACGGCCTGGCGGTCGCCGGTGTTGTAGTATCCCGCGCGCTGTGGACTGGAAATCGACCCTCAACCTGCCGAAGACGGAATTCCCGATGCGCGCGGATCTGGCGCGCCGCGAGCCCGAGTGGCTGGCGCGCTGGGCGCGGGACAAGCAGTACGAACGTCTGCTCGAAACGCGGCAGCGCGAGGAAGCGGAGGCGTTCGTGCTGCACGACGGTCCGCCCTACCCAACCGGCGGCATCCACTACGGCACCGTGCTCAACAAAGTGCTCAAGGACATCGTCGTCCGCTCGCAATTGATGCTCGGCAAGCGCGCGGTCTTCCGGCCGGGCTGGGATTGCCACGGCCTGCCGATCGAGCAGCAGGTCGAAAAAGAGCTGGGCAAGGACGCCAAGGCGCTCGACGCGGCGGCGTTTCGCGAGCGCTGCCAGATCCACGCGCTCAAGTTCGTCGACGTCATGCGCGGCGAGTTCAAGCGCCTCGGCTGCCTCGGCCTCTGGGACGATCCGTACCTGACGCTCTCGAAGGAGTACGAGGCGACGATCGTGCGCCAGCTGGCGGGGTTCGTTCGCAAGGGGCTCATCTACCGCGACAAGAAGCCGGTGCACTGGTGCCTCACGCACCGCACGGCGCTGGCCGAAGCCGAGGTCGAGTACGAAGACCACGCCTCGCCGTCGATCTACGTGCGCTTCCCGGTGGTGGGCGATCTCGGAAAGGCCGATGCGCGCCTCGGCGACAAGAAAGCAGCCTTCGTCATCTGGACGACCACCCCCTGGACGCTGCCGGCGAACCTGGCGGTGGTCGCCAACCCGGAGCTCGACTACGTCGCGATCCCACACGCGGATGAGTTTCTGATCGTCGCGGCGGGGCTCGCGGAGAGCTTCTTGACCGCGACCGGGATCGCGGCGCCGGCAGATAGCTGGGTCCGGATCTCGCGCGACGGGTTGCGCGCGCTCGAGGGCACGCGGTACGCGCCGCCGTTCCCCCGCGAGGCGGCCGACCACGGTCGCGACTATCGCCTCTGGTTCGCGCGGCACGCCACGCTGGAGGCCGGTACCGGGCTGGTCCATACCGCGCCCGGACATGGCGCCGAGGACTACGGCGTCGGGCGCGAGCACGGGCTCGAGATCTATGCGCCGGTCGACGAGAGCGGCCGGTTCACCGGCGCGATCGCCGCCGAGAGCTGGGCCGCGGGAAACGTGTTCAAGGCCAACCCGGCGATCGTCGCGACGCTCGCCGAGCGCGGCCTGCTGCTGAACAAACCCGGCGAGACCGTGCGCCATCAGTATCCCTGTTGCTGGCGCTGCGGCAACCCGATCATCTTTCGCGCGACCGAGCAATGGTTCGCACGTCTCGGCGAGGCCGACGACCCGGCTTCGCTGCGGCACCGCGCGCTGGCGGAGATCGCGAGAACGCAGTGGATCCCGGCCTGGGGCGAGAACCGCATCCGGGGAATGATCGACGCGCGACCCGATTGGTGCTTGTCGCGCCAGCGCGTGTGGGGGGTCCCGATCCCGGCCTTCCGCTGCTCGGGCTGCAGGAATGATCTGCTCGACCCGGAGGTTATCGAGCACGTGGCCGAAATCTTCGCGCGCGAGGGATCGAACACCTGGTTCTCGCGGGAGCCCCGAGATCTGCTGCCGCGGAGCGCGCTGCCCTGCCGCTGCGGGACCGGAAGCTGGCAAAAACAGCACGACATCGTCGACGTCTGGTTCGAGTCGGGCGTCTCCTGGGCGGCGGTGGCCGACGGCAAGCTCGTCGCCCCCGGCGACAAGGTCGATCTGTATCTCGAAGGATCGGACCAGCACCGCGGGTGGTTTCACTCCTCGCTGCTCACCAGCGTCGCGACGCGGGGAGAGGCGCCCTACAAGGCGGTGCTGACGCACGGCTGGGTCCTCGACGAGCGGGGGAAGGTCTATTCGAAGTCCGAGATCGCAAAAGCGAAAGCCTCTGGCGCCAAGATCAACTACGTCGACCCGGCCGTCTGGATGGAAAAGAACGGCGCGGAGCTGCTGCGCCTGTGGACCGCGGCGGGCGACTACCAGGGCGATATCGTCTTCTCGGAGACGATCCTCATTCAGCTCTCGGAGTCGTACCGAAAGATCCGGAACACCTGTCGCTACCTGCTCTCGAACCTCTACGACTTCAAGCCTTCGCGCGACAGGCTCGACGACGACCAGCTCCGCGAGCTGGATCTGCTGGCGCTCGGCGTGCTGCGCGAGCGCGACCATCAGATTTTCGACGCCTACCGGCGTTACGCGTTTCACGAGGTGGTGCGGCTCATGAACGACTACGTCATCACGGTCTCGGCCGAGTATCTCGACCCGGCCAAGGATGCGCTCTACTGCGAGGGTCCGAGCTCGCCGGCGCGGCGCAGTGTCCAGACGGCGCTTCATGAAATGATCCGCACCATCGCGGCCTGGATGGCACCGATCCTTTGCTTCACGGCGCAGGACATCGCCGACGAGCTCGCGCGCGAGACCGGCGAGCCGTTCGACGTGCACGCTACCGTGCGGGACGAGGTCTTTCCACCGGGCAAAGCGCCCGCGCAACCCAACAAACGCTGGACCGACGAGATCCGCCCGCGGCGCGAGGCGATCCTGAGACCGCTGGAGTCCTTCCGCGCCGCCGGCCACAAGTCGCTCGAGGCGCGGGTGCGCGTGACACCGACCGCCGCCGAGCGGCCGCACTGGCAGTGGAGCCTCGAGCACCTCGCCGAGCTGTGCGTCGTCTCGCGGGTCGAGCTCGGCGACACCGACGCCGCGACGACCACCATCGAGGTCGACGAGGCGGCGGGCCCCACCTGCCCGCGCTGCTGGCGACGGACCGGCGACCGGGCGGGCGAAGGCGCCGCCGATCCGGACCTCTGCCTGCGCTGCGCGGCCGTGATCGCCGGCGGTGCCAAGATCGGGGCCGCCTCGTGACCGCCGCCCGCCGCAAGTACCTGCTCTTCGCCGTCTTCACGGCGCTGAGCCTGATCCTCGACCAGTGGACCAAGATCCTGGCCCGCGCAGATCTACGTCCCCGCGGCCCGTTCAATCCCAAGGTGATCGTCGCGGGCACCTTCGATCTCCGCTACGCCGAGAACCCGGGCGTCGCGTTCAGCATGCTGCAAGACATGCCGGGCGGCCGCGTCCTGCTCACACTTCTCGCGGTGGGGGCGTTCCTGCTGGTGCTCTACTACCTGAAGAAGACGCCGGAGGGGGCCACCCGGCTCCACATTGCGCTGGGCCTGGTGGGCGGCGGCGCGATCGGAAACCTGATCGATCGAGCGCTCTACGGGAAGGTGACCGATTTCATCGTCTGGAAAGTCGGCGTGCACGAATGGCCCGCCTTCAACGTGGCCGACGCCGCGCTGTGCGTGGGCGTCGGGCTCATGGTCATCGACATGTTTTTGACCCGCCGGGAGACGCCACCGACGCCGGCCTGAGGCGAGGCGGCGTGGAAGCTCACGTTGCACCCAGTCCTCTTCAGCTTTTCGCTCGGCCGCCGCGAGGTCTCACTCCACAGCTACGGCCTGCTGATCGCGGTAGGCCTCGCCATCGGGATCGCCGTCGCCCACCGCGAGGGTCGGCGCCGGGGGCTCGACGGTGGGCGGGTCCTGGACCTGGCGTTCTGGTTGACCGTGTCGGGCCTCATCGGATCGCGTCTCGCCTACGGCCTGGTGAACGCGCGCGACTTCTTCCACGCCTGCGTCGACGGCGGCGGTCCCTGGTGGCACGACTGCACGCGCGTCTTTCAGGTCTGGGAAGGTGGCCTGGTCTTCTACGGCGGGGTCGCCGTGGCGGCGCTGGTGGCCCACGTCTTCGCCAAGCGCGAGGGGTGGTCGTTCGGGGACGTCGGCGATCTCTTCGCGCCCGCGCTGGCCATCGGCCATGCTTTCGGCCGGCTGGGCTGCTTCGCCGCGGGCTGTTGCTTCGGCAAGGAGACCCTGTCGCGGGTGGGCGTGGCGTTTCCGCGCGGGAGCGTCGCGTTCGACGTGCTCGAGGCGGCAAGCGCGATTCCGCCGGGCGCTGGCGAGACGCCGCCTTTGCACCCGACGCAGCTCTACGAAGCGTTCGGCGAGCTGGCGATCTTCCTCGCGCTCTGCGCGCTGCGCCCACGTCTCCGGCGCCGTCCCGGGATGCTTCTCATCGTCTACCTGGGCCTTTACGCCGTCCTGCGTTTCGTGGTCGAGATCTACCGGGGCGATCTCCTGCGGGGATTCTTGTTCGCGTTCCACACCCCGGCCCTGGCGGCCTGGCTGGGGTTGCCGCCGGCCGAGCCGATCTTTCTCTCCGCGGG
>Ga0080027_10001151_pt1 | contig 10736 bp, 3 predicted proteins | sample OrgsoiDNA2013046_FD_70962 | JGI IMG/M metagenome (GOLD analysis project Ga0080027, IMG submission 70962) | Permafrost soil microbial communities from the Arctic, to analyse light accelerated degradation of dissolved organic matter (DOM) -... | ecosystem: Environmental > Terrestrial > Soil >...
GGTTATCATACGCTCGGCAAAATGAACGCTGATAAATCGAATGTGGTATGGGTCTTTCACGCGCTGACTGCCAATAGTAACCCGGTTGACTGGTGGCCGGGTCTTGTTGGGAACGGTCATTTAATTGACCCTGAAAAATTTTTTATTGTTTGTGTAAACATGCCCGGCAGCTGTTATGGAAGTATCGGTCCGCTTTCGGATAATCCCGTTACCCGCACGCCCTGGTTTCACAGCTTTCCTTTTTTTACGACCCGCGATATGATCCGGGCTTATCAGCCCCTGAAAAATTATTTGGGTATCCATAAAATAAAAATTGGGATCGGAGGGTCTATGGGCGGGCAGCAATTATTGGAATGGGCCATAGATGAGCCCGATCTGTTCGAGCACATCGTACCCATTGCTACGAATGCGTTTCATTCTCCCTGGGGCCGGGCATTCAATGCATCTCAAAGACATTGTATTGAGCTTGATCCATCCTGGAAATTAAACGATGCGGATGCCGGTATGGAGGGTATGAAAGTAGCGAGGGGTGTCGCACTGATTTCATACCGAAACCAGGAGACTTATAATTTCTATCAGGCAGATACCGATTTGAATTCATTAGGTCCCTTTAAAGGCGAATCCTATCAGCTTTACCAGGGAGAGAAACTGGCCGCCCGTTTTAATGCATTCAGTTATTATTATTTATCACAGAGTATGGATTCCCACCAGGTGGGTCGTGGCAGAGCGGGTATCACCTCTGCGCTGAAAGAAATAAAAGCCAAGACACACCTGATCGGTATTCAATCCGATCTCTTATTTACGGGAAAAGAACAGTTTTTTCTGGCAGAAAATATTCCCGGATCTTCTCTGGTAATGATTCCATCCGTATATGGTCACGATGGGTTCCTTCTTGAATACGATGCGATTTCCGGCATCGTACTTGACTTTTTACAAAGGGAAAATTCTTCAGAACGTTCCACCGTATACACGGTTAATTAAAGAATATGTATCTTAAAGTTGTCCCGGTTAATCCGGGACGACTTTTATATGAAGAAAGACAGCGGGCTAAAGCGTTATCTGAAAATATTAGGGCCCGGATTAATAACCGGGGCCAGTGATGATGACCCTTCCGGCATTGCAACCTATTCACAGGCGGGTGCGGGTTATGGTCTCGGACTTCTCTGGATGGCGCTATTGACGTTTCCGCTCATGTCCGCCCTGCAGGGTATGTGCGCTAGGATTGGTTTGGTGACCTCGCAGGGTTTGACCCATACATTAAAAAATCACTATCCCAAATCAATTCTTTATCTCATGCTGCTCTTCAGTGTTCCGGCAATCATCCTGAATATTGGGGCGGATATCGCAGGAATGGGAGCCGTTACCAATCTGCTTTTCCCCGCCATTCCTTCATTTGCTTTCAGTTTTCTTTTTACAATCATTATGATGGTTGTCATTATTGCCTTCCCTTATCAGAAAATTGCCGGCATCCTGAAATGGTTTTGTCTGTCCATGTTTCTTTATCTGATTGTTCCATTTTTTGTACATGTTAATTGGAAGCAGGTATTGATTGCAACTGTGATTCCTCATATTGAACTGAACAAGGATTTTATTGAAATGGTCGTTGCCATTTTAGGAACTACCATTTCCCCCTATCTTTTTTTCTGGCAGGCCACGATGGAAGCCGAAGATGTGGAACATCAGCATAAACAAGTCGTGGTAGATAAGCGTGCCATCCGGAATATGAGAGCAGACGTAAATTTTGGCATGTTTGCATCAAATCTGGTCATGTTATTTATCATACTAACAACCGGAGTTGTTTTGTATAATTCAGGTATTCATGATATAAATTCCGTTGATCAGGCAGCAAAAGCGCTTGAGCCGCTGGCTGGAAAGTTTTCCTATGTATCTTTTGCCCTGGGCGTAGTGGGTACCGGATTACTAGCCATTCCGGTGCTTGCCGGTTCTCTTTCCTATATGCTGGCAGAATCGTTTGGATGGCAGGAAGGTCTCGATAAAAAATTCCAGGAAGCACGTGCATTTTATGTCGTTATTATATTGTCCCTGGTGATCGGACTTCTGATAAATGTATTGGGAATTAGCCCGATGAAAGCATTGATCTATACCGCCATTCTCTACGGGGTCACGTCTCCGGTGATGATTGCCGTTATCCTCCATATTGGGAATAATAAAAAAATAATGAATAATTTTACTAATTCCGGTCTTTCCAATGTGTTGGGCGTAATTACTTTAATTGTCATGACCCTGGCAGCCGTCGCATTGTTTTATTTTCAATTTAAATAGTCGCTATATTTAACCGGGACTTTTGTCCCGAACTTTAATTCCGCTCCGTGCAAAGAAGAAGGTTTTTACAGGTCTCCGGATTAACTGCTGCTTCTTTTTTGTTTACCTATACAGATCCGGTAACGGGAAACCGGCTCAGGGCCATGAGATTTCCGGATCTTGTTTCCGTCCGATGTGCGGGTGAATGGATCTCACTGACGGGGGCAACCGAAAATTGGAAGCAGGAAAACTTACAGGTCTCGATTAATCTGAATGGGGACGTTTTATCGATTTTTATCAGTGCCCCCCAACATGAACTGGAATTTATTAAATGCAGCTGGAGACAGGTCCCGCCCGCTTCTTCGAAGTGCCTGGCAGATCACTGGGAAAGGTCTTACGGAGATCTGAGTTGGGAACCCACTTCGTCAGCCAGACGGTCGCCATGGTATCTGCTAATCTCCGATACGATACAAACGCAGGCGTTTGGCGTCAAAACGGGCGCTAACAGCATTTGTTCCTGGTTACTTTCACCCGGGTCCCTGGAACTACTGATGGACACAAATTCCGGAGGATCGGGTGTGCTTTTGGGTGAACGCAACCTGCACGCGGCTGATATTGTTACAACGGAAAGTCAGCCAGGGGAAAGTCCCTGGAATACAGATATCCGCTTTTGCAAATTGATGTGCACGAACCCGCGAATTCCTGAATCTCCGGTATATGGAATCAATGACTGGTATTTTGCATATGGCAATAATTCGAGGGAACTGATCCTGGAACATACACGCCTGATGGCTGATCTGGTGACCGATTTTTCCAACCCCCCGTTCTCCGTGATCGATATGGGCTGGTCGGTAAAGCCGGCCAAAACCAGTGAGGAATATTGTTGGGGCGATGATTTCACGCTGGGCAACGATAAATTCGGAGATATGTCCTCCGTTGCCGAAGAAATAAAAAAGTTGGGTATGCGTCCCGGCATCTGGACCCGCCCGCTACTGGCGAATGCGAAGGATAAACCATCTTCGCTTATCCCGCTGCGTAAGGGTCAGGAAGATCCTAAGGAACGGTACCTGGATCCGACTATCCCAGAAAATCTGCAGCGGATCGGAAATACGATCAGATTATATAAAACCTGGGGGTTCCATCTCGTAAAACACGACTATACCAGTTTTGATTTCTTCGGAAAATGGGGATTTGAAATGAATGAAGAAATGACGGTCCCCGGCTGGCATTTCCAGGACCGCTCTATCACGAATGCGGAAATCATTCTTTTTCTTTACCGGACCATACGTTCGGCCGCCCTGGATATGTACCTGATTGGATGTAATACCTTCAGCCATTTGTCCGCCGGAATATTTGAACTCAACCGGATTGGTGACGATACGAGCGGAAAAGACTGGGCCCGCACGTTGAAAATGGGTGTGAATGCCCTGGGCTTCCGTTTGCCGCAGCACAATACTTTCTATGCAGCGGACGGTGACTGCGTCGGGCTCACCACGAAAATTCCATGGGAAAAAAACAAACAGTGGCTGCAATTGCTGACTGAAAGCAGTGCGCCTTTATTTATATCTGCAGAACCGGAAGCCCTGGGAGAGGAACAAAAAAAATTGATCAAAAAAAGTTTTATTATGGCGGCGAGGCCCCAGCCACTGGCGGAACCGCTTGACTGGATGAGCAATCCCAGACCCGAAGAATGGAAATTGAATGGAGCCAGGGTTCATTTTGACTGGACATGATGAAAACGGATAAAACCATTCTTCAGGCTGTGGAACAAAATCCGATTCCGTTTATGAAAATAATATTATTCAAGTTATCCGGAAAAGATACTGCTGCCATATAGTCTTCCGCTAGATTAAAACTCCGGACATTCCAAAACTTGTTGCCTTTTTCGATTATTGCATCCAAAACGCTCACTTGCTTTAAATTCTCCTGTAGACCAGTACCCCAGGCCTTGGTCAGCGATTCCTTACGTGTCCACAAATAATAAAAAGCGCTGACCGGATTTGCAGATTCTGAAATAAAAGTTTGTTCCGCTTCACTAAAATGGTCCTCAAGAAGTTCCCTGAAAGAAAATTCCGGATTTATCTTCTCGATATCAACGCCCAATTCCAAATTTGCTAACGCAATTAATACCCATTCCCCCGAATGGCTGATATTAAATTGGATTTGGGATGAAGGGCTGATGATATATGGTTTTTGATTTCTTTGATCAGAAATACCGACCTCCCCTGGAGAAACGGTAAGATATTTCGAAAGAACGGTACGAAGGGCCTGCCTGCCCGTAGCGTATCTGTTCCGGTCGCCTTCAAATCTGAAACGACCGGTAAATTCCTTTTCGGACTTGGTTAATAAAGAAAAATCAAAACCACTAACGGGGAACTTCCAGACATGAACTTGATTGCCCAGTTGCCAGGAACATTGATCAGGACTAAAAAACAATTTTTCTTTTGGAATCTTTTCCAGCACCGCCATCATTGTTTTAGAAAATAATTTTATACTAAATTAGCAACCCTATAATCGTATTGTATATCGTATGTCGTATATTGTATATAATATATAGTAAATAGTATATCGTTAATCATTCATAATTCATAATCTATATCGCTCTAAGAACCGATGAAGGATTGACGATGTCCGTTTTAATTTCCCTTCCACCGTTCCGTTCATTTATGACTTTTCCCAGGATAATGGATAATTCCTGCACATTGGGAGAAAGCAGAAAAGTTTTATGATCGCCTGAAATCTCGTGAATTTCCAGTCCCTGCAGAGCGTAGGGCTTCCATCCCAGGTAAATCGGATCGTCCAGAAAATACATTCTGCTTTTTACCCGGAACAGATCGATGGATCCATCATAAGGAATCAATTTGTATTTATCGAACGCGAGATCGTGTTTGCGGTTGATCTTATCGGCATGATCAAGATGTTCTTCCTGAACAGGATTTTTCTTAATGAGGCGGGCATTCGCAAGCAGGCGGATGCATTTGTTCCTTAAAAAACCAAGCTGGTAAGTCAGCGTTTCCGCCGGATACTTTTTAAACGACCGCAGAATGAACCTGAATTTAGGAAACTGCCGTTTAAACTTTCTGCTCATTCTCAGCATCCAGTCATCGAAATAAAGAGAATGGTCGGCGTTGGTATCAAAGATGGCCAGCATATTTACATGGCCGCCCCTGGCTTTTAACTGTTTGGCCATTTCAAAGGCAACGATTCCTCCAAATGAATATCCTGCCAGGTTATAGGGGCCCATTGGATTTTGTTCAAGTATTTCCGAAACATAATATGCGGCAATTTCTTCCATATTATCAAATGGCTCGTCTGTGCCGTTGAGTCCCCTGGCCTGCAATCCAAATACCGGTTGATCCGGAGCCAGTCCCATGGCCAGAGCATGAAAGACCAAAACAGTTAGCCCGGAACCATGCACAATATATAGTGGTGGTTTATTTCCGTCCGGTTTTATCGGGACGAGAGATTTCCATGAATCATCCTTCACATCCTGTTCCAGCAGCTGACTTAACCTTTCGATCGTTGGAGCCTCAAAAAGGGTTGTAATGGGCAGCCGGTGATTTGTTTTTTCTTCAATCATTTTCATAACCCGGATAGCAATCAGCGAATGACCGCCCAGTTCGAAAAAATTATCATCCATACTCAGTTGCTGAAGGTGCAGCGCCTCCATCCAGATCGCCGCCAGCATCTTTTGTATTTCTGTTTCTGCCGGTTTGATTTTCCTATTCCCGAATTCCGGTAAAAGGTCCGGATCAGGCAGGGCATTTTTATCCAGTTTACCATTGCCGGTCAGCGGTATGCGATTCAATGGAATGAATACCCGGGGAATCATATAAGCGGGAAGTTTTGATTGCAGGAAGGCCGTCATTTCGTCCTTATTGAATTCTCTATTCGCGACCAAATAAGCAATCAGTCTTTTTTCCGAAGATGCATCTTCGCGCGTTATAACAACGGCTTGTTGAATGCCCGTATATTGCTGAATAACGGATTCAATTTCTGCCGGCTCGATTCGAAAGCCCCTGATCTTAACTTGATCATCCAGCCGGCCATGATACTCAATGTTCCCGTCGGGCAACCTCCTGGAAAGATCACCGGTCCGGTACATCATTGCACCTGGTTCTGCACTAAAAGGATCCGGAAGGAATTTTTCCTTTGTCAGCTCAGCGCGGTTTAAATATCCGCGGCCCACGCCCGCGCCTCCCACATATAATTCACCGATCATACCCACACCGCATAACTGGAGTTGGTGATTCAACACATATGCCGTTCGATTTTCAAGGGGAGTTCCAATGGGAATGGGCTTCGTTATTTGTTTTTCCTTTATAGGATATGTCAGTGAAAACGTGGTATTTTCAGTCGGTCCATAGCCATTGATTATGTTCAGTGAAGGATGGCGGTTCCTTAATTTTTCTATATGTTTTTCTGATAATTTTTCGCCACCTGCAATGACCGTTTTCAAATCCGCAAAAACGCCCAAATCCAGGTCCACCCACTGATTCAGCAAACTCGATGTGAACCACATTATATTTACTTTTCTTCTGCTGATTTCCTGTTTTAAAAGATCACTATTTAATAAAACCTCCTCGCCGCACAATACCAGTTCACCCCCATTTAATAACATGGACCAGTATTCAAAACTGGTTGCATCAAAAGAGGCAGATCCGGTACTTAGCAACACATTCTTTTCCGACAGATTCACATAATTCGTTCCCTTCACAAGGCTTACCACGTTCCTGTTTTCTATCATCACACCCTTGGGTTTTCCGGTTGAACCGGAGGTATACATGATATAGGCCAGGTCACTGCTATTGCCTGTCACAGGGAGCGAAGAAATCGATTCCTGACTGATATCCTTCCATTCTTCATCCATCACAACGACCAGTTGGTTTTCCAGGCTCCCGAGATTGTTCATGCAATTCCTGTTACAGAGAACCAGATTCGATGCCGTGTCCTGTAATATAAATTGAATGCGCCCCGGGGGATATTCCGGATCCAGCGGAACATACGCGCCACCCGCTTTCAGAACGCCCAGTATGGCTACGATCAAATCAACTGACCTTTCAATACAAACGGGCACCAGCTCCTCCCTTTTTACTCCTCTCGATTTCAGGTAATGTGCCAGCTGATTTGATTTTTCATCGAGCTGTCGGTAAGTCAGTGCCTCATTACCGAATGAAAGAGCGCGCCGAAGCGGCGTTTTTATTACCTGCTGACCAAATAAAAATGAGATGGACCTGTCTTTTGGATATGAGCCGGAACTGATTTCAGACTGTATCTTATGCTGGTCAGGCATTGGATTATCCATCATCCCGGTATCAGGTGTTGAAATCAGCATGCGGAGAAGGGTCTCATAAGATTCCATTCTCTGGCGGATACCCTCCGGTTTAAATAATTGTGTGTTATAGGACCATTGTATAGAAAGTTTTTCGACAGAGCCTTCTATATTTAGCGAAATTTCAAAATTCTCATACTCCCGGGGGTTATAAATCAGATCATAATTCATTCCCTGGAATTCTACTCCATCGTCCAGTCCCAACTCAACGTTGAAAGTGACAGGGAGCAATGGCACCCGGGATCTGTCACGCGTGATATTCAGTTTCTTCAATAAACTGCCAAACGTGATCTGCTGGTTTTCATAGTCACTCAGGATCTGCGCTTTTCTTTGTTTCAGATATTCGGAAAAAGAAGGATTGCCCTGCAGGTGGCTTCGCATAGGAAGCAGATTCACACAATGTCCTACCAATCCATATAATCCGCTGACAGACTGACCCGCAGCAGGAATACCCAGAATGATATCCGGCTGACCGGTTAATCGATAGAGAAAAACTTCGAAGGCGGCCATGAGCGTGGTGACCAGTGTACAGCCAGCTGCCGCGCCTATTTTTTTAGCGGCGGAAACCAAAACCGGGTCCAGTGGAAAGTCCAGTCGATGGCTTTTATACGTCCGCTCCCGCGGCCTTGGAAAATCTGTCGGAATTTCCATCAACGGAACAGACTGTTGATATTGAGCTAGCCAGTACTGTTCTATTCGTGTGTACTCTTCCGTCTCCAGAAACTGAATTTGGCCGGCAGAATATTCGCTGAATGAAGGCGCCGGTTCCAGATCCGGCATTATATTTTTTACAAATGCGGAATAATATTTTCCGAGGTCCTGTAACAGGATGCCGAGCGACCAGCCGTCACAGATGATATGATGCGCCGTTAGGGTTAAATAATGTGTTGAGTCGTTCAGTGTAAACAGGGCTGTTCTGAACAAAGGCCCATTCTCCAGGTCAAAAACTTCCAGTGCATCCTGTTTCGAAAAATCTGAAAGAAATTTTTCCTGCTCATTTGGTGTTTGCGTCGACAGGTCTTTCCGGTAATGCTTTGATGGAATTCTATTGAATATATTTACGTTTTTACCGTCATCACTAAATGTGGAGCGAAGCGCTTCGTGCCGATGCATGATTTCATTCAGTGCCCGCTCCATGGCCGATAGTTGAAATGTTCCCTTAAGACGAAGGCTTACGGATTCATTGTAGGACCGGTTTGCGTCATTCCCGCCCAGCAGGCAGGCCATCCAGATCTCCAGCTGAGGCTCGGTGGCGGGTACGGAACGATATTCTTTTGAAGAAGTGATAAAACCTGCGGCCAGCAATTCATTTACCGATTCCTCAAATTTTTCGATGATGCACTGCACATCCGAAGCCTGGTGGGCTGTGGTGAGAAAACAGGGGAAACCTTCCCAGATATGAATCCCTTTTTCACGCATAAGCGTAAATAAAAGGTCGGCATAGGGAATATTGTTTTTAAATTTTATTTTCCAGAGGGAACCGAAACAGGCAATATAAATGGGCAACCCTTTTTTTGTACAGACAAAGTTTAATTCATCCGTCATTGCCCGGGTCATTTCGTTTAAGGATGCCTGTAAGGCCGGTCCCTTTTCTTTCATGTATTCCAGAGAAGCCAGGGAAGCTGCCAGGGCCAGGGGATGTCGCACAAAGGTGCCGGCGAAATAAGTTACGCCCGATTCAGGCACGGAGTCGTTTCCGTATTCCCAGTAACCGCCGTCCAGCGTGTCCATAAATAATCTTTTTCCCGCGATCACACCCACCGGAAGTCCTCCGGCAATTACTTTTCCATACGTGCCCAGGTCCGCTTTAATTCCAAACATGGCCTGCGTTCCACCGGGATGCATCCTGAATCCAGTGATCACCTCATCGAAGATCAGCGCCGTGCCGGATTCCTCGGTAATTTTTCTCAAAGCCTTCAGGAATTCTACGGGTTGAAATTCCGGCCTCCGGCTTTGAACCGGTTCAACAAGAACAGCAGCCAGTTCATGGCATTTTTCCTTTATGGTCGCGAGACTTTCTTCCGTTCCATATTCGAGGACGAGTATATTTTGAACTGCTTCGGGCATAATCCCCGGAGCGGCAGGAACGGAGGTCGCTTTTTTTGTTCCCCTGACAATGACTTCATCAATGATCCCATGATAGGAACCGGAAAATACTACAATGGTGGATCGGCCGGTTACCGTTCTGGCCATACGCATGGCGCCCAGCACCGCTTCAGAACCCGTATTACACAGCGCGGCCCGGTCTGACCCAGTAAATTCACAGATCCGTTTGCACACCCTGCCTGCCAGCTCATGCTGTGGCCCAAGTTCATATCCCCTCTCAATCTGCTCGTGCAACGCTTTTGTAATAATTTCCGGCTGGTATCCCAGGAAATTAGAACCAAATCCATTCAGGGCGTCGATATATTCATTCCCGTCAATATCCCATAACCGACTCCCTTTTGATTTATTGACGACGATGGGATATATGATTTCTTTGGTAAATGGTTTAAATCCCGATACCACGCGCGGATCGGCCATATAAGACCGGTGCTCCTGCGCATATGATTTGCTGCCCTGGGTTTTCCGATTATAACGTTTGGTGAACTCTTCCAGAAAGGACTGCTGTTTTTTATTCAATGCGGTCGTCTGCCTTTCTATTTTTGCCGCAGCTCCGAATGGTTTTTTTATTTCTGAAAGGTCATCCATACCCTCTTCAGTGAAGGACGACCGATTTAGGTTAACGGTTGGCGGTTGACGGTTGACGGTTGACGGTACTTCATCTGAAGGAGCTTTATTTCCTTGTTGCAAAATAAAAACCTGTTTGGCAAGCTCCTCGATTTGTTTCGATAAAATCTCTATGGCAGATGATTCAGTTGGTTTTGCAGGATCCGAATTATTTTTTCCGGATAAAGCGGTTTCAGCCGGCAGACTTTCCCGGGATATTTCTTCAGGTAGCTTTTCATCGAGGTATCCGGCGAGCAAATCCAGGCTGGAATGGGATTCGTTCAATTGTCTGAAGCTGACGGGTATCCCAAATTCCTTTTTCAGATTCAGGGCCACCTGCGTTAGCAGGAGTGAATCAAATCCGGTTTCAATAAAATTCGTATCCGGATCCACTGTTTCCATTTCAATACCGGAGGCATTTTCGAAAATGTTT
>Ga0080027_10001153_pt1 | contig 10727 bp, 9 predicted proteins | sample OrgsoiDNA2013046_FD_70962 | JGI IMG/M metagenome (GOLD analysis project Ga0080027, IMG submission 70962) | Permafrost soil microbial communities from the Arctic, to analyse light accelerated degradation of dissolved organic matter (DOM) -... | ecosystem: Environmental > Terrestrial > Soil >...
GCAGTGCGGGCGCGTCGTCTACAGCGACTTGCACGTGGGCGCGGCGTCCGGAGACTACGGCGGATACACCATGAGCATCCCGCGGACCGCGATCGTCCCGACCCAGTGCGCGAACAACGCGCTCTCGCCCCAGGAGAAGGCGCTCGAGTTCATGCTGTTCGACCTCTCCGGCTGCATCACCCCGCCCGATCAGGGCGCGGGCGGCGTGCCGATGGTTACCAAGTAGCCGGCGCCATACCTGCTCGGGCGGGGGGGGCGCGACACCACCGAGGGGGCGCGACACCGCGCTCTACCGCCTCGCGCTCACGCCGCCTTCGTCGCCTCGCCACCCGCAAGCTCGAGGAGCTGCCGGGCGAGGGCCACGCGATCCTCTGTCGCGTGCACGCCGACCACGATCTGCCCCATTCGGAGTCCGTCGCGGACGGCCCGGGCCTCCCGCGCGTCCATGCCGAGCTCGCCCAGAGCCGCCGTGAGGCTGCGAGCGCGCGCGAGCGCGTCGAGGAGGGGGCCGGCCACGCGCAGCGGGGCACCCGCGCTCACTCGGTTCACGCCGCTCGCCTCGCTCACGTCGCTTACGCCGGACACGTCGGGCGACACGTCCGGCGCCTCTACCGCCTTGAGGCCCGCCACGATCGCAGGCAGCACGCCGCCGGTGTATCGCGCCGCGCCGCCGCGGCCGATTCCAGACGACCGACCGGCCGCCGCGCCAAACTCGCGCTCGTGCGCCTCTTCGGCCATCGCGACCGTGAGCTCGTCGCGAGCAAACCCCGCTTGCGCGAGCTGTTCGACCGCGGCGTGCGCGCAGTGGCGATCGGCGAAGAGGGCAGTGGCGTGCGTCGGCATGGCGTCATTCCCGTCGGGTTCGTCACGTCGAGAATAGCAACGCGCGTGCCTGACGCGGCGTGTTATTTCATTCCAGCTTCAGCGGACTTCAGGGGTGCGCCGGGTGGGATTCGCGCTTCGGGGGCACGTCGCGGCACCGCTCGAGCTTTCGATAGAGCGTGCGCCGGTCGAAGCCGAGCACTTGCGCCGCGAGCGTCTTGTTGCCGCCAACGGCTTCGAGCACGCGGAGGATGTAACGCCGCTCGACCTCTTCCATGGGCAATAGCTCCGCGGGGTCGTTGCTCTCCACGGTCACGCGCGAGCTCTTGAACTCGCGCATGCGCTCGGGCAAATCGTCGAGGCCCACGTGATCGAACTGAGCGAGCGCGACGCCGCGCTCGATGCAGTTCTGGAGCTCGCGCACGTTGCCCGGCCACGTGTACGAGAGCAGCTTATCGGCGGCGTTGCTCTTGATGCCCACGACGCGCTGCGAGTAGCGCTGCAAGAAGTGCTGCGCGAGGAGCAAGATATCGCTGCCGCGCGCCCGGAGCGGAGGCACGCGAACGCGGACCACGTTGATGCGGTAAAAGAGGTCCTCCCGGAAGCGCTTCTCTTCGACCTCGGTCTCGAGGTCGCGGTTCGTGGCCGCGACGATGCGCGCGTCGAACGCCTGCTCCTGGTCGCCGCCAACCGGGCGCACCGTGCGCTCCTGCAGCGCGCGGAGCAGCTTGGCCTGCATCCCGGCCGGCATCTCGCCGATCTCGTCGAGGAAGAGCGTGCCCTTGCTGGCCTTGATGAAGAGTCCGGGTCGCGCCGTGCGCGCGTCGGTGAACGCGCCCTTCACGTGCCCGAACAGCTCGCTCTCGAGGAGGTTCTCGGGCATGGCCGCGCAGTTGATGGCCACGAAGGGCCCGTCTTTTCGCGTGCTGCGCAGGTGGATCGCCTTGGCGACGAGCTCTTTGCCGGTGCCGCTCTCGCCCGTGACCAGCACCGTGGTCTCCGTCTCGGCGACGCGCGAGATGAGATCGTACATCTTCTTCATCGCCGCGCTGGTGCCGAGGATGTCGTCGAACTTCTGGCTGTCGCTCACCGCCCGCCGCAGGCGCTTCACCTCTTCGCGGAGGGCGCGATGCTTGAGAGCGCGCTCGATCGTCAGCGCGATGTCGTCCATCTCGAAGGGCTTGGTGACGAAGTCGTAAGCGCCCGCCCGGATGGCGCTGACCGCGGTCTCCATGCTGCCGTACGCCGTCATGACGACGACTGGCAGGTCTTCGCGGCTCTGGACGATCTTCTGGCAGAGATCGACGCCGCTCATGCCGTGCATGTTGACGTCGGTCACCACGAGATCGAAATCGCCCTCGGACAGGCGGAGCAGGGCATTCTCGGGCACGGTGGTGGTCGTGACCTCGAACCCTCGACGCCTCAGTTCGGCGTCGAGGATGTCACACATACTCCGGTCGTCGTCGATGATGAGGATTCGGCGTTCCATAAACTCAAGCGCTGAGCATTGCAGGGCACGTGCCGTCTAGGCCGCTCTCGCCACACTCGAGGGTCGAGTGCCCACTCGCGGCAAAAATGCGATCCCGTGGATCGCGGCGTCGGGCAAACCCGCCACATAGCGTGGCGAACTGCGACTGCTGAGAGCGGTGGTTCCGTGGCATGGCACGCGCGTCGCAAGCAGGCGCAAGTCGCGTCAGCGGGTGTCATTTGCACCCCACGGCACTCCCGCCGGGCGCTCGAACCAAGGACCCATGAACGCCGCCGCGCCTACGCCTCCTCCCTCGCCGCCGTCTTCGCCCTCCTCGGCGTCGCCGTCGTCCCCACCCACGCCCTCGCTTTCGTTCGCGGAGCTCGCCGAGGGGCCCAGGGCGCGCGTCGGCGATCTCATCGCGGCGGTCGTTCGGTTCGCTCGCGCGCGGCCCTATTCGGCCATCGTTGCCGCGATGGCGGTCGGGTTCGTGGTGGGCGGAGCGCTCTCATTCCGCGGCGGGCGCATGCTCCTCGCAGCGGGGGCGCGCCAGGCGGGGCAGGATCTTCTGAAGCAGCTCCTCTGAGACCTTCCCGCGCTTGGACCTTCCCGCGCTTACGCGAGCTTTTCTTCGAACCATCATTCAAGCAAGTACGCTCAAGCAAGTACGCTCAAGCAAGTACGCTCAAGCAAGTACGCAAGGAGACCACGCCATGAACATGAAGAAGTTGATGCGGAGCTACGACGCCGACGATGTCTTGCACCTCCTGGGGCTCGCGCAGCGCCGATCCTTCCCCGGAACGGTCCTCGCCGCGTTCGGCCTGCTCGCTGCGGGCGCGATCATCGGCGCCGGCATCGGGCTCGCGTTCGCTCCCTCGTCGGGCCAGCGCCTTCGCCAGGACGTGACCGGCAAGCTCGACCAGCTCCGCGACAAGGTGAAGAGCAACGTCGAGAAGAGCAACGTCGATCAGCAGAAGAACGGCGATTCGCGCACGATCTCGGCGGACGCTTAGGTCCTTGGTCGATAGAGAGATTGGCCGCAGAGGCGCAGAGAGCGCAGAGGACAGAGGGCTTTGAGTACGTGGGCGCCCGGCTTGACGAACGATCCACGCCGCGCGATTCCGGGCTTTTCGACCCCATCACTGCTCTGCGCTCTTTGCGCCTCTGCGGCCAATCTCTCTCTCCGGACTGGCTAGCTCGGGTCGGCGGGCTTCTCGCTGCTGCTGGTCGGTTCGTCGGGGATGTCGCTCGTCTTGAGCGCGCGCTCGCGAGGAGCCGCGGCGGGCTCACGGGCTCGCTCGAGCTTCCGGTACAGGGTGCGCCGATCGAAGCCGAGAACCTGCGCGGCGAGGGTCTTGTTGCCGCCGACGGCCTCGAGCACCTTCAAGATGTAGCGCCGCTCGACCTCTTCCATCGGGAGGAGCTCGGCCGGATCGTTCGACTCGATGTTGATGCGCACGGTCTTGTAGTCGCGGATCTTCTCGGGCAGGTCGTCGACGCCGATCTGATCGAACTGCGCCAGAGCGACCGCGCGCTCGATGCAGTTCTGGAGCTCGCGCACGTTACCCGGCCAGGGATACTGGAGAAGCCTGTCGGCAGCGGCGCTCGTCATGCCGAGCACCGGCCTGCGGCTCTGCGCGGCGTAGCGATCGAGGAAGTGCTGCGCCAGGAGCAAGATGTCGCTGCCGCGCGCGCGCAGCGGCGGTACGTGCGCTCGCACGACGTTGATCCGGTAGAAGAGGTCTTCGCGGAAGCGCTTCTCCTTTCGTTGCCGCGAGCAGCCGCGTGTCGAACGGCTGCTCCTGATCGCCGCCGACGGGGCGAACGGTGCGCTCTTGCAGCGCGCGTAACAATTTGGCTTGCATGCCGGCCGGCATCTCGCCGATCTCGTCGAGGAACAGCGTGCCCTTGCTGGCGCGGATGAAGAGGCCGGGGCGCGAGGTGCGCGCGTCGGTGAAGGCGCCCTTCACGTGGCCGAACAGCTCGCTCTCGAGCAGGTTCTCCGGCATCGCGGCGCAGTTGATTGCGACGAAGGGCCCGTCTCGCCGGCCGCTCTTGGCGTGCAGGGCCTTGGCGACCAGCTCTTTGCCGGTGCCGCTCTCGCCCGTGATGAGCACGGTGGTCTCGGTGTCTGCCACGCGCGTCACCAGCGCGATCATCTTGAGCATCGCGGGGCTGTTGCCCAGGATGTCTTCGAAGCGGTGGCTGTTGTCGACCGCCTTCCGGAGGCGCTTGACCTCTTCGCGCAGCGCGCGATGGCGGAGCGCGCGCTCGATCGTCAGCGCCAGCTCGTCCATGTCGAACGGCTTGGTGACGAAGTCGTAGGCTCCGGCGCGAATCGCCGCGATGGCCGTCTCCATGTTGGCGAAGGCCGTGATGACGATGACGGGCATGTCTTCGCGGCGCCCGACGAGCTGCTTGCAGAGCTCGACGCCGCTCATGCCGGTCATGTTCACGTCGGTGATAGCGAGCCCGAAATCTTCGCGATCGAAGAGCTCGAGCGCCTGCTGCGGATCGGTGACCGACTTGACCTCGAAGTCGCGCCGACGGAGCTCGGCTTCGAGCACGTCGAGCAGGCTGCGGTCGTCGTCGATGAGGAGGATGCGGCGGTCCATGCGACTGTTCACGAGGCGATCACGACGACCGCAATGGGGCCCGCGGTTTGAGCTTCCGGCGGTGGGTGGCCACTCTATGGCTCCCGGCGCCAAACCGCCACCCCTGAGCCCCGCGGCGGCCGCGCGCTCGCGCGCCTCGACCACGGCGCCAACGGGCCGCCCCGACGACCGGCTTGACCCGACTCGAGGATGGCATGCACCATCCAGCCTGCGCCGGAGCGTCGTTGGCCCGAGCCATCTTTCCTCTGCGCCTCGGCGGTTCGGGAGAGACCACGTAAAAAAGAGGAAGCGTTCGAACCGGATGACCAAAGCGAGCCCGTTCGTCATCGCCCTTCGCGGCGCGCTCGCTGGTCTCGCCTCCGCGGCTTCGACCGAACCGCTGGACCCCGCTGAAGCGCTCGTCGCGATGAAGCTCGTCCGCGACCTCGAGCAGGGGCTCGCACGCCTGGAACAGAAGGGTCCGCCCGAGGCTGACCTCATCTCGATCGCCTGCCACGATCTCAAAGACCCGCTCGCGTCGATCGTGATGGGCGCCGGGTTCCTCCGCAAGACGGTCGCGCCCGAAGATGCGGCGGCCAAGCGTGTGGTCGAAGCCATCGTTCGGTCGACGGATCGTATGGGCCAGGTCATCGGCGATTTTCACGACCTCGCGAAGCTCGAGACCGGGCGGATCGCCCTCGACCTCCGGCCGTGGGACGTCGTCGCCGTCCTCCAAGGTGCGGTCTCCGGGTTCGAAGCGAAAGCCAGGGAGCGAAACGTCCAGTTCCAGGTCCACGTTCCGGCCGGGCCGCTGCTCGCCGTCTGCGACCGGGCGCGGCTCGTTCAGGTCGTGACCAAGCTCGTCGCCAACGCCGTCAAGTTCACGAACGCCGAGGGGCGCGTCGCGCTGCGTATCGAGGGCGTCGAGCCAGCGAAGGGCGGCGGGGCGAGGATCACCGTCTCCGACACCGGCCGGGGCATTCCCGCCGACCGCCTGCCGTCGGTCTTCGACTACGCCGCCAACGCCCGCCGGACGCCCCGCGACGGTCCCGGCCTCGGGCTCCCGATCGCGCAAGCGCTCGCGCTGCTCCAGGGCAGCAACATCGAGGTGACGAGCACGGTCGATCAGGGCAGCGCGTTCTCGTTCACGCTGCCTGCGCCGTCGGCGCCGCGTGACGAACGGCCCGAAACCGCCTAGAAGCGCGGGCACCATGAACGTGCGCATCGAATCCGACAGCATGGGCCAGATCGAAGTCGGCGCCGACAAATACTGGGGCGCGCAGACGCAACGGAGCCTCCAGAACTTCAAGATCGGCGGCCAGCGCTTCGGGCGTCCCGTCATCCGCGCCTTCGGGATCGTGAAGAAGGCGGCGGCGCTCGCGAACAAGGACCTCGGCAAGCTCGACGCGACCAAGTGCGAGCTCATCGTGCGCGCCGCCGACGAGGTCATCGCCGGCGCGCTCGACGCGCACTTCCCGCTCGTCGTGTGGCAGACCGGCAGCGGCACGCAGTCGAACATGAACGCGAATGAGGTCATCTCGAACCGCGCGATCGAGCTCGTCGGCGGCGCGATGGGCTCGAAGAAGCCGATCCACCCGAACGACGACGTGAACCGCTCGCAGTCGTCGAACGACGTGTTCCCCACCGTGATGCACGTCGCGGTGGCGCTCGAACTCCGTGAGCGCCTCCTGCCGGCCATCGCGGCTCTGCGGAAGGGCATCGAAGCGAAGAGCGAGGCGTTCGAGGACATCGTCAAGGTGGGCCGGACGCACCTCATGGACGCGACACCCCTGACGCTCGGTCAGGAGTTCAGCGGCTGGGCAGCGCAGCTGGCGTTCTGCGAAGCCGGGGTCGAGCGGTCGCTCGACGGCCTCTACGACCTCGCGCTCGGCGGCACCGCGGTGGGCACGGGGCTCAACACGCACCCCCGGTGGGCCGAGGGCGTGGCCAAGAAGATCGCCGAGCTCTCCGGCGTGCCCTTTCGCACGGCGCCCAACAAGTTCGCGGCGCTCGCGGGCCACGAAGCGCTCGTCGCCGCGAGCGGCGCCATGCGAACCCTGGCCGTCGCCTGCTTCAAGATCGCGAGCGACGTGCGCCTCCTCGGCAGCGGCCCCCGCTGCGGCATCGGCGAGCTGCACCTGCCCGAGAACGAGCCCGGGAGCAGCATCATGCCGGGCAAGGTGAACCCGACGCAGGCCGAGGCCATGACGATGGTCTGCGTGCACGTCATGGGGAGCGACGCCGCGGTCGGCTTCGCCGGCGCGAGCGGGCACCTCGAGCTCAATGTCTTCAAGCCCGTCATCGTGCACAACGTCCTCGAGAGCAGCGCGCTCCTCGCAGACGCGTGCCACAGCTTCCTCGATAACTGCGTCGTCGGCATCGAGCCGAACCGCGACGTCATCGCGCGCCACCTCGAGAACACGCTGATGCTCGTCACGGCCCTGAACGAGGTCATCGGATACGACAACGCGGCCAAGGTCGCGAAGCACGCGCACCACGAGAACATCACGCTCCGGCAGGCCGCGAACGACCTCGGACTGGTGAAGCCCGAAGACTTCGAGAAATACGTTCGCCCCGAGAAGATGATCGGACCGGGCTGAGCCCGGTGAAGACCGAGCCGCCGACGCACGCGCCGCACGGTCGCGTCGTGCCGCTGGCGCTCGGGGCGCTCGGCATCGTCTTCGGCGACATCGGCACGAGCCCGCTCTACACGCTGCACGAGTGCGTGCACTTCGCGGGCGAGGCCACGGTGCGCCCGGTCGACGTCCTCGGGGTGCTCTCGCTCATCTTCTGGTCGCTCACGATGGTCGTCACGGTCAAGTACCTGACCTTCATCATGCGGGCGGACAACCGTGGCGAAGGAGGCATCTTCGCGCTGCTCGCGCTCATCCCGACCCGCCTCCGGACCGCCCGCTCGGGCGCCATCGGGTGGGCCGCCGTTCTCGTCGTCGTCGGCGCGTCGCTCCTCTACGGCGACGGCATGATCACGCCCGCCATCTCGGTGCTGAGCGCGATGGAAGGGCTCGAGGTCGCGACCCCCGCGTTCAAGCCGTTCGTCTTGCCGCTCACGTGCGCGGTGCTCGTCGGGCTCTTCGCGATCCAGAGCCGCGGCACCGGGCAGGTGGGGGCCGTGTTCGGGCCCGTGATGGCGCTCTGGTTCGCCACGATCGCGGGGCTCGGCGCGTTCCACATCGCCCACCACCCGGCCGTCCTCGCGGCCCTGAACCCGACGTACGCCGTGCGCTTCTTCGAGGCGCACGGCTTCCATGGCTCGCTCGTCCTCGGGGCGGTCGTCCTCGCCGTCACCGGCGGCGAGGCGCTCTACGCGGACATGGGTCACTTCGGGGCGCGCCCCATTCGCCTCGCGTGGCTCGCCGTCGTCTGGCCGGCCCTGGTCACGAACTACTTCGGCCAGGGCGCGCTCATGCTCGAGGATCCCGCCGCGCAGCGGAGCCCGTTCTTCGCGATGGTCCCGGCCGGCCCGTGGACGTACGCGCTCGTCGCCCTGGCCGCCGCGGCGACCGTGATTGCATCGCAGGCGCTCATCTCGGGCGCGTTCTCGCTGACCCACCAGGCGGTGCAGCTCGGGTACCTGCCGCGGGTGAAGGTGACGCACACCTCACGGTCGGCCGAGGGTCAGATCTTCATCCCCGAGGTGAACTTCGTGCTCGCCGTCGCCTGCATCGCGCTCGTGCTCACGTTCCAGCACTCGGCGAGGCTCGCGTCGGCCTACGGAATCGCCGTCACCGGCACGATGGCCATCACGTCGATCATCTTCTTCGAGGTGACGCGGACGACGTGGCGCTGGCCGATGTGGAAGGCGCTGCCGCTCCTCGTCCTGTTCCTGTCGTTCGATCTCCCGTTCTTCGTCGCGAACCTGTTCAAGTTCGTCGACGGCGGATACGTGCCGGTCGTCGTCGCCGCCGGGCTCTGCGTCGTGATGATCACCTGGAACCGGGGTCGCCGGATCTACGTCGAGCGCGTCGAGTCGATCGCCCCGACGATGGACGTCTTGCTCGAAAAGCTGTCGTCGAAGAACGTCGCGCGGACGCCCGGCGCCTGCGTGTTCCTCACCGGACGGGTTGGGGGTCTCCCGCTCTCGCTCGTGAACTACGTGGCGCGCCTCCACGCCCTCCCCTTGAACGTCATCTTGCTGACGATCGACATCGGCCACGTGCCCTACGCCGACGACGACGCGATGCGACTCGAAGCCCTGGGGGGCGGAATCTGCCGGCTCACGATCGACCGCGGCTTCCTCGACGTGCCGAACCTGGGCCCGCTCATCGACCGAGCCGTGGCACGCTTCGAGCTCCCGATCGACTGCGCCGAGGTCACCTACTGCGTGGGCCGCGAAACGTTCCTCGCGACCTCGGCCGGGAGCATGGGCGTTCTAAGCGAGAGCCTGTTCGCCTTCCTCGCGCGAAACGCGCGCTCGGCGGCCACCGTGTTCTGCTTGAACCCGGCGCAGGTGATCGAGATTGGCTCGCAGATCGATCTGTAGAGCGGGAGAAACCGCAAAGAGGTGATCCGCGTCCGGCCGGCCGGCGGTGCGTGCTCTCCGGCCTCCGGGCGCGACCGTGGGCGACGCTTTAGCTTGACCCCCAGTCGCCCGGCAGTTGACAGGCCACCCAACGCTTGGGGTTTCGCACTCCCTCGGCGGTCATTGCCTCGACCGCTTGGAGCATCAGCGCGCGACCCTCGTCGCCGGCCAGGAGCTCGCCCAATCGGTAACGGGCCGGCCGCGCATACACGATGGTGTCGGCGGCCTCCGCACGATCGATCCCCTCGCGCAGAGCCGCGATCGCGGCAACGCGATTGCCCGCGGCGTTTTCGGCCATCGCGCGCAGGAGCAGCGCCAGCGCGGCGGTCCACGCATCGTATTCGCGCGCGAGGCGCCGGGACAGGCGTCTCGCCTCGGCGATTCGTGCCCGCCGCTGCTCGGGACGCGACCCGATCGAAGCGATCGCAGCGCGGCCGCGCATGTAGAACGTCTCCGCTCGAATGAACCCGGCGTGGAGCAGGAAGCTCGCATTCAGCCTCGCCTGGCGCTGCCTGATGTGTTCATAGGCGCGGGCGCCGTCGCCGACGTAGAGCTCGATCTCGGCCCCCCAGACCATGGCTTGCCAGTGCTGGATAGAGAAGCCCTTCTGGGACCACTGCGACAACGCGTCGCGCATCTCGTCCCGCGCGCGGTCCGGCTCGTCGGCGACGAGCGACAACCAGATCCCGCCGGCCGTGCGGGCGTTGACCGACGTGAAGAGATCGCGGCGGTCTGCGGCGTCGATGAGAAGGCGCCTCATCTTCCGATTGCACTCTCGGAAGGCTCCCAGGAAGTAATGCACGTAGGTGTCGAAGAGGCGCACCATCGAAAAACCGACGAAGCCGGGCATGGTCAGCGACATGGTGCGCTCCAGCAACGTTTGCGCCTCTTTCCAGCGACCGCGGTTCCAGAGGCCGATGCCGCGCGAACCCACGAAGAACACGAGTCCCTCGGGCCGCGCGTCCTGGTCGACGATGCTCTTTGCGATGTTCACCAGCGCGAGCTCGCTCCGGGTTTCGCGCTTGCCCGTCGCGGCGATGTGTGCCGCCTGCAGGCTGGTCGCGCGCAGTACCTGAAGGCGGTCGCCCTTTCGGATCGCCTCGATGAGGTGTCGCGTTTGCATGCACGCTCCGAGGATCACGTCCACGAGCGAGAATCCCATCGCCAGAGTGAGAAGCGCGTCGAGCCGCACGCGATCTTCGCGCCGGACGGCGTCCGGCTCGCGATCCTTGAACTGGAAGCCGATGGCGGCGAGCCACAGCTGGTACACGAGTAACCAGAACACGGCGGCGAGCGGGGAGCG
>Ga0080027_10001154_pt1 | contig 10706 bp, 7 predicted proteins | sample OrgsoiDNA2013046_FD_70962 | JGI IMG/M metagenome (GOLD analysis project Ga0080027, IMG submission 70962) | Permafrost soil microbial communities from the Arctic, to analyse light accelerated degradation of dissolved organic matter (DOM) -... | ecosystem: Environmental > Terrestrial > Soil >...
GCCGAGCACAAGAAGGCTCTCGATGCGACGCGCGACGAAGTGCAGAAGATCATGACCGATGCGCGCGCGACGGCCGAGAAGGTGCGCGCCGACATCGTCGAGCAGGCGCACAAGGAGCAGCAGTCGATCCTCGACCGCGCCCGCGCCGAGATCACCGCCGAGCGGGATAAGGCGATGCTCGAGCTGCGGAAGCAGACGGTCGAGCTCGCGGTTCGCGCGGCGGGCAAGGTGATTGAGCGCAACCTCGACGTCGAGACGAACCGCGCCGTGGTCGAGAAGTTCCTCGCGTCGATCGCTCCCGTGGGGGCGAAGAAGTAATGCGCGAGCCGACGATCGCCCGGAACTACGCCGAAGCGCTGGTATCGCTCGCGGAGCGCGCCGGCGAGCTGGATGGGTGGGGCACGATGATCACCGAGATCGCGGATTCCATCGAGGGCGACACGCGCGTCGCGAACTTTCTTTCGTCGCCGCGCGTGAGTGCCAAGGCAAAGGTCGAGATCATCTCGAACGCGTTCCGGGACCGGCTACCGCGGCTCTTCGTGCGCTTCCTGGGCGCGGTGATCGCGAATCGCCGACAGCATCTCATTCCGCAGATTGCGAGCGAGTACGCGCTGCTGGTGGATGAGATTCAGGGGCGCGTGCACGCGCGCGTCACCGTCTCGAGCGAGCCCAACGATGCCATGCGCAAGAGCGTCGAGAGGCAGCTCGGCACGATTACAGGCAAACGTGTCGTGCCGCACTTTGTCGTGAAGGCCGAGATTCTCGGCGGCGTCATCGCGCGCGTTGGCGACACGGTGATGGACGGATCGCTTGTGCGCCGCCTCGAGAATCTTCGTGCGCACATGCTCGGCCGCGCGAACTGAGCGTCGCGTTCGCAGTCGATCACGCATCGCCACGCGGTGCCCTTTCACGGGCGCCGCGTTCGTGTTTCAATCCCCTGATATGATCGCCTTCATTCCGCTGATGCTCGCGCTGCGGCAGGGCGTGACGCAAACGGTGTCGCCGCCGAGCGGGGATACGATTGGCTACTGGCAGCAGCGCGCCGACTACAGGATTACGGCGGAGCTCGACGAGGTCGCGCAGGTGCTGCACGGAAAGGCGACGCTCACCTACGTGAACCATTCACCGGACACGCTGCGCGAGATGCGCGTCCAGCAGCTGCTGAACGCGTTCCGGCCAGGCTCGCGATGGAGTGCAGCCGACGAGCGGGAAGGGCAGCGGCGCTTTCAGAAGCTGAAGGAGCCAAACTACGGATACGAGCGCTTCACGTCGGCGCCGCGCGTGGATGGCGAGGCGGTGAGCGTGATCTATCCGTTCGCGCCGGACAGCACCATCGCGCGCTTCGTGATGCCCAAGCCTCTCGTGCCCGGCGACTCCGCGATGGTGGAGTTTGCGTGGGATGCGCGTCCATCGGCCACGATCTATCGGCGGCAGGGGCGCAAAGGACGAAAATACGATTTCTCACAATGGTATCCGAAGGTCGCGGTGTACGACCGCGGCGGATGGGAGGCGCAGCCGTTCATTCCGAACGGCGAGATGTACGGCGAGTTCGGGACCTTCGATGTGACGCTGATACTCGCGAGCGACCAGGTGGTGGGCGCCACCGGAGTCCCCGTCGCCGGCGATCCGGGGTGGGAGAGTGCAAAGGTGTGGGGCGAGGTGCACTTCGCGCGCGACGCGTACGGCGCGGTGGATACCACGTTGCCTGATGTGCCGAGCGGGAAGAAGGCGGTGAGATTCTACGCGCGCGAGGTGCACCACTTCGGCTGGGCGACGGACCCCGAGTTCAAATACGAAGGGGCGCTGTATCGCGGCGCGATCCCGGTTCACGTGCTCATCACGCCTTCGCAGCTCACGAGACTCGGCAAGGGTACCTTCGTGCAGTGGAACGAGCACGCGCTCGAATTTCTCGAGAAGATCTACGGGCCGTACGGATATCCGCAGCTGACGGGATTGGTACGGCTCGATCCCGGCGCGACGGAATTTCCGATGATGGCGATGTACGGGAGCAGCTTCGGCGAAGGGACGGTGTCGCACGAGGTCGGGCACATCTACAGCTACGGGATGCTCGCGAACAACGAGTGGCGCGAGGGGTGGCTGGACGAGGGGCTCACGAGCTACCAGAGCGAATGGCGCGTGCGCGTGACACCGCAGGATATCGCGGAAGGCGCGCCGCAGACGGGGCCGCCGCCGGTAACCGGATACCGCGAGCATGCGCACGTGATGTCGGGCGGCGACCGCTTCGCCGTGCAGCTCCACGATGCGGACCTGCTCGGTCGCGCGCAGGCGCCCGAGCCGCCGTCGCACACGTTCAACGAGTTCGGGGCGTATCAGAGCGCGGTGTACTCGCGCCCCGACGAGATGTATGGAATGCTCCGCGACATGATCGGCGACAGCGCGTTCACGGCGTTCCTGCACGACTACTACGCGCGTTGGAAGTTCAAGCACGTCGACGAGCTCGCGATGCGTGCGAGTGCGGAGCGTGTGTCGGGGCGCGACCTCGGCTGGTTTTTCGAGCAGTGGGTGCATCACACCGGGCTCGTCGACTATGAGCTTGCGGACGTGGATACCAGGCGCGACGGCGATGGATGGCTCACGCGTGCGCGGGTCGTGCGGCGGGGCGAGTTCAGGCACGCGATGCCCGTGGGCGCGCGAACGGACAGCGGATGGACCATCGTGCGCATCGACCCCACGCGCGACGAGCAGTGGGTGGAGATTCGAACAGCGACCAAGCCGACAGACGTGCGAGTGGATCCAAAGAATTCCACTACGGACTGGGATAGGAGAAACAACGTCTCCGGCGGGCTCGCGCTCCTGGACGGACGCGCGACGATGTACGTGCCGGACTGGCCCTTTCTCGCGCAGACGGACCGCGACCGGCAGCTCGTGACGATCGGACCGGAGGCGTGGTACACGGGACCGGGCGGGTTCACGGGCGCTGTGCGCTTCCGGTCGAACTATGCGGCAGCAGGCGATGTCGCGTGGGACAAGCGCGAGTTCGGCATCGCGGTATCGTCGCAGGTGCCGGACGGCTCTAACGGCGTCGAGCACATCATGGGGTGGCTCACGTTCTCGAATCCCGCGTTGCCGTTCCTCGCGCGGCCGCTCGTGGGCGTGAGCGCGGGCGTGTGGGTGCTCGACGGCATCACGAAGGTCGAGCTGAAAAAGGATTGGAATCTGAGCCCGTTTCTCTATTCGAATGGGCCGCAGCAGCATCTGCGGCTTGGCTTCGACGCGACGCTGCCGTACGACGATCGATGGTTGGATTTCAGCCGGTGGCTGCCGGACAACGTGTACGATGCGAACGCGGAGTTCACGTGGCGCTCGCGGATGCCCGCATCTGTGCGCGCGCGCGTGAAGGGGTTCGCGGGGCTCTCGCGCGAGGTCGGTGGCGGCACGACGCGCGCCTTCGAACGCGTGGAGGGCGAGGTCTCGCAAACGGGAAGCTTCGGTTCGAGCGATATCTTCACGCACAAGCTCCGCCTCTTCGCCGCTACGAGCAACGACGCACCGACGCAGCGGTCGATCGGACTCGCGTCGCTCGACGCGACGGACACCTACACCGATGACTTCGTGCGCGGGCGCGACGCGATCTTCGCGCGCTCGGATGTGCACTTTGTCATTCCCGGCGGCGCCGGACTTCGTGGTTACGCACCCTTCATCGTCGTCCACAATGTGGCGTCGCTCAACGGCGAGCTCGCGGCAACGATCGTGCGGGCGAGGGCCAAGTCGATGGTGCCGTCGGTGCAACTCGTCGCCTTTGGCGATGCCGCGAGGGGCAAGCTGACCGGCGATCGCGACGAACGCACTTTCGCGGATGCAGGAGTGGGCGTGCTCGCGCGCGATCAGCTCTGGGACCGCCCGGTGACGCTCCGCTTCGATATGCCGCTCTACGTGCGGGATCCGAGTTTCGCGCCTGGCGCGAACGCCGCAGACGATCGCGTGAGGTTTCGCTGGACTTTTTCGTTCGCTGACCTATGGTGACGGACCGTTACGCTCTATTAGTAGTAGTTAGCACTCGACGCAGGCCTCTCACGACCCGGATCCGAACGCGATGACTACGCCGCCCAAGTCGGGCCCCACTGAAGTGACTCGCATACCCAAACCCTGGGGACACGAGATCATCTGGGCGCGCACCGACCGATACGTCGGCAAGATCCTGCACATCAACGCGGGACACGCGCTGTCCGTGCAGTATCACGAGCGCAAGGACGAAACGGTCTACCTGCTCTCGGGCGAGCTGAAATACTGGGTAAAGATCGGCGACAAGATGACGGACATGCATCTTCGCGTGGGCGACGCATTTCGCATCACACCTCATACCATCCACTACATGGAAGCCGTCACCGATTGCGATGTCCTCGAGGCATCCACCTCCGAGCTCGACGACGTGGTCCGCCTGACGGATCGCTACGGTCGCGAAGGAACGAGCAAGCCATGAAGGTGATCATTCCGCTGGCCGGCAAAGGGACGCGACTCAGGCCGCACACGCACCTCACGCCGAAGCCGATGCTCAAGGTCGCCGGCAAGCCGGTCATCTCGTACCTCCTCGACGACCTCAAGTCGCTCGGCGGCATCGAGCAGATCGTCTACATCACGGGGCATCTGAAGGAGAAGGTCGAGGAATACGCGCGCACTGAATACGACTTTCCGGCGGTGTTCGTCGAGCAGACGGTGCAGAACGGAACCGCGACGGCCGTGGATCTCGCGCGCCCGTACGTCGATCAGCCGGTACTCATCATCTTCGTCGACACGATCTTCGACGCGGATCTCTCGCTCGTGCACACCACTGACGCCGACGGGATCATCTGGGTGAAGGAGGTCGAGGACTACCAGCGTTTCGGCGTGGTGCTCACCGACGCGAACGGCTTCATGACAAAGATTGTGGAGAAGCCGAGCACGCCGATCTCGAAGCGTGCGAACATCGGGCTCTACTACATCAAGAACTGGAAGCTGCTGTACGAAGGGATCTCGCACGTACTGAAGCAGCCCTCGAACAAGGGCGAGTTCTACCTCACCGATGCCTTCCAGTACATGATCGAGCACGGTGCGCGCATCAAGGTCGTCGACGTCGACGGGTGGTACGACGCAGGGAAGCTCGACACGCTGCTCGACACCAATCGCGCGATGCTCGAGCGCGGGCGGGCGCGCAAGCCGGCCGCGGTGCCGGCGGGGTCGAAGATCATCGATCCGGTCTACATTGAGGACGGCGTCGTGCTCACCAATGCGACCGTCGGGCCGAACGTCTCCATCCATGCCGGAGCGGTGATCGAGCGATCGACGCTGCGCGACACGATCATCGGGAGCAAGTCGCGGATCGTTGGCTGCTCACTCACCGGATCGCTCGTGGGCGAGGAAGTCGTGCTCGAGGGCGTGAAAGGGCAGGTGACGCTCGGCGATCAGTCCGAGGTGCACGCCGGAAACGGCTGATACCAGACGGCGGGGCCGAGCGCTACAGCGCGAGTCCGGCGGTTGCGACGACGATCGCCAGCGCGCGCACCACGCCCAGATAGCCCGCGCTGTTCTCGAACCACTCGGCCACGGTGTGCGCCTCGCCGCCGCGGCCACCGGCGCCGATGGCGATCGCGGGGATGCCGCGGCTGATCGGCACGTTGGCATCGGTGGAGGCGGTCGCGAGATCGGCGTCGCGCCCGATGAGGCGAGTGGCCTCGATCGCTGTTGCGACCAGGGGTAGAGTGGGGTCGGTCTCGCCGCTCGGCCGGTCGCCGATCACCGTGATGGCGAGCGTCAGTGGCGGCGCGCCGCGCGTGCCGCGCAGATTTTCCTCGTGGAGCGCGGTAGTTGCCGCGACTCGAATCTCACCCTCGAAGGTCCGCAGCGCAGTCTCCGATGTGGAGCGCAGGTCGATCTCGAGCCACGCGTCGTCGGGGATTGCGTTCACCGAGATTCCGCCGCCGATGCGCCCCACCGAGAGCGTCGTGCGCGGAAGCGTCGGGAGCGCAGTGCGCGCGAGCATTGCGCCCGTGAGCGCGGCGGCGTGCACCGCATTCGGCACTCCGAACGCCGTCCAGCTGTGGCCTCCCGCGCCGCGAAAGTGAATCCGAAAGCGGCGAGAGCCGAGGGCGCGGTGCACGATGCGCTCGTCGCCCGCGCCGTCGAGCGCGATGGCGGCGGATGCGTGACCCATCGACGTCGCGAAGAGCTCCTTGGCGCCGCGAAGATCGCCCGCGCCCTCTTCGCCCGTGGTCGCAGCAAACACGACGGGCGCGCGAGTGCGGAGCCTCGTTCCATCGATCACGCCGGCGAGTGCGAGCATCGCCGCGAGGCCGCGGCCATTGTCGCCTATTCCGGGTCCAGTGAGACGCGGGCCTTCGCGCTGCACGCGAAGCGGCACCGTGCGAGGGAAAACCGTGTCGAGATGCGCGCAGATGACCACCGGCGCCACCTGCTCGGTGCCGGCGCGAGTGCCGAGGACGTTGCCGGCGCTGTCGGTGCGAACGTCGGTGAGGCCGAGATCGTGGAATCGCGCAGCGACCCACGCACCCCGCTCGGCCTCCTCGCCCGTGGGCGCCGCAATCTCGGATACGGCAATCTGCGTCTCGATGGTCGTCGCGTCCCGCGCTTCGATCGCAGCGCGCGCCCCCGCGAGCGCAGGAGCGTCCCAGAGCGCTCGAAGTCGGGAGGGGACATCCATGCCATTGAATTGCGCGGCGCCGCACCGCGGCGCAAGTAGCGCGCTCTGCAACCGGCCATTGCAAGCCGGGCTCCGGTCCCTTCACATTCCATGATCGGCTGTCTCATTTCGAAACGCCCGGGCGCCCCTGTTTACCCTGGTCAGAAATGCAGGAACACGAGCTCATCTACGATTGGAACACGCACTCCCCCGGATTCCGCTGGGAGCTATGTCGCGTGGAGCTCAACGACGAGACGCTGCGCGACGGGCTGCAATCGCCCTCGGTTACCGATCCGCAGATGGAGGACAAGAAGGCGCTGCTGCATCTCATGGCGGACCTCGGAATCGTGTCGGCGAACATCGGGCTTCCGGGCGCCGGTCCGCGTGCGCGCGCCGACACGCTCGCGCTCGCGCGGGAAATCGTGAGCGCGAGGCTGCCCATCGCCGCGAACTGCGCCGCGCGCACGCTGGCGACCGATATCGAGCCGATCGCACGCATCGCGCAGGAAGCCGGGCTGGCCATCGAAGCGTCGACGTTCATCGGCTCGTCGCCCATTCGGCAGTACGCCGAGGATTGGACGCTCGAGCAGATGGTGCGCGTGAGCGAGGACGCGGTGAAGTTCGCCGTTGGCGAAGGGATGGCGGTGATGTTCGTCACGGAGGACACGACGCGCGCGAAGCCGGAGACGCTACGTGCGCTCTACGGCGCCGCGATCGCGTGCGGCGCGCGGCGCATCTGCCTCGCCGACACCGTCGGGTACGCGACGCCGGACGGTGTGCGCGCGCTCGTGCGCTTCGTGCGCGAACAGATTGTCGCGCCCGCGGGCGTTGCCGTGAAGATTGACTGGCACGGTCACCGTGATCGGGGAAACGGACTTGCGAACTGCATGGCGGCGATCGAGGCCGGAGTGGATCGCGTGCACGGCACCGCGCTCGGCATCGGCGAGCGAGTGGGGAACGCCGAGATGGACTTGCTGCTGGTCAATCTCTGGCTGCTTGGCGCGCATCACCACGACCTGCACAAGCTCCCCGAGTACACAGCGCTCGCCTCGCGCGCGCTGGGCATTCCGATACCGCCGACGTATCCCGTGGTGGGCGAGGACGCATTCCGCACGGCTACCGGCGTGCACGCGGCGGCGATCGCCAAGGCGCGCAAGAAGGGCGACGAGTGGCTCGCGGACCGCATTTACTCGGGCGTGCCGGCGGGAGCGTTCGGCCTCTCGCAGCGGATCGACGTCTCGCACGTGTCGGGGATCTCGAACGTCCGCTCGTGGCTCGCGGCACACGGTCACGACGCGAGCGACGAACCGCTGTGCCGCCACATTCTCGACGCCGCAAAGCGCGCGACGCGTACGCTGCGCGACGACGAGCTCACCGCGCTCGTGGCGGAGCACAAGCGTATCGCGGTCACCGCGTGAGCGCAGCTCTTTCCGCCGTCATCGGTGGATATCTCGATCTTCGTTGGCGCCTGAATCCGGTGGAGGCGAGCTTCCACGGCCTCACCGAGTTCGATGGAGTATTCGCAACCTACGATGCGCAGTCGGTGCGCGAGCAGCTGGCCGCGCTCGTGAGCTACGAGAACGCCATCGAGGAGGCTGACGCGAGCACGCTCGCCGAGGAGATCGATCGCACGGCGGTGCTGCATTCGCTGCGGCACGATCAGCTGTTGCTCGGCAAGGAACGCCAGTTTGTGCACGATCCCGCGTTTCATTTGCTGCATGCGGTGAATGGCCTCTTCATGCTCCTCGCGCGCCGGCCCGCCGATTCGTCTGCGCGTGCGACGTCGCTGCTCGCGCGACTGGAGGCACTCCCGGCGTTTCTGGAGACGGCGGTTTCGGTGCTGACCGAGCCCGACTCGATTTTCATCGGGGTGGCCGCGTCCGTGATTCCGGGGGCGATCGCGCTCATTCAGGATGGGCTCGACGATCCGGCGCTCGATCTCACGATGCTCGACCCGCTCGAGCTGGAGCGCGCGCGACTGTTGGCGGTCGAGTCGCTCGAGACGTTCGCCGACGCCCTCGAGGAGATGAAGGCGCGGGCGGGGAGTCATTTCGCGATCGGCCGCGAGCTGTTCGACCGCAAGCTGCGCACGGCGCACATGATCGCCGAGAACGCGGACGAGCTGCTGCGATTCGGAGAGCGACTGCGGGCGAGCGCGATCGCGCAGCTCGAGCAGATCGCCGCGGAGATCGATCCGCGCGCGTGTTGGCAGGAGATCGCCACGCGGCTTCGGGCCGACATGCCGAGTCCCGACAGCGCGCTGGATGAGTACCGTGACGCGATGGAGGCCGCGCGCCACTTCACGATCTCGCGCGAGCTGATGCCCGTGCCGGATACGACGCTCGAAGTCGTGCCGACGCCGGACTTTCTCCGCCCGCTCATTCCGCTCGCGGCGTATCAGGGGCCTGGCGCATTCGATCCGGTGCAGCGCGGGCTCTTTCTCGTCACGCTGCCCGAGAATGGCGAATCCTGGCGAGCGCACTGCCGCGCGGAGCTGCCGAGTACCGCACTGCACGAGGGGATTCCCGGCCATCATCTGCAGATGTCGATCGGCAACCAGCTGCCGAGCGTGCCGCGGCGTGTACTGTCGACGCCGGCGGCGCGCGAGGGGTGGGCGCTCTACTGCGAATCGCTGATGGCCGAGATGGGGTTTCTCGATTCGGCGGCAGAGCGATTCTTTCAGGCGCACCACCTGCTGTGGCGCGCGATACGTGTGATCCTCGACGTGTCGCTACACACGAAGGGGATGTCGATGGAGGAAGCTGCAGCGAGGTTGCACGACGAGCTCGGGTTCGAGCCGCACATCGCGGAGGCGGAGGCGAAGCGCTACTGCGCGTATCCGACGTACCAGCTGTGCTACGCGGTGGGGCGGCGCGATATCCTCGCGTTGCGCGAGGATCTTCGAAAGGCGCGTTCCGATGACTTCACCCTCGCGACCTTCCACGAGGAGCTGCTGCAGTACGGCGCGCTGCCGACGGCGCTGGCGCGATGGGGCATGGGGCTGGCGGCTGTGGAGTAGTGTCGAACACTCAAAGGAGAGCGCACATGTGGCGTAGAGCGATAGCGGCAGCGATCACGGCCGGCGTGGCGATCGGGTGCAACTCGGAGAAGAAGGCGCCCGCTGCAGATACGACGGCTTCGGTCGCGGCGGCACCAAAGCCGGCGCAGGCCGACTTTACGAGCGGCGGGCCCTACCTGTTCGTGTCGAACGAGGATGGGAACGACGTGACCGTCATCAGCGCGAAGACGGACAGCGTGGTCGCGACGCTCGTGCCGGGGCAGCGGCCGCGCGGTGTTCGCATCAGCCCGGACGGAAAATTCCTGATCGTCGCCGTGAGCGGATCACCGAAGGCGGGACCGGGTGTGGACGAGAAGACGCTTCCACCCGCGGATCGCTCGAAGGATGGGATCGCGCTGATCGATCTCTCGACGGGGCAGAAGGTGGCGAATCTCCCGGGCGGCATCGATCCGGAGGCCTTTGCGATCTCGAGTGACGGCAAGACGATCTACGTGTCGAACGAAGACGGGGGCTCGCTCACGCTCATCGATGTCGACTCACGCAAGATCATCGGCTCGGTGCCGATCGGTTCGGAGCCCGAGGGCGTGCAGATCCATCCGAACAACAAGGTTCTCTACGCAACGAACGAGGGGAGCGGCACAGTGTCGGTGCTCGACCTCAAGACGAGGAAGATCATCGCCACCTTCCCGACGGGGAAGCGTCCGCGCGGCATCGCGTTCACCCCCGATGGAAAGAAGGCGTACATCACGAACGAGGTAGGCGGCACCGTCACGGTCGTCGATGCGAAGAAGCACAAGGTGATCAGGAATCTCAAGATTCCCGGCGAGGGCGCGAAGCCGATGGGCACCGCGATGGCTCCCGACGGCGAGCATCTCTACATCACGACGGGCCGCGGCGGCACGGCGGTGGTCATCGACACGAAAAACGACTCGGTGATGACGCCGTTTCCCGTTGGAAAGCGGCCGTGGGGAGTCGCGGTGTCTGCGGATGGAAAGTGGGTCTACACGGCCAACGGTCCGTCGAACGACATCTCGGTGATCGACGCGAGCACGA
>Ga0080027_10001156_pt1 | contig 10700 bp, 5 predicted proteins | sample OrgsoiDNA2013046_FD_70962 | JGI IMG/M metagenome (GOLD analysis project Ga0080027, IMG submission 70962) | Permafrost soil microbial communities from the Arctic, to analyse light accelerated degradation of dissolved organic matter (DOM) -... | ecosystem: Environmental > Terrestrial > Soil >...
CGGCACACACGGGTCCGCCCCATCCCCGCCATCCGATGCGGGCGCGCCTGATCGCCGCCCTGGTCCTGACGACCCTGACCTCCTTGACCTGGCTCAGCCACCGCGCCGACTCGCATGCCGCGGACGATAGCGGCCCCGACCCAGCTGCGATTGATGCGCGGCAGCAGGCAAGGCCTCTCGCGCCGCGACCTCAATAAAAGTGCGAATCAGCCGACTTTCCTATAGATGGTTCGTCTCTCGCCTCGTGCGTCCGCATTCTTGGTGGCTGCAATCTCCGCTGCGCTCGGTTGCTCCTTCAACCCAAAGAACCTGCAGGGTGGCGGTTCGGGGACCGCGGGCACCGGTGGAGGGACGACCATTCCCGGCTTGGCCGGGCTGACCATCAGTCCAACTGCGGCGAGCTTGACCGTCGCAAACGGTGGTCCCGCGCAGACGCAGCAGTACAAAGTCACCGGGATGTTCGTCAACGGCCAGTCGCGCGATGTGAGCGCCCAGGTCTCCTACGCCGTGAGCCCCGGCGGAATCGCCACGGTCAGCTCGAGCGGCCTGGCGGTCACGACGGGTACCTCGGGTGGCGTGGTGACCATCACCGCGACCGCCAATGGCCTCACCGCCAAGGCGACTCTGACGGTCGCCTACACCTTCATCGGCGCCGATCCGGGCATGACCTCGATGGTGCCGAGCAACGCCCCGACCATCTTCACTTCGACGACGACCGACGCCAGTCGGGCGCCGCAGCTCATCTACCCGAACGACGGCGTCCTGTTTCCGCCCAACGTCTCGGGGATCGAGATTCATTTCATGCCCGGCACGGGCAACACCCTCTTCGAGGTGAGCTTCGTCGGCCCGCGCGCGAACATCAAAAGCTACATCCGGTGCGTGGCGCCGGCGGGCATCACCGGCTGCATCTATCTGCCCGATCCGGGCCTCTGGTCCGCCGTGGCCCGGTCGAACGCCGGCCAGGGCGGGGTCAAGCTGCTCATCCGCGGAACGGACGACACCGGGACCTCCATCGGAGCCAGCCAGACGTTTCACATGCAGTTCTCCCAGGACGACATCATGGGCGCGCTCTACTACTGGACCACCAGCGGGAAGACAGCGATCATGCGCTGGGACTTCGGCGGCAGCACGACGACCGCCGTGCAGTATCTGACGCCCGCGAACACGGACGGGTCTACCTGCGTGGGCTGCCACGCGCTGGCCCCCGACGGAACGAAGCTGGTCGCCAGCGCCGGCGGACAAAATGATGGGCGCCTGCTGCTGTGGGACGTGTCGACCAACAAGCCGTCCCAGCCCTTCCCGCTCGCGCAGAAGAGCCAGTTCGAGTCCTGGAACAAGGACGGCTCGCAATTCGTCGGGATGTACGGCGACACCAACAAAAAGGGCCCCGTCAACCTGATGATCTTCGACGGCACCAGCGGCGCGGTGACCCAGACTATCGATCTCGGCGGGTTGCGGGCGGATCACCCGGACTGGTCGAAGAACGCGGACGGGCCGGAGACGATCGTGTTCACCTCGGTCGACGCCACCGCCCCCACCACCGATCAGCGTCCCGCGACCGGCGGCATCGACTTCATCCAGCGCAGCGGCGGCACCTGGAGCGCGCCCACGGTTCTGGTTCCACCGCAGCTGGGCAACAACCGGTACTACCCGGCCATCAGCCCCGACGGAAACCTGGTGGTTTACGATCAGTCGACCTGCACCAACGGCACACCGACGGCGGGACAAGCGCCCGACATAACCTGTGACGCCGACACCGATGCGACGGCGAGCGTCTACCTGACGGCGCTCTCGGGCGGCGTTTCTCCGGTGCCGCTGACCAACGCCAACGCACCGGGCGTCGCGGACGGCAGCAACACCAGCCTGACCGACTCGTTCCCCAAGTGGGCCCCGTTCGTCGAAACTCTGAACGAGTTTCAAAAGGTGGTCTGGCTGACCTTCTCGTCGACCCGCCAGTACGGATTGCGCTCGCCGCCCCCGCCGGTCAATACCACCGAGACCCCGAAAGGGACGCTCATCTGGATGGTCGGCATGGTGCTGGGCCCCGGCGGCACCGATCCCAGCTTCACGGCGTTCGCGCTGCCGTTCCAGGACATCACCACCTCCAACCACATCGCCCAGTGGACCAAGACCTTCGTCAACATCACCATCGATCAGCCGTAGACGGCCCGGCCGGTCGGTCGGCCCGATCTCAGTCCCGCAGGTAGTGGCAGGTGTAACCGCCCGGGTTCTTCTCGAGGTACTTCTGGTGATACGCCTCGGCCGGCGTGAAGGGTCCCGCGTCGACGATCTCGGTGACGATCGGCTTCTTCCAGCGTCCCGACTTGGCGGCCCGCGCCTTGACCGCCTCGGCGATCTTTCGCTGCTCGGGCGAGGTCACGAAGATCGCCGATCGGTACTGCGACCCCCTATCGTTCCCCTGCTGGTTGCGGGTGGTCGGATCGTGCATCCGGAAGAACCACTTCTCCAGCAGATCGGCGTAGGAGAGCTTCTTGGGATCGAACACGATGCGCACCGACTCGGCGTGGCCGGTCTCGCCGGTGTGCACGTCCTGGTAGGTGGGGTGCCCGGTCTTGCCACCGGTGTAGCCGACCTCGGTTTCGATGACGCCGGGAACCTTGCGCAGGATGTCTTCCATTCCCCAGAAGCAGCCGCCCGCCAGGACCGCCGTCTCCAGCGTCGTCTCACAGCCGGGCTTGCCGCCCGCCGCCGGGCGCGTGCAGGTGTTGGGGGCGGGCGTCGTGGAAGAGGCCGGCTTGGGCGCCTCGCCGAAGAGCGGGCGATACGCGCCGTACCCTTCCGCTTCCAGCTTGGCCGCCGGGATGAACCGCAGCGCCGCCGAGTTGATGCAGTAGCGCAGGTTGGTGGGCGCCGGCCCATCGTCGAAGACGTGCCCGAGGTGCGATTCGCCTCCCTTCGACACGACCTCCGTCCGCACCATCCCGACCGACATGTCGCGGTGCTCGACCACCCGCTCCGGCTCGACCGGACGCGTGAAGCTGGGCCAGCCGGTCCCGGAGTCGAACTTGTCGGTCGAGCTGAACAGCGGCTCGCCGGTCGCGACGTCGACGTAGAGGCCCGGCTGGTGGTTGTCGTGGTACGGGTTGTGAAACGGCGGCTCGGTCCCCGCGTTCTGCGTGATCTCGAACTGAATCGGCGTCAGCGTCTTGCGGAGCTCGGCGGCGGATGGCTTGCTGTATTTCTTGTTCGACATGACGGTATGCCCCTTCGGATCGACGGTGCTCGGCGCGGAGCGGCTCCAGCGCGACGCGCCAACCAGCGCGACGGCGAAGACCGCCGCTATCGCGACCGTCGAGCGCGACAGCAACGGGGTACGCAAATCCTGACTTTCCGGCGACTTCATGGGCGACCTCCCTATGGAGTCTACGACGCCCGCCGGCTGCGGTTACGGTGCTGCGCCTGAGGCGGACTACGGGCGGCCTTGCCTCAAAATCCCAGGTTTCCCTCGAGTGCCACGCCCAGGAAGGGACTTGGATGGGAAACATCGAAACCACTCCACCAGTTTCCGACGTAGAGCGTGAGGGCCGTGGCCCATGCGTCCGGCGGGCTGCGAAACCCCGGCCAGGCGAGTGGGTCGACGAGGTACAGGAACCGGAGGCCGAGTCGCGGACCCTGTAGTGTGAGCGATGGAAGAGGCGCGCCGGCCGCGTCGACCCCGCCCCCCGGCGCGCCACGCAGGACTTCGTAGCCGGCCAGCGCCCCGAGTCCCAAACGTCCGCTGCTGGATAAGATCGTGCTCACCGAAGCACCGCCACCCAAAAGATCGACGAGGGAACCCCTGTCCGTCGTCCCCGGCGGCGCGGATCCAGACCCGGCCTCGCCTTCGATCATCCACCGCCAGCGGCCAGCCCAGGCGCCCACCCCGAAGCCGAGAATCAAGGCCGGGCTTCGCAGGCCCGGCGCCGTTGAATGCATGAATATCAGACGCTCTTCTGCGCCGACGAGGAACGGGCGGTTCACCCACGGATCGTCACGCCCGTTGTTCACGATCGGGATCCGGACACAGCGAGCGTCCTGGCGTCCACCGGCCGGGAAAACCTGAACGTCCAGCGCGGAGAGCCCTTGGAAGATGCCCGCCGCGACCGCGGCTGGACGGGAGAAGGCCACAACGAGCTGGTCCGGTTCCCCCGCGGCGCCCGCCTTCCAGGTTTCACTCTTGGACGCGAGACCCGATGAACATTCCGGAAGATGCGACGAGGTCAACCTCGCCTGCCCAACCTTGAGCTGACCGCCTAGCAGCTTGACGCCTTGTCGCCGGCCGACATCCAGGGAAAACCGCAGACCGGCGTGATCGTCGAAGTCGGTTCCGGGAAACTTCGTGACGTACAGGCTTCTCACCTGGACGACGACTTCTCCATCGCTCCCGTATCCCGGCGTCGTCCGCCGGCTGCCCTCGGCTCCCGCCTCGTCGGTGGGGGGAGGTCGCAGCGTGAGCTCGGAGCCTGGGTCCATTGAACGAGGAGGACCCTGCGGACGAAACAGCTTGCCGCTGATGATACAACCCGGTTCCACGGCCAGCGCCACGATGGTCACGACCGCGCGTACCAGTCGATGAGACGAGGGGCTCACACCGGCGCCGCCCCCCACTTGAAGGGGTCGGGAGAGGGCGGCGGGTTGAGCTGGCAGGCGCCGCCGTAAATGGGGAAGTGGCAGACCTCGACCGGCACCACCAGGCGCGGGTTGGGCGGGCCCGGGATCGAGACGTTGGCGGTCAGAAGCGCCTCCGTCACCAGCTGCGAGCAAAACAGACGCCGGTAGCTGGGATTCCAGTCGAACACCTTGTTCCAGAGCCCCTGGGCGAACGCCTCGTACTTTTCGATCGCGGCGCCGAAGGGCGAATGGACGCCCAGATGCGCCACCAGCTTGGCCAGCAGCGGGTTGTCGATGTCGTAGAGACCCGCCGCCACCACACCCCCGTAGTTGTATCTCTCCCTGGCGTTCGCCACGTAGTAGGCCGCCAGCTTGGTCGGATCGACCAGCGCGCGTTTCGCCGGCGAAAGCGGCAGGTAGAAACAGGTGTGGTCTTTCTGATAGGTGGCGATGGCCTGGTCGACGGCCGTGACTGTGACGCCCTCGCCGGTGGCTTCGAGGACGGACAGCGGCGCGGCGGCACCTTCGCGAATGACGACCGCGACGTGCGATATCCCGGAGAGCGTCGCGCCCTGGATGAATTCGTCGACGCGCGAGGTGCCCCGGAACGCCAGCACGTCACCCACCGCCAGCCCACCACCCTTCATCAGATCATCCAGCGTGACCAGATCCACGGGTTGCCTCCTTCGGGAGGGTACACCCGGCTGGACGCACCGACATCTTTCGCGATAGACCTGGATCGGTGACGCCGCGAGGCTGACGATGGATTTGGGCGCGGTCGCGTTTCGGGGTACCACGCGCTTTCGGCTGGTGCGCTTCCTGGGTCGGGGTGGGATGGGCGTGGTGTACGAGGCGTTCGACGAGGTCAACACCGTCCCGGTCGCGTTGAAACTGTTGCCGGTGGTGAACCCGGACATGCTGCTGCGGTTCAAGCGCGAGTTCCGCGCCGTCGCCGACGTTCGCCACCCCAACCTGGTCCGCCTCGGCGAGCTGGTCTCCGAAGGATCGCAGTGGTTCTTCTCGATGGAGCTGGTGCAGGGGACCGATCTCCTGAGCTACGTGCGGGGCGTCGAGGCCGCTCGCACGCCCTCGGTCGTTCCGGTCATGGCTGCGGACGCCGCGACCCCGATCGTTCTGCCCGGGGACGGCGCCCGCCGCCACGAGCCGATCGGAAACAACGTGTACCGCGCGGAGCGGTTGCGGCCGGCGCTCGCGCAACTGGCCCAGGCGCTGGCCGCCCTGCACGCCGCGCAGTGCGTGCACCGGGACGTCAAGCCGTCGAACGTTCTGGTCACCGCAGAGGGGCGTGCGGTCCTCCTCGACTTTGGGCTGGTCAGCGCCGCATCGATCGAGACCACGCAGTCCGGAGCCGGAACCCCCGAATACATGGCGCCGGAGCAGGTGGCGCACCAGCCGGTGTCCGCGGCCGCCGACTGGTACGCGTTCGGCGTGATCCTGTTCGAGCTTCTGACGGGCCGCCTCCCCTTCGAGGGCCTGCCCCACGAGATCCTCTACCGCAAGCAGCACGGGCGCCCGCCGCGGGTGGTCGACCTGGCCCCCGACGCGCCGCCGGATCTGGCCGCGCTCTGCGACGGCCTGCTCAATTCGGATCCCGATTCGCGGTTCTCGGGAACCCAGGTGCTGGCGCTGCTGGCCCCGACGCCGGCCGGACGCGTGGCCGAGCCGCCCACGCCGAGCGACGAGCCGATCCGCTTCGTCGGCCGCGAAGCCGAGCTCGATTTCATCGAAGCCGCGCTGGCAAGGGTGCGAACCGGCGCCGGCGCCCAGGCGCTCATCGTCCGCGGAGAGTCGGGGGTCGGTAAATCGGCGCTGGTGCGCGCGTTCCTGGACGCGCACGCGGGCGGCGAAGACGCGGTCCTGCTCACCGCCCGCTGCTACGAGCGGGAGCTGGTCCCGTTCAAGGCACTCGACGGTCTGGTCGACGTGCTCACCCACGTGCTGCGCCGGATGGATGGCGCGGTCCTCGAGAAGATCATCCCGCAGCGGGCCGCCGTCTTGCTGCAGGCGTTCCCGGTGCTGGGCCGCGTTCCGGTCATCGCCCACGCGCCGCAAGAGCACGTGGGGCCGGATCCGCGCGAGGTCCGCGCTTCGATGTTCGCCGTCTTCCGGCAGCTCTTTCGGGCGCTGGGCGAGCGCGCGCCGGTCATCGCCTTCGTCGACGATCTCCAGTGGGCCGACGCCGACTCGCTGGCGCTCCTGTCGGAGGTGTTGCGGCCGCCGGGCGCACCCCGCCTGCTCCTGCTCGGCACCTTGCGCACGCCCGCCGCGGAAGAGCCGGTCGCGCATCTGCTGGCCGCCGCTGTGTCCGAGCAACACCTGCCGCTCGCCAATTTGCAGGACGCCGCGGCGCGCAGCCTGGCGCGCCACCTGCTCGTGTCGGGCGGCGCCGCGGATCCCGACGGGGGGGCCGATCTGATCGCGCGCGAATCGGCCGGTCACCCGCTGTTCTTGCTGGAGCTCGCGCGCACCTCGCACCTCCGCCGGGGCGACGCCGCGCCGCTGACCCTGGACGGCGTTTTGCGCGCGCAGATGGAGGCCTTGCCGGCCCAGGCCATTCGCATCTTGCGGACCTTGGCGGTCGCCGGTGCGCCCACGCCCGTGCGGATGTTGCGCCGCCTGACCGCGCTCGATGGCGCCACCGCCGTCCGCCTGTTCGACGAGCTGCGGACCGCCAAGCTCGTCAACTCCGTTTCGGATCGGGGCGACGAGCTGCTCGACTTCTCGCACGATCGCATCCGACAGGTCGCCCGCCTGTCGACCTCCACCAGCGACGCCCGCGAGCTGCACGAACAGCTCGCCGAGGCCTTCGAGGACGCGGGGAATTCACTGCGCGCCGGCGGCCACTGGCGCGAGGCCGGCCACACCGACCGAGCCGCGATCCACTTCTCGTCGGCGGCGCGGCGCGCGGCGGAGGCGCTGGCGTTCGATCGCGCGGTGGCGCACTACCACGACGCGCTGGCGCTCGGAAACTGGTCGGAGGAGCAACGCCGCGACCTGCTGGTGGGCCTCGGCGATGCGCTCTCCAACGTCGGCCGCGGCGGGGAGGCGGCGCCGCACTATCTGGCGGCCGCCCGCAACGCCGGCCCGGCCCACGCGCTCGATCTCCGCCGGCGCGGCGCCGAGGAGCTCATTCGCAGCGGCCGACTCGACGAGGGGCGCGCGGTCGCGACCGAGGCGCTGGCGGACGCGGGGCTCAAATTCGCCAGCTCGCCGGTACGTGCGCTGCTGGCGCAGCGGGCCATCCTGCGGCTGCGGGGCCGGCGGTTTCGCAGCCGAACCGCCGAGGAGATCGCCCCGCGCGAGCTCGCGCGCGTGGATCTCTGCTGGTCGATCTCGTCGGGGCTCGGCCTCATGGATCCGGTGCAGGGGGCGCACTTCCAGGTGCGGAGCCTCTTGCTCGCGCTCGGCGCCGGCGAGCCGTACCGGGTGGCGCGCGGGATCGCCGGCGAAGCGGCCTACGCGGCGGCGCAGGGCGACGGGGCCCGGTCGAAGCGCCTGCTGGCCGAGGCGGGCGCGATCGCGACCAAGCTCGACTACCCGCACGCGACCGGGATCGTTTCGCTCATGAGCGGCCTGTCCGCACATCTGGGCGGCCGCTTCGCGCCGGCGCTCGAGAGCCTGGCGACGGCCGAACAGATCTTCCGCGACAAGTGCGTGGGCGCGGCCTGGGAGCTGAACGCCGTTCGGCACTTCACCCTCGAGTGTTTCTACTACCTCGGGGGCCTGGCGCGGTTTCGCGCCTCCGCGGTCGAGGGGCTCAAGGAGGCCAACGACCGCGGCTCGGTTTACGCCGCCACGACGCTGCGGATCGGTCTGGCCAACGCCGTGTGGCTGCTGGGCGACGAGCCGGAGCGGGCGCGCGGCGAGGCGCACGAGGCGATGCAGGCCTGGTCCGCCCGCGGTTACCACATCCAGCACTGGTACGAGCTGATCGCGCACACGCAGATCGATCTGTACGGCGGAGACGGGGAAGGCGCCTACACGCGCTTCCGGGCCGGCTGGCCCGCGCTGCGCAAGTCGCTGCTGCTGCGGCTCCAACACACGCGGACCGTCGCGATCCACCTGCGCGGACGCACGGCGCTGGCGGGCGCTATCGCCGCCACCGGGAGCGAGCGCGTCGCGCGGTTGAGCCTCGCCCGCCGCTGCGCCGCCGAGCTGCGGCGCGGGGGCGGCTGGTCGAGCGCCATGGCGGCGCTCCTCTTTGCCGGCATCGAGCAGGTCGAAGGACGCGCGGACGAAGGCGCGGTCTGGCTGCGGCGGGCCATCGACGAGACCGGCGCGCACGGCCTGAAGCTGTTCAAGGCCGCGGCGCAGATGGCCGCGGGCGAAACCGGCAGCGACGATGCGGCCGGCGCGGCCGGCGCGGCCTGGATGAAAGAGAACGACGTCCGCGCGCCGCGCGCGCTGGCGCGCATGCTGGTTCCGGGCGGAACGCGCGCGACGGCTCGAGACTGAACGCCGAGCCTACCTGCCGGGCCTACCCGCCGGGCCCGATCGGTGACCTGGAACTGGCTGCCGAGTATCGGCAGTCCACCCCGGGTCGCCCCCAACGTGACACGAACCGTTTCGGCTAGAAAGTCACCCACTTGTTGGTGCAGGCGTTGGCGGTCGAGGCGCCGGCGACCTTGTTGGTCACGGTGACGCTGGTGCCCGTCGGGGTGAAGCTCACCGTGCCGGGACCCAGCGTCACGTTCGCGTAGCTCGCGGAGATGTTGGCCGACGTGATGTCGTCGACCACCACGTTGTCGAGCGTGATGCCCAGCAGCCGGGTGGCGTCGTAGCCGAGCAGCGTCACCTTGGGCGTCGTCGAGGTGCTCATCGATCGGAAATTCTGGATGGTGATGTTGGTGTATTGCGGGATCAGCGAGCCGGTGTCGGTCGAATACGCCGGGGTCAGGATGATCGGGTTGGTCAGACCGCGCACGCAAACGTCGCCGTAAAAGATGTTGTTCACGAGGCCGCCGCGGCTCGAGTCCGACTTGATCCGGATGCCGTTGGCGCTGCCGCCCGAAAGTCCGGTATTGGTCCCGTCGATCGACAGATCGCAGACCTTGACGTTCGACACGCCGCCGTTGATCTCGCTGCCGATCGACATGCCGTGGCCGGCCTCGAAGTGGTTGTGCGCGATGGTGAGGTTGCTGACGCCGCTGCCGCCCTTGATCGCGATGTGATCGTCGCCGACGCTGATCTGGTTGTAGACGATGAATCCGTTGCTGGCGTTTTCGCCCGGATCGACGCCGTCGGTATTGTGGGCGCTCGAGGCGGTCAGCTTGGTGCCGACGCTGTTGGTCGCCTCCGACGGCGTCTTGATGGTGATGCCCCAAACCACGAAGCCCGCCGCGCCGAGCTTGACGTGGAACTTGGGCGCGTTGTGCAGCGTGATCTTGTAGAGCGTGAAGTTCGTGGCGCCGAGGACCTGGATGAGCGCCGGACTGTCTCCGTCGGCGCCGTTGATGTCCCACGACGACATGGTGCTTCCGACCTGAGGCTCTCCGCCCTGCCCATCGATCACGCCGGCGCCGTACACACCGGAGTTTGCGCCGTTCGACGTGATGAGCGCGGTGGCAACGCCGTAGACGCTGGGATCGCGCGTTCCGAACAGCGTCGTGCCGGTGTCCACCCAGAGGCTGACTCCCGTCGGCAGCGCGAAGGGTCCGGTGATGAAGGCGTTGTTCGAGCCGTTGGTCGTCAGCTTGACCGCCTGACCCACCGGACAGGTCTGGAGCGCCGCTTTGATGCGGGCCGTGTCCAGCGAGCTCTCGCTGGGTGTGGTGCCCGCGACGGCGGCGAAGCTTGCCATCAGCGTCGCGCAGGCCGCCGGGATCGTCGGCTCCGGCGGAAGGGTCGAGTCGATGTTGGCGCACCCGCTGGCTGCGGCCCCCGCCGCCCCGGTGCCCGCGGCCCCCCCTTTTCCGGCCGAGCCGCCCGCGCCCGTCGCGCCCCCGCTCGTGCCGGCGACACCGCTCGTGCCGGCGACACCGCTCGTGCCGGCGACACCGCTCGTGCCGGCGACACCGCCCGTGCCGGCCGAGCCGCTCGTACCGGCGGCCCCGCTCTGCCCCGCCGCG
>Ga0080027_10001157_pt1 | contig 10691 bp, 8 predicted proteins | sample OrgsoiDNA2013046_FD_70962 | JGI IMG/M metagenome (GOLD analysis project Ga0080027, IMG submission 70962) | Permafrost soil microbial communities from the Arctic, to analyse light accelerated degradation of dissolved organic matter (DOM) -... | ecosystem: Environmental > Terrestrial > Soil >...
CGGGCGTTGCCGCTCGTTCCCCGCGGCGACCGCGAGGCGCGCGCCACGCTCGAGCACAACCTCGGTGGCAGCGAGCACGCGCGCGGCCGTTACGTGCAGGCCGAGCCGCACGCGCGGCGGTCGGTCGCGCTCCGCTCGGCGGCGCTCGGGCCCCACCACCCGGCGGTGGCGGCCGATCTGGCTGCACTGGCGGCCATCGTCGAGGCGCGCGGGCGTTTCGACGAGGCGGCCCGGCTCTATAGACAGGCGCTGGCCGTCTTTCGCCGCAAGCTCGGCCCGGCAAGCCTCGAGCTCGGCCTCGGCCTGGCCAGTCTCGCCGCGCTCGAGCAGCAGCGCGGACGATTTTCCCGCGCGAGGCCGCTCTATGCCCGCGCCCTCGCGATCCTGGAGCGGCTCCTCGGAAAAGATCACCCCGATGTCGCGATGACCGTCAACAACCTGGCCGTGCTCGAACGCGATGCCGGCCGCCTCGCCCGCGCGCGCGCGGGCTTCCGTCGCGCGTTCGCGAGCTTCCAGCGGATGCTCGGGCCGCGGCACCCCCACACCCGTTTAGCCCGCGACAACAGCCGCGCCGTCCTCAAGCGGGGTGCCTCCATTCGCCGATGAGGGGAGGGACCGCCCGGGCGAGATCTTAGATTTATCTTAGATTGGAACCTAGGGGGGCCGCGAGGCGGTTCAGACGTACCGCTTCTTCGTGGCGACCCTGGGCGTCGAGGGTGCCGGCCACCGATCGCAGCAGGCTCCGATCGTCGTCGCCGATCTGGTCGCGCCGCGTAGTCCGGTGCCGGATCGCCAGGTCGGCCACGAACGCCCCGGCGCCCAGGCCGACCAGCAGGCCCCCGAGGGCGAGCCCCCGCCGCGTGCCGACCAGCCGGGCGAGCACACCCCGCGGCCGCGCGACCTCCGCCTCCGCCAGCCGCGCCGCCACCTCCACCGCCGTGGCGGGACGGTCCGCCGGATTTTGCGCCAGGCAATCGCGACAGAGTCGGGCCAGATCCTCCTCGAACGCGGAGGCGCCCGGCGCGCTCGGCTGCCGGAGGACGATCCCCTTGCTGCCGCTCTCCCACTCCGGCCGCCGATCGAACAGCAGCTCGTGCAAGATCGAACCGAGCTGCCAGACGTCCGAGCGCTGGTCGGACCGGTGCCCCATCGCGGTCTCCGGCGGCATGTAGCGGGGCGTCCCCCCCTCGATGGTGGTGTCGGCGCCCTCGCTGGCCAGGCCGAAGTCGGACAGCACCAAACGTCCGTCGGTCATGCGCAGCACGTTCTGGGGCGTCACGTCCCGGTGGGTGATCCCCACCAGGTGGATCGCCGCCAGCCCCGCGCAGATCGCGCGCGCGTCCACCAGCCGCTCCACCATCGAACGCGCCCGACCCGAGCGCAGCGTGTCGCGCAGCGTGCCGCCCGTCGCGAGCTCCATCGACACGAACCAATGACCGTCGGCGTTCGCGAGATCGAACACGCGGCAGACGTTCGCGTGGCGGATGGCGCGCGCCACGCGCACCTCGCGCGCGAGCCGTTTGATCCAGCTCTTCTCGCGCGCGCGATCGGGGCGAAGAATCTTGAGCGCGATCGGTTCCCCCAACACGCGATCCCAGGCGCGGAAGACCTGCCCGCTGCCGCCCTCACCGATGGTCGCTTCGATCTGGTAGCGCGACGCCAGCACCTCGCCGGCCTCCAGTCCCACCGACGACCGCGCGAACACACTGTTGAGCTCGATGGTCCTGTCGAGCGCCGTGGGATCGAGACCGGAGTGGGAGGAGTTGGGCATGGTTCGGCCGAGCAACCGACCCCCCTCCGACGGCGCCGTTAGATATAACCCCTAACGGCTCGACGGCAAGCGTTTCGGACAGATCAGGTGCCCGTGCGAGACGACAGCCAGCGGTCGATCTCGGCGACGCGCGCGGTTGACGTCGGGCTGCGCGCGTAGCCCGCGCGGGCCTCGGCGGCCAAGCGCAGCGCACGATCGCGCGTGGTGTTGGTCTCCCACAGCGCGCGCGCCAGATTGAAATCGGTCTCGGAGAGCAACGCGACGTCTTTCTCATGCGCCGCACGAATGCGCTGTGCGCGCTCGAGCGGCGCGATCGCGGCGGTCGGCTGGTGGTCGGCGAGATAGCTTTCGCCGAGGCCGGTCAAGGGATAGGCCAGGTTCGTGCTCTCGGCGCCGTAGGCGCGCTCTTCGATCACGAGGGCGCGCTGAAAAGCGGAGCGGGCCTCCCCGCGCCGGCCCAGGCGATCGAGGGTCTCACCTTCGTTGGCAATGAAGGTCGCGACCAGCGGATGCTCCGCCCCCAGATCTTGGCTGAGATCGGCAATCGCCCGCTCGAAGGTGTCGAGCGCTTCCTGGAAACGCCCCATGTCGGAGAGCGTGAGCGCCAGGTTGTTCAGGTTCCGGGCGACCTCGCCACGGCCCGCTCCCGACTGCTCCTTGAGCGTGAGCGCGCGTCGATCGTGCACCAGCGCTTCTTCGTTCCGCCCCTGCGCCCGCCGGTTGACGGCGATGTGCATCTCCAGCCAGGCGCGCAGTCGGTCGTGGCCGCCGATCCGCTTCAAGGTGGCGTCGGCCTGGTTCGCCCAATCGTCTGCCTCTTCGTAGCGATCGCGTCGGCCCGTGGTGACCACCAGAAAGGTAGCCGCCTCGGCCTTGACCTCGTCGTAGCGCGAAGCCTCGGCTTGCCAGACCGCCTCCTTGAGCGCCGCGTGGGCCGCTTCGTTGTCGCCCGTCAGCAACTCGACCAGACCGAGCAGATCGAGCGCCTCGGCCAGGACCGGGGCATAGTGGACGCGGCGCGCGTCGGCGACCAACGCGCGTAGGCTCTCGGTGGCGCGTTTTTCATTTCCCGAATCGTGAAGGGCCTTGGCGTCCGCGATGCCGCCACGGATGCGCGAAACCTCCTGCCGGGCCAAGGCGTCGTCCGGTGGAGGCAGGACGTTGCGCAAGAGCTTTGGATCGGAGCAGAGCTCCAGCGTCCCGAGCGCGCCGGCGGCGCTGACCGCGTTGTCGACCACGTCGCCGTCGGCGTGCGCGAAGAGCTGGGTCAGCGACCGCACGCCGGTCAAGCGGTCGCGCAGGCAGGCCATCCTCAGGTCGAGGATCTCGGCCGACTGTTCGCCCCGAACGCTGGTCGCTTCACAGGCCTCGGTGTACGTTCCGCTCCAGCGGGTCAGGTAGTCTTCGAGCAGGCGGTTCACGCTCCAAAAGGTGTCGCCGGCGTACGATCTGCCGCTGCGCTCGAAGGCCAGCCGGACCAGCGATTTCGTGCGCACGTCCCAGACGCCGTCCAGCTTTTCGCCGGCCGCCCGGCAGAGCGGGGGACGTTCGGCGATCTGGATCGAGCGGGCGACACCGCCAACCGCAACGAGGATGAGCGCCACCAACCCGATCCGGCGGTGTCGACGCGCGAACCCCTTGCCGCGAAGCCACACCATCTCGAGCGGCGAGCGCGGACGCGCGATCTCCGCGGCGGCGAGGCGCCCCGCGACCACCATCGCGGTCGGCGGTCGCAGCTCGGGATTCGACCCCAGACAATCGGCACACAGGCGCGCCAGCTCCTCTTCGACCGGCGTGGCCTCGGGCTGTAGCGGCGATTTCACCGTCACCCGATCGCCCTCGTGCTCGAAGGTGGGACGGCAGCCGAACAAGATCTCGTGCAGGATGACGCCGAGCTGCCAGACGTCCGAGCGCTGGTCGCCGCGCGCGCCCAGCAACGTCTCGGGCGGCATGTAGTTCGGCGTGCCGCCGTGGACGGTGGTGTTGGCCGTCATCTCGATGGCGAGGCCGAAGTCCGTGAGGACCAGACGGCCGTCCGTCATCCGGAGCACGTTCTGCGGCGTCACGTCCCGGTGGATGATCCCGACGGCGTGGATGGCCGCCAGCCCGGCGCAGATCGCGCGCGCGTCCTCGAGCCGCTCGGGCAGGGGCCGGCGGGCGGATTTACCGTCCTGCACCAGGTCGCGCAGGGTCGCGCCCGCGCCCAGCTCCATGGTCACGAACCAGTGGCCGTCGGCGTGCCCGAGCTCGAACACCCGGCAGACGTTCGGGTGCCGGATCAGGCGCGCCACCTTCACCTCGCGGGCGAGCCGTTTGATCCAGCTGCGCTCGAGCGCCCGCTCCGGCAGTAAAATCTTTATCGCAATCTGCTCGCCCAGCACGCGATCCCAGGCGCGGTAGACCGTGCCGCTGCCGCCCCGGCCCAAGGTAGCCTCGATCTGATATCGCCCCCCCAGCACAGCGCCCGCACCAATCTCGAGCGCGGGCGACGCCTGCCTCTGCGCAGAGCCGGTCGTGATCGTCCGCTCGGGCTCGTCGACCACCGTATCCTGAGGAAATTTCGCCGAATCGTCGTCTTCTGTCACGCCGCTTTCCCTCAGCCGCCGCGCCCGTGTATACCTTGGCGCCCTGTGGACGGTTCAAGGTTAAGTCGCGATGCCCACCCAAGACAATCCGGTCAGTCAAACCATCCCGCACCGGAGCGGCGGTAGCCGCGAGGCGGTCCGACAGGGCGCGCTGGCGGTGATCGGCGACGGCGGGTCGATCGAGAGCCTCCGCGCGGCGCGCCTGGTGACCATCCCGGGTCTCACCCTGGACATCGGCCGGCGCCCCGGCCCGGGGGAAGAAGGCGCGACGCTGACGCTCTCCGATGGAACCGTCTCGAGCCTCCACGCCCGCATTCAGCGCGCGGGCGACGGATCGGACCTGTTCGTCATACAGGATCTCGGCAGCACCAACGGCACCTACGTGGAGGGGCGCCGGGTGGCCGGCCCCACCCCGCTCAGCAACGGCGCGGTGGTGTTTCTCGGTTCGCACGTGCTGGTCTTCCGCCTGCTCTCGACGGCGGAGCTGGCGGCGGTCGAGGAGGACGCCGCAGCGCCGCTGACGCCCGTGCCCACTCTCTCGCCCACGCTGGCGCTCACGTCGGCCAAGCTCCGGCGATTGGCGCGCTCCGACGCCGAGATCCTGCTGGTCGGAGAGACGGGAGTCGGCAAGGAGGTGTTCGCCACCGCCGTGCACAACCTGTCGGGCCGCGCCGGGAAGCTGGTGGCGATCAACTGTGCGGCGATCCCGCGCGAGCTCGTGGAAAGCGAGCTTTTCGGCTACGAAAAGGGAGCGCACTCGACGGCGCAGGCGCGCAAGATCGGCCTGGTCGAGGAGGCCAACGGCGGCACCCTGTTCCTGGACGAGATCGGCGAGATGCCGATCGAGCTGCAGTCGAAGTTGCTGCGGTTTCTCCAGGACCGGCGCTTTTCACCGCTCGGATCGACGCGAATCATCGAAGCCGACGTGCGCGTCGTCGCCGCCACCAGCCGGGTGGCGCTGGAAAAAGGCGCGCACGTCCAGGAGGCGCTGATCGGACGTCTGGGCGCCCAGCCGATCCTGCTGCCCCCCCTGCGCGATCGGATCGAGGACGTCGGCCGACTCTGCGCGCACTTCCTGCGCGACGTCACCGACGGCCGCACCTTCGAACCGGAGGCGTTCAAGGCGCTCATGCTCCACGATTGGCCGCTCAACGTCCGCGAGCTATTGAAGGTGATCACGGAGGCGGAGGTCTTGAGCCGCAGCACGCCCGCGATCGGCTTCGAGCACCTGCCGAGCGCCATCGTCTCGAAGCTGCAGCTCGACATCGGCGACGAGTTCGAAGACACCAACGTCGATCCCGAGCCGCGTCACTTAGAGGACACCGATCGCGGCGAGGGGCACGCGGCCCAATCGATGGCCTCCCCCCCGACGACACGGCTGCGCCGCCCGGCGCCCACCCGCGAAGAGCTGGTGCGGGAGCTGACCGAATGCAAGGGGAGCGTCGCGCAGGTGGCGCGCCGTCTCAGCCGGCAATATGCCGTGGTCTGGCGCTGCATCCAGCGCTACGGGATCGACGCCGGCAGCTTCCGCGGCGGCGGGAACCCCTGATGGCGGCCCCGCAGATCGTGCTCCGGAAGGGGCGCGCCCGACCGCTCTGGTTCGGGCACCCCTGGGTCTACGCCAACGCCGTGGCGCGCATCGACGGTCAGGTGGCGCCGGGCGACGTGGTCTCGCTGGTCGATCACGACGGGCGGTTCATCGGCCGCGGTTTTTACAACCCGCGATCACAGATTCCCGTTCGCCTGTGCACCCGCACCGACGAGCCGGTCGACGCCGCGTTCTTCGCCAAGCGCATCAAGCAGGCGCGGGCCGCGCGCGCCCGGCTGGGCCTGCCGTCGGAACAAACCACCGCCTACCGCCTGGTCAACAGCGAGGGGGACGATCTGCCCGGGCTGGTGGTCGACATCTACGGCGACGCGGCGGTCGCGCAGATAACGACGCTCGGCATCGCCAACCGGCGGGCCGAGATCTTCGACGCGCTCGAAGCGGAGCTCCCGATCAAGACTCTGTTCGAGATCTCGCCGCCGTCGTACGCGGAGCTGGAGGGCTTTGCCCCCGCCTCGCGGGTCGCCCGCGGGGCGCCGCGCGCGAGCGTGCCGGCGCTGGAGGACGGCATCGCGCTGGAGGTCGAGCCGCTCTCCGGGCAGAAGACCGGAATGTTCATCGACCAGCGCGAAACGCGCGCACGGGTCGGTACGCTGGCGCGCGGGGCGCGGGTCCTCGACGTCTACGCCTACGCGGGCGGCTTCGCGCTCGCGGCGGCGCGCGGCGGTGCCGCGAGCATCATCGCCGTCGATAGCTCGGCGCGCGCCGTGGCGCGCATCGAAGCGCACGCGGCGGCCAACGGCGCCAAAGGGAAGATCGAGGCCATCGAAGCCGACGCCTTTCGGTTTCTCGAGACCGCCACGCCGCGGGCTCACGATCTGATCGTGATCGATCCACCCAAGTTCGCGCGGGCGCGCAAGGACCTGGAGGCGGCGCGGAAGGGCTACGAACGGCTGAACGCGCTGGCGCTGCAGGCCGCGGCGCCGGGCGCCATCCTCGTCACCTGCTCGTGTTCGCAGAACGTCGATGCCGAAACCTTCGAGCGCATCGTGGCCGCGGGCGCCAAGCAGGCCGGCCGCGAGGTCCGCATCTTCGAACGCCGCGGCCCCGCCGCCGACCACCTCCTGCCCCCGGGTTTCACCGAAGGCCAGTACCTCAAAGTATTGTTCTGCTACGTCGTTTAGCGGCTACGGCGCGGGATGGACGCCGCTGGGCGTCCCGTGCAGCATCGCGAGGTAATAGACCAGCATCGCGATGATGGTTGCGAGCGAGATCCATTCGAAGGGGATGCGGCCGAAGAGCTTCCAGCGCGGCGCGAAGAACCGGCCGTGTGAGCGCCGGTAGATCTGCTGCTTGATGTCGGGCAGGAAGCTGGGCGGCGCCGTTCGCTTGAGCTTGCCCAGCGAGCCGACCGTGCGCCGGAAGGACTGAAGCTCGGTCCGACATTGAATGCAGGCGGCGAGGTGCTGCTCGACCTCGACCCGCTCGCGTTCGGGAAGAGACCCGTCGAGGAAGTCGGAGAACGTGCTCTGTGCCTGCGCGTGGTCCATCGGCTATTTCGTGTGGCTATCGAGCTCTTCCTTGATCGACATGCGCGCCCGGTGCAACCGCGATTTTATGGTTCCCTCGGGCAGCCCGGTGATCTCCCCGATCTCTTGATACGACATCTCCTCGACGTCCCGCAAAATCACCAGCAGCCGGTGGTCCTCGGGGAGCGCGGCGATCGCCCGCTGCATGATTGCCTCGGTCTCCGCCGCCTCGAAGAGCAGGTCCGGGCCGTCGATCTGCGCCCGGCTCACCGATCCCGCCGTCCCGGCCGCCGCGCGCGCCTCGAGGGCGTCGTCGATCTCCCCCCCGTCCGTCGGCCGCCGTGAGAGGTACTTGATCCGGTTCTTGCTCTGGTTGGCGGCGATGCGCAGCAACCAGGTAGAGAACTTCGCCTCGCCGCGAAAACCATCGACGGTCTTGAACACCGTGATGAAGACTTCCTGCGCGACGTCTTCGGCCTCGTGCCGGTTGCCGAGCATGCGGTAGACGAGGCTGAAGACCTTGTCGCCGTAGAGCTCGACGATCTCGTCGAAGGCCCGTCCGTCGCGCTCCTTGAGGCGGGCGATGAGGAGCCGCTCGGCGAGGCTCATCGTGTAGGGGCCCCGTTCCCGCCGACGCGCCCGCGCGAAACGGAGCGTTGCCTCCACATCTCTACGGACACCGGCCGTGACAAAAGGTTCCCTCGGGTCACGGAACGTTCACGGCGGCGGGGGCGCCTGCTCGGCGGGTACGAAGAGGCGCAGGCTGACCCCCACCACGGTCTCGCGCGGACGCTCGACGCCCGGGCTCACCTCGCTGCGAAACAGATCCTCACGCAGGCCCGCGTCGAAGGCGCCGACCTCGGAGAGCGCGGAAAAACCCAGCGTGAAATAGCCGTTGCCGGTCACCGCGTCGTAGCCGCCGCCCGCCCGCACGCCGATCCGGTCGGCGATCGTGAAGTCGGCGCCCGCCATCACCGAGGTTCCTTTGCGCCCGGTCTGGTTGTCGGGCGTCAGGCGCGTGAGCCCGTCCAGCGCCACCACCAGGTTCGGCGTCGGAATCAGCGCCGCGCCGTACCCGACGCCCTGGGTCGCCTGGCTGTTGCCGAGATCGCGCAGGTTCGAGCCGACCAGCGCCAGCGAAAGCATCGGGGCCGGCCGCACCGTCGCGCCCAGATCGAAGGTCAGGCCGCCGCTCTTGCCCGCGAAGACGTCGTCGTCCTCGATCCTGAAGTACTTGACCGTGCCGCCGAGCGACACGAATTCTCCGAACGGCAGCGCCAGGGCGAACCCCATTTCGTGGCCGTGGGCCGAGACGCCGCCCCCGCGATCGGCCGTGTGGTAGGTGTAATAGAGGCCGCCGGCCAGGTTGTACGACGAGGTGCTGTCGACGATCGACGCGTGCAGGAAGCTGTCGGCGAGACGGTTGGGCGCCGCGGATGCGGGGAGATTCGCGGCGCTGGCATAGCCGTAGGCCGCCTCGATATCGTAGGTCTTGGCCACCGTCATCCCCGACGGGTTGAGCAGCGGTCCCTCGTCGCCGATCGCCCAGGCGCGCGAGGCGCCGCCCATCCCGAGCGAGCGCGTCCCGGAGAAATCCTCGAAGGCCCACGCGGAAGACGCCAGCGCGGTCGTCACCACGATCGCAAGAAGGAGCCGGCGCACCGCCGGAGTCTACGGCGGCGGCGCGCTACCTCCAATTGCGCTCTGCGAGGCTGGCGTACCCCTCCCAGCCGACGACGACGTGATCGAGCACCGGAATGCCGCAAAGATCACCCACCGCGCGCAACCGAGCGGTCAGCTCGATGTCGGCCCGTGAGGGGGCCGGATCACCCGAGGGGTGGTTGTGGCAAAAGATCACCGCGGCGGTGGCCTGACGGATGAGGGGACGGAAAACGTCGCGCGGGTGAATCTCCACCCCGGTGAGCGATCCGCGGGCCAGGCAGTGCTCGCTCTGCACGCGGTGGCGCACGTCGAGGCCGAGCGCCCAGAACTCCTCGACGGACAGCGGCGCCAGGCGGCTCCTGAAATACGTCCAGACCTCGGACGCGCCGGCCACCCGCTGGCCGCGTTCGGGTCGCCCGGCCACCGCGCGCCGGCCGAGCTCCAGCGCCGCCAGCACCTGCGTCGCGCGCACCGGGCCGATCCCGGCGAAGGCGGCCAGCTCACTGGAAGTGGCGCGCAAAAGGCCCCCAACGCCGCCCGAACCGCGCAGAACCGCGGCCGCCACGTCGAGCGCGCTTGCGCCCCGCGTCCCGGCGCCGAGCACCAGGGCCAAAAGCTCCCCGTCGGTGAGCTGCTCGGCGCCCCGCGCGACGAGCCGCTCGCGCGGGCGGGCGCCCGGTTCCAGGGCCGCGATCGACGTCATTTGACCGCTGACAAGGGCAACGGCCGTGCCACCACCAAACCCGCCCAGACCCTCAGATCGGCGGACCGCGAAATTTCCGCCAAATTAATGACTTGGACTTCGAGAAAAGGCGTGTTAGGTTTTTCTTCGACGTTCGTGGTTTGCGGCATTTTTGGCCGCACCGGCGTTTTGGCGGGTCGCAGTCGTTTTGAACGACCCCCGAATGCGGTCTTTGGGCGATTTTCGCAACTGGGGTGAACGAGGGTTGGGTTGGCTGGCGGGCAAACGCGCCCGATTGCACAGGAGTTGAGACTGAGTTCCGACGACGAATTGCGGGCTGCCGCAGGCGCTGACAACGCCGCTGGCCCCGAGCATGAGACAATTGCTTCCTTACCACTGCCTTCGGGCTCCCCGGTGCCATCGCCCGGGCCGAGCTTCGATGACGGGGTGCCGACCATCGTGATCCGGCGGTCGGAGGATGAGGTCGAGCCCGCCGCGCCCGCACCGGTGGCGATCCCCTTGCCGGAGGCCCCGCCCTCCCCCGCCCTCCTGCGCGCGCTCGAGAAGATGCGCGAGGTGTTCCGGATCCGCGAGCTGCGTCCCGGACAGGCGGAGATCATCGAATCGGTGCTGGCGGGCCGCGACACGCTCGCGATCATGCCGACCGGGAGCGGCAAGTCGCTCACCTATCAACTGCCGGCGCTGGTGCTGCCGGGACCGACGCTGGTGGTGTCGCCGCTGCTGGCGCTGATCGAAGATCAATTCAACAAGCTGAAGGCCGCCGGCGTCGCGGTGGTCCGGATCGATTCGACGCGCACCGCGAAGGAGCGGGCGGCCGATCTGGCGGCGGTGCGCGACGGCAGCATCCGGCTGATGATGATCACCCCGGAGTCGGTGAACTCGCCGGCGGTGCAAG
>Ga0080027_10001158_pt1 | contig 10684 bp, 10 predicted proteins | sample OrgsoiDNA2013046_FD_70962 | JGI IMG/M metagenome (GOLD analysis project Ga0080027, IMG submission 70962) | Permafrost soil microbial communities from the Arctic, to analyse light accelerated degradation of dissolved organic matter (DOM) -... | ecosystem: Environmental > Terrestrial > Soil >...
GCACTCATGACCGGCGACGACAAAACTCCGATCGACGACCTCAAGGCTGAGGCCAAGGAGCACATTGAGGCCATGCCGGCCGAGACCATTCTCGGGAACCGCGACCCTGCCGGTGGCGGCAAGGGCACGCCGGCCGACTACGAGGCGAAGCACGAGGGCCATCGAGGCAAGTAGCCGGTGAGTTGCTAGCGTGAGCCCATGACAGAGGGCCTCGATCAAACCGCGCAGAACCGGCTCGCCGACGCCGGCAAATTCTTCACGTCCGACCTCTCGGTGTCGGAGTTCACGTTGCTCGAGCACACCGGGTTCGACGCGATCGAACTGGTGATGGGCGTTTCGGTCTACCACGTTGGGTTCCAACCCGGCCGTGGCATGCAGGCCGGCGAATACCAGGTGCTGTCGCAAGCCATGTACACCGCACGGATGAACGCGATCAACCGGTTGATCGCGGAGACGGTGAAGGTCGGCGGCGACGGTGTGGTCGGCGTGAAGCTCGGCTACCGAGCGCACAGCACCGACGCACTCGAGTTCACCGCGATCGGCACCGCTGTGCGCTACCGCGACGGCGGCGGTGCCTATCGCCAGCCATCGGGTGCGCCCTTTACGAGTCATCTCGACGCTAAGGAGTTGTTCCAACTTCTGAACGTCGGCTGGTGCCCGGTCTCGTTCGTGTTAGGTACCTGCGTCTACCACATCGCCATGCAGGGCGTGATGCAGACGATGCGGCAGGTAGGCCAGAACATCGAGCTCCAGCAATGGACGCAAGGCTTCTACGACGCTCGCGAACTCGCGATGACCCGGTTGCAGGCCGAGGGTGAGCGCGACGGCGCCCAGGGTGTCGTCGGTGTCACGGTCACGACAAGTGAGTGGGTCTGGGGCGGTCACACCCTCGAGTTCTACGTATCGGGCACCTCGGTACGGCGCATCAGCGACCAGCGCGGTCAGCTACCCGCGCTCGTAGTCCCGGTCGGCTGAGCATCTTCGGCCCTCCACGCTAACCGCAGCTACCGGTAGCTGCCGTGGCGCCTGATCCGCAACTGCTGCCCTAGACCTGCCAGGTCCTCCGCGACTGCGGATACACTGACGCGGTGCCGAGCTACCGGATCGCGGACGCCGCCCACCTGCTGGGCGTCAGCGACGACACCGCGCGCCGCTGGGCCGAGTCCGGGAAGTTCACGACCACGACCGATGAGGCTGGCCGCCTCGCGGTCGACGGGGCCGAACTGGCGCAATTCGCCATGACGCTCAGCGATCCCCTCGAACCCGGCCCGGTCGTGCAGGCGTCGGCGCGTAACCGGCTGGTGGGCATCGTCACCCGCGTCGTACGCGACACGGTCATGGCGCAAGTCGAATTGCTATGTGGCGGGCATCGCATCGTGTCCTTGATGAGCCGCGAGGCAGCCGACGAGTTGGGCCTTGAGCCCGGCGTTCTCGCGATCGCTGCGATCAAATCGACCAACGTTGTCGTGGAACTGCCGGCACCTCGTTGAGCAACGGATGCCGCGGCCGCTGCATCTGTGGGACTCTCCCGCGGAGGGGTTCATGAACCGCCGTCTCTCCACCATCGTGATCGCAACGACCGTGATCGCTGTCGGCCTCGCTGGCTGTAGCTCATCGAAGAAGGGGTCCAGCCCGAACGGTGTCACCGGAACGATCGTGGTGTTCGCCGCGTCGTCCCTGAAGGCGACCTTCACCACCTTGGCCGCGAACTTTGCGGCGGCGAACCCAGGAGCCAAAGTCATTCCGTCCTACGGCGGCTCCGACACCCTCGCTGCACAGATCACCCAAGGTGCGCCCGTCGACGTGTTCGCGGCGGCAAGCACAACCACGATGGGCACGGTAACGAAAGCCGGTGACGCCACCGGAACACCGCAAGTATTCGCGAAAAACGAGCTCGAGATAGCCGTGGCGCCCAGCAACCCCCTGCACATCGCCGGCCTTGCTGACCTTACGAAGGCTGGCGTGAAGCTCGCCGTGTGTGCGCCGACGGTGCCGTGCGGTGCCGCTGAGACCAAGGCGTTCGTGGCCGCGAAACTCACCCCGCACCCCGTCACCCTCGAACAAGACGTGGCGTCGGTGCTGACCAAAGTCGAGCTCGGCGAAGTCGACGCGGGGATGGTGTACCAGACCGACGTCAAGTCGGCCGGCAGCAAGGTGGTCGGCGTCAACTTCGCCGAAGCCTCGAGTGCTATCAACACCTATCCCATCGTGGCCATCAAGAACGCGAAGAACCCGACGGCAGCACAGGCATTCGTTGCCTACGTGGTGTCAGCAGCCGGGCAAGCCGTCTTGCATGCCGCCGGGTTCCAGCAGCCCTGATGAGATGCACGCCACACTGGCGCCATGAGTGACGTCGCTGTCGAGACCGCAACAGTTAGCGCGCGCCGACCGCGGGCGCGAGTGCCGTATGCGCTCTTTGTGCCAGCGGCGGTCGGCGTGGTCTTCCTGCTGCTGCCCCTGGTCGGCCTGCTGATCCGCACCCCGTGGCGGCGGTTGCCGGCTTTGGTCGGCAGTGCCGACGTGCGCACGGCACTGCGGCTGTCGCTCGAAACGGCAAGCGCAGCGACCGTGATCGCGATCGTGCTCGGGGTGCCGATCGCCTGGGTTTTGGCCCGGCTGGAGTTTCGCGGCCGCGCTTTGTTGCGTGCGTTGATCCTGCTCCCGCTGGTGCTTCCGCCGGTCGCCGGCGGCATCGCACTGCTACTCGCCTACGGACGTCGTGGAGTTGTCGGCGGCTGGCTGCTCAAAGATTTCGGGATTTCGCTGCCCTTTACGACAGCGGCCGTCGTCATGGCCGAGACGTTCGTCGCCATGCCGTTTCTCATCGTGTCTGTCGAAGGCTCGCTGCGCGGGCTCGACCGCCGCTACGACTACGCTGCCGCAACTCTGGGTGCATCGAGGCTGTTCACCTTTCGGCACGTCACGCTGCCCATGCTCGGCCCCGGCATCGCCGCCGGGGCGGTGCTGTGTTGGGCCCGCGCGCTCGGCGAGTTCGGTGCCACCATCACGTTCGCCGGGAGCTATCCGGGCACCACGGAGACGATGCCATTGCGGGTGTACCTGGCGTTGCAAGACAACCCGGACGCCGCGATTGCGTTGAGCCTGGTTTTGCTCGTCGTTTCGGTCGCGGTTCTCGCTGGTCTGCGTGACCGATGGCTGCGCATATGACCACGCCCGCCGCCACCATCGCGATCGCCGACGCGGTGCTCGAGGCGCACGTCAGGGTCGAGCGCAGCGGCTGGCAGCTCGATGTCGACCTCCAGGTTCGCAGCGGCGGCGTCCTGGCACTTCTCGGGCCAAACGGAGCAGGCAAGTCCACCGCATTGCGGGTCATCGCGGGCCTGCTGCCTGCGGCCAGTGGCCGCGTGACGGTCGGCGGGCGAGTCTGGGAGGACACCAAAACCGGCGTGCGGCTACCCGCCGAGCAACGCTCGCTTGGCGTCGTCTTCCAGGACTACCTCCTATTTCCGACGATGAGCGCTCGCGACAACGTGGCGTTCGGACTGCGCGCGAAAGGGTCGGACAAACAGACCGCTCGCGCGCACGCCGACCGATGGTTGGCCCGGGTAGGGCTACTCGAACAAGCAGCGCAGCGCCCCCACCAACTGTCGGGCGGTCAAGCACAGCGAGTCGCCTTGGCGAGGGCGCTGGCCGCCACACCCGAGGTGTTGCTGCTCGACGAACCGCTGGCAGCGCTCGACGCTGGCACGCGCATGAGCGTGCGCAGCGACCTACGGCGTCACCTCGCCGAGTTCGATGGTGCGACCGTACTCGTCACGCATGATCCCCTCGATGCGCTCGTGCTCGCCGACCGGGTGGCGGTCATCGAGGCCGGCCGCATCGTCCAGACCGGCACACCTCAGGAAATCACCCGACACCCACGCACCCGCTATGTCGCCCAACTCGTCGGTCTCAACCTGCTGGTCGGTAGCGCAACTGGCACCCGAGTGCGATTGCACGATGGCACCGAACTCATCACCTCGGAGCCGCACGAAAGCGACGTGTTCGTCGTCGCGCGCCCCACCAGCATCGCCGTGCACCGCGACGTCCCGCATGGAAGCCCGCGCAACGTCTGGCCTGGTGTCGTCACGTCGATCGAACAGCATGGAGATTTGGTACGGCTGTTTGTCTCCGGGCCGCCCGACGTCATCGTTGACGTCACCCCGGAGTCAACGGCCGCGCTGCGTCTCGGCGTTGCGGAACCGGTATGGCTGTCGATCAAAGCGACCGATCTCACCGTCTACGACGCCGGCGTCTAGTCGGCTGGCTCGGCGGCGACGTGCTTGCGCATGCCCTCGTTCCACTTCTCCTCGATGTGACCGAATCGCCAGATCAGCAGAGCCACCGCCCAGGTCACGACGAACAACCCCACGATGACGAACCCGAGTGTGTTGATGTCAGCGTTTTGCATGTCGGTCCAGAATCGGCCGGTGATGTTGAGCTGCTGCGAGAGCAACCCGAGAAGTTCCACGCCACCAATGACGAACGCCACCATGACCGACAATGACGTGATGGTGATGTTGTAGTACACCTTCCGCACCGGCTTCGAAAATGCCCAGCCGTAGGCAAAGTTCATGAACGTACCGTCGATCGTGTCGAACAGGCACATGCCCGCGGCGAACAAAATCGGGAGAGCCAAGATCGCGTACCACGGCAGTGCGCTTGCGGCACCCGCTGCAGCAAGCACGAGCAGCGCCACTTCGGTAGCGGTGTCGAAGCCGAGGCCGAACAACAAGCCGACGCCGTACATCTGCCCCGGCCGCTTGATCGACTTCATGATGGGCCGCAGGATGCGATTCATGAGCCCACGGTTGTTCAAATGCTCTTCCAGTGTCGCTTCGTCGTAGACGCCGCGCCGCATATCGCGGAAAACCTTGACGATGCCAGCCAAGATGATGATGTTGATCGTGGCGAGAATGAACAAGAACGTCCCCGACACGCTGGTGCCAATGAGGCCGGTGTAGTGGTGCAGCGCCGAGTTGTCGTTCCTCACTGGGCCGACGAGCGCCTTCACGCCGAGGGACAACAGGAACGCGAGCGCGAACACGATGCTGGAGTGACCGAGCGAGAACCAGAAGCCGACCGAGAGCGGGCGTTTCCCGTCGCTCATCAGCTTCCGCGTGGTGTTGTCGATCGCCGCGATGTGGTCAGCGTCGAAAGCGTGCCGCATGCCGAGGGTGTAGGCCGTTAGTCCGATCCCGACCCCAAACGTCTTGGTGCCGACGCTGTAGTGATGCGGGGCGACCAACGCGATGATGATGAACCAGCCGATCACGTTCAGCGCCAAGATCACGGCGCCCATGCCACCCAGTTTGGTCCACTCCGCCGGGCTGAGGCCTTGGCGGATCCGCGCGATGCGGCTCTCGATCGGCCTGGACGTCAGCTGGGTGCTCATGCTCGTGACCTCCTGTGTGGGACTGTCGTCTCGCCGCCTACCAAGACAGGGCGGACGGCGGTCAGTTGCGACAGGTTCGCAGTGGAACTCGGATCGGTTTGCTCGATGCTTCCAGGAAACCTATCAGCACTGTTGCGACTGTGTCGCATCTTGCCCAGCAGGTTGCGACGGTGTCGCATCATCGGCGTCGGTCTTGCGACTCGATCGCGCTGACCTGCGGTAACAACGGCGGCTACCGCGCTACGCTGCTCGCGACGAGCGGCCCGAGTGGAGGCGATACACGTGGCAGCCAGCACCCAGGCACGCACGCAGGCCCGAACCCAGACCGCCGAGCGGGTTGCCGCGGCTCTGGACGAACTCCGCGCGCAAGGAACCCGGATCACGAACGCTCGGGTGGCCATCCTCGAGGTGTTGTCGGGCACGGACGCCCACTTGTCAGCCGACGACGTCGCGCGGGCGGTCAACGGCCTCCAGCCACGGGTTCATCGCGCCACGGTGTACCGGACTCTTGAATCTCTCGTCGCAGCCGGCCTTGTCGCGCACACCCACCTGGGTCACGGGACTGCCGTGTACCACCTGACGACGACCCCGCACGCCCACTGTCAATGCCAGCGCTGCGAAGCGGTTATCGATGTGCCGCGCACCCTGCTGCGAAACTTGAGCAACCGGCTGCTCGACGACTACGGCTTCCGTCTCGACACCGGTCACAGTGCGTTGCTCGGATTGTGCAAACACTGCGCAGCGACTGCAGTTGCCGTCGACCATCAGTAGGCAAGGGCGCACCTACGCGGGTGCCGCACCGGCGTGCCGCCGGATCCTCTTCCACACTCCGAAGAACGTCAGCAGCGCGATCGCCAGGTACAGCACGTAAACCACCGCCTGGAGCAGCGTCGGACTATCGGCATAGCCGAAGAAGCTATGCAGCATGTCGCCAACCGTCGTGTCCTCGCTGAGAATTCCGCCCGTGTGCCAGAGCTGGTTTCCCGAACCGGGCAGCCAGCCGAGTTCTTGCATGTTCTGAACGGCGTCAACGAGCAGCCCTGCGGCGAACACCATGAGCAAAGCGCCGATGATGCTGAAGAACTTGCCAAGGTTCAACCGATGACCGAGCCGGTAGATGACGAACGCGATCACCAGCGCTATCGCGAGGCCGATCAACGCGCCTGGGAGGGCGCCGCCAGCATGTGTGCTCGAGAACAGAATCGCCAAGGTGAAGACCACCGTCTCGAGACCTTCTCGTCCGACCGCCTGAAAGGCCAGCAAAGCCATTCCGGTGCGGGCCCGCCCGCTAACCGCCGCGTCGGTGCGCGCTCGCAGGTGGGCCGACAGACCGCGCGCGTGCGTTCGCATCCAGAACGTCATGTAGGTGAGAACAACAGCGGCCAACAGATAGGTGCAGGTTTCAAAGATCGTCTGAGCGCGCGAGCCGTCGTACTCCTTGACCGTGCGGTACGCGATCACGCCACCGCCGCCGGCAAGCACCAGCGCAGCACCCACGCCGACGAAGACGTCACGGAAGTATTGGCGCTGGCCGGTTCGATCCAGGTAGGCAAGCAGGATCGCGATGATCATGCTGGCTTCGACGCCCTCCCGGAGGAAGATCACCAGCGTCGCGAGCATCGACTACCTCCGGGAAACAAGTACTTAGGGCAGGCTTACCTTATAACTGCACGATAGCCAAGCGCGCCCATGATCCGCAAGCTGTCGGAGGCTGGCGCAGCCTCCTCAAGACCGACCTTGGCCGCGGTGTAAGGTCGCGGAGACAGTGCTGGTGAATCCGGCTGAACCGCAGCCCATCGCCGTCCCGTGATGCACCTAAACGGTTCGGAGATCCGGCATTGACACTTTCTTATCCCTTGCCATACTGAAACCGCGATGTTAACGCTCACTACCCCTGATGCCACTCGGCTGACAAGACGTCCAGCCCGCCGCGGTGGGCCGCCTCGTCGCGGTCGTCGCGCTGCCGCTGCCGTTACCGCTGCCATGCCGGCGTCGAATCGTCGGCCCGCCGCGGTAGGCGCGCGTGACTGATCTTCGCTCCGGAAGTCCCTCGAACGGCGGTCCCGTGCACGGTGGTCCGTCGCACGGTGGTCCGTCGCACGGTGGTCCGTCGCACGGTGGTTGGTCGCCGGCCCGAGGGCCGGCGATGACTGACGTCGCGCAGTTGGCCGGGGTGTCACATCAGACGGTGTCGCGGGTCATTAACAAGCATCCAAGCGTGGCTGCGACGACCCGCATGCGGGTGTTGGCCGCGATCGAGGAGCTCGGATATCGGCCCAACAGCGCCGCGCGGGCACTCGTCACCGGCCGATCGCAGACCCTCGGCATCGTGACCCTCAACAGCACGCTCTACGGCCCCGCGTCGACGCTCTACGGGATCGAACAGGCAGCGCTTGAATCGCAGTACTTCATCACCGTGGCGAGCCTGCGATCGACAGATCGACCCGCCGTGCGCCAAGCGATCAGCCGCCTCGTCGACCAGGGCGTCGAGGGGGTCGTCGTCATCGCACCGCTGGTGTCCGTGGCGGAGGCCCTCGCGGATCTGCCGCCGGGCCTGCCCGTCGTGGCGGTCGAAGGCGATGCGGATGCCGACATTGACGTCGTCACCGTCGACCAAAAGGCCGGCGCCCAAGCCGCGACTCGGCACTTACTGGAGCTTGGGCACCGCACGGTGTGGCATGTCGCCGGGCCCGCCGACTGGCTAGAAGCGCGGCAGCGCACCGATGGCTGGCGAACAACACTTGAGCAGGCGGACGCCGAGGTGCCTCCGCCGCTGCGAGGTGACTGGAGCGCCCGCTCAGGATTTGAATCCGGCGGCGTGCTGGCTCGGATGCCCGACGTCACCGCTGTGTTCGTCTCGAACGACTCGATGGCGGTCGGGGTGTTGCGAGCGTTCCACGAGTACGGCCGCACGGTACCCGGCGATATCAGCGTGGTCGGCTTCGACGACATCCCTGAGTCGGCGTACTACAGCCCGCCCTTGACCACGGTGCGCCAGGATTTCGGCGAAGTCGGCCGACGGAGTCTCGCGCTGCTGCTTGACCAGATCGAGTCCGGAAACCGAGTGGCCCAGCGGCACGTAGTGGAAACAATCCTCGTTGTCCGCGACAGCACCGCGCCGAATATAGGTACGAAGAAGCGTACGACGACGAAAGCGCGGATGCACTGACAATGAGCGAGTTCACCGGCGATTCTGAGCCTACGAATGTTAACGCTAACCAGGATCTGTACGTCGTCGGCGTCGACTACGGGACGCTCTCCGGCCGGGCCCTGGTCGTACGGGTGTCCGACGGCCGCGAAATGGGCAGCGCGGTCCACACCTACGCCCATGGCGTGATGGACCGTGCGCTCGGGTCGAACGGCAAGCCGCTGCCGCCCGACTGGGCGCTCCAAGACGCTGAGGACTACGTCGACGTCCTGCGCGAAGCCGTGCCCAAGGCGCTCTCGGCAAGCGGAGTCGAGCCCGCACAGGTCATCGGAATCGCGACCGATTTCACCGCGTGCACGGTGTTGCCCGTGCTCGCCGATGGGACCCCACTGTCCAGAACCTCTGAATTCAGCAACCGGCCACACGCGTACGTCAAGCTCTGGAAGCACCATGCCGCGCAGTCACATGCGGATCGCATCAATGCCTTGGCAGCCGAGCGCGGCGAAACCTGGCTGCCCCGCTACGGCGGCCGCATCTCATCTGAATGGGAGTTCGCCAAAGGCCTCCAACTGCTCGAAGAAGATCCGGAGGTCTACGCGGCGACGAAGCGTTGGGTCGAGGCAGCCGACTGGATCGTCTGGCAGCTCTGCGGCGTCGAGACCCGAAACGTCTGCACTGCCGGCTACAAGGGCATCTACCAAGACGGCGGCTGGCCGTCGACCGATTTCCTCGGCGCACTGAACCCCGGATTTGCGAACTTCGCCCACGACAAGCTCGAGCACCCGCTGTCGCCGCTCGGCGGCCGGGCAGGCGGTCTCACGGCCCAGGCCGCCGGGTGGACCGGCCTCCCCGAAGGAATTGCGGTCGCGGTCGGTAACGTCGACGCCCACGTCACCGGCCCCGCCGCGAAAGCGACGCTGCCAGGCCAGATGCTTGCGGTGATGGGCACCTCGACGTGTCACGTCATGAATGGCGACCGGCTCGCCGAAGTGCCTGGCATGTGCGGCGTCGTCGCCGACGGCATCGTGCAAGGGCTATGGGGATACGAGGCCGGGCAAAGCGGCGTAGGTGACATCTTCGCCTGGTTCGTCGACAACTCCCTTTCGGCCGATTACGTTGCACGCGCCGAGGCCCTTGGTCTCGATGCGCACGAATACCTCAGCTCGCTCGCCGCTCAACAGCACGTCGGTGAGCACGGCTTGGTCGCTCTCGACTGGGAGAGTGGCAACCGATCGGTGCTCGTCGACCACGACTTGTCCGGAGTCGTCGTCGGGCTCACGTTGTCGACCCGCCCCGAAGATGTCTACCGGGCGCTGGTCGAGGCGACCGCCTTCGGCACCCGGAAAATCATCGAGACCTTCAATGCGGCGGGCATACCGGTCGAAGAGTTCGTGGTCGCGGGTGGCCTACTGAAGAACCCGTTCGTCATGCAGATCTACGCCGACGTAACCGGCATGTCGTTGTCGCTCCTCGACTCCGAGAACGGACCGGCACTGGGTTCGGCGATCCATGCCGCCGTCGCAGCGGGCGCCTATCCCAATGTCACTGCGGCATCCGACGCCATGGGCCGGGTGCGCCGCAACGCCTACGTACCCGACGCCGCAAACCACGCCGCGTATGACCGCCTGTACGCGGAGTACTCGGCGCTGCACGACTACTTCGGCCGCGGCACCAACGACGTCATGCGCCGACTGCGGCGGCTGCGGGTCGAAGCGAGCGCCAGATGACGGTGAGTGCCCGATGACGGAGCCCGAACCCATTGCCAGCGTCCGTGCCACTGTCGCCGAACTGCACGGCGAGCTCCTGCGGTGGGGTCTTGTGGTCTGGACCTCAGGTAATGTTTCGGCCCGAGTCCCTGGCGGCTTCGTCATCAAGCCGAGCGGCGTGAGCTACGACGACCTCACCGCGGCCATGATGATCGTGTGCGATCTCGACGGCAATGTCGTCGACGGTTCGCACGCACCGTCGAGCGACACGGCCGCGCATGCCTACGTCTACCGCGCGATGCCTGAGGTTGGCGGCGTCGTACACACCCACTCGGCGTACGCGACCGCGTGGGCGGCGCGCGGCGAAGCGATTCCCTGCGTGCTGACCGCGATGGCCGACGAGTTCGGCGGCGAGATCCCGGTCGGCCCGTTCGC
>Ga0080027_10001159_pt1 | contig 10680 bp, 9 predicted proteins | sample OrgsoiDNA2013046_FD_70962 | JGI IMG/M metagenome (GOLD analysis project Ga0080027, IMG submission 70962) | Permafrost soil microbial communities from the Arctic, to analyse light accelerated degradation of dissolved organic matter (DOM) -... | ecosystem: Environmental > Terrestrial > Soil >...
GGGATTTTTTTTCAAGCTTACAGATATGTGCAATCTCGGGAGGACCGAGGGTATGCAGTTTTAAATTTGGATAACGGGACTTGAGCTCCCGAAATAAATCAGTATAAAAACTCAATCCAAGTTTCGGATGATGACCGCCTTGTAATAACAACTGGTCGCCGCCCCACTTGAAAGTTTCCTCAATTTTTCTAATATAGGTATTGATATCCGTTATGTAGGCATCCGGATGACCGGGGATTCTGTAGAAATTACAAAACTTACAATTCGCAATACAAACATTCGTGGTATTTACATTCCGGTCAATTTGCCAGGTAACTTTTCCATGTACTACTTGTTTTTGTCGCAGTTCGTCCGCAACAAACATCAGTTCGGCCAGTGGTGCGTCACTAAAAAGCGCTACCCCTTCTTCCACTGTCAGGAAATCAAATTCCAAAGCCCTCGCATACAGTTTCGACAAATCCATTCGAAAAAACTTTTATAAAAAAAAGACGACATTCAATTGTACTGGCTTTACGCTTTAAGTTTTCAGCTTAAAATGCAAATTTAGGATAGCAATTTTTCAATTCAATAATTATATAAACGGAAATGGAAGCTGTAAAAAATTTAGTAGATTTAACAGATAGGTTATCGTAATAATCTATACCAAGACTGTCGACCGCTTTTGAATCATGAATACTGCCAACAAAACGATTATAGTTTGTTCGATTGCTGCTACCCGTAAAACTCTCTGCAGTTTAATCCTGGTCCTGGCATGCTGCGGCAGTATTTTTGCCCAGAAAAAATCAAATAATTCTGCAAAACTCATTACACAGGTTCCTTTTACAACATTTACAGGGGGCGTTGTAGTGGTCCGTGCCCTGTTGGTTGGTTATCCTGATACATTGAATTTCATCATGGATACAGGAAGTGGTGGCATTTCGCTCGATTCTACCACCTGCATCCGGCTTGATATAACTCCTGTACTGACGGATAAATTAATTATGGGAATTGGCGGCATCCGGCAATTGAGATACGTGAACAACCGGTCTCTGAAACTGGGAGGTTTGCAGGTAGACAGTCTCAATTTTCATGTGAGCGATTATGATATATTAAGCAGTGTGTATGGCGACCGGATAGATGGTATCATTGGTTACAGTTTTTTATCCCGCTATATTGTAAAAATCGATTACGACAGCAGTCAGATGTATGTCTATTCAAAAGGAAATATTAAATATCCAAATGGCGGATTTGCATTTAAACCGACCATCGTAAACCTTCCAGTGCAGAGTGCTATGCTCAGAGATTCAAGGGAAATGACTCCCCGTTTTTATTTTGACACCGGCGCAGGATTGTGTTTATTACTAAACTCGGATTTTATCAAAGACAGTATGCTGCTTTATCCTGACAAAAAGCCATTGCCCACACAGGCGCAGGGTATGGGCGGAAAAGCAAATATGCAGATAACCGTACTGAAAGAATTTAAAATGGGGCCTTACCGGTTCCGGAATGTTCCAACCCATATTTTTGATGATGAATACAATGTTACTTCTTATCCATACCTGGCCGGTTTGATCGGAAATGATGTTTTACGTCGTTTTAATATCATTATGAACTATGATAAAAAAATATTCTACCTCACGCCCAATTCACATTACCGTGATCAATTCGATTACTCATATACCGGACTGGGATTGTACTGGATTGATGGCGAGATCAAGGTTGGGGATGTAATGAAGGATTCTCCGGCAGAAAAAGCAGGCCTCAAAGTGGATGATGTGGTGATTGGTATTAACGATAATCTATCCCAAAATCTCCAGCTTTATAAATCTATGTTGCAAAACACCGGAGATAGGGTGAAAATCCTCGTCAACCGACAGCCTGTAGGTTTGATGGAGGTGAGTATGAAAGTGAAAAGTATCTACTAAGTCTTTCCTTTCTGATTATTGAAGGATTATTAACTTGCACTTCTTTTCTAAAGAATTGAACACTCATTCCATGGAGATTGAATATAAAAAATTTACGCTTAGCAATGGTTTAAGGTTTATTGTACATGAAGATCATACCACTCCGATGGCCGTTTTAAACGTACTCTATGATGTGGGTGCCCGGGATGAAAATCCGGGAAAAACCGGCTTTGCCCATTTATTTGAGCACCTGATGTTCGGCGGATCCGTCAATATCAAGGATTTTGAGAGTCCCCTGTTGATGGCGGGTGGGGAAAACAATGCTTTCACGACCAACGACCTGACAAATTATTATATCCAGCTGCCGGCAGAAAATATCGAAACTGCCTGCTGGTTGGAAAGCGACCGAATGATATCCCTGGCTTTTAGTGAGAAGAGTCTGGATGTACAGCGCAAAGTGGTCTGTGAAGAATTTAAGGAACATTATATAAACCGTCCTTACGGAGATGTCGCTTTTAAATTAAGGGAACTCGCTTATAAACAACATCCCTATAAGTGGATGACCATCGGCCAGGAACTTTCACATATTGAAAACGCGAAACTAGCCGACGTGAAGGCTTTCTTTCATAAACATTATTGCCCCGCGAATGCAATCCTAGTAATGGCGGGGAATATTCAAACGGATAAAGCACTTGCACTCGCAGAAAAATGGTTCGGCAATATTCCTTCCGGAGAAAAATATATCCGCCAGCTTCCGGTGGAACCAAAACAGGAGGCGGCCCGTGTACTGGAAGTAAAAGCAGATGTGCCCCTGGATGCCTTGTATAAAGCTTTTCACGTGGGTTCAAGAACAGATAAATCCTATTACGCGATGGACCTGATCGGCGAACTACTTGGAGGTGGCGGATCTTCCCGTTTGTTTCAAACCCTCATTAAAGAAAAAAAACTATTCAGCAATATTGAATGTTATCATTTCGGATCCTCGGATCCCGGATTATTATTGATTGAAGGCAAGCTGATAAAAGGAACTTCAATGAAATCTGCCGACAGCGCCATCCGGGAAGAACTGGACAAATTAAGTTCAACAACTATTGAAGAGAAAGAACTGATGAAAGTGAAAAACAAAACGGAATCTGCGATCCTCTTTGAGGACATGAGCTTGATGAACCGCGCTTCCAACCTCGCCATGTATGAGTTGATGGGAGATGTTGCTTTCATGAACACAGAACTGGACAAATACCTGGAAGTGAGCACCAGAAATATCCGGGATCTGAGCGGTTCCATTTTTGAGGAAAAAAACAGCAACAGTTTGTTTTATTACAGCAATAATTGACCTTGAATTTCACCATATGTTGAATCGCAAATCTGCGCCGGAAATTACCGACGCAGTAAAATTTCAGTTAAGCCTTCCCCCCCATCAGAAATTATCTCTGCGGAACGGTGTGGAAGTTTTTCTCGTGGATATGGGAACCGTGGATACACTCATGATGAATGTCGTTTTCTATGCCGGGAATTGCTATGAGGTGCAAAACCTGGTTGCGCCTGCAACCAACTTCATGCTCAAAAACGGAACTACTAAAAAAAGCGCTTACGAAATCAACGATTACTTCGAATATTATGGCGCTTACCTAAATCGGTCGGCTGGCCATGAAACGGCAGAGCTCACGCTGCATTGCATGAAAAAAAATTTTGCAGAATTATTACCCGTCGTTTCTGAACTTATTGCCGATTCCGTGTTTCCGGAAGAAGAGCTTGAAATCTATAAAAAAAATATGCAGCAGCGCCTTCAGGTGAATTTGCGCAAAAATGATTTTATCGCCGGCCGTCTGATCGATACTTATCTTTTCGGTGCTGACCATCCTTATGGCAGGTACAGTTCCATTGAAGACTATGCTGCGCTCAATATAACTGCGATAAAAGATTTTTATAATCAATACTACCTGGGCGGCCGCTGTGTGATTTTTATTGCGGGTCCCCTGCCGGCTGACATTCAGCAATTGGTTGATACTCATTTTGGAAGCCTGCCGTTGGGTGGGTCAGCCAAACCGGATAAAGGGAACCCTCCTATTATTGCGGTAAAAGAAAAAAAATACCGGGTCACCAATGATCCTGACAGTGTACAGGGAGCAATCCGAATTGCCCGTAATTTTCCGAACCGGCATCACCCGGACTTCCAGAAAATGCAGGTGTTGAATAATATTTTCGGTGGTTTCTTCGGATCGCGGCTCATGGCCAATATCCGGGAGGATAAAGGATATACCTATGGCATTCACAGTTACCTGACGAATCTCATCCAGGAAAGCGCTCTTATGATTTCAACTGAAGCAGGTAAGGATGTTACGGAAGCAACCATCAAAGAGGTTTACCTGGAAATGAAGCGGCTCTGTGATGATCCGGTTGACGATGAAGAATTAAAGACGACTAAAAACTTTATGATCGGAACTTTATTAGGAGACCTGGACGGCCCTTTCCAGGTGGCCGGACGATGGAAAAGCCTGATCCTAAACGAACTTACGGAAGATTATTTTTACAATGGAATTGAAACCATCAAAAGTATTCAACCTAAAACTTTGCAGGAGCTGGCCAATAAATATCTGAATGCGACTGATTTTTATGAGCTGGCCGTATTTTAAAGAGTCGGATTCAGTATTTTCACCAATCAAAACTTGCAGTTATGAATATCATTTTGAGAATCATCATTTCTGCCGTCGTCGCTTTTGCCCTTTCCTATATTTTAAGCGGCGTACATATTCAGTCCTTTGTAACGGCCTTAATACTGGCCGTAGTACTGGGTCTGTTGAATATCTTTGTTAAACCACTTCTTATCATTCTTACTTTACCCATAACCATTTTTACTTTTGGCCTGTTCCTGTTCGTGATCAATGCGCTGATTATTTTGCTGGCTGCAAAATTCGTAAATGGTTTCCGGGTAGATGGGTTTTGGTGGGCCCTGCTCTTTAGTCTTTTACTTTCGATTCTGACTTCGTTTTTGTACAAAAAGTCAACCAAAACAGAAAACTAGCCGGCAGCCATTTAGATAAATAACGGTTTTATGTTTTTTGACCGCAAAGATTTTTCTGATCAGATTTTGCTGGATCTCTATCGGACCATCCTCTTTCCACGACTGATAGAAGAAAAAATGCTGGTACTACTGCGTCAGGGAAGGATCAGTAAATGGTTTAGCGGGATTGGCCAGGAAGCCATCTCTGCAGGGGTTGTAGCTGCTCTTGCACCAGATGAATGGATTATGCCCCTGCACCGCAATCTCGGCGTTTTTACAGGTCGGCAAATACCCTTGCACAAACTCTTTTTACAATGGCAGGGAAGTGAGGAAGGGTTTAGCAAGGGCAGGGAAAGAAGTTTTCATTTCGGTTCCCGTGAATACTATATCTGTGGCATGATTTCGCACCTGGGACCCCAGCTGGCACTGGCCGACGGTGTCGCACTGGCCTACAAACTCAAAAATGAAAAAAAGGTTTCGCTTGCTTTTACCGGCGAGGGCGGAACCTCCGAAGGAGATTTTCACGAGGCCCTGAACCTCGCCGCTGTTTGGGAACTGCCCGTCATATTTGTAATTGAAAACAACGGATACGGTTTGAGTACCCCCGCCAAAGAACAGTTCCGCAGCAACCGGCTCGCTGATAAAGGAATCGGTTATGGTATGGAATCAGTACAAATCGATGGCAATAATATCCTGGACGTTTATGATACCATCCGGGGCATCCGAGAATATTGCATTCGCGAACAAAAACCTTATCTGGTTGAATGCATGACGTTCCGAATGCGCGGGCATGAGGAAGCCAGTGGAACAAAATATATCCCTGCTGAATTATTTGAGTTCTGGGGGAAAAAAGACCCTGTTATTTCTTATGAAAACTGGCTGATCGATAAGGGCATTTTATACGAAGAAAAAATAAAAGAGATCCGGAATGAATACCGGTCGATCATCGAATCTGCAATTGCCGTAAAAGAAAATCCCGCTGTAGCCCACACCGAAAAAGAAGTAAAGGACATGTACGCGGAAACACCGCAACACAATATTCTGATTGAATCTGTTTTTCCCGATCCCGAAACAGCCCCGGTTAAAAGATTTATTGATGGAATCCGTGATGGATTATGGCAGAGTATGGAGGCGCAGGAAAACCTTATCCTCATGGGACAGGACATTGCTGAATACGGAGGTGCTTTTAAAATTACTGAGGGTTTTCTGGAAAAATTCGGTAAGGAACGGGTTCGAAATACGCCACTTTGTGAAAGCGCTATTGTGGGTGCGGCATTGGGACTTTCTCTGGAAGGATATAAATCCGTTATAGAAATGCAGTTCGCCGATTTTGCAGCCGTCGGCTTCAATCAGATAGTAAACAACCTGGCAAAAATTCATTATCGCTGGGGACAAGCTGCTAACACAGTCATACGAATGCCAACCGGAGCCGGAGTAGGAGCAGGTCCCTTTCATTCGCAAAGTAATGAAGCCTGGTTCACGCATGTGCCCGGATTGAAAGTGGTTTATCCTTCAACGCCAGCGGATGCAAAGGGACTTTTGAATGCAGCCATCCTTGATTCCAACCCCGTATTATTTTTTGAACACAAGGTTTTATACAGAAGCATCAGCGGACCGTTGCCTGAACATTATTATACGATTGAAATCGGGAAAGCGAACCTGGTAAGAAGCGGGAACGATATCAGTATTATTACATATGGTGCAGGCGTTCACTGGGCGCTCGCACTGTCAGCACAAAAACCCGAAATTTCTTTTCACATCCTGGATCTCCGCAGCCTGCTTCCATTGGATTATGACGCCATTCGCGAAACGGTTTTTAGAACAGGCAAAGTAGTTGTTCTGCATGAAGACACATTAACGGGTGGCATTGGCGGTGAAATCAGTGCCTGGATCGGGGAACATTGTTTTGAAATTCTTGACGCACCTGTGTTGCGTTGCGCCTCCCTGGATACGGCCGTACCATTTAATATCGAACTGGAAAAAAATTTCCTTGCCAACGCAAGACTTTGGGAAACGGTTGAGAAATTACTAGCTTATTAGGCTTGAGGCAAGAGGCGTAAAGCATTTTACTTCCATACTTGCCTCTAGTTCTCGTTTGCCTTTAAAACGCGCAGAAAATTCCCGCCAAGGATTTTCTTAATATCGGATTCACCGTATCCTCTTTTTATAAGTCCTTCCGTAATTTTTGGAAAGTCTTCTACTCCGTCCAATCCTACAGGTGCCGAATCGATTCCGTCAAAATCCGATCCCAGTCCGACATAATCCACGCCGACCAATTTCACGATATAATCAATATGATCGAGCAAAAGTGAAAAGGGTGCGCGCATACTCTCATATTCGTTTTTATATTTTTTTGAAAAATAAACCCCGGCCATTATATCCGAGTTTTTTGTTGCATTCATGGAATCATATTCGGCCTGATGGAGTTTTACGAACGTATCCATTTTCTTAAAATAAGTTGAATCTAAAAATCCCGAATAAAAATTCACCTGTATCACGCCAGCATTTTTTGCGATGGCTTTTATCTGATCGTCCTTCAGATTTCGGAAAACGGGACAAATCGCATACACCGAACTGTGAGATGCAATGACGGGTTTGGAAGTCGTCGACATCACATCCCAGAATGTTTTCTCCCCGATATGGGAAACATCCACCATCATGCCCAATTTATTCATTTTTTTTACAACCTGTTTTCCAAAATCATTTAAACCATATGTTGTTACTACAAATGCATGCTGGGATTCATCCATTGCTGAGGTCGACCAGGAAGTACTATTATTCCAGGAGAGCGTCATATAGCGCACCCCCCTTCTGTAAAAGCTGTCGATGTAATCCAGGTTATCTTCAATCATATGACCGCCTTCAACGCCTGATAAACAAGCGAGCTTGTGATCATGCACGGCAAGCATGAGTTCCTTGTAAGAATAAACGATCTGCATGGTTTTTGGATTTCTGCCGGCAATGGCAAAAAGCGAATCCAGTTCGCGGTTAGCGTATTTAAAAGCGGAGCCCTTGCCATAATGATCATCACAGAATATCGACCAAACCTGCACTTTTACACCACCCGCCTGCATCCGCTTCAAATCCGAATGGGTAAGGCCTTTCAGATCCGTATCAAATACAACATGGTTGTATGTAGCCTTACTTAAAAAATCGTTGTGCGTGTCTACTAGGATGGCGTCAAAATGAATTTTCTGATACGACTGGGCTTTGGAAATACCTAACAGCAACAAGAAGAAAAAAATCAATGAATACCGCATATTTTTGGAAATTGTAAGGCGTTCCCTAAATGTAAAACATTCATTGTATGGATCTGGAAACCATCAGAAAATATTGCCTGGAAAAAAAATCCACTACTGAATCATTTCCCTTCGGTGAAACCACGCTGGTTTTTAAAGTAAGTGGAAAAGTCTTTTTGCTGATGGGGCTCGATAATATGCCTCTGCAATTCAATGTAAAATGCGATCCGGAAAAAGCGGAAGAGCTAAGAGAAGAATACAGTTCAGTATTGCCCGGATTTCATATGAATAAAAAACATTGGAACTCAGTGATTCTGAATGGTCAGTTATCAGCAAAGAAAATCCGCGAAATGATTGATGATTCATATGAACTGGTGGCCCGTTCCCTCCCACTCAAAGAAAGAAAAAAACTCGGTTATACTTAAAGATAATACCGGTTGCGTTCAATTTCTTCTTTTACGATGTCGGGCACCAGGTACCTGATCGATTTCCCTTCTTTCAGAATATTACGGATATGGGTAGCCGAAATTTGTAATAAGGGCGCTTCGAAAATATGGGCGCGGGCATTTTTGTACGCGGGAATGTTTTCAAAACCCGCTCGTACATAAATATAAAATTCAATGTTCTTCAATAAGTGTTCATGATTTTTCCAACGGGGAAGGTTTTGATAACTGTCGCTTCCCATAATGATTGAAAATTCATGCTGCGGGAATTTTTCGTTGATATAAGTAATCGTATCTACCGTATAAGATGGCTTGGGCAGTTTGAATTCAATATCCGTGGCCCTTAAATAATTTTCTCCGTCGATCGCCGCTTTGACCAGGAATAGACGGTGGTATTCGTTTAAAAGCCCTGCGGCTGGTTTTAAGGGGTTTTGGGGAGAGATTACAAACCAAACCTGGTCGAGTTCTGTTGATTGTACAACATGGTTGGCAATGATCAGGTGACCATGATGAACCGGATTAAATGAACCGAAATATAATCCAATTTTCATGTATAATATTGAAAATCAATTGTTTATGTTTGATTATGCGGGTATGGGATCAACAAAAATATTATCGGCTTCGTCCAGGCGCAGACTCAACTGATAGCCCGCTACTGCAATAGATATGGGATCTCCGAGCGGGGCAATTTTTTCTACTTTAATAATTTCTCCCGGAACACAGCCCATCTCCATCAGCTTAAGGAAAACATCATTCTTTTCGAAGGAGTGGATTCTGGCGCGCGCTCCGGTTCTCAGCTCAGAAAGTCTTTTCATTGTAGGAACAAAAGTAGTTTTGTTGGGTCAATCGGCTTTACGATTTTCGGAAATGGCATGAATAAAAAATCCCCTGTTCAGTTTCACTTTCTTAGCTCTTGTACCCTACAGAATCGTGGGCTACTTAAGATGTTTATTCTTTCAATTTTTAAAAAGGAAAAGAAGTCCATTGAGGAGCTTACCATTATTTTCTGTGACGACGAATTTCTACTTGGCCTCAATCGACAGTTTCTTAAGCACGATTTTTATACGGACATTATAAGCTTCCCTTTATCAAATGCAAATCAACCGCTCGTTGCGGAAATATATATTAGCATTGATCGTGTCCGCGAAAACGCCCAATCCTCTGGATCGACCTTTAAAGAAGAACTCCACCGGGTCATTTTTCACGGGGTATTACATTTCTGCGGGTATAAGGATAAATCGAGCTCTGACATAAAAACAATGAGAACCATGGAAAATAAGTACCTGAAAGCTTATATCTAAAAAGAAATATATAAACCGCCCATTTTGTTCCACGTGGAACATCTGCTTCTTTGGTCCAAATCTGTTCCACGTGAAACATTTATTAGCCCTTTGCTTTGCAGCATGAGTTTTACGCCCTACGTTTATAAACGGTAATTTTGCGGCATGTTTTCAACATACGATGTGATTGTGGTAGGTGCTGGGCATGCCGGTTGTGAGGCTGCGGCTGCGGCTGCTAATATGGGCTCCAGGGTTCTTTTGATCACTATGAATCTTCAAACCATTGCCCAAATGAGCTGTAACCCGGCGATGGGCGGGGTGGCCAAGGGTCAGATTGTAAGAGAGATTGATGCGATGGGTGGATATTCAGGCATTGTGACGGACAGGAGTATGATCCAGTTTCGTATGCTCAATAAGTCAAAGGGCCCTGCTATGTGGAGTCCAAGGGCTCAAAACGACCGGATGCTGTTTGCCGCGACCTGGCGGGAGATGCTTGAAAACACGCCAAAAGTTGAGTTTTATCAGGATATGGTCAATGGGCTGATCATCGAAAAAGGAGTAGTAAAGGGGGTGGTCACCGGGATGGGTAACCGGATTCATTCAAAGACGGTGGTATTAACGAACGGTACTTTCCTGAATGGGATCATCCATATTGGCGAAAAACAATTCGGTGGCGGGCGTATGGCTGAAAAAGCAGCTACAGGAATTACAGAACAACTTGTAAGTGAAGGGTTTGAATCAAATCGCTTAAAAACGGGAACTCCACCAAGAATTGACGGAAGGAGTCTGGATTACGGCAAAATGGAAGAACAGAAAGGGGACGAGCATCCGGTT
>Ga0080027_10001162_pt1 | contig 10661 bp, 9 predicted proteins | sample OrgsoiDNA2013046_FD_70962 | JGI IMG/M metagenome (GOLD analysis project Ga0080027, IMG submission 70962) | Permafrost soil microbial communities from the Arctic, to analyse light accelerated degradation of dissolved organic matter (DOM) -... | ecosystem: Environmental > Terrestrial > Soil >...
CAGGTAAAATGGTGTGTCCAGTGCATTATGATGGGTTATGAATGGCCGGGCTGCTGCGCCTCCCGGAATGGTCTGTAATACCGGTGTATCCACTTCCAAAGCGCCTGCGTTATTTAAAAAACTACGCAGACTGTTCAGCATTTTCGTTCTTTTGATAAAAACCTCTTTTACCTGGGGATTTACAATGAGGTCTGCATATCGTTGTCTGTATCTGAATTCCGGATCTGTTACCGCATCAAAGGTTTCTCCTTCTTTTTCTTTTACTATGGAAATGGGTCTCAAGGCTTTTGAAAGCAGCGTCAATTCATTAACATGAACCGAAGTTTCACCAGTTTTTGTAGTGAAAACATAGCCTTTTACACCGATGATATCGCCCAGATCAATAAGGTGCTTCCAGACCTTATCATACATGGTTTTATCCTCACCGGGAGCAATTTCATCTCTTTTAATATAAAGTTGAATCCTGCCGCTCCCATCCTGAATTACACCAAAAGAAGCCTTTCCCATATCCCTTATACTCATGATTCTGCCGGCAAGGCAAACTGAGGCAAATGAATCTTTATTTTCTTCAGAATAATTAGTCTTAATATATGAAGCCTGGGCATTGACAGGGTAAGCCGCAGCAGGATAGGCATCGATGCCCATTTCCTGCAGGGTTTTCAACTTTTCCCGACGGATTATTTCCTGCTCTGACAATAAGGGATTAGACATATGTAGCCCGGTTCGAAATTCCCGCAAATGTACTGTTTAAGCTTAAAGCGGGATACCTAATATTGGGTGTAAAATGGATGGTTTCGGGTTAATGGGATATTTATCCGCCATAATCCATTAACTACCCACACTGTACGCATATGCGAAGCGCTGGTTTTTAAACCTTTTTATTGTACTTTTGCCCTTCCAATTCGGTGAAATGAAGTTTGAGAAGATTCATAACAAAGGTCAGGCCCAGCTTTTCCGCAACAGCTATATGGAAATGCTCACTAAGACACATCCCCTGGTGATCTGGGGTATGTATGTGCCTGTAATTGTTTACTTTATATATCTCAGTCACTTTAATATCGGATTCAATTATGCCCGTATCTTTTTCACCTTTTTAGCCGGGGGCTTCTTCTGGACTCTTTTCGAATATATCATGCACCGTTTCGCTTTTCATGCTATTGCAGAAAGTGAAAAAGCGCAGAAGTTTATCTATGTCATGCATGGGAACCACCATCATTTTCCACGTGATAAAGAGCGTCTTTTCATGCCACCAGTACCCAGCCTGATCCTGGCTTCTGTTATTTTTGGGCTGATGTACCTGGGAATGCGTGAAAATGCATTTGTTTTCTTTTCCGGTTTTATGCTCGGGTACCTGCTTTATGGGAGCATGCATTATGCTATCCATGCCTGGAACCCGCCTTTTAAATGGATGAAACCCTTATGGCGTAATCATCACCTGCATCATTATAAAAATGACCATAAAGGATTTGGCGTAAGTACCACGATCTGGGATCGTGTGTTTGGTACGATGTTCGATCTGAGCAAAGAAAAGGAAGACAAGGAAAAAGTGCGCGAACTGATGTACTAGTAATTTTCTACTGCACCCAGCGAGAAGAGCGCAAAATCAAATTTCACCGGATCTTTTTTATCCATTGTCCGCAATGCCTCGGTGAGTTCCACGGCCGTCTGCCAGTCTGTTTGTGTACGACGGATTAACCCAAATCCTCTGGAAACCCGCGCTACATGCAGGTCAATTGGGCAGATCAGTGAATTGGGTGATATTTTTTTCCAGATTCCAAAGTCTACACCTTTATCATCCTGACGCACCATCCAGCGCAGGTACATATTCAGACGTTTACAGGCAGCGTTTTTTTCCGGAGTAGAAATATGTTTCTGTGTGCGGCGGGGAGCGTTTTCCAGGGCGAAAAATCTTTTATAAAAAACAGATAATGCATTTTTCACGATTTCATTTTTTGAAACGGAAACAGTGGAAGACATTTTTTCCTCCTCTTTCGTTTCTGGTAAAAATGCAAATTCAAGCGAATCATATTTATTATAATGTGCCTGTAAAAAGTCCAGGAAATAAAAAAGATCCGTTGGGTTAAACGTGCGGTGCTTAAAATTTAAAAAGCGTTTGCGGTCTTTTGCCCGGTGATTTCGAATAAAATCATAAGGGGCGTTATCCATTCCATTGATCAGCTCATTGGATTTACGGATAATTGTGGTGCGGTTGCCCCAGGCAAAGACGGCTGCAAAGAGGCCTGCGATTTCTATATCGGGTTTTTTTGAAAAACGGTGGGGCACAGAAATCGGATCGGCACAGATAAATGAAGGATCATTATATATCAGTACTTTCTTTTCCAGAAAATCCTGCAATGTTTTTTTATCTGTGAAAGTTTGCATACTAACCAATTGCCTGTTGCAGATCTTCAATCAGATCATCTGCGTCTTCAATGCCCGCGCTGATGCGTATCAGGGAATCACTTAGTCCGTTTTTAATTCTTTCTTCTCTTGGTATGGAAGCATGTGTCATACTTGCCGGATGACTGATAAGAGACTCCACGCCACCGAGGCTTTCGGCCAGTGAAAATAAACGGGTGGCAGATAAAACACGTTTCGTTTCTTCAACAGAATTATTTTTCAATTCAAAGCTGATCATACCACCAAATCCCCTCATTTGTTTACTTGCGATTTTATATCCCGGATGATCGGTAAAACCACAATAGTATACCGTTTCTATTTCAGGTTGCTTACGAAGCCAGTGCGCAATTTTTTCTCCGTTCTCGCAATGGCGGATCATGCGAAGTTCCAGGGTTTTAATTCCGCGTAATACGAGGAAACAATCCTGTGGTCCGGGAACGGCCCCGCAGGATTTCTGAATAAAATACAATTGTTCACGCAGTGCCGGATCATTCATCATTAAACATCCATGGATCACATCGCTGTGGCCACCGATATATTTTGTTGCGGAATGAATTACAATATGCGCACCCAGGTCCAGTGGATTTTGCAGATAGGGAGAAGCGAACGTATTGTCCACGCAAAGCAATAGATTTTTTTCCTTAGCGATGGAAGCCACGGCAGCCAGGTCCACGATATTCATCAATGGATTGGTTGGGGTTTCCGTCCAGATCATTTTCGTTTTTTCATTGATAAGCGGAGTTATGCTGCAGGCATTCTGCATATTCACATAATGAAAATGAATTCCTGTTTTTTCAAAAATTTTAGAAAAAAGCCGGAAGGATCCGCCATACATATCATTGGCTGCAATCACTTCATCACCGGGAGAAAGCAATCGGATCACTGCATCTGAAGCAGCAACGCCGCTACTGAAACAGAGTGCATATTTCGCATTTTCAATCGAAGCAAGTGCAGTTTCAAGTGCCTTGCGTGTAGGATTTTGTGAACGGGCATATTCATATCCTTTATTATTTCCCGGTGCTGCCTGGACAAATGTGGAAGTCTGGTAAATGGGGGGTATAATGGCACCGGTACTCGGGTCGGGTTCCATGCCTGCGTGAATAGCGCGGGTTGCAAATTTCATAAATCTGATTTAAAGTATTTTTTAAATACGGGTTCACCAATTGATGGGTAAGCGAATTTCCTCATTATCCCAACAGATCAGCAGATTGGTTTTATTTTTTTCTGATCCTTCAAAGCAAATCGTAAATATTTCGAGGATTTCAGGCCGGATGGTCACTTTCTCATCAATACGCATAACATCTTTTTTAGCATCATATCCGAAAGCTCCCCAGGTATCTGTTTCTTTGTTCAGGATAACTGTCCATTTATCAGTGTAAGGAATGGCATAGATCGTATACCTTCCCTTAGATAATTTTTTCCCATTTATTTTCACATCCCTGAAAAATTCAATTTCAGTGGCTTCATTTGCCCCTACGCGCCAAACCATATCATAAGGAACCAGGTCGCCAAAAATATTCCTTGCATTTTTCTGGGGCCTTCCATAAATCACACGGGCAATAAGCGGGGCATCCGATTTATGCGCTACTTTTTGAAGCGGGAAATCCACCGGGAAATAACACATGTCCATCGGAGATTTATCCAGCGGCGGTAAATTCGTTTGACCCTGGCAAATGATAATGGCAGAAGTGAAGACGAAGGATAAAAACCCGGTTTTCATAATATTTTATTGAATGCGACAGGAAAGATTGAAATTAACTTTCGCGAAGGTAGAGGAGTTCGTGGTATGCAAACGTTTTTACATGGGGAAAGAAATATTCATAGGCAATTTTTAACGCTTCATAGTTCTCCAGAAAGGCCCTGAATACGGGTTCCGGATCATCTATGTACCTTGCTCTCCGGCAAAGCCCCTTAAAACTGTTATGAATTCCTTCCGTTGAACGGTAGTGGAGCAGCCAGTTTTGTGTACGCATATAAAAAAAGAAGGGTCTGTATTTTTCAGGGATAATATTTTCAGATAACTCAAGCTGCCGATAGGTATTTTGCGCAAAGACGGCAAGCTGTCCTTCTTCAAATTCATAGGGGTCCAGGGCAAGAAAATGGTCATAAATAATATCTACGAAACTTCCTGCATAGGGTCCGGCTGAAGTTTTCAAATATTCCTTTGCCTGCTTTGTTGCCGGATGGGTATCCGTATATTCATCTATTTTCCGATGCAGCATGATCCCCTCCTGAATGCGTGCAGGAAAATCAAATTTTTTTTTACCCTTTATAAAATCACTGATCATGTTACCGGTTAGTATGTCCGTATCGCCAAAAGAGAGGTAGGCATGCGCCAGATAATTCAATTATTTTACATTTTTAATGAGCCAGTCTCCCATGATCTGCAATGCCTCAGGTGCAAAGGTCTCTTCCAATTCTCCATATTCATTAACAGAACAGGATTTACAATGCTGGAATAAATGATTCAGGCCTGTAATTTTTTGTGTTGAATAAACTTTTGCATAACTGAGTTTTAATGCACTGTCGATCGCAGCCAGGTTTTGATCGGGCAGAACCTGAATATCTTTTGATCCGTTTAAAGCGAGTGCTTTACAATGCAGTTGTTTTATAAATGAGGCGGGATCGGTTCTGATAAAATAATTAAACCAGGGTGTATTCATGGATACCAGATTATTTTTTATAAGAATCTCTGCTACGCTGTCGTTTGATAGTCCCATCAAAGCGACGGTAGAAGGATCTGTCCTTTTCTTCCAGGAAAGAAAGGATTTCCAGGCGAGTTCCATTTGGTTGACGGAGTCATTGGTGGTTGTCACGGCCTGCATTTCCAAACCAACAATTTCTTTTGCTGAGGCGGCCATTTTTTCAGAGGCACCCATGGATAAAACATAGGCTTCATTTTGTAATTCGAGTAATTCTAAACCTCTTAGTCCGGGTCCGGCAAGGAATATAACGAAATCAATATTTTTATTTTTTGATGCAATGATGGATGCAATCAGCCCACCTTCACTGTGTCCGATCAATCCGATTTTTTTCGGATCGATTTCTTTTCTGTTCAGCAAATATTCTAATCCGGTTTCTACATCATTGGCAAAATCCATACTGGTAGCCCGGGTTAAATCACCGGTACTTTTTCCCGTCTGGCGATCATCAACCCGCAATACAGCAAAACCTTTCCTGGTAAGAAAATCTGCAATAACAGCAAAGGGCTTATGTCCGAAAATGGTCTCATCCCGGTCTTGTTGTCCGCTGCCAGTAATTAAAATTGCTGCAGGAAAAGGGCTTCCGGATTTAGGATAGGTGAGGGTGCCTGCATAGTGAATGCCGGTTATTTTATTGTTATATTCAAGGTCCTCACTAAAATAAGGGAAAGGTGGTAAGGGCGTCTGGGGTCTGTTGAGCACAACTTTTTTTTCTGCTGTCCAGGTTAGATTTAATGGGAAAATTTGTCCGCTCTGAAAAAAAATGCCATGGATATTATTTTTCCCATCCCATTTTCCCCTGTAACCGCCATGGATGGATTTTATTCCAATTTCCAGACTGTCTGTCTTTACATTTGTTTCATCACAATCGATACCAAATGCATGCTGGTCGGGGCTGTCAAAGCTTGAATAATATTTTCCTGTAGAATCTTTTTTAACATGAAAGACAACTTTTAACTGTTGAGGACCGGCAACCAATATGCCTTCCCAGCTTCCGATAATCGTTTGCGCATTGCTTAAAAATGAAATCAATAAAAGGAGGGGGAGGAAGATGGGTTTCTTCATGAAAGACTTTTTATAAAAATACATTTTTAGTAGCTAAAATCCGGAGTAAACTGTTGATCTGTTAAATAATGGATCCGGGGTCAGGATTAAATTTTCAAATTATTATTCCCTGCTGATAAGCCTGATCAATCTGATTTAAATTGAATAAATTTGCCTTCCATATAATAAATCATGAATAAAGGTCCCATCTCCCGGTTCGTCGCGCATCATTACAGACATTTTAATTCAGCTGCACTGGTGGATGCTGCAAAGGGATATGAAACCCATCTGATAGTAGGCGGTAAAATGATGGTCACACTTGCTGGAGCGATGAGCACTGCTGAGCTTGGCGTTTCACTTGCAGAAATGATACGGCAGGATAAAGTGCATATTATTTCCTGCACGGGTGCAAACTTGGAAGAAGACATCATGAACCTGGTTGCACATTCGCATTATAAGCGGGTTCCCAATTACCGGGATCTTACTCCGCAGCAGGAATGGGAATTACTTGAACAGGGTTTAAACAGGGTTACGGATACCTGTATTCCGGAAGAAGAAGCATTTCGTAAAATTCAAAAACATATTGTAAAACTCTGGAAAGATGCTGAAGCCAAAGGAGAAAGATATTTCCCTCACGAATACATGTATAAACTTTTACTAAGTAAAGTCATGCAGGATGGCTATGAAATAGATGCGAAAGACAGCTGGATGATTGCCGCGGCTGAAAAAAACCTGCCCATTGTTGTACCTGGCTGGGAAGACAGTACGATGGGAAATATTTTTTCTTCTTATATCGTGAAGGGAGAACTAAAGGCCGGCACCATGAAGAGTGGTATTGAATATATGGTCTGGCTTTCCGATTGGTATAGAAAAAACTCCGGAGGGAAGGGGATTGGTTTTTTCCAAATCGGCGGAGGTATCGCAGGAGATTTTCCGATTTGTGTTGTACCTATGATGTACCAGGACCTGGAATGGCATGATGTTCCATTCTGGAGTTATTTCTGCCAGATATCCGATTCAACCACATCTTACGGATCTTATTCCGGTGCTGTGCCAAACGAAAAAATTACCTGGGGGAAACTGGATATTCATACACCAAAATTTATTGTGGAAAGTGATGCAACGATCGTGGTACCACTCATTTTTGCCTGGATACTGGGATGGTGAGCAGCGAGTGGAAGTAAGCATGTGGCAACTTTTTAAGTCAGACTCACTGGCCTGAAGTTTTTGGTTTCAGGCTTTAAGCTTGTAAATAATATGCAAAAGCTTGGGAATTATGTGTTGGGACATTGGCAGGCAGGTGAAGGTGAATTAAAAATTCTTTCTGATGCTGTTTCCGGGAAGCCAATATTTGAAACCGGATCCCGGGGTTTGGATTTTAAGGAGATCATTCATTTTGCACGTGAAGTGGGTAATCCCTCCCTTCGAAAAATGAGTTTTCATGAAAGGGGCAGGATGTTAAAGGCACTTGCCCTGCACCTCAGTAAACACCTCGAAAAATTTTATAGTATAAGTTATCAAACAGGGGCTACCCGCGCGGATAGCTGGATTGATATTGAAGGAGGTATCGGGAACCTTTTTTCCTATGCTTCATTGCGCAGAAAATTTCCTGACCAGCCTTTTTGTACGGATGGGGATCCGGTCTTTCTTGGTAAACAAACCCATTTTATGGGTCACCACATCCTGGTTCCAAAGGAAGGCGTTGCACTGCATATCAATGCATATAATTTTCCGGTCTGGGGAATGCTTGAAAAAATTGCCGTGAATCTTCTTGCAGGTGTTCCGGCTATTGTAAAACCTGCCACTTGTACCAGTTTTTTAACAGAGGCCGTCGTAAGGGAAATTCATGCATCAGGCATTTTACCGCGTGGTGCCCTGCAACTGATTTGCGGAAGCACCGGAAATCTCCTGGACCTGCTCAATGCCCAGGATACGGTAACTTTTACAGGCTCTGCTTCCACCGGATTATCCTTAAAATCAAATCCATCGATACTTAAAGAAAATGTATCATTCACCATGGAAGCGGATTCTTTGAATTGTATCATACTGGGTAATGATGTGGAACCGGCCATGCCTGAATGGGATATTTTTGTAAAGGAAGTCAGGAAAGAAATGACCGTTAAAGCCGGACAAAAATGCACGGCGATCCGAAGAATTTTTGTTCCGGAAAATAAAATTGATCTGGTTGGTCGTGCATTAATCAGGGCATTGTCGCAAACAGTGATTGGAAATCCGGTAAATGAAAAAGTGCGGATGGGTTCTCTTGCAGGTCAGGAACAAAGAGATGAAGTAAAAATTCAGGTGCAGAAATTACTGGCTACCTCCCAGATTATTTATGGTTCACTCGACAGTGCAGAACTTTTAGATGCTGATTACAGTAAAGGTGCATTCATGAGCCCGCTGTTATTACTAAATGAAAGTCCTTTTCTCCACGCAGATGCACATGAAACGGAGGCATTCGGACCAGTGAGCACCCTCATGCCCTATAAGGATTTGCAGGAAGCTATCCTGCTTTCTAAAAAGGGCAAGGGGTCCCTATGTAGTACCATCGTTACTGCGAATGACCGAATAGCAAAAGATTATGTAATAGGGGCTGCTACTTATCATGGCAGAATATTAATTCTGAATCATTCCTGTGCGAAGGAAAGTACAGGTCATGGATCACCGCTACCCATGTTGGTGCATGGCGGTCCGGGACGTGCAGGCGGAGGTGAAGAAATGGGCGGGATGCGTGGAGTTAAACATTATATGCAAAGGTCAGCGATCCAGGGATCACCCGACAGTATTACGGCCATTACTTCGGTTTATCAGCCACATGCCGCACAGAAGACAGACGAAAAACATCCGTTTAAAAAATACTTTGAAGAGCTGAAGATTGGAGATAGTTTACATTCCGGAAATCGAAAGATTACAGGAGAAGACATCAGTCGGTTTGCTGATCTTAGCGGGGATCATTTTTATGCACATGCAGAAAATGGGTTTTTTGAAGATACCATGTTTGATGAGCGTGTGGCCCATGGTTATTTTATCCTGAGTGCAGCCGCGGGACTTTTTGTAGATGCAGAGATCGGTCCGGTATTACTGAATTATGGAATTGATGAGTGCCGTTTTCTCAAACCGGTCTATGTTGGATCTACCATCAGGGTACAGTTTACCTGTAAAGAAAAAACGAATCAGGATTTAAAAGATGAAAACGATATTCCAAAAGGAATTGTGAAATGGTATGTTGATGTTTTGGATGAAACGAACGAATCTGTAATGATCGCAACAATATTAACTATGGTCAGAAAAAAAATATAAAGTATGCAGGAACATATTCAGGGATATGTAAAATCAGATCGATACGGACAATCGATGGTCGTTGAATTTTTCCATCCGCAGAGCAATGCATTACCGTTGGCATTGCTTCAGGACTTAGCCACACATATTCAGGAAGCCGGACTGGATGAGGATATCCGCGTCGTTGTTTTGCGGTCTGCGGGTGACAGGGCTTTTTGCGCCGGCGCCTCCTTTACGGAATTATCCAAAATTATTAACAGTCATGATGGCGAAGATTTTTTCAAAGGTTTTGCAGGGGTCATCAATAGTATGCGCAAATGCCCAAAGTTCATCATCGCGCGTATCCATGGAAAAGCAGTAGGAGGCGGAGTCGGACTGGCTGCCGCGGCAGACTATGCGATTGCCTTAACAGGTGCAGATATAAAACTCAGTGAACTCGAAATTGGTATTGGTCCCTTTGTTGTCGGACCCGCTATTGAGCGAAAAATCGGATTGTCGGCTTTTTCGCAACTTGCCATAGATGCGGCTTCCTGGAGAACAGCAGAATGGGCGAAAACGCGGGGACTCTTTGCTGAAGTCCATGCGAATATTCAGGAATTCGATGATTCGATCCAAAGGCTGGTAACCCATCTTTCACATTCGAATCCGGCAGCTGTAAGAGAAATGAAGAAAATGCTTTGGCAGGGAACCGCAAATTGGGATCAGCTACTTCCGGAACGTGCTAAAATCAGCGGGACATTGGTGACAAATCCGATTGCGCAAAAAGCGATTGCCTCACTCCGTACCTAAATCATTATAGGCATAAAGTGAATCCACTTTACTCTCGTGATTCATTGTGAAAATCGTATTTAACAGTCCGTCTTTTAATCCATAAACAAGTCCGTGAAGATCCGGACCCTGACGGTGCTGCCATGCGCGCTGGATGATCGATGTTTTGGCAAGATGCAAAACCTGCTCCTGCACATTGAGTTCCGTAAGACGATCCTGTCTTTTTTCAGTATCTGAAATCCCTTCCAGTTCATCCCGGTGCAGCCGGTAAACATCTTTTATACTCCGTAACCACATATTTAAAACCTGTTTGAAATCGTGGTTGGTCATTGCTGCTTTTATACCTCCGCAACCATAATGCCCGCAGACAATAACATGTTTCACTTTAAGATGCGCAACGGCATATTCCAGCACACTGAGGAGATTCACATCTGTATTGACAACCATATTGGCAATATTCCGATGTAC
>Ga0080027_10001163_pt1 | contig 10656 bp, 8 predicted proteins | sample OrgsoiDNA2013046_FD_70962 | JGI IMG/M metagenome (GOLD analysis project Ga0080027, IMG submission 70962) | Permafrost soil microbial communities from the Arctic, to analyse light accelerated degradation of dissolved organic matter (DOM) -... | ecosystem: Environmental > Terrestrial > Soil >...
CACTATGAATATCTGTTTCTTCCGGAAGGTCAATTTCTGCTTTGGTGACATGCAGAAACGAATATGGATTATTCCCTGCCGCAACCCTGGCTTCTGCGCTGTTTAATACATCGTAAGGAAGGGATGCCACCCTGGAAGCAAGATCTTTAGCAGGTCTGAGTGCTCGAAAAGCAGAAATAATTGCCATAAAAAATATTAAAGTTGATGGATCAGTGTGCTCAGTGCCTGCACACTTTCGATCGGAAGCGCATTATATAATGAAACCCGGTATCCGCCCACACTGCGATGTCCTTTTACTCCGATCATTCCCTGTTCCTTGCAGGCATCGAGAAATCTTTTTTCAAGCACTGCATCGTTTATCAGGAAGACAACATTCATGCGACTGCGATCTTCTTTTGCAACCGTGGGTTCAAAACCTGCTTTTTCTTCCAGCGTTTTATAAAGCAGTTCTGATTTAGCAATATTTAATTTTTCTATGGCTCCGACCCCGCCAAGATTTTTTAACCATCGCAGGGTAAGGAGACAAACATAAATAGCAAAAACGGGTGGGGTATTGAGCATGGATCCGGCTTCAATATGCTGACGATAATCCATCATGCCGGGAAGTTTACGATTTACTTTCCCCAAAATATCTTTCCGGATGATCACCATATTCACCCCTGCTGCGCCGATATTTTTCTGCGCACCTGCATAGATCAGGGCAAACCGGTTGAAGTCTGTTACATAGCTGAGGATATCACTGCTCATGTCTGCAATCAGGGGTACATTGGTTTCAGGAATATGAAACATTTCTGTTCCTTCAATCGTATTATTTGTAGTATAATGAAAGTATGCGGCATCCTCCGGAATTTTAAATCCTCTTGGGATATAGGTATAATTTTTATCTTTTGAAGAAGCGACGACATTTACATTGCCAAATATTCTTGCTTCTTTGATTGCTTTTGATCCCCAAACGCCACAATCCAGATAGGCTGCAGTCTGGTTTTCATTCAGCAGATTCATCGGAACCTGAAAAAACTGTGTCGTTGCGCCTCCGTGAAGAAATAAAACTTCGTGATCATTGTCCAGATGCATGAGTTCCTTTGCCAGCTGTACTGCTTCATTCAAAACAGATTCAAAAAGTGGTGTGCGGTGGCCAATTTCGAGAATGGAAAGTCCGGTATTTCTGAAATTAATAATGGCTTCAGCAGCTTCATTGAAAACGGCTTTGGGCATGATGCTTGGCCCGGCATTGAAATTGTGTATCATCGGTCAGAATTTATCTGGAAGAGCCGCAATTTACGACTATAAGATGAAAGCTCTTTACCGCCAGCCTTCAGCGATCCCCGCAGTCCCGGCAAATAATTTTTCCGTTTTTCCATTCCAGATTCAGTTTTTCATATTCTTTCTTTTCCGAAAGACTAAGGCTGTCATGATTGAGCTTGTCCAGCGCGGGTTGACCTGCGTTTACCCAGGCCGTATACCAGAAGGAAGCAACTGAAAAAATGGACTGGCGCATACGTCTTTCCACCATATGATTTAACCGGAATTCAAATAATGTTGCATAGCCGGAAGAATATTGCTTTACAAGTTTTCCTTTTCTTTCTTCGAATGCATATTTCCTGTCTGGACGATAACCCGCACTGATCTCCTTTTCGCAACGGAGAACCGTATCGGCAGCAGCCGCACTTTCCAGCACCCTCGCCCAAATAAAACCGGCAGGATCCGGAATATAACTTGCTTTCCCGATATAAAAATCCCATTCGGATTCGGCAAATAACTCGGGTACCCGGGACTCCCAGAATGCATGTATGCCTTCCTGGTGGGTGAGTTGTCCATTATGGTTTGAACAGACATGCAATGGCACATGCGCATCGGCTATATAATGTCCAAGTTCTGCTGCGTATTTCAAAATGCTTTGTTTATCCTTTTCGCGAAATGCCCTTGTGAGCCGGCCCAACATGACCTGAATCCACCAGGGAACCACTCCGTATTTTCTGATACTGTCGATGGTAAATTTTTGGATTGCGGCATCGTAATCCCGGGGAAGTGAAGCAAATGGATAAGTACCGTAGTGATCGATATCCAGAAAATGATGTGCTCCTTCACTGGCCACCATATATCTTCTCTTGTCGGGATCCACGGCATGTTCTGAGAGGAAACCGATATTGGGTTTAAAGAGAATCATCATGGGTGGCGGCAGAAGAAATACTGCATGATAATTGATTTTTTCATGCATATAAAAACCCCAGCAAAATACGCGGTGACCAGGGAGGAGCAAAAAGATTATGCAGAAACATTTCTTCATAAAAAGAATTTTTCTACTAATCCTGAAAATAATTTTTTGTCAGTCCTTATTCATCAATATTTGTTACTCCCCCGGAGATGGCGAATTTCATAGCATCTGTGGAACTGATATCGGTAATCAGCCGGATCCTTTCTTTTTTAACGAAGTAAAGATGGCCGGCGAAGGCATAGGACTGGGGTACGTAAACAGATATATATTCCTGCAATCCGAATTCAGCGAGTTCGTTATGCGTGATAAAACCAATGCGCCAGACGTCCTGCGCTTCGATGGAAACCAGTACTGCGCGATCGAATTTGCGTTTGTTTCCGGCAAAGGCTTCGAAGAAGTCTTTAATCGTTGAATAAATTATTTTTATTCCAGGTGTTTTCTCCAGAATATTATCAAAGAGCTCCACCATCCTGCTTACAATAAATGAGGAAGAAACATAACCTACTGTAAGTACAATTCCGATCACAAGAATAAATCCAAGCCCCGGTATGCGTTTGGGATTTCCGTTTTCATCCAGGGCCAGCCTTGGGAACAGATTATGAATAAAATTGGGAAGAATACTATCGATCCAGTTGAACAGGGAAAGTACCGCCCAGAGGGTAATCGTAATCGGAGCCAGGATAAGCAGTCCCTGTAAAAAGTATTTGAACAGTTTCCGGGCAACGATTTTAAATTTCATAATCTGTGTTTTGTATCCAAAATTAGTCAAACAATCTGCGGTACCATGTTTAAAACACCAGATGCGCCCCGGAATAGCCTCATTTCGGAGAAAAAAACTTAAAAAATAACAACGGAAACTTTGGTAACGAAAAAAGTTTCCTTAGTTTTGCCCTCTCTTAGATTTGAAAAATGGAAAACAAAGAAAGAATACTGGAGAAAGCAACTGCGCTGTTCATGCAATACGGAATCAGGTCCATTACCATGGATGAGATTGCGGCCCAGCTTGGCATCAGCAAGAAAACGATCTACCAGTTTTTTACTGATAAAGATGCTATGGTGGAAGCCGTCGTGAACATGGAAATGCATCATAATGAAGAAGACTGCCGGGGTTTCAGCCTTTCCGCAGAAAATGCCGTACATGAAATTTTTCTTGCGATGGACGGTATGCAGGAGATGCTGAAGACCATGAACCCGCAGTTAATACATGATTTGGAAAAACACCATACTGCAGCTTTCAAAAGATTAAAACAATACAAGTATCAATTCCTTTCAGAAATTATAAAGGAAAATCTGGAACGTGGTGTGCGGGAAGAAATTTACCGGACAGACCTGAACGCAGAATTGATTACGCGCCATCGGATCGAATCGGCTTTTATGCCCTTTAACCAGGATGCTTTCCCGCAGAATAAATTTTCGATGAACCAGACTTCAATGGAATTGGGCATTTTGTTTTTACACAGTATCTGTAACTCAAAAGGGAAAAAACTGATTGAAAAATATTTGAATGAAAGACAAAAAACCGTTTTATATGAGCAGAAGACTACATAACGCGCTGGGGTTAACCATACTGACGGTAATCCTGGAAATGGGTTTCGCGCATGCACAGGCAATTCATGTACTCACTATACAGGATGCCCTGGACCTGGCTAAAAAAAATAATATCCAGGTAAAGACAGCCCTGACAGATCTTGCATTACAGGAACAAACCAATAAGGCGCTTACGGCAGGCGCCCTGCCAACGATAGCCGGAACTATTTCCACTACGGCATATCTTCAATCACCCGTAACCATCATTCCTGCCGGTGCATTCGGACCCGGATCACCTCCGGAATCCCAGGCTGTTAGCTTTACCCCAAAATACAATGCAACTGCCGGCGTAACACTCAAGCAGGCATTGTTTGACGGTCAGGTTTTTGTTGGTTTGAAAGCAAGAACCACGGCCATTGACTATTCCAAAAAATCGATTGACCTGGCAGTGGAAAATATTTCCGTAAACGTTTACAAAGTATATTATCAGCTCGTAGTCAGTAAAACACAGACGCTTTTACTGGATGCCGATATTGCCCGTGCGGCAAAATTATTGAACGACTCCAGGATAATGAATGAAAATGGATTCGCAGAAAAACTGGATGTGGATAAAGCTCAGGTACAATTGGCCAATCTGGAAACCTCACGTCAGAATACTGAAAATACAATTACCAACGGATTCCTTGGACTGAAATTTCTAATCGGAATTCCTGCAGCCGATTCTGTTGTTTTGACAACTGAATTTAAAGAATCAGATCTGACCGGGGGAATCCCGATGGATCTTCAATATCGTTATGAAGACAGAAACGATTATCAGAGCCTGCAGATCTATGGGAAACTGGAAGCGTTCGATATCAGAAGATACAAGTCAGTTTATTACCCGACGGTGGACCTGAACGGTGCGTACTATAAAAATGCTTTTAATAATACCTATGACTTTCTTACTACGGGGGGAAGCTGGTATTCGAATTCCTATCTCGGTATTTCTATTAATGTTCCGATTTTCAGCGGATTTTCTAAGGATGCCAACCTGAAGAAAGCAAAATTGTCCTACGCACTCGTCGGAGAACAGATAGAAAATCTCAAGCAGAATATTGACCTGGAAGTACGACAGGCCAGGAATAATTTTTTAAATGCAATCAAGACAATGAATAACCAGAAGGAAAATTCGCGTCTTGCAGAATCGGTTTACAACCAGACTAAAAAGAAATTCGAATCAGGCATCGCATCAAACACAGATTTAACAAACGCCCAAACAGACCTGATTCAGGCGCAGACAAATTATATCAACGCACTATATTCATCAATCATCGCCAAAGTGGATTATCTGAAAGCAATCGGTAAAATTTAAAAAATGCCAAACAACTACATTATGAATAAGATACTTTATTCCGCTGCACTTACTGCTGCTGTTTTTTTTATTTCCTGTGGTCAAACAGGAGATGCCGTAGCAAAACAAAAGGCTGAAATTCAAAAACTGAAAGATCAGCAGACCGCACTTGCGACGAAAATTCAAAGTGCAGAAGATGAACTTTTAAAAATGGATTCTTCTTCCGTAAAAAAGGAAAAGACAAAATTAGTCGCATTCCAGGCGGTAAAAACTGAACCATTTACCCACTATATAGAACTGCAGGGAAAAATTGATGCTTTGAATATTGCTTTTGTAACCCCCCGTAACGGAAGCGGCGGACAAGTGAAAGCCATCTATGTTAAAAAGGGAGATTTGGTTAAGAAAGGCCAGCTGCTCCTGAAACTGGACGATGCATTACTTACTCAACAGCTTGCAACGGCAAAGCAGCAGAATGCTTATGCGCAGGATTTGTATAACAGAAGGAAAAATCTCTGGGAGCAGCAAATCGGTTCTGAAGTGGAACTTATTACTGCAAAAAATCAACTGGACCAGACCCAGCGTCAGGTTGAATTTGTAAATAAACAGATTGAACTGACCAATGTATATGCAGATATCAACGGGGTAGCAGATGATGTAAATATCCGTTTGGGTGAATTTTTTTCAGGTAATAATCAGATTCGCATTGTCAATACAACGGATCTGAAAGCGATTGCACAGGTGCCTGAAAATTATCTTGGAAAAGTAAATGTCGGAAGCAATGTGAAAGTGATTATTCCGGAACTGAATAATAAAACCATTGATACAAAGATTTCGGTTACGGGAAAAACCATCGATGCATCAAACCGTGGATTTTATATAGAAACAAAACTTCCTTATGAAAAGGATTTATATCCCAACCAAGTTGCGCTGATTAAAATTCAGGACTACACCACACAGAAAGCGCTGACGATCCCTTTAAATACCCTGCAAAATGATGAAAAAGGAAAATATGTGATGGTGGCAGTTAAGGCTGGGGAACGTTTCATTTCAGTTAAAAAGCCAATTGTTATCGGATTGATGTATGGTGATCAGGTGGAAGTATTATCGGGCATTCAGGCCGGTGATCAGGTTATTACCGATGGATACCAGGGTCTTTATGATCAGCAGCCCATTACCACACAGGCACAGTGATTCATTTTCTATAACCAATAGAACCCGTATTTATGAGCGCACTTGAAAATATTAAGGGAAAGTTTAAAGAATTTAAACCGACCAGCTGGGCCATCAATAACAAAACATCCGTTTATCTGCTGATGATTTTTGTTACCCTGATGGGCATGAACAAGTTTATTACGACGCCCAAGGAACAGTTTCCGGATATTGTTTTTGCACAGGTTTATGTGCAGACGACATATATCGGAAATTCCCCGAAAGATATTGAGAACCTGGTGACCCGGCCGATTGAAAAACAATTAAAAGGCATTACCGGTGCAAAAATCACGAAGATATCCAGCACTTCCGTGCAGGATTTTTCTGCAATCATTGTGGAATTTGAAACGGATGTAAAAATTGATGTTGCGGTACAAAAAGTAAAGGATGCGGTGGATAAAGCGAAGACCGACCTGCCCAACGACCTCACAACACAGCCCAATGTATTAGAGATCAGTTTATCTGACCAGCCGATCATGTTTGTAAACGTGAGTGGCAATTATGATGGGCAGCATCTGAAAAAATTTGCAGATGATCTCAAAGACAAACTTGAAGAATTATCACAGATCAACCGAGTGGATGTGGTCGGTGCTCCAGAGCGTGAATTTCAGATCAATGTGGATAATTACAAAATGCAGAGTTCGAATATCACATTCAATGATATTGCCAATGCCGTAGCCAATGAAAACCTGGATATTTCAGGTGGGTTATTGGAAGTGGGAAATATGAAAAGAACGCTGCAGTTAAAGGGACAGTTCAAAACCGCTGCCGATATTGAGAAAATTGTTGTCCGCAATACATCAGGCAATCCGATTTACCTGAAAGATATTGCTACGATCGTGGACACCGTTAAACAAAGTGAAAGCTATGCGCGCCTGGAAGGTAAAAATGTGGTAACGCTTAATATCATCAAACGCAATGGTGAAAATCTGATTGAAACTTCTGATGAAGTAAAAAGAGTGGTGGGGGAAATGAAAGGCTCCAGTTTCCCTAAAGACCTGGATGTTGTGATTACGGGTGATATGAGTAAAACGACAAGGACTTCATTTAATGACCTGGTCAATTCAATCGTTATAGGATTTGTGCTGGTTCTAGTGATCCTCATGTTTTTTATGGGTGTTACCAATGCATTTTTTGTAGCACTTTCTGTGCCACTCAGCATGTTTGTAGCCTTCCTTTTTCTTCCGGCAGCCGATCTGATTATCGGCGGTCACGTAACACTTAATTTTATCGTGCTCTTTGCGTTGCTTTTCGGATTAGGCATTATTGTGGACGATGCCATTGTGGTGATAGAAAATACACACCGTATTTTCATGGAAGGCAAAGGTAAAGTGACTTCTAAAATTGCTGCGAAAATTGCGGCAGGAGAAATATTTATACCGGTACTTGCGGGTACACTGACCACTTTAGCGCCCTTTTTCCCATTAATTTTCTGGCCCGGACTCATTGGAAAGTTCATGATCTATTTACCTGTCATGTTGATTTTTACTTTATCCGCTTCACTGATCGTAGCCTTCCTGATGAATCCGATTTTTGCGGTTGATTTTATGAATCATACCGAGGATGGACATCAAAATAAAAAATCCAGGGTTTTCAAAAATCCTTTCTTCTGGACCATGCTGATTTTAGGCATTGTACTGGACATTGCCCATTTTACATTCGGAGGGAATATCCTGATCCTGTTCAGTATCATTATGTTTCTGAATGCTTATTTCTTTACAGGGATGATCCATACTTTTCAAAACCGCAGCCTGCCCTGGATCATGAGTCATTATGAATCCGGATTGAGATGGGTGCTCAAGGGATGGCGGCCTGTCTGGATGCTGCTCGGAACTTTTTTATTGCTTATTTTTTCATTTGTATTTCTTATCGCGCGCAAAGTGCCCGTTGTATTTTTTCCAAAAGGAGATCCCAATTTTATTTTTGTTTATCTGAAACTGCCTGTTGGGACCAACGTAAATTATACTGATTCCGTTACCAAACAACTGGAAACAAGAGTGGCTAAAGTACTGGATATGGAGAATGGTAAATCCAACCCGCTGGTAGAAAGTGTGATCTCCAATGTGGCGGTAGGCGCCAGTAACCCGGCAAGTGGCGACCGGAGTACCAGGCCTGAACTCGGAAGAGTACAAATTTCTTTTGTTGAATATGAGAAACGTCATGGACGTTCTACCACACCCATTATGGATTCCATCCGCTCAGCACTCAAAGGCATTCCGGGTGCGGAAATTTCTGTGGACCAGGAGCAGGGTGGGCCACCAACTGATCCGCCGGTCAATATTGAAATCAGCAGCGATAATTTTGAAAACCTGACAACGACGGCCACGGCACTTAAAAATTACCTGGATTCGATTCAGACGCCAGGCGTGGAGGAATTAAAGATGGATGTAGATCTCACAAATCCTGAGATTACCCTCACCATTGATCGTCAGCGTGCATTGATCGAAGGGGTAAGTACTGCGCAGATCGGGCAACAGATCCGTACAGCATTATTCGGAAGAGAGGTATCCAAGATTAAAGACAATAAGGAAGAATATAAAATACAGTTGCGTAATACGGAAATTCAACGCAGGAATCTATCTGATTTACTGAATATGAGAATTGTTTTCCGTGAACCAACAGGCGCTATTAAATCGATTCCGATTACCAACCTGGTAAAGATTGATTTTACAAGTACCTACGGAAGCATCAAAAGAAAAGCACTGAAAAGAGTCATCACATTATATTCCAATGTACTGACTGGATTTACACCACCAGCGGTGAATGCACAGTTGAAGACCGCTATTGATAATTTTAAAATGACTGCAGACGATGTGACCATAACCCAAACAGGAGAAGGAAAACAACAACAGGAAACGGTTAGTTTTTTGGGTAGCGCACTGATTTATGCATTGATGCTTATTTTATTAATTCTGGTTTTACAATTTAACTCCATCAGTAAATCTGTTATTATCCTAACTGAGATCGTGTTTAGTATTATTGGGGTATTGCTTGGATTTGGCATTACGGGCATGACCATTTCAGCGGTAATGACCGGATTGGGTATTGTGGGCCTGGCGGGCATCGTTGTGAAGAACGGGATTCTTGTAATCGAATTTGCAGATGAACTCAGACTGCGCGGTATGAAAACACGGGAAGCTTTGATTCAAGCAGGTAAAACACGTATTATTCCCGTTCTCCTTACAGCGCTGGCTGCGATACTTGCCCTCATTCCGCTGGCCATCGGATTCAATATTAATTTCGTCAAATTATTTTCGGAATTGAATCCCCATATATTTTTTGGTGGCGACAGCGCGGTGTTCTGGAAACCATTATCCTGGACGATTATATTCGGTCTGGCTTTTGCATTTTTTATGACCCTGTTTATTTTGCCGAGCATGTACCTGATATCAGAAAGGCTGAGACGTCCTATGCGCAGGTATTTTGGAGGCAAATGGGTTTCCATGATGGGTATTCCCCCGCTTACATTTATTTTCCTGTTACTCATGATTCCTTATACATTAATCAAGCATGGAATGGAAAAATCCAGAAGACGAAGAAGGCTGGCTAATACCGGGGCTGGTGAAACATGGATCGGATCCTGGTTCTAAAAGAAAATTGTAAAATCATAAACGATGAAAGCAAAAACCCCGGTTTTACCGGGGTTTTTTATTATATAAAATGTTGATAAAACGCATCTTCGTTCAGTAACTATCTGCGATCGGCCAGCTTGGAAAGCAGGCGGAGAATTTCAAGATAGAGCCAGACAATGGTTACCAGTAATCCGAATGCTCCAAACCATTCCATAAATTTAGGGGCACCCGCAGCGACGCCCTTTTCAATCATATCAAAATCCAGTAGCAAGTTTAAGGCTGCAATGGCAACAACGAATAAAGAAAATCCGATGCCCAGCATGGAACCTTCATGGATAAATGCAATATCTATATGAAACATACGCAGAACCATGGAAAGTAAATAAAAAATAGCAATGCCGGCAGTTGCCATAAAAATAACAGAACGGAATTTCTCTGTCACTTTGATGATTCTGAAACGATATAATAAAAACATCGCAATGACGGTGCCGAAAGTTAATAGCACGGCCTGCGTGATGATACCCGGAGCAGTTTTTGCAAACACATTATTATAGGTTGCCGATATGGCTCCAAGGAAAACACCTTCAAATAAAGCATATACAGGAGCCAGGTAAGCGGCCCATTCCTTTTTATAAATTAATACAATTGCTGTGATGAAGCCGAGAATTGCCGCTCCCAGCATATAGGGCATCACATTCACGCCATCATAAAATGCTTTCCAGGTGATGGATGCCGTGCCCATCACAAGAAGAAATAAAAGGAAAAATTTATTCATTGTGCCCCTTTCCGTCATTGTTGCCGAA
>Ga0080027_10001165_pt1 | contig 10643 bp, 9 predicted proteins | sample OrgsoiDNA2013046_FD_70962 | JGI IMG/M metagenome (GOLD analysis project Ga0080027, IMG submission 70962) | Permafrost soil microbial communities from the Arctic, to analyse light accelerated degradation of dissolved organic matter (DOM) -... | ecosystem: Environmental > Terrestrial > Soil >...
TCTTCTCGCCCGGCTCGGTGATTGTCGCGGAGGGGCAATGGGCGGACGCCGCATACATCATCGTCCGGGGAAGTTGCGCCGTCTCCAAGGTCATCGATGGCGAGAAACGTGTGCTACGGACCCTGCTGCCCGGTGAGGTCTTCGGCGAAACCGGAATCCTGTCCGGAGACGTCCGAACCGCCACGGTCGAAGCCATCGACGAGGTGACGACGAAGATGGTCACGCGGGAGCTCTTCCATGACCAGCTCGGGAGCGACACCTGGCTCGGCAAGTTCATGATGGCGCTCGCCGACCGCTTTCGAGAGCTGGAAAACAAGCTGTCCACTCGCAACGACGCCGATCCGAGGTGATGACGGGGGCCTGCGCCTGCTGACGCGACGAGCCATCGCCCGGAAAGGATGACATCGTTGGGAGGAGTGAGCATCCTCGGAAAACTTGACGCCAATATCGGTGGACGTAGTCTGATGTAGGATATTTCAGCATGCTGCTGGGGCGACCGTCGTGGAGGTGGTTGCTCCGGCAGGAGCCAGAGATCGTCCAGTCCATCATCCAGGCGTCAAGGGGGAATTCATGGCCGTCAAAGCACAGTCCGAAGGGCGGGGTCGCAATCGCGCCGGGCGACGGCGCGAGATCCTGGGGATTGTTCTGCTGGCGCTGGGTCTGTTCTCGGGGGTCTCGCTGCTGGCGATGCACGCCGGCGACAACCGGGTGATGGGGCCGGGAGGCGCGGCCACCGCGTCCGGAATCTATGGCCTGCTCGGGATCGCGGGATACCTGGTCATTGGCGGCGCCATCGGGGCTGCCTGGCGATCGTTTCGCGGCCGGCCCCTGGTCGATGGATTCTCGGAGGCGATCGGTTCGTTGCTGCTGCTAGCGGCGGTGACGGTCCTGCTGCACTTGCCTTTCTCCGACCGCCCTCACCTGCTGCAGGGCCCCGGCGGCCAGGTCGGGCAATGGCTGGGAGATGCTGCCGCCGGCTTCATCGGCGCGATTGGCGCCGCGCTGGCCGCCACCACATGTCTCGTGGTGTCGCTCCTGCTCATAACCGAGATCCAGACCAGGGAGGTCACGCTGGTCCTGGGCTGGGCGGTCAATCGGCTCAGGTCGGGGATCTGGATGGCGTTGCGTTCACTCGGGCGCCTCGTCGTGGCCATGTTTCCCGAGCGTGAGGCGCCGTCTCACCGCGCTCTGGACGCCGCGGATTCGGACGACGATCGCCGGCTCGAGGCCGAGCTCGATGGCGATCGCCGGGATCGTGGGCGACGGATCGAGGCGGGCGTTCCGCGGCGGCTGCTGGGACAGGACACCGATGGTGTGCGGGTGGGTCAGGCCCGCGCTCAGGGCCAAGCCCGGGCCGAAGCTCGGGACGAGGATTTGGACGAAGACCGGGACGAAGACCTGGCCCGCCGGCGCCCGGGAAGCTCCGCGATCTCCGAGGTCCTGGCCGAGGTCGCCGCGGTGGAGAAGACCGCGGAATCGGCGCGTGCCCAGGCGCGTTCGGTGGGTGCGCAGCCTCTCGAGGTCCATGACGCCGACGGCGAGCGAGGTGGCGACCAGGAGAGCGATCCCGCTCAACCGACCGACCCGGATGAGCTCGCCCGGTTCGATCACGAGGAGCCCGCCGAGCCGCTCGTCATCTCCGAATCTTCCGTGTCGGACGAGGAAGCCGCTGCGGGCGCGGCTGCCACCGCGGGTCCGATCATCGTGGAGCCGGCCTGGCGAACGCGCATGCGGGAGCGAGAACAGGCCCGCCAGGACGCCCTGGACGGTACCAGGGATGGCGCGGACGCCACGGAAGGACCCAGCTTCATCAGGCTCAAGGACGGTGCCTACCAGCTACCCGACACCGATCTTCTGGAGTATCTGCCGCCCCAGGGCAATGAAACGGACAAGCAAGGCCTTTACGAGATGGCGGAGCGGCTGGAGCAGGCCATGGCCAACTACGGTGTCCGCGGGAAGGTCAAGGAGATCCACATGGGGCCGGTGGTCACGATGTTCGAGTTCGCTCCCGAACCGGGCACTCGCACCGGCAAGATCGCCAACCTCGAGAAGGACCTGGCCATGGCTCTCGAGGCTCAGGCGGTCCGCATCCTGGCGCCGATTCCTGGCAAGTCGGTGGTGGGCGTCGAGGTGCCGAACAAGACCCGGGAGATGGTCTATCTCCGAGAGATCCTCGAGGACGAATGCTTCACGAAGGCCACCTCGAAGTTGCAGGTCGCCCTCGGCAAGGACATCAAGGGGGCACCCGTCAGCGTCAATCTGGCCAAGATGCCGCACCTGCTGGTGGCCGGCACGACCGGGTCGGGAAAATCCGTGGCGGTCAACGGGATGATCGTGAGCCTCCTTTACAACGCGTCGCCCGAAGAGGTCCGCTTCATCATGGTCGACCCCAAGATGCTGGAGCTCTCCATCTACGAGGGCATCCCCCACCTGCTCTTGCCGGTGGTCACGGATCCCAAGAAGGCCAACCTGGCGCTGCGCTGGGCGGTCGAGGAGATGGAGCGGCGGTACGAGCTGCTGGCGCGCGCCGGGGTCCGCGATGTCACGAGCTACAACAACAAGATCACCGCCGAGCTATCGGTCCACGCTCCGGCGCCTTCGTCGTCGGGGAGCCACGCCTCGACCTCCCCGTCCGGTAAGAAGCGCCTCAAGGTCATGATCGCCGGCCCCGATGGGGTCGAACGGGAGATCCAGATCGATCCGGGTGACGACGCGATGCCGGCCGCGGCGGCGCTGCCGCCCCCGTCATCGGATGGCGTGGTCCAGCAGGAGATGGATCCCGAGGAGATCTCCGGTCAAGCAGCCGCCGCGCAGGCCGCCCGCCTGGAGGCCGGCGGCGGCGGTCGAGGCGAGCCCGCTGGGCAACCCAAGCGCTTGCCGTTCATCGTCATCGTGATCGACGAATTCGCGGACCTGATGATGGTGGCGCCCAAGGACGTCGAGACCTCGGTGGCCCGCATCGCTCAGAAGGCTCGGGCCGCGGGGCTGCACCTGATCCTCGCCACGCAACGACCCTCGGTGGATGTCATCACCGGCCTCATCAAGGCCAACTTTCCCAGCCGGATCGCGCTTCAGGTCGCGTCGCGCATCGACTCCCGCACCATCCTGGACCAACCGGGCGCCGACACCCTGCTCGGCAACGGCGACATGCTGTTCTCGGATCGCGGTCTGAAGTTGCGCCGCCTGCACGGGGCCTTCCTCAGCGACGACGAGGTGCACCGGGTGGTCGACCACCTCAAGACCCAGGCCAAGCCGGTCTACGACATGGACATCCTGAAACCACGCGACGAGGACGGCGAGGAGGGCGGGGGCGTGCAGGACAACTTTCACGACGATCTCTACGATCAGGCCGTGGCCATCGTGTGCGAGACGCGGCAGGCCTCGGTCTCGTACATCCAGCGTCGCCTGCAGATCGGCTACAACCGGTCCGCTCGCATGGTCGAGCAGATGGAGCGAGACGGGGTGGTCGGCCCCGCCAACGGCGCCAAGCCGCGCGAGATCCTGGCTCCCCCCGGCGACTACTTGCAGCAAGCTGGCTGACGCCCGGCCCCGCCACTTGCTCGCGGGGCGGGGCCTCGAATGCGGCGGCTCCCGTTGTCGCGCAAGGACCGGACGGAGGAGGGCGCCGCCAGGCGTCGAACCAGGTAGACTCAAGGGCTTGAAATCGATGATCGTGTCGCTGATTCCGTTGTTGCTGGTTCTTGGAGGCGGCCGTGTCTCGGCCGCTCCGGCCAGGGAGGCCGAAGCCGAGTCCCCGACGGCTCCCTCGACGTCGCCCCCTTCGAAGCTGGATGTCGCCGCGGTGGTGGAGCGGGTTCAGAAGCGATACGACGGTGCGGCCGATTTTCGTGCGCGATTCAACCAGACCCTGAACAGCGCCGCGTTCAAGCGCAAGACGTCCCTGACCGGTGAGGTCTTGCTCAAGAAGCCGGGTCGCATGCGCTGGAACTATCAGACCCCGGATCCCAAGATGTACCTCGCCGACGGGAACCTGCTGTGGCTCTACGAACCGGAGGATCAGCAGGCCTTCCGGCAAGACCTCCGCTCGTCGCAATTGCCGGCGGCGCTGGCGTTCCTGACCGGCAAGGGTCAGCTGGCCACCGAATTCGATATTTCGTTCGACAAGCTGCCGAGGGTCGGGCGGCCCGGAGACTACGTGCTCTCTCTATCGCCCCGTCAGCCGCAGGCTCAGGTCAAGTCACTGATCTTCGTGGTCGATCCGCGGACGTTCCACGTCACGGAGTCCCTGATCACGGACGCGCAGGGCAACACCAACGATCTCCTGTTCTCCGACATCAAGATCAACACACGAATCGCGGACGCGACGTTCCACTGGACGCCGCCGGCTGGCACCAGGGTGATCGACGCCGGCAAGCTGAGCCACTGAGGTTCCATCGACTCGGCGACGCAGCTTTCGGATAGTGACGAATGGGACGCGCCGTTTACTTCACGCCGTCAACGTCGGCCCACTCGGTGTGCAATCGTAGGATCGGCTTGCCGCCGGTCCCGTCCCCCTTGTGGGCGAGCCGATTCATCCGCTTCTTCGCGTGACATCCGCGAGCATCGGTTGTCCCCTCCCCGCGCGTTTCGGTCAGGACCTCAAGCGTACTCAGATCGAGACGAGCCTGGTACCTCTCGCAGCGGTCACTGGCCTGAAACTCGACGTAGTCCACGACGAAGACGCTTCGGACAATACTTGTGGTCGCGGCTGCGGATTCCTCCGCCGAACGCTGCTCGTCGCAGTCGACGGCGAGCAGGCGAGGAGGCTCGGCTGCTTTCAGGCGCCAATACTCTCGAGGATTGCAGACGTCAGGTCCGGCGTCTCCTGGTACTCGCAGGAGGATATCGACAACCTGCACGCCATCCTTCGCGAAGCGGGATCTTTGAAGCTCGCACCTCGGCCGCCCGCCACAAATGAGCTCGTCCGATCGTGTCCCGTTGCCGTCGCGTCTTGTCTCTCCGGGCGATGAGGTTGCGGTTACACCTTACCCCCGGCGTGATTCGGTGCTCGAGAACGCTCTCGGACAGCCTCCGATCATCATCCCAAATCCGAGGAGCGCGAACACCCGTCTCGCTCGTGAGCTCACGATTCGATACGCACGAACTCGTAGTTGATCACATGAAGGCGCTTTACAACGTACACCCCCTCCTTTTCCTGGTCCGTTGCCCACGTGTTTCCCTCGACCGATGAAAAAGAGTTGGCCACGAGTTTTGGAAGCGGATTTGGCACACCCAGCCTGATTCCCGCTTGCGAATAACACCAGTGCACGAATTTCAGACACCAGGCCTGGCCAAGGACAGCCCGCCCCGCCTGGTACTCGTCGACGCGGAGTCCGCGGTTGCCATGGGGAGGATCTTCATAAATACCGGCCGACGCTTCGGCGAGCGCGATCTCGAGCGAGAGCTTCGCCAGCGAAGAAGGTGACTGTCCCATCGGTTGACGAAGATACCAGGTGGAGAGGGCGGTGCGAAAATCGACCTGCGCTCCTCGCTGGGCTCGCGTGCTGTCGTAGAGGCTGCGTCAATCACGCCCCAGCTCACGGATAAAGTGACACGAGATTGCCCGTGATCTGCGCCCGAAAGGCCTCGTCCATTCCTGCCCAATCGACCACGTCCACCTTGATGGGAAGATCGCTCTCCGAAAACGCCGCCCGCAACTCGCCCAGTCGATCGAGGTCGAGCGGACCCTCCGCCCGTATCACTAGGTCCAGATCCGAATATCGCCGGGCTGCACCCCGGACCCGCGAACCGAAGGCGAATACCTGCGCCTCGCCGAGATGTTTGGCAAGGAGGTCACGCACGAGCTCCAGATGGCTTGGCTCGAGATCAATCATCGCCTCGGCCCTCGAGCTCGGCCAGGAGCTTGGTGGCGTCTTCGCAGAAGACGACGGCACGGGCATGAACTTCTCTGGCCTTTGTGGCGTTGTAGGTGTCCGAGGTCTCGTTTCGCGCCTTTTGGTAGCCGAACCAGACCACGGGATCCTCAAGGAGACCACGTGCCGCCGCCTCGCGGTAGAGATCCCGCTGGCTGAACACGGTCACCTCCGACACTCCCTCCTGAGCCAGATATTGCATGTCATCGTCCAGACATGTCAAAGGCAAGTCGACGCGTGCGGGAGATCCCCATCACCAAGTTCAAGGCCAATTGCCTGGCGTTGGTGGCAGACGTGCACTGGCGGGGCAGCGAGCTCATCATCACCAATCACGGACGCCCGGTCGCGCGCCTAGTGTCCGCGACACCGACGGCCGATTGGCGATCGCCCGCGGCGGCCTGGAAGGGGCGGATCGAAATTCGTGGGGATCTGGCGTTTCAGCGTTTTCCAGGCAAGCTCGTAGGTGTATTCGAAGCGCTGGATCACGCTGTCGCGCACCTCGTCGTCTGCGGGCTCCGCCTGCGAGCGCGTCACCGCCTTGCGGAGACTGGCGAGGGCCGAGCGAAAGGCGGCGAGATCCAGGGCCACGGGGCGAGTATACGCGCGTCAGCCGACCGAGCGATCAGCTACGCGTCCGCTTCGGCAGCCGGTCGTCGGCGCGGAGCCACCACGCAAGATGTGCGTATCGAGGAGGTCGCGCATCGGTTCAGGGGCTGTCATTCACCGCAACGCTTCGAAATCGGCGGACCAGTCGGTGTTCACCAAAAGTGACCACTCAAGGGTCACTTTTCCGGGGGGGGGCGAGAGCGATCACGCGCAGTATCAACCGGACTCTATTTAGGCTCTGCGGGTCGACGGCCTTAGTCGATTCTGTCATCTTCGTGTCTCGGTTGTTTGCGCGGTTGGCCGTTGTGGCCGGTGGAGTGGCCCGCGATCGAGGGCCGGCCTCGTAGGTTGTGGCGAGAAGGGCGAGAAGGAAACGGACAATGCCCCACATCAGCATCGAGTCTCGGAGCCCCCTTTCGCTCATCATCAACGGCGCGGCGTACCGGGCCAGCATCCGTTTGACTCCGGCGGCTCTGGTCGTCGTTGCCGTCGTGCTGGCGACCGCCACGGCCGGGGGGTGTGGCGGGCAGCGGCGCAGCAGCGATCTCGGCGGTGCGCACGGCGCGACGCCAGCCTCGGGAGGCGGCGGCGCCAGCGGGAACCGCGGGGCAAGCGGGGGAACAGCCGGCAGCACTCCGCCAGCGAGCTCGAGCTCCCTGGCCGCGGGTATCAACTATCCCGTGACGGCGGTACCGGTTTCGGTCGCGGTCGGGGATCTGAACGGCGACGGTCAGCTCGATCTGGCCGTGGCCAACACGGACTCCACCTCTGGGCTGAGCGTGCTTCTCAACCTGGGCGGCGGGGTCTTTTCGCCGGCTGTGGACTATGCGGCGGGCCCATCACCCCAGTCGGTGGCGATGGGGGACATCGACGGCGACGGCCGCGCGGATCTGGTCGTGGCCAACCGGGACAGCGGGGAGGTCAGTGTGCTCGCCAATCACGGCGATGGAACCTTCGCTCCCCCGGTCGCGTATCCGTCCGGCGTGGGCCCGCAGGCGGTCGTGCTCGGTGACGTCACGGGCGATGGCAAGAGTGACCTCCTGGTCGCGAACGCAGGGGGAGGGGGCGGGAGGAGCGGCGACGTCAGTCTCCTGGTCAACCGGGGCGACGGCACCTTCGGGGCCGCCGTTCATCTGGCGGTCGGAATGTCACCCCAGGCCATCGCCCTGGGGGACGTCGACGGGGATCTCAACGTCGACCTGGTCGTCGCGAACCGCGACAGCGCTGATGTGAGCGTTCTGCTCAATCGCGGTGCCGGCTCCTTCGCCGCCGCGGTGGCCTATCCGACGGTTGGACATCCGTCGTCGGTGGTGTTGAGTGATCTCGACGGGGATCTCCGGCTGGACCTTTGCACCTCCGACGGGTCCGGCGATCGGGTCGGCATTCTCATCAATCGCGGCGCCGGGATCTTTGCCCCGGCGATCACGCGCGGGGTAGGGAGCTCGCCGCTGGGGGCGACAGCGGCGGATCTGAATGGGGACGGCTCGAACGATCTGGCGATCGCCAACGACGGCAGCGGAAACGTGACCCTGCTGCTGAACCGGGGGGACGCCACGTTCACGGCGACCAGCTACGCGTCGGGCGAGGGACCAAGCGCGATCGGGCATGGAGATCTGGACGGCGATGGTGCGGTGGATCTGGTGGTGGCAAACGCGGGGGACGGGGACGTGGCCATCCTCTGGAACCGAGGGGCGGGCCGGTTCGGGGCGGTCACCTATCCAACGGGGACGGCCCCCTCCTCGGTCGCGGTGGGGGACTTCAACGGGGATGGAGCCGTCGATCTGGCGGTCGCCAACAGCGGTGACGGGGATGTGGGGGTCTTGTTGAACGACGGGAGGGGCGGCTTTCCGACCGAGGCCACCTATGCGGCTGGAATGGCGCCGATCGCCGTGGCGGTGGGTGACCTCAACGGTGACGGCAGACCCGATCTGGCGCTGGCCGACCACGCGGGTGACGGCGTCGTCGTCTTGCTGAACCAGGCGGGGGCGGTCTTTGCGCACGCGGCTGCCTATTCCGCGGGAACAGGACCCTCGTCAGTCGCGCTCGGAGATCTGAACCGGGACGGCCTGACCGATCTGGCGGTCGCCAATGACGGCAGCGGAGATGTCAGCGTGTTGCTCAACCAGGGAAAGGGGGTCTTCGGCCCCGCCACCAGCTATCCCACGGGCTCCATCGCGTCCTCGGTCGCCATCGGCGATCTCGACGGCGATCTCAACCTCGATCTGGCGGTCGCCAACAACGGGACCGGAGACGTGAGCATCCTCCTCAACGATGGACGGGGTGGTTTTACCGCCGCCGTCGACCACCACGTCGGGTTCTATTCCGACGCGGTTGCCGCCGCGGATCTGAATCGCGACGGTCGGCTCGACCTGATCGTCGTCAACAATGGGAGCGGCAATGTCGTGGTCCTCCTGAATCAAGGCCACGGGGACTTCCTCACCGCGAGCTATCACATCGGGGTCGGCCCGGTCGCGGTCGCGCTGGCAGACCTGAGCGGCGACGGCAGCGCCGACGTGCTCGTCGCCAGCAGCAGCACGGGCACCCTCAGCCTGCTGAAGAACGACGGGAGCGGGGTCCTCGGGGCCGCGGTCAATTACGCCGCCGGGGCCGTTCCACTGTCGGTGGCGGCCGGCGACCTCGACGGGGACGGTCGCGTCGACGTCGTCACCGCCAACAGCGCGGCGGGCAACGTCAGCGTCCTGTTGAATGCCCGTAGATGATGGTCGATGGGTTGCCCGGACCAGCCTGCCGCTGACTCAAGGACAGGTCGTCTGGGGGGCGAGGGCGCACTGCCCTCCGATGCACGTGAGCGAGCCGAGGCAGTGCGTGCCACCAGCGGGATCACAGGCGCTTCCGGCCGATCCCCTGGCCACGCACAGCTGGGTCCCCGGATCACAGAAGGCGAATCCAACGCAATCCCCGTCGGAGGTACACCCGCCACCCACCGTGATTCTCGCCACACATTTCAAGGACACAGGGTCGCAAAAGTCGGTGACCGAGTCGCACATGGAGCTTCCTGAACCGGCCGCGCAAGGCTGACCGCTCGCGGAGAGCAGCCGACAGGTCCCCTCGACCCCGGGCGTGCCCGCCACCGACGAGTCGAAAAAACAGAATGACCCCGGCACGCACTGGTCCGACAAGCCGCATGGCCGTCCAACCGCCGTTCTGGCGGTGCAGGTCCCGCGCGAGATTCCCGTCCCGGCTGCCGCGGGCGACGTCAGGCAATAGGCATCCTGACCGCACGGCGCGGCCGGGTTCACGCATTCAGCCCCAAGCGCGACCGGACCACGGACTCCTCCCGCGAGGGGCGCCATGCAGGCGCCCGCGCAACAGGCCGTGACGCCCGCGCAGGCGGTCTTGTCACATTCGAGCGAGGCGCATTCCTCGTCCACGAAACAGGGCCCGCCCGTCGCGACGGTGCCCAGAAAAGCATCGTTGCAGGCCTGAGGCTCGGGCGACGTGGACGCCCCGGACCGCTTGCAGCTCGCGAGCTCCGAAGCGCCCAATCCCGCCAGACAGGCCTGGGCCGCGCTGCCGTCGTAGTTGACCTTTCCGGACATGACGTCCGCGGTCAACTGGGCGAGGTTGACCTGAATGGATGACGCGCAGGTGACCTTGTCGGGGAACTGCCCGCACTGCACGCTGAAGGCGCAGACCGTCTGCGCGGTTCTTTGCGGTAGCTCGGAGAGCGGGATTTCTTGCTGGTCGCCGCCCCCACTGCACGCGGAGATGGCGGCAAACGCGGCACACAGTGAAAACAGCCCCCAGCTCCGGTCGAAGCGCTTCATGGTCCCACCTCCATGCCCTTGGCCTGCTGCCTCTGCCCCCCGAGGACGATACCAAATCGAAGCCAACCCCGCTTAGAGCGGCACGGAGGGCTACGTGACCTGCGTCGAGGAGCTCCCCGGTGCCAACACTCAGGGAGATACGCTCGACGAGGCTCGCGAAGGTGCCCGGCATTCGGTCTTCGTGAATGGAGGATCCCCATGCCGATCGTCCGCTGCAACGCCTGGTTAGACAGCGCCGACGCGGCTATACTTCGGAGATGTTGGAGTTCACCGCTGTCTACAAGAAGGTCACCGAGGGCTACGTGGCCTACGTCGAGGAGCTCCCCGGTGCCAACACTCAGGGAGACACCCTCGACGAGGCTCGCGAGAACCTCAA
>Ga0080027_10001166_pt1 | contig 10642 bp, 10 predicted proteins | sample OrgsoiDNA2013046_FD_70962 | JGI IMG/M metagenome (GOLD analysis project Ga0080027, IMG submission 70962) | Permafrost soil microbial communities from the Arctic, to analyse light accelerated degradation of dissolved organic matter (DOM) -... | ecosystem: Environmental > Terrestrial > Soil >...
CTCAATCCACCAGGCGAAGCGGCATAAGAAGACATAAATATTTTGCTGGATCATTCCATCCAACTGGTTCAACTATCGCAGCTCGTTCGGGAGCTTTGAAAGTCAATTTCACTTCATCTGTCGGCAAATTCCGCAGAATTTCTAACAAATAACTAGCATTAAATCCAATATCTAGCGAATCACCTGTAAAATTTATTGGGAGTTCATCTTGTGCTTCACCAAGATCTGGCGTCTGAACACTGAATTTCAGCATTCCAGAGTTAAAAGACATTCGAATTCGATGAGTTTGATCCGATGCAATCACTGACATTCGTTTTAAGGCCTGGATAAGTGCATTCCGATCAGCAAGTGCAATTCGATCATTATCTTTGGGAATAACCTGTTCATAGTTGGGATAGGGACCTTCAATCAGCCGTGTGTACACAGCTGTAAAAGGAGACCGAAATCCTAGATGATTATCACCACGAGCTACTTCCAGTTCTTCTTCAGCTGGAAAAAGCCGGCGAATTTGTTCCAAGGCTTTTGGAGGAATAATCAAGTCACTTGATGGAACTCCGCTCGCGTTAATCTGAATCTCCATCTTTGCCAACCGATGACCATTAGTTGCAACCATGCGCATTTGATCTGGACGGAGCTCCCACAAAATACCATTTAAAATCGGTCGACTTTCTTCCGTCGACGAAGCAAAAGCTGTATGCGAAATAAGTTTCTGTAAATCGCCCGATTTTATTCTCCAACTTTCAGCAAAGCGAATTGATGGAAAGCTTGGAAATTCATCTTTTGGTAACCCAAGAAGTTTGAACTTTGAACGACTACACTCAAGAGTTACTTTCTGCTCTCCACTTGCACTTATCTTGACCGGAGCTGAAGGCAGTTCACGGACAATCTCAACAAGTTTTTTTGCTGGAATTGTTATAGCCCCTTGAACATCAACATCAGCCATAAGCTCTGTACTAACAGCCATATCAAGATCAGTTCCTGATAACTTGATTCCACGATCCGTAGTTTCCACCAGGATATTGGCAAGAACGGGCAATGTAGTTTTAGCTGGAACGCTCGCTGCTACAGCACTTAGTCCTTCCTGTAGTTTCTCTCGAGCGATTGTAAAGCGCATTCCAGCTCCTTCGTTCATGGAATAACTAAGGTGTTGTACTACTTCTTCTTATATAAGGATTAAAGGTAGTAGTAGTAGTAGCTGCAGAGAATATGTGGAGAAATACGTTAAATGATTACGGGGAAGCAAGATGCGAGTAAACTAGAAGATGTGAAGAGAAGGTTTTTATAGACAGAGATTCACATGGGGTGAAGTAGAAGTATCGTAGAGTGGAGAATTATCGAGGTAACTGTCGAAGTGTGTCTCTTAAAGCGATTAATCGGCGTTTGTACTCGGGATCTTGTTGTAGCTGAAGAACTTTCTCTAGGCTATGAATGACAGTTGAGTGGTCACGTCCACCAAAAGCAGTTCCGATTTCAACTAGTTGTAGTCCAAGTAATTCGCGGATCAAATACATAGCTGTCTGTCTTGGGACTGTAAGATGTTTTGTCCGACTTTTGGAACTTAGTCCTTCAGTTGTCACACCCCATTCCTGAGCAGTGGCCGCTTGAATTGTACTTACGGTAAGACGAGTTGCAACATTAATAGGCTCGTTAACACCGGGTTTTAGCTTATCACGCAAAGCTTCTCGAGCTAACCCGATTGTGACTGGTTGGTGTTTTAACGATGCATAAGCAAGAAGGCGAATTATAGATCCCTCAAGTTCACGAACACTAGACCAAACATGATGTGCAATGAAGTGAATTACGTCATCTGGAATGGTAAGTTCGAGATGATCTAGATGAGCTTTGTTTTGTAGAATAGCAACACGATGTTCTAGATCTGGCGGCTCAATATCAGCGACCATTCCCCACTGGAACCGACTAACAAGTCGGTTTTCTAGGCCTGGGATCTCACCTGGAGGGCGATCACTTGTTAGGACTATTTGTCTCCCGGCTTCATACAGTGCGTTAAAAGTGTGGAAAAACTCTTCTTGTGTTGCTTCGGTTCGTTTGAGGAAATGAACATCGTCAACAAGGAGTAGATCTACTTCTCGATATCGTCGGCGGAAAGCTGCTGTTGTGCGTGTCTGAATTGCTGTGACGAGCTCGTTTGTGAATTGTTCTGTAGCGACGAAACAAAGTCGTAATCCTGGAGACTTCTCGAGAATCTCATGTGCAATTGCCTGCATGAGATGTGTTTTGCCGAGCCCGGTTTGACCATATAAAAACAGTGGGTTGTAAACCTTTCCGGGTGAAGCTGCAGCAGCCTGAGCAGCAGCAGCTGCCAGTTCATTTGATTTCCCAATTACAAAGTTCTTGAACGTATAGCGGGCACTTAGTTGAAGGTTTGAGGAATGAATTGGTATCCCTGCTTGCTCTTTAGCCTCAGGGAGTGGGGCAACAAAGAGGTCCATCTGAGGTCTTCCCCGTCGTTCCTCATCGACTTTGAAGATGATACTTATCGGGTGGCCAAGAGCTACTGGCGCGTAACTGGCTAGTAGCTGTGCGTGTTTTGACTCGTTCCACTCAGCGGTAAACCGATCCGGAGCGCCAATCGTTATGGTGTCCCCCTCGAGTCCGAGGGCAACCGTTGGCTCCAGCCAGGTCTTGAAAGTTTGCGCTGGCAGATCAGTTCGCGCTCGATCCAATAAGCGTGTCCAGATCTCTGCAGCAGAGAGAGCCATCATTCGATGTGGAAAAGTCGGAGGGACGCGAAGGTAGACCGCCCGGGCAGGGAAGTCAACGAGTTCGCTGGCCAAGCATCTCCGCGGATGCAATCAGCCATGTGAGATCAGTTGACGTATGTCCCTGCCGTCATTATCTTTAGCGTTCTGCATTTACCGACTTTTCTTAGCATTGCATGTTGGAGTTGTCATGGGCAAGCCCACGTACCGACCCCGAAATAAGCGCCGCATCCGCACTCACGGCTTTCGCGAACGCATGGCGACTCGTTGGGGACGGGATGTCCTCAATCGCCGTCGGAAGAAAGGACGGAAGCAGCTAACTGTGCAGCTTCCCTCGAAGTACGCAGGCGCCTGACCGCTTCTGGTGAAAACCGCTTCCCGCGTAGCTATCGCCTTACGCGGGGAGTAGAGCTACGGCTTATTCTACGTGAAGGGAAGCGAATTCGGACCGAGCATCTCGAGCTCCGAGTGGTCGCTTCCCTTCTTCATCACCCCCGCATAGGCTTCGTTGTCCCTAAGCATGGTCGTTCCATTGTGGAGCGAAACCAGCTGAAGCGCCGGCTTCGGGAGATAGTCCGCCTGAATGTCCTGAAGCGGATCCCCTCCGTAGACATGATCGTTCGTGCTCGGCCCGAGGCCTACTCTGCATCCTTCGCCTCACTCGAGCGTGAACTCGCCTCTGGAAGAGAACGCACAGAACAGCTCTTCGGGACACCGTAATGCGGTGGCCTCTGATCTTTCTGGTGCGCGGCTATCAGAGCATCTTGTCTCCTCTTCTTCCAGCTTCGTGTCGTTTTTTCCCGAGTTGCTCTGTCTATGCGATAGAAGCACTCGAACGACATGGTGCTCTGAAAGGGTCCGTCCTCACCCTTCGTCGACTTGCTCGATGCCAACCATTCTGCACGGGTGGCTACGACCCCGTGCCATAATCTTGTCGTAATTCATGGAAAAGCGACTACTGATTGCACTAGCTCTGGCGGCAATTGTCATCGTTCTCTCCCAGAAGCTGTTTCCAACGCCTCCGATACCGCTGAAACTCCCGATCGATACGACAGTCGCTGCAGTTGCCATCGACTCGGGGAAGTCACATATCCCCGATCTGAAAACCTCGAGTGGAATTGGGACTGTCCCTGGTCTCCAAGGTGATTTATCGAGGGTAGATAGTCCGGGAGTCAAAGCCGAGACACTCAGTATAGTCACGCCGAAGGCGGTCTATCACTTCACATCGTTGGGCGCAGCACCTCTCAATGTGGTGCTCAATAACTATCACGTGATGCCGAAGGCGAGTAACCGTAACGTCACCCTCGGTCGGCCACGCGTTCCTTTGCTCAGCTATGCCTTGCTCAAGGGAAAGGATACACTCCAGCTCAATGTGCTGAAGTTCAGTGTTGATACGAGTGCCGCTTTAGTGAAACCAGGCATTGCATTCAGCGCAGATATTGAAAATACCCATGTTGCTATCACCTATGTGTTCTCCAGCGATGGATACCTCGCAAATGTCCGTGGAAGCATTAAAGGCGTCGACTCCGCTACGGTGCTCCTGATCAAGTTGCATGAAGGGCTTCCATTCGTAGAAGCAGATTCTGTCGATGATCTACGTAGTCTTGCGTACGTCGCAAAACCAGTTCGAGAGGATGCGCATAGTATTCCATTCAGCAAGCTCGACTCACTTGCTCCGAGCGTTGAGCGTGACTCGCTTGCCTGGGTGGCCAGCAAGAACAAGTATTTTCTGCTTGCACTCATTGCTACTCCTCCGGGTAAACCATTCGCTGCAGCGATATTCACTCGCGGCGCGCACGAACCGAAAGCAGTTAGCTCTGCAGATGCATTGATTTACCAGCCATTAACACGCAATGGCGAATTTGCGTTTGATATGTATTCGGGTCCGCAAGAATGGCGTCGACTTCACCAAATGGGGCGCAATCTCGAGCATGTAAATCCATATGGCTCGTTTCTTCGCCCGGTGGTCCAGCCGTTTGCAACCATCGTGATGCAGGTCGTGCTGTGGATCCACGACCGCCTGAAAATCAACTATGGATGGGTGCTGATCATCTTTGGCATCGCAATCCGTCTTCTGCTCTGGCCTCTGAACCAGGGTGCGATGCGAAACAGCCTGAAACTGCAACGCATTCAGCCGCAGCTTCAGGAAATCCAGAAGAAATACAAATCGAATCCTGAAAAGCTGCAGACAGAGATGAGCAAGCTATATCGGGACCACGGGATGAGTCCCTTCACCCCGCTTGCCGGATGTTTGCCGATGCTTATCCCCATGCCTGTACTGTTTGCACTGTACTTCGTCTTTCAGAACACCATCGAGTTTCGAGCAGTATCATTTCTGTGGCTGCCGGATCTTTCGCAACGTGATCCATTTTTCATTCTGCCTGCACTGATGGGTGTTTCAATGTACGTGCTCTCGTGGATCAGCTTGCGCTCAGGACCGCCCAACCCGCAGGCAAAGACCATGGCATACATTTTTCCAGTCATGATGGTGGTATTCTTCTGGCGCCTAGCGGCTGGGCTCAACCTGTACTACGCGGTTCAAAATCTCGCGACGCTGCCACAGCAGTGGCTGATTGCCCGTGAACGGGCCAAGCTTGCCGTTACCCCGACAAGTGGATGAGTTTGCCGATGTAATGCTCGCGGCAGAACCAGCAATTCGGGAGCTGCTGCGCATCACCTACGTTGGCCACGCTACGATGCTGCTTCACTTCGGCAACGCCTGCGTGTTGACCGATCCGAACTTCGACGACAAGCTCGGCTACTTTCTCCCTCGGGTGTCACCACCCGGTGTGAAGATCGCCGAGCTTCCTCGTATCGATGCGATACTACTGACGCACGCACATGCGGATCATCTGTCCTTTCGATCGCTGCGTGCACTACCGGCAGGCATTGCCGTGTATGCGCCTCCAGCCATCGCTCACTGGTTGCAAGCAGCTGGGATTTCGTCGGCACAAGCGATACGATCAGGCGAACAAGTACACCTTGGTTCGCTGTCCATCACCGCTGCGAGCGCGAAACATGTCGGCGCTCGCTACGGTATCGATCGCTGGCGCGGAGAGGCACTGATGTATCTGCTGGATGACGGCTCACTCTCAGCGCTCTTTACCGGTGATACGGCGATCACTCCAACCATCGCTCGATTGGCACAACGGATTGCACCGCGTCGAGTTGACGTCGTGCTTCTTCCAATTGGATTTGCGCCGTGGTGGAAAGAATATTTTTTTCGGCGTGGGCATCTAACGTCCGCCGACGCATTGGAATTATTCACGCAACTGGACGCCCGTTTTTTCGTCCCATTCCACTGGGGGACCTTCCAGCACGTGACGTCCGGTGCGTATGACGCCATCGCCGTGCTTCGATCTCTCATTCGGACACACACACGCGAGTCGGATGTGAGAATCCTGGCTCCGGGCGAGACGCTGCAAATCCCCGCCGCCGCCCAAGGATGACTGGAGCATTCGTACTGCCCGGGGCTTCGGATACGATTGTCGCGCAAGCGACTGTCGGAGCGCGCAGCGCGCTTGCGATCATTCGACTGTCGGGCCCCGCGGCGCATCGAATTGGAGCTGCGCTTCTGACTCCATGGCGCTCGACGCCGCGCGTTGCGTATCTGTCCAGACTGCGAGATCCCCTCAGTGGGCGTGAGATCGACCGAGGTATCGTGACGGTATACGCTGCTCCCGCCTCGTACACAGGCGAGGACATGATAGAACTGTCCCTCCATGGCGGGGAAGTTGGGCCTGCACTCGCGATGAACGCGTTGCTTGCCTCCGGCGCGCGATCGGCGCTTCCGGGGGAACTCACGCGCCGCGCACTGCTGAACGGAAAACTCGATCTTCTACAGGCTGAGGCTATCGCCGATCTCATCGAGGCTCGCTCGCGCGCGATGTACGATGTCGCTCTGACTCAGCTTGCTGGTCACCTTTCTACCCGCCTCAGCGCTCTACGGAACGAGATCATCGAGGTTGAGGCGCTCTTAGCCTATGACGTGGATTTTCCCGAGGAAGACGACGGCCCCGTCGCAGCTAGCCGTATTGAACAGGCAGCACGCGCGGTACTCGCATCAATCAACGCGCTGCTCGCAACCGCCAATACGGGGGAAATGATTCGCAGAGGCGCGGCAGTCGTCATCGCCGGCGCGCCGAATGCAGGAAAATCGTCACTCTTCAATGCACTCGTCGGCACGCAACGCGCGATCGTGACGGACATTCCCGGGACCACGCGCGACGCGCTCGAGGCGATGATCGACATCGCACAGTGGCCCGTGCGCCTCGTCGACACCGCAGGCCTTCGAATGAGCAGTGACATGGTCGAGCGTCTCGGGATCGAAGTTGCGGAGCAACATGTAAAGGATGCCGCGATCGTTCTCGTATGCGGCGACGATGTCGACTCGCTGTCCATGGCGATCGATGCCGTGCGCCGACTTACTACGGCTCCGCTCATCGCAGTGGGCACCAAGAGAGATGCGTACGGTATTTCCGCAGTCGCTTCTGCTGCGCTGGTCGCGTTGCACGGAGCGACTGCGAAGATCGGCTACGTCGCAGTGAGCGCACGCACGGGTGACGGGCTCGCGGCGCTCGCCGAGCGAATCGTCGAGATTCTCGAGCGGGATCGCGAACCGCTCTCCAGCAACAATCCCGTGCTCACCCGTGAGCGTCATCGAGTAGCGCTCGCGGGCGCTCGCCTCGAGGTCGCTTCGTTTCTCGAGCGCTGGGAAGGCAAGAACAAACTCCCTGCGACAGTGGCTGCCGTGCATCTCCACAGCGCACGTGGTTATCTGGAGGAGCTTGTCGGCGTACTGGACGTGGAGGATGTACTCGAGCGCGTCTTCAGCTCATTTTGCGTCGGCAAGTAGAGCTACGCCGAAGCAGCGGTGAGACTCGAGATTGTCGAGATCTCATCAGTGCTTGCCCGCACCGTCCACGCCATTCCACGTTCCGCAACAGCGCGCTCCACCATGCGGCTGCCAAGGTAATAGCCGGCGCGTTCGGGGATCACATATTGGTCGATGGTACGTGACTCGTCGCTCAGACCGCCGGAGAGGTAGCGCAGGCGAAGACCCAACCCCGCCCGTTCAAGGTCCGGTGCCACTGAGCGCGCGAGCACTCCCTCGAGCTCGCGAATTCGCGCGTACTGGCGGCGCGAGTAGCCATAGTACTCCCACTCGGCATGTCCCGGGCTCACAACCCGCGCGACCTCGACGGCGATCCCCTCGTTTATCATGTGCTCCCGCAGCGTCACCCGGCGCCCAGTGTCCCAATAGCTATAGTAGCCGTCGGACTCAGTGATGAGTTGACGCAACGCGCTGCGGCTTGAAGGCGACGTATAGCGCACCGCATGTGCAATCTCGTGGGCGAGCCAGAGAGGGATGAGGGCGGGGTCGAGTCCGAGCCCCTGTGTATCGGGATTTGCCACACCGGTGAAGTGCTCAAGGCAGACAAAGGCGATTCCCCGGCCCTCGGTGACGAGCTCACCGGCGTTAGCAGCGCCGACACCGACCATGAGCACAACGTCGATGTCAGAATCGAGCTCGAGTAGCGTTCCGCAGCGGTATTCCGTCTCTCGCGCCAGCGAAACGACATCAGTTCGTTCCAGCATGGCGCGGAGGTCGTGCCGATCGGCCCGCATGACCGAGCGGATTACGTCGTCAAAGTGTGATGTGTCGGGGTCGAGAACGTAATTGCGCCAGTAAGGCTCGAGAATGCGGAGGTGGGTCGTGTAGTAGCGCCGGTACGCGGCGACTGGGTCTGAGCTGTCGAGCAGTGCAAAAAAATCAGGTATCAGATTAATCAGCATTCAGACCGGGTGCGCGTGAGGATGGCGCGAGATCCGTCCGGCGGACGGGGCAAGATAGTGTCGGCTTTAAAGCACAACAAGGGTGATTCGATGTGCTGGCACGCTATTTCCCTCTGTCATGTGCATGAACGTGCCGGAGCCAAGCATGACGACGTTGAAACACATTGAACTCACATGTCCCATCTGTCACCACTGCTTCGATTCGCAAGCAGTGCTGTCGACGAATTCATTTGGCGGAAAGCGAACCGATTTCCACGAACGTGCCGCGGGAGCACAACCACTTCCCTATCTAATACATCTGTGCTCGCGCTGTGGCTACGCCGGAAGTGAAAGAGATTTTGGAGAGGAAGCAGAAGTCAGCCCAATGCTCAAGGAACATGTGTGGGACGAGCTTGCGCCCAGGCTGAGTGAAGGTGCGTTAACAGGTTCCGAGAAGTACGAGTTCGCGGCAAAGGTCGCGTTGTGGCAAGGCGCGGAGCCACGCCGTGTCGCCGATCTCATGCTCCGAGCTGCGTGGTGCTGCGTCGATGAAGGAGACACGGAAGCCGAGCGGTTCTTCCGTCGGCAGTCGGCGTGGATGTTCGAGCGTGCGCTCGAAGCGTACGATGGTGTGGAGAGAGATGAACGTGCCGTGCTCACCTACCTCGTCGGCGAGCTATGGCGTCGCATCGGAGATTCGAGCATCGCGGCCGAGTGGTTTGATCGAGTGTCCACCGAGGTGCTCGATGCCGGTGCGCAGGAGTGGTTGATCGCGGCCGCCCACCAGCAGCGCGACTGTCCTCGCGAGTGGTTCGGCTAACCCGCTCAGGTATCGGGTCGAGTACCGAAAATCCGGTCGCCCGCATCGCCGAGCCCGGGCAGGATGAAACCCTGGGCGTTGAGCTCGCGATCGAGCGCCGCGGCGTAGATCCGCACATCGGGATGCGCGACGAGCATCCGCTGCACACCGGCCGGTGCCGCCACGAGGCAGAGGAAGCGGATACGCGTCGCGCCGGCGCGCTTGAGTGAATCGACCGCGGCGACGGCGCTTCCGCCGGTCGCGAGCATCGGGTCGAGCACGAAGAACTGCCGCTCGGCTGCGTCGCCCGGAACCCGGAAGTAGTAGTCGACGGGTTCAAGCGTTTGGTGATCGCGGTAGAGTCCGATGTGGCCGACACGCGCTGACGGAACGAGACGAAGGACACCGTCGACCATACCGAGACCGGCGCGCAGGATCGGAACGAGCGTGAGCTTCTTTCCGCTCACGCGCTGCGCCGTCATCCGCTCGAGCGGCGTCTCGACAGTCACCGCCTCGAGTTGAAGATCGCTGGTGGCTTCGTACGCCATCAACATGGCGATCTCTTCGACCAGCTCCTTGAAGATCTTGGTCGGCGTTGCCCGATCGCGCAGGATGGACAGTTTGTGCTGAACCAGGGGATGCCTGGTTACAGACAGATTTGCCAGCGCGGGGGTGGTCAGCATGCGGCTGAAGGTACTAACTTCGCAATCATGAAAGAATACCAGGCGGTCGTGCTGAAGCTGTCCCGCCGTGCACACGACGACGAGGATGCGCTCACGGATCTGTTGAACGAACGCAGTCGCGGCGGCTGGGAACCTGCGCTGCTTGCGCAGGACGGTGCGCGAATGACAGTCGTGTTTCAGCGCGCATCGCCAGCATCTCGTAAAGAGAAGTGAGCGAGCGCGTCGCGACGGTTCCGCGTCCACGCGCCGATGCCGCGGAGCGCATTTTGCGCGCCGCTATCCGGCGCATCGTGACGTCGGGCGCAGCGGCGCTGACGATGCACGAGGTATCCGAGGAGGCGGGGGTGAGCAAGGGGCTCATCCACTACCACTTTCATGACAAGGAGACGCTGCTCGCGCGAATGGTCGAGTGGATGACGCGCCATCTCGTCGCTCGGGAGCACGCAGCGCTCGCGGAGTCCGCTCCACGTCATGCGATCGACGATCTCTGGAAGTGGCTGGAGTCCGAGCTCGAGCGTGGGCAGATTCGCGTACTTCTCGAGCTTGCCGAGTGGCGTGGGCCACTCGTGCAGAGCGCCATTCGGGACTCGGCCATCGCGAGGCGTGATGCTTCAGCGGCATCGATCGAGCATCTGTTCTCGCTGCTCGGGCTTCGTCCGCGGATC
>Ga0080027_10001167_pt1 | contig 10639 bp, 5 predicted proteins | sample OrgsoiDNA2013046_FD_70962 | JGI IMG/M metagenome (GOLD analysis project Ga0080027, IMG submission 70962) | Permafrost soil microbial communities from the Arctic, to analyse light accelerated degradation of dissolved organic matter (DOM) -... | ecosystem: Environmental > Terrestrial > Soil >...
ACGATTTCGGCAAAAACTTTGCCGAGAGTTTTGAATTAGTCGTGTCCAAGAGCCTGGGTCGACGGGCCCAAATCTATGCGGTACCCACACTGTCGCTACACGCCCGGCCTTTATTGAGCGAGAACTCGATTACCAATGCTCCACCCGACCTGCCTTGCAGCGAAGGGAATGTTCCATCCGTGGATAGCTCTCTGGCCGTGCGCTCCTGCGCCAACACGTTCTCTCTGGCGATGGCGCTGGCCGTCGACATCCGTCCCACGGTTGCGCTGGTGGCCGAGGCCATACCCACGCTAATGAATGGCGACGAGTTGGGCATCCATCGTCCGGCATACGCTTTTGGCATACAGAAAAAAATCTGGAGGCATGCGTTTACCTTTGGATTCACTAACGGACCGACCACCATGGTGTCGCAACGCGGTGGAACACGAGCCACGTTTCTCGGTGACACCACTGCCGACAAGCCAGGCGGCCTGTTTATCGGATTCGACCTTACTCGACAAATATTTTAGGCATCGCGGAGTCTCGGAAAAAAGAAATGCGTAATTTCATTATTGGAATCATCAGCACATTCCTGATGCTGGGCATCATCGGACTCGCTTTCGCGGTGTTCGGACTGATGCCCACGAACGCCGATTCGAGTCCGCCTTCGCTGGAACGACGCATCGCCACCAATGCGCTTGACGCCTCGCTCAACCGGCGCGCCATGCGTTTAAACAATCCGCTTCCGGCCACTGATAGCAACCTGATCGATGGGATGAAAATTTACACCATGAACTGCGCGGTTTGTCACGGCACGCTCGACAATCAGCCGAGTCCCCTGGAACATTCGTTTTATCCGCCGGTCCCACAGTTGGTTCTGGATGCCGTCGACGATCCGGAGTGGCACACATATTATGTGGTTCGCAACGGCATTCGCTATACCGGCATGCCCTCGTGGAACCACACGCTGAGCGAGCAAGATACGTGGAAGGTCACGGACTTTCTTTCGCGGGTTGAGAAACTGCCCCCCGCCGTGCAGGACTATTGGAGGAATGCGTACGGTGTGACGCCTCCAGGTGCTCCTAATAATCGCAGCCAACTTCAATAATCACATTCAAGTCATCCCGAAGTCCCGGCGCACTTCAGCCGGGCGAGGGATCTGGCGCGCAGATCCTTTCTCCAGCCTTCGGAGCAGTTCTCTGATGAAACTCAGGGTGGTGGCTTATTTCAGATACTCACCTAAGTCATCCCGAAGACCCGGCGCTTTTCAGCCGGGCGAGGGATCTGGCGCGGACCAGCAGAGAGCGCAATCCAGCTCCGCGCAAGGTCCTTCGCAAGCTCAGGATGACACTTACAAATTTGAAACAAGAATTTCAAATTCAGCCACTACCAAACTCAGGATAAGCTTTGGTCGCCGTGAAGTTTGGCGACAAAGTGTGTTGCCCTTCACACGCTCAGGCTGCCGGGATTAAAGAAACAAGCTTTCTAAGATCGCGGTGAATTATCCGTCCGGTGGCCAATGCAGCCAGCGCTCCAGCGACGGCCGTCCCGGCAAAAATAAGAGACATGCTGTGGTCGCTCTTTAAGCGGGCGGCGGACGACAGCAAGAACATTCCAGAGAGAAACGAGGAGACTGCGACGGAAATGACGAACATCATTATGTCGTAGACCCTGAAAATGGGGGCAGACCTGTCGGATGCAAGCATAGCCGAAGCATAGAGTAAAGCGCGCGGACAAACTAGAGGAAAGATCAGCCTAAGTCACGGCAGGCGCCCCTCATTTGCTATCGAGCAGCACCGCCACTCCGTAAGGAGCCAGACCAACTGTCTCCGCCTGCTTATCCTCAAGCAACGATTTCATGGCATGCGGCAGGGTCACCTGTCGAGTTTCCTGGGAATAGTTGATCAGAACGAATACTTGTTTCCCCGCGCCAATCCGGCGGCTCACTTCCACTCCATCCGGCACCGGCCCGAACACTGGACTCACGCCGCTGTCTTTCACCATCCATTCCGCAGCGGACACCATCAGCTTGTCATCGAGAATTCCACCAACATAAGTAATGCGTCCCTTGCCGTAGGAACGCGTAATGACCGCGGGTTGATCATCCAGCCAGCCATTGCTCTTGCCATATTTCATGAGCACTTCAGCGTCGGGTGACTGCGACTTCAATTGCTCGGCCCAAACACTTACTTCACCACTACCCCAGGTGCCGGAGACCGGGAAGTCTTTTTCCAGAGCGTAGTACTGCTCCACTCGTCCGCCCAGCGCATCGACCAAAAATCCGGGCTGCCGTTGTGGTAGCAACGCATTGAATTCATCCTTCATGCCGGACCGCGGGCCCAGCACCAGGTGTCCGCCATTCTTCACATATTCGAAAAGATGTTTTGCCAGATCTTGCGGAATCACATTCAGACTTGGTGCCATCACCAGTTTGTAACTGTCGAGAGGGGCATAAGCACTGATCACATCCACTGACTGCGAAAGCGAGCGTAAATGGTGGTAGTAGCTTTTCAGCAGTCCAATATCGTCATACTTCTTCGTATGTTTTTGAAATTGGATTGTCCAGTGGCTGTCATATGAATAAAGAAGCGCAACATCCGACGATACGGTCGTGCCCCGAAAACTGCTTTCAATTTTTCCGAACTCATGGGCCGTCTGATTGACTTCGTCGTAGAAAGGAACCGGTGTTCCATCCGGACCGATCAGAGTTCCATGAATTTCTTCCTGTCCGTTTAATGCACTGCGCCACTGCCAATAGTTAACATCGTCCGCGCCGTGGGCCACCGCTTGCCAGGCCATGGCACGGGCTTCTCCTTTATTAAGGAAATTGTTGATATCCGCCCAATTCACCGCTCCCGGCTGGGTTTCCATGACCCAGAAATTCTCCCGCTTGAATCCTCTGGTCAGATCGTGGGTGAGACCGTTGCTGACGGCGTCGACATGGCCCTCCCCAACATAGTCATCCCAGGAGGCAAATGTCAGATCCTTTGAAATGCTGTAATGATCGAATCCATCAAAGAATCCCATGAAATTGCCGGTAATGAATTGCTTAGGATCGGAGTGCTGGCGAATGACTTCAGTCTGATTGCGTTGGTATTTGTCCCAGGCGTAGGTGACGTACCGCTTCCATTCCAGCATCAGGCCGGGATTGTGTTCGCCAATGGGAATTGGAATCTCGCTCCAGTTGTCGTAGGTCTCGCTCCAGTACGAAGTGGCCCAGTGTGCATTCAGGTTATTGATGGTTTTGTATTTGGTTTTTAGCCAGTCGCGAAAACCCTGGCGGGTCACGTCGTCGTAGGACATCAGAGCATAGCCATATTCATTGTCGATCTGCCAGCCCACTACATTGGGATTGTGGCCAAGATGAAGAGCCATCTGCTCCGCGATACGGCGGCACTCCTCCAGATAACGCGGAGAAGTGACCGATCCATGCGCGCGATTGCCGTGCGTCGTGCGCTGTCCGTTGGGCTCCATGCGCAGGGTCTCGGGATATTTCTGAGTGAGCCACGCTGGAGGAGTTGCGGTGGGCGTCCCTACCACTGAGATGATGTGGTGCTTGGCGGCAAGGTTGACGGCGCGCTCCAGCCAGGCCAACTCATAGTGTCCTTCGGACGGCTCCATCCGGCTCCAGGCGAACTCGGCAATGCGGACGACTTTAATATTCGCGGCCTCCATGAGGCGCAAATCTTCCTCCCATCGCGATTCCGGCCATTGCTCCGGATACCATGCGGTGCCCATGAGTAACGCATCTTGACCGGGGATTTGCGATGGTATCGGCTTGTCCTGCGGAGTCGAAGAAGTTTGAGCCAATGCCGCCGAAACAATAAAGACAAAGAATGAAACGCGAAGCGCGTTCGACAATGACACGAATTGCCTCCCGGAAATTTGTGGCCTACGGAGTTACGCTGACTTGTTTGCCAGAATACTGCACGATTTTATCCGGTTCGCTCGCCGGATCAATGCCCGCGCCGTGGTTCTCGCCAACAAATACGACACGGAAAGTGCGACTCTGCAACATGCCAGGAAATTGACCTTGCCGGTCGCCGAACGTCAGGGTTTGTTTGCCGTCGTCCCAATGGAAGGGAATCGTGGCATGCACGCCTTTTTCGTAATTGTAGTTGTCGTTCTCGTCTTCGTAGAGTGTGAAATCTCCATCCGCGCCGCGGTAGACACGCAGTTCAATGGGATCGGCAGGCTTTTCGGTGGACCACTCTTCATCCGGTCCCAGTGGCAGAATGGAGCCGGCGCGAACATAGAGCGGCAGCCGATCGATGGGCGCGGCCGCATCGATAGCACGGCCCCCGTTGAGGGTTTTACCATCCCAGAAGTCGTACCACCTGGCATCGGGAAGATACAGTTTCCGCGTGGTGGCGGCCGGTTCGGTGACGGGACTCACCAGAAATGCCGGCCCAAACATGAATTGATCGCCGATGTTTTCCGCGCGCACATCGGTTCGGAAATCCATGACCAACGGACGCATCGGAGTATAGCTTTCGCTCGTCGTCTTCCATGCCAGGGAATAAATGTAAGGCAGCATGCGATAGCGCAGCCGGTCGAAGCTGACCAAAATCTTTTGCGCGTCGGGCCCGTACGACCACAACTCGTTCTCGTCAGGATTGCGAGTGCCGTGGACCCGCAAGACCGGATTGAATGTGCCGTACTGAAACCAGCGAACGAACAACTCACGAAAAGCCGGATCGGTCGGACTTCCGAAAACGAATCCGCCAATATCGGTGGTCCAGTAGGGGATTCCGGAGAGAGCGAAATTCAAACCAGCCGGAATCTGCCGCCTGAAACTAAAGAAATCAGAATTGATGTCGCCCGACCACGCAGTCACGGAATTTCTCTGCGATCCCGAAAAGGCCGACCGCGAAAGAATGAACACCCGCTTTTGATCGGACGCGCTTCGCTGTCCTTCATAGACCGCGCCTGTATCCAACTGGGGATAGACATTCACATACCGATTGCCGCTGCCGGCCGAGAGCGTGTGATTGAGCAGAATGTTATCGTCGAGACCTTCGGTTTCCGGTTCTGTGGTATCCATCCACCACGCATCCGCACCGATGCTGAATAAACCTTTGTTGACCGCATCCCAGTAAAACTTTCGCGCTTTGGGATTGGTCGCGTCGTACACCGCCATCCCCGACGTGTGATAAGGCGGCTTGGCGTACTTGAATTTGTCGACAAACCATCCCTGCTTGTCCATGAAATCGTAATTCGCGGACCCGGGTTCAAAGAACGGCCAGATCGAAATCATCAGATGAAAATTCAAGCGATGCAGTTCGTCGATCATCCCCTTGGGGTCGGGGTAGTTCTTGTTGAAGACGAACTCACCTTTCCGATTCCACCAGAACCAGTCCTGCACGATGTCGTCCACCGGAATGTGCAGGTCGCGGTATTTCTTGGCCACGCCGAGGATTTCCTCCTGCGACTTGTAGCGGTTCTTGCATTGCCAGAAACCATAGGCCCACTTGCCAAACATCGGCGCCTGTCCGGTGAGTTCACGGTATCCAGCGATCACCTTGTCCAGATCAGGGCCATAGAAAAAGTAATAGTCAATCACATCGGCCACTTCGGAAGTGATGTACAGATAATTCGCAAAACGATTATTGAATTTGCCTCTCGAATCGTTGTTCCAGTAAATCCCGTAACCCTTGCTCGAGACCAGAAAGGGCACAGCGATGTTGGTGTTGTCCTGCGAAATGTCGACCGACTCGCCGCGATAGTTCCAAACTCCCGCCTGATGTTGTCCAAGCCCGTAGAGCCCTTCACGCGAGCCGTAAATGTTGATAAACGATTCCGCGCGATAAGTGTCCTCGCCGTTCACCTTCACCGGCGTCAGTTTTCTGGATGCCTCCTGTACGATCGGCTTACCGTCGACTTCGCTATAGGTGATCGCGCCATCTTTTCGAGTGATGACAACTTTCAACCGTGAGGTCGTCAGCGTGACGTCATCGTTGGTGGACTGCATGGTCCACTTCGTTTCCGCCCAATCTTTCTTGACGATGACGTAATCGGGGTGCTCGGTAAAAGAAGACGTCCGTGAATACAGCACATGAATGATGGAATCGGAACACACCTGCAACTTCATCGTGCCCGTACCCATGGTGAATAGGACGCCGTCTGGCTGCTGCTGGACAGCGGTCACAGGATTCATCGGCACCCATTGCGCGCTGGCTGTTGTGGCGACGGCCAGGAGCGCAAACTGTAGGAGCCGGATTGCGGAGAAGCGCAGTTTTTCCATCATTGGATCCAATCGTCTTTCCATTGGAAGTCTTTGGAGTTTTGTAAATTCGTTCGGGGAATATTACTCGTTGCCGTAAACGCTTACAATATCAACATAGCCAACGGCCGTTCCGTACTCATTAGGATCAAGAGAAGTTTTATGCCAGTTCGGATGAAAGATATTGCCCGTGACCTCGAAGTATCCGTGATCACGGTTTCAAAAGCGCTGCGAAACCATTCCGATATCAGCAGTGAAACCAAGGCGCGCGTATTGCAGCGCGCCAAAGAATTAAATTACCGTCCGAACCTCGCGGCCCGCGCCCTGGTGACTGGGCGCACCAAGATGATGGGCCTGATTGTCCCCGACCTCGTCCACTCTTTTTTTGCGGAAGTGGCCAGAGGCTTGTCCGATGTTCTCCGCAAGAGCGGATATAGCGTGGTGATTTCCTCCTCCGACGAAAGCCCCGAACTGGAACGCCAGGTCATTGACCAGTACATCGCCAGAGGCGTGGACGCGCTGTTGATTGCTTCTTCACAATGGACGGTGGAAAGCTTCCGTCGCCTGGAAGAACGCAACCTCCCCTACATTCTGATTGACCGGAACTTTACCGGGTTGCCGGCGAATTTTGTGGGCGTTAACGACGATGCCGTCGGTGTCCTCGCCACCAGCCATCTCATCGAAGCCGGCTGCCGCACGATTGCTCACATCACGCGCGCGCGCATCAGCACCGCTCTGGCGCGACTCGAAGGCTACCGGCGCACGCTCGCGCAAAATAATTTGTCCGTGGGACCGGAGTACGTGGTGAATGCCGAAGAGTTGGATTCGGTGGCCGACCAATCCGGCTACGAAGCCGCCAAGAAACTGCTGGCTTTGAATCCGCGGCCCGATGGAATCTTTTGTCACAACGACCTCGTCGCCAGCGGTGCCATGCGAGCAATCTTCGAAGCTGGATTACGCATCCCCGGCGACATCGCTCTGATCGGTTGCTGCAACGTTCACTACGCTCCTCTACTGCGAGTGCCCCTCACCAGCATCGACCAGCGCAGCGACGCCATCGGCGAACACGCCGCCCGCCTCGCCATGACGCTGTTGGATGCGAAGTCTCCAATCGCACCCGAGTCGATTTTGCTGGAGCCCCGGTTGATCGTGCGGGAATCGACTCGACGTTCGGGGTGACGACTCTTATGGATGGAGAGCGAACTCTTACCCTTGACATGGAAGAATCGGTGATGGAGCGGTCTGTTGAATGAAACAGCCGATTCAGCGACTTTGGGCGGAGCAGTCACTTCAGCGTTGCGTCAAAACTCTTCATCTTTTGTACGCACTTTAGCGCCCGAGGCCAGCAATTCCCAAAACGGGATTTTCCCCTAACTCTAATCCTGCAAACGACTTAATAAATTTGTACGTACATTCCGGTAAGTACGGAATGTTCCTCGTGGAACACTTCTCCAAATTGCACTTATGTTCCACGGGGAACGTTTCTCCATTTTGTCACCGGAATACCGCAGCACCGGTTTATTTTCGGACCACCTGAAGCGGAACGGCCTGAGTCTGGGCAGAGCTTGGGCCGACCATGATGTCGAACATCCCCGGCTCGACTACGCGATTCATGTTGATATCCAGGATGGAAAGCGCGTCGGAAGTGAGCGTGAACTCGACTGTGGTTTTTTCGCCGGGCTTCAAACTTACGCGACGGAGGCCGCGCAGTTGCTCGACTGGTTGGGTGACCGAAGCTACTTTTTGATGGATATACAGTTGAGCCACTTCATCGCCGGCGCGAGTGCCGGTGTTGGTGATGTCAGCTTTTACGGTGGCGGTGCCGCCGGTTCCGATGGTTGCCGGCTCGACTCGAACGTTGTCGAAACGAAACGTGGTGTAGCTGAGTCCGAAGCCGAAGGGGAACAGGGGATGGCTGTCGGCGAAAGCGTAGCTTCGATTTCGTGAAGGCTTGTGGTCGTAGTAGTCGGGAAGTTCGCCGACCGAATGCGGGAAGGTGATGGGCAACTTCCCGCTGGGATTTACATCTCCAAACAAAACATTCGCTGCCGCCGCGCCGCCTTGCTCTCCGAGATACCAGCCTTCGAGGATCGCGGGAACGTGTTCGGCCGCGTAGTTGATGGAAAGCGGGCGGCCATTGATGAGCAATACGACGGTGGGTGTTCCAGTTTCGACGACGGCCTTGATGAGCGCGTCCTGCGAACCGAGCAGGTCGAGAGATTCACGATCGCCTAAATGGTTTTCTGACCAGGCTTCACGATTGGTGCCTTCGTTTTCGCCCACTACGACGATCGCCGCGCCGGCTTTGCGAGCCGCGTCGGCGGCGGCTTGAATGCTTTCGACTTGTGTTTTGGGATCGGGTTGTTTGGTGTCGTTCTCATACCATCCCGACCAGCCTTGTTTACCGGTGGTGATTTTGCAGCCCTCTGCGTAGACGACGTTCACGCTTTTGCCCGCGCGGGCACGGATGCCTTCAAGAATGCTGATCTGATTTCCGGGGCCAGGATCTCTGCCGTAGCCGCCGAGGTGGACGTCGGCCGCATTGGGGCCAATCACGGCGATCGTTTTAAGTTTGCTCAAATCGAGAGGCAGCAAATTGGCATCGTTCTTAAGCAGAACAATGGCTTCTTCCGCAGTCTTCAATGCAAGCTTCTTATGTTCCGGACTGTTGGTTATTTTTTGCGCATAGTCGGGATCGACGTAGGAATTTTCAAACAATCCCAAACGGAACTTGGCGGTGAGAATTCGCGAGACTGCTTTGTCTACTTCTGCTTCGGGAACTATTCCTTGTTGGACTTGCTCGACCAAGGTGCGATAGACCGATCCATCTGATAGATCGAAGTCCACCCCGGCGGCCAAAGCTTTTCGTGCGGCTTCTTCTTTATCCGCGGCTACATGATGGGTCTCGTACAACATCTGAAGCCCACTGCCGTCTCCGCTCACGTAGCCCTGAAAGCCCCATTCCTGGCGCAGCACTTTGTCGAGCAACCAATGATTTATATGCGAAGGCACGCCGTCGATTTCGTTGTACGAAGCCATCACGCTGCCCACGTGGGCTTCCTGCACCGCGGCCTGGAATGGCTCGAAAAACGATTCACGAAGAATGCGTTCCGAAAAATTTGCCGGGGCAGTGTTGGTGCCGCCTTCGGGCTCGCCATGCGCGGCGAAATGTTTTGCGGTAGCTAAAACGTGATGCCGGCCGATGGGAAAAGATGTGCCTTGCAATCCGTTGATGGCCGCCACGGCCATGCGTGAAACCAGGAAGGGATCTTCGCCGTAAGTTTCCTCGGTGCGTCCCCAGCGCGGATCGCGAGCCAGATCGAGGACCGGAGTAAAGGCCTGATTCGTGCCTGAAGATGCCATCTCATCGGACGCTGCGGTGAATACTTGCTGCACCAGTTCCGGGTCCCAGGTGCTGGCGAGTCCCAGCACTTGCGGAAAGCTGGTGGCGCCATAGGACATGTAGCCGTGCAGGGCCTCGCCCTGAAAAAGTGCCGGAATTCCCAGGCGGGTTTTCTCCATCAAATATTTCTGCGCGTCATTGCGGAGAGCCGCCGCGTCGTGTGGACTCATGTGCGCATCCAGGCTGTACAACTGCTTAAATCCTTCTGCGATGCGAGCCGAGTCAGGATCGCTCTTATCGAAATTGCGACGCTGTCCGCCAGCCAACTGGCCGACTTTTTCTTCCAGCGTCATTCGCTTCACCAAATCCGCAACGCGCTGTTCGATGGGGAGGTTGGGATTGCGATAGTCAGGGGCGGACTGTTGTGCGGTGGCGCTGACCGCCAGCAGCAAACAAAAGAGAGAGCTATAAATGAAGCGCATAAGCGAGTCACTCCGATGAGCACCTGGAAATCGGCAGTTGATGAGACAACCTGAATGCTCTGAGAATCCAGGATCGCAGATATTGTACAACTCAGATGGCGCGGGTAGATCCCCTCAACACGAGGTGGGTGGAAATGCCGTACTCGATCTGTTGTGAACCCTCTTCGCGAATGAGTTTTTCCAGCGCGGCAAAGGCCGTGATGGCGAGCTGTGTCCGGGAGAGTTGCACGGTGGTGAGCGGAGGCTGCGTCAGGCGCGCGAATGAGATATCGTCGAAGCCGACGAGGGAAATATCTCCGGGAACTTTCAGTCCCGCGTCGTGAATTACGCCCATTGCTCCAATGGCCGTGAGGTCATTGGAGGCGATGACCGCAGTTGGCGGTTCGGCTAATTGCAACAAGTTTCCCATGGCCTGGGCGCCGCCTTCGATCCGGTGATCTCCAATCTGAATCAGCTGCGGGTCGCCATCCCCAGGATGGGCCCTGGTTCCCGAAAGAAAAGCGGTATGACGTATGCGGGCCGACTCCAGGTTCAATGGCCCAGTGATGAATCCAATTCGTCGATGATTCAGCAGGAATAGGTGCTCCAGGGCCTCCTGAATACCTTGCGCAT
>Ga0080027_10001168_pt1 | contig 10638 bp, 5 predicted proteins | sample OrgsoiDNA2013046_FD_70962 | JGI IMG/M metagenome (GOLD analysis project Ga0080027, IMG submission 70962) | Permafrost soil microbial communities from the Arctic, to analyse light accelerated degradation of dissolved organic matter (DOM) -... | ecosystem: Environmental > Terrestrial > Soil >...
CTGAAATAGTTCCCGTTGGTTCCTGATCCGCAATAAACAGACATTTGGAGAAATTATAATCAAATCCTCCAGTGCGAAAAATAATTTGGCGTTGCATATACCCGAAGAAATTTCCCTGTCCGGATACGAACTGTACGTAGTCGAAGTTCAGCCCGCCGCCGGAGTCAGCGTAAAGCAGCAATGTTCCATTCAAAGCGCCGCTGTCAAGCCGGACATGATCGAATTGGACGCTGCCTCCAGCACCGTTGCCGAGATATACTAATGGATAGCTTCCTGAAGTCCCATGGATTATGGGTGTCGGAACCTCCTGAAATTGCGTCGTGGCTGCCGGTGCCGAACCTCGCCAATAGAGTGCGCCGGGGATTTGTATGGTATCTGCGGTTTCGATCGTACCGGCTTGTACAACATAGATCGGTCCACCAACTGCGCGGAGATCAAGATATCCAGCGACCTGAAACGTCCCGCTAGGGATAAACACGGTTCCGGACGAGGCAGCCTTGAAGGCGGCCAGAATGGCCGCATCACTGCCCATGCGCGCCACAACGTTCGAGGAAGTGTTCGCAGCGGGAACCGCAATTTTTATCGATTGGGTTGCCGCACCGCCGACAATTGTGGTGAGCAGGTATTGGTTTATTGAGCTCGTAGGCGGCGTTCGTGGTATGAAGCTGGGAAACGAAAAATTGTCCATCATCGGTGAACCGTAATCCTGCCAGGTGGTGGTTCCGGGCTCTGCAACTCCGATGAGTCCTATCGTTCCTGCCCCCCGACCATAAATGAAATATTTCCATGCATTTGTTACTGCCGCCCAAGAGACAACGTTGCAGTTGAAGGCGACCGCTGTTCCACGGGACGTGTCCAATGTGGGCGTCCCCGGAACGCGGCTGTCGATCGAAGTGAGAAAAGTAAAGCTCGTCGCAGAAGGGACACTTGAAACGATGTACCAACCCTCGAACGAGGCAGTCTGCGTAGAGAAATATGGTATGTAGACGAGCGCATATGGGACAAAACCATGCGCTCCCCCGGTTGTTACGGTCATTACGTTATTCGACAGAGACATGCGCAGAATTGGAGCCGTAACACGGCCCAAAGTGGGTGCGCCGCTGAAGGTGGTTGCGGTCGGCGAGGCTGCTGAGCAGCCCCCAGACTTGTCGCACGCGATGACCTGGTACGAGTAAGCTGCGGTCCCCAGCGACAGGACAGGGACTGCCGGCGTCCCACCAGCGTTCATGCCGGGCGACACGGCGACATTGGCGGGCGGCATCATCTTGGTTTGCGGACCGCAGTCATCGAGGCGAATAGAATCGCCGTTCTGGAATTGAGCGAAGTCTTGGGGCCAACCTCCGTTAGATAACGTCACGATGGTGCTACCGGCGTTGCATGCCGCAGTTGCCGTCGGCGCTGGACTAACCGATCGAGCGCCATAATGTGTGATATCTATCCACTGATCAGAACTTCCGGGCACAGGCAACCCGATGGTAATTATTGCCGGTACCGATTGTGACTCGTCCGTCGTCGAAGTGGCCATGATTGTCACGGCTGGGGGATTGGGCGGAGCGTCTGGCGCTGCGTATATTGCCGTTTCCTTTGTAGAAGCGAGAAACGAACCGCACGCCGGGCTGCACGAAATCCCACTCTGGGTTATCGACCATGTCACGCCTTGATTTTTAGAGTCGTTCTGTACTGTCGCCGTGAACTGCTGATTGTGGGACACAGAAACCGAACTTGAGGTCGGTGAAACCGATACGGATATTGGAGGGGAATCCGGCGCGGTAAGCACAATCTGGGCCGAGGAAGATTTTGTAGCATCCGAAACCGATATTGCGGTAAGCGTCACCGCAGGAGGCTGCGGCAGTTCTGTCGGAGCTGAATAGGTGACGTGACTTGGTCCAGCGAAAGAAAGGGAACCGCACGCCGGGCTGCACACGCTTCCGGATTGAGTTAGCGCCCATGTCACGCCGTTGTTGTGAGCATCCTTCTGCACTACGGCCTCGAATTGTTGACTCCGCGAGACTGGAACAGATAGTGACGCGGGGGTCACAATGACCAGAACTGAGGGGGCAGAGCGTTTTGCAGTGACGGCAGTGCATCCATTCAGTACTAGTACATACAATATTATCAATAGGCTTTGGATTTGACGTTTTGGCTTCGGCTGCATGATATTAGAGTTGCAATTTACTAACCTGAAATCTGAACCCAGTTCGCGCTGAAGATAGAAGGGGTTATGGAGCCCAGATCATCGGAAGGAAATCAGAATGTCCCGATTTGGGACCCATTTCGACAAAAATTAACATATGGGGAACTTCAGGTTGCATACTCGTGGGCCTCGACTGCGCCCTAAATCAAACTAGCGGGAAAGTTCCATTTTCCTAGGCTAGGACGGTTGGGCGACTCAGTTTCGTGACAGATCTCCGCCGTCCCTTGGATGCCAGAGGTTGTCTTGCCCCCGTTCCTCCTGACAGTCGCCCGTACTTGAAGCCCACATAATTGAGGAGCACCTCACAAGCTTGCGCCAGCCATGAGCCGCCTGTTCAACATGAGCCGGAGCGAGAGCTCTCTCCGCAACCGCGCCACTGGCCGAACTGTCGCTGCCTCAGCAATTAGACTTGCCAACATTATGATTCTCAAATATTCAGTATCGAAACGTTAGCCTAAGTACTCTAGGTTGCGTGTTTTACAGCCTAAAACTCTGGTGCGCTACTTGATAACGAACTAGTACCTCGCCATGACCAAAACAGGACAGAAACGTGTACCCGCATTCGATACTCTATCGCCGATTCAACTTCAACATCGTTGTCTAGGTGACTGACTATGTCCTCAGGACTCGAACCCAGATTGGAGCAGGTTGTCGCGTCTTCTGCTCTTGACATCCCTGAGCTGAGGCGAAATCCGGTGCGGATCCTGTTTGTTTATCGGTTTGCTGATGAGGTTGAACGCTGTTTGCTTGAAGTCAGAAGGATGCATTTCACGGCTACCGCCGAGATGGTGGCAACTCCTAAGGAATGCGTCGAGAAATTGCGGTCGGAGGTCTATGACGTTGTAGTAGCCGAGTATCCGGGTGCGGGCTGGCAACAAACTCGACCTCTGGACCCTCTGCGCCAGTTGCGGAAGTATGTTCCCTTAATTTTCGTGGGCCATGACTTGAAACGCGAAGTCTCAGCGGATCTTATTCTGAAGGGAGCCGCTGATTGCATTGAAACCGATAACCTTGGACATCTGCCCGTGGCAATTCATCGAGCTCTCGATGAGAAAGCCTTACGCGATCAAAGGGATCGCGCCGAAAGGGATCTGCGGCGATCGGAAGCTCACTATCGTGCGCTAGTAGGAAATCTAAACTACGGAATCTGCCGCTGCAGCCTTGAGGGCGCCTTCTTGGAAGTGAACGAAGCGATGGTACGGATGCTCGGTTATTCATCGAGAGCGGAGCTTTTGAGCGCTGGCCTTGCGCGTGACATTATTCAAGACCCTGACAAACGAGCCCATTTGCTGGGCCAATCCGGCTCGGAGACTTTTGTTGACCCCATAGAAATCGAATGGAAGCGGCGAGACCAGGCGCCTCTAAAGGTCCGGCTCAGCGGACGGGAGGTGCTTAGCGATCAGGGCGGGTTGGAAGCGTACGAAATAATTGCAGAAGACATTACCAGGCAGCGAGATCTAGAGGACCATCTACGCCGACAAGCTGCCAGCGATCCGCTTACTGGTCTGTCGAATTATCGTCATTTCGTGGATGTACTCGATTCGGAAATCAGGCGCAGCCAGCGCACAGACCGAGAGTTTGCCTTGCTGTTCTTCGATATGGATGGATTGAAGCTAATTAATGACCGTTTTGGACACGTAGTAGGAAGCCAAGCGCTTTGTCGACTAGCGGATGTTCTGTGCTCCTGCTGCCGGGGCATAGATACTGCGGCCCGTTTCGGCGGTGACGAATTTGCATTGGTATTGCCAGAGGCGAACGCAAAAACGGCCAGTCTGGTAGCAGAGCGTATCCGTGAAGGTGTTGCTAGCGACGGCAAGGGACCTGCGATTTCCATCAGCGTCGGCGTTGCGATCTACCCCCGAGACGGTCGTACGATTGAAAGTCTCTTGTTCGCAGCGGATTCGGCAGTTTACACGATGAAGCGGCAGAAACAATCGGCTGCGCGACGACTCCCGTGAACTTACCGGATCGGTTAGATATGAAACGTATTCGACCTCGAAGAGTAATGATAAGGAGGGGAGGTCTCTGATGAATATTGATTCGACCGTTAGGGATTCGCAAGTCGCAAATTTCAAACCGCATGTCCTCATCGTGGATGATGACGAGCTCATCCGAGGACTGTGCAGCGAAATTGTTCAATCCTGTGAGATGTCGGTGAAGACATCCGGTACAACCGAAGAGGCCATTGATTTCCTGTCGCGAGAAAAGTTCGATCTGGTGGTAACGGATATTCGGGTTCCGGCGCTGGGCGGATTAGAGCTCATCAAACGAATACATACTCTAGCGAAAGAAGTCGGCGTGGTAGTTCTAACAGGACATGGAACGATAGATATGGCTGTGGAGGCAGTCTATTCCGGAGTTCTCGATTTCATAACAAAGCCGTTCAGTGTCCAAATCTTCGAACAAAGGATCAGGAAGGCAGCTGCGGTTGCGGAGTGCAATCGCAGTCGTCAACCGATTCAAAAAACCGCGCCGGATCCAACCGAGAAGCTCATAGGCAAAACGCTCGCGATCAGCCAGCTGCGATCCCAGATATTAAAGATTAGCAACCACGATTATCCGGTTTTGATCCTTGGGGAAACTGGCACGGGAAAAGAAGTGGTTGCGCGAGCTATTCATAGTTCGGGTTCGCGCGCCTGTGGCCCGTTTGTCCCCGTAGATTGCGGAGCGTTGACGCCGACCCTAATTGAGTCCGAACTATTCGGTCACGAACGAGGGGCATTTACCGGTGCAATCCATACGAAACTTGGGCTTTTTGAGGCCGCGCACACGGGCACTTTGTTCTTGGATGAGATCGGTGACTTTCCAAAGGAACTTCAGAGCAAACTCTTACGTGTTTTGCAGGAGCGGGAAGTTCGCCGCATTGGCTCAACCACGCTCAAACACGTCGACATTAGAGTTATCGCTGCTACCAACCGGGACCTAGAGGCCGAAGTGAAAGCGGGCAAATTCAGGGAAGACTTGTTTTATAGGCTTAACGTTGTGCAGATTACTCTGGCTCCGCTACGCGAGAGAATGGCTGACCTTCCGCTGCTAATTAATGCGTTTCTTAAGAAGTTTGGGGACGACGCGACCCAGGATTCCCGTATATCGCCTAACGTCTGGCCCAGGCTATCCGGCCATCACTGGCCCGGCAACATTCGGGAGCTAGAAAACGTCATTGAGCGCGGGCTGGCACTGGGTTCGGGCTCGGTACTCAATGAGGACGATGTCGTGGTTGGCCCCGAAAGGGAAGACACTGCGATTTTTCCACTGGCCGAAAGCACGCTTCGTTTGGACGCAATTGAAAAGGAAACGATCTTGCGAGCGCTGCATGAAACAAATGGAGACAAGCTGACTGCTGCCCGATTGCTTGGCATCGGTAAAACAACACTTTACCGAAAACTGAATCGATACAAATCGAATCTATCGAAATCGCAAGCCCGTCAGAATTCGTAAGAAGACGACTGAAACATGGAGATTCGGCGCATGTCTGAGAACACTGAAGGCATCTGTTGGCGGCTCAACCCCAAAACGCTCGCAGCAGTCTATGTCAGCCCCGCTTTTGATGCCATTTGCGAATGTGTGATTGACCGCCTAGATGTGATGGGCTACCGAGCCCACATTCATCCAGCGGATACTGAGAGAGTTTTACAAGCGTTGAGAGAATTGAAACCAGCCGCTCGCATTGACCACGAATTTCGTATTGTATCTTCGAGCGGTGCTGTGAAGTGGATACTTGCCAATGTATCCAGTACGACAAATGCCGATGGTCGGTACATGACGATCGTAAGCATGAGCGTCGACACTAGCGCGCGGAAGAAGATGGAAGAACTCCTTCAAGAAAGCGACGACCGCGATCCGGACAAACATGGCCGCGATCTCATTTGTACTCACAATTTAGACGGCACATTCGTTTCATTCAACGGTCACGCCGCACAAATTCTCGGTTACTCGCGCGACGAGATTCGGAATACTGCGATGAGGCGGTATATTCCTCCAGAAGCGTACAATGAATTTGACAATTACCTTTCGCGAATCCGCGTTAGAAGTAGCGCCTCCGGCCTAATGTGGGTGGTAACAAAGACCGGTCAACGCAGAATCTGGGAATATTGCAACACGCTTCAGACACACGGCGTCATGGAACCTATTGTTCGCGGCCTAGCCTATGACGTCACAGACCAAAAGCGCACTGAAGAGGCACTCCGAATCTCGGAGAAAAACTTTTCCCAAATATTCATGGGCAGTCCACTGGCCACCGCTATCACGACACTTGACGGAGAATTCGTAGACATTAATGAGGTATTTGAAAGGCAAACGGGCTTCCGTCGAAGCGAAATCTTAGGCAAAAGCGCTTCCAAGCTCGACCTTTGGATTAATGCCGGGCAGCAATCGTTCATCCTGGCGGAAATTAGGGCGAGCGGCCGCATACGAAGCCAGGAGGTGCAGTTTCGCAGTAAGTCTGGCGCAGTTCAAACGAAGTTGTACTCGGCAGACCCAATCGAAATGAAGGGCAAGCATTGCCTTCTCGCGGTGTTAGAGGACATCACGCAACGCAAAATGGCGGATGAGACGCTGAAGCAATTGGAAGCGAGCTACCGGTCTCTGTTCTTGGATAGCCCTTGCGGTTTGTACCGTCTTGCACTCGACGGTGCCTTCCTTTTTGTCAACAATGCTCTGGTCGAATTGCTGGGTTACGATTCGACTGATGAACTGTTGTCGAGAAATCTTGAGAAAGATATATATGTGATTCCCCAGGAGCGATATCACATCCTTGACAACCTGGATCAACGGAATCCGTTGAAGAGCGTCGAGGTTCATTGGCGAAGAAAGGACGGCACGCTAATCGTTGTTCGCGCGCACGCTAGAGGGTGGGTCAACAATGAGTTGGGCCAGGTTATCGGCCTTGAGACGATGGTGGAGGATATTACTCAGCAGCGGACTCTAGAGAAGCGACTGCGACAGATGCAGAAAATGGAATCTCTCGCCCTGCTGGCGGGAGGAGTAGCGCACGACTTCAACAATATTTTGACCGTAGTGCTGGGTTATGGCCAATTAGCTCTAAATACTCTGAATCGAACTAAAACGGAAACTCCAATTAGTATTGTAAGCACACGTCGCGACGCCGATTTGCTCACCCTGGATAAGACGAGAACTCAACTACAGCAAATTGTTGACGCTGCTACCCACGGTCAGACATTGACAGCACAACTTCTAGCATTCAGTCGTGACGATTCGCTTCCGATGTACCCTCTGAATCTCGATACAGAAATTAAAAATATAAGTGACATGGTTAAAAGACTAATCGGAGAACACATTCGAGTTCATATGTACCTCGGGTGCGATTCTCAGTCAATCCTTGGTGAAACTGGAGCCCTCAGTCAGGTGATTCTAAATCTTTGCGTGAACGCGAGAGACGCGATGCCTAAAGGAGGGCGGCTGACCGTCCGGACCTACTCCGTTAACGTCAAGCTGCCTTCTGAAGAGCACGCGGGAATACCCCATGGCAGCTACGTAGTTTTGGAGGTTGCCGACACTGGGTGCGGAATGTGCAAGACCGTACAAGAACGCATCTTCGAGCCATTTTTCACGACCAAGCCAACAAACGGAGGAACCGGTCTGGGTCTATACACTGTGTATGCAATTGTGCATCGATGCGGTGGGTATATTCGTATGCAAAGTGAGCCCAATCGCGGATCGACGTTCTGGCTCTACCTACCAATTGTGGACTCCTCACCGATACAGTGCCTTAAGTCTGTCCGCAACGGCCGTAACGAGAACCTGGGCAACGGCACAGTTATCGTGGTCGAAGACGACGATCGTGTTAGGGAAATAGTTGCGGAGCAGCTTGAAAGCTTTGGTTTTCAAGCGTTGTGTGCAGCCAATGCGACCGCAGCAGTTCAGCACTATGATCAACTAGAGAAAGACATCGAATTCCTTGTCACGGACGTCGTGATGCCGGGACGAGACGGTATTGCACTTGCGAGGGAATTAACCAAAAGACAACCAAACCTGAGGGTCTTATACATCACGGGCTGGGCACCAGCCGACCTTACGGCTCCATGGGTCCTGTGCCAGGGTGCCGAACTTCTTCGTAAGCCATTTAATGAGAGCTCGTTTAGCTCCGCTGTTCAGAAACTTTTGCGCCATCCTAAACCAATGGTGCGCGACGCTAAAGTACTCGCCGTCGCTGCTGAGGCTTAAGCTAAAACATAAAATTAGTATCGCGATATATGAATTCACTCGATAAGTTAAGTTACGCTGGGTCGCAAGAAGAGCTTAAGGGGAAGTCGTGTTTTGATGTTCGGTCTCTTGATGCGGTAGGAATCGCACGAAAAGTGGCCACGTATACAGAGGCGAAGAAAATCTACTCGCAAGGTGATGAGGCCGCGAGTGTGATGTACATTCAAAAAGGTCGTGTAAAGCTATCCGTTGTTAACGACGTTGGCAGAGAAGCAATAGTAGGAATATTGGGCCGTGGTGACTTCTTTGGTGAGGGGTGTCTGGCAGGACAGCGCAATCGCATCGGAACGGCGACATCCTTCACTCCGACGTCCATACTCATCATTGCAAAAAGCGAGATGAAGCGGGTGCTCCATTCTGACCAGTCGCTCTCCGACCAGTTTATGTCGTATGTGCTTTCTCGGAATATTCGGATCGAACAGGATTTGATCGATCAGCTTTTTAATTCCAGCGAGAAACGTCTCGCTCGGACTCTTTTGCTCCTCGCTCGCTATACCGAAGACTCGCAACCCCACAAGATGGTTCCTGACGTATCTCAGCAGATGCTAGCGGGAATGATTGGTACTACCCGCTCCCGCGTAAATTATTTCATGAATAAATTCAAGAAACTGGGTTTCATTCGGTATGATAATGGACTTCAGATCGATAGCTCCCTCCTGAGTGTCATCCTCCATGAATAATCATCAGATTTAAGCGAGAATGGTCGAGTTCATAGATTACCTTCAATGTGTTTTAAGAGTTTTTAGTTCGTATTTCAGTTTGACTGAGTCCGAGACGGTGGGCTGCGTTAGCGAGGATGGGACGAAGTGGCTGAACGAGGCCAAAGTTATGCAGGCCGCGCAGCCTGACACATTCGCTACTGTGCTCTGTTTAATCGTGGCGAGAGCTTGATCCTGGCGGGGTTGTGTGTCGAGATGTGAAAGAACGATCGCGTTATTCACTACACCTGCGGACCCCAAAACCGTTAACGCGATGGGATAAGCTAACCAACTTTTGTCGCGACCCTGTCTCGCTGCGCGAGAATACAAGTACGAAACCCCGACGACTCCGACTTTGACGCCGTAAAGAAGCCATGGGGATGGTCTTTTTCCTAAAAGGGGGTTGCCCTCGCGGCAATCGGGATGTGTCAAACACTGCTGCGTCAGAGCCGCGTCTCCAACCTGCACTGCAATCGCTGGCAACCACATCGCCCAAAACTTCTTGTCCCAGTGCCTCTTGCTTTTCGCAGATATGTCGGGTTTGAGATTTGCGGTCCTTGCGTCGATAGTGACGTTTGAGGGCCGACTAGTTTGGTTGCTGGGTTTGCTTAGACCTGGAACATTAGTCTGCGCCTGTCCAAGTGTGCACGAGCCTGCAAAGCGTAGAAAGACGAAGCTGAGGAGCGCTAAGTGCAGAGTTAGTTTCATTGCAACCCCTGTAACGATTCTGGTCCGGCGAGTACGCTGAACCGACATTAGGGAATGCAGATCTGCTGCCAACCACCGGCCTTGTGAGTCCAGGGAAATGCTGGATTCTGAGTCAGGCGCCCCGTTTCGTCACGCCGGGAAGCCGAATTCCTACAAGTGCTTTAGATTGTTGCGAATATCGTTTTTGAAGATTTATGAGTTAACGCCGAGATCAGATTGCTTTTCGAGACTCTACCGCACAAAAAAGGATGTCGAGAAATTTAAGCCTTCAACTGAGCGATTTCAATATCCCGTTTTGGTTCTGCTTACCTAGTTGTGTTCCACCTGCGAACTTAGTTGCTAGAATCTGACAATCCAGAACAATGGATGCGCTGCGCGGGCTGCAAGTAAAACGAAGTGGCATTCGTGAGCGAAGCGGGGGCCAGCAACCATCTGGCCATATGAGTGTCGTTATACTCATATGATGGGACATAACTAACCGCGTTGCGGGCTGCTAGCCGTTGCCGATCGCGCGGAAGCACAAGGAAGCAAATTATTAGAAAACCTTAAATTGACACCAATAATCTTCGCGGTTACGGTGGCGTTGCCCTTCCGGAAAGCGGCCCAATGAAGAATGGAGAGATGTATTCATGGCAAGACGCCTGCGAAGCTGCACTTATGGAGGTCGATCACACAAAGATGCACGGCCGGATTCTCGAAGCCGCAGCCGCAATTGAGCAGCGGCTTCTGAGCCCGATTGACGTGCTTGGCGCCGAGTACAAGGCTATTGTTACGGCGGAAATTACACTTGTGACACTTCGATCTGAATGGTTCGTC
>Ga0080027_10001169_pt1 | contig 10638 bp, 10 predicted proteins | sample OrgsoiDNA2013046_FD_70962 | JGI IMG/M metagenome (GOLD analysis project Ga0080027, IMG submission 70962) | Permafrost soil microbial communities from the Arctic, to analyse light accelerated degradation of dissolved organic matter (DOM) -... | ecosystem: Environmental > Terrestrial > Soil >...
CCCGGACGATTTCAGCGTATTGATCTGCCACTTCTTTCCCATTATATATTGTTGTAGGTAAATCAGTGAAACGGGATGGTCCCCAGAACTGCCTGAGATGTACGATCAGGAAAAAAAGTAAAAGTGTTCCCAACAGACCCATACTACGGCTATACCATTTGCTTCCTTTATTGCCCAATGCAATTTCGTAACCATTTTTACGCCGGGATCGGTTTTGAAATTCCAACACGAATCCCTGGATAATATGTAGGAGAAGCCCTGCAAATAAACCAACTTCGACGATTCGGATCACCACGGTTGTGCCCATGAAATGAGCAGCGAGATTAAACATTCGTCCTCCGTCGCCGGCCCAGATGCAGGCATTAACGCCCACGTGCACCACGAGGAAGGAGATCAGGAAAATTCCTGTTAAGGACATGATGAACTTTTTACCAATCGATGAGGTGAAGAATGCAGACCATTTCATATATGCCTTGAAAATTGAGAATCAGAGGAATATGGCAAAAATAAGACAGGAAAGGGGAAATCCCTATCTTAGCCGCTCAAAAATCTGTTTTGATGAAGCGCGAAGAAGATTTTGAAGCCAATCTTTCGGGTGAAGAAGGAACTACAGAGGAAACTAAATCTAGTTGGTTTAAACGAATCAAGAAGGGAATCCTAACAAGCACGGCGGAGAAAAAAGAAACGCCCGAAGGATTGTGGACCAAATGTCCCAGTTGTAATTATATCTGTACGGTTACAGAGCTGCGGGAAAATCTTTTTGTTTGTCCCAAGGACGGCCATCATCACCGGATTGGCAGTGATGAATATTTCGAAATTATTTTCAACGATAATAAATACGATATTCTCTTTGAGAATATACGTAGTAAAGATTTTCTGCATTTCACCGATCTGAAATCTTACCAGAAAAGACTGGAAGAAACCTGGAATAAAACGGATATCACGGATTCCATCCGGATAGCTGTTGGGCAGGTACGTGAACACCATATAGTGGTCGGCTGTATGGATTTTGAATTCATCGGAGGATCCCTGGGCAGTGTGATGGGTGAACGTATTGCCAGAGCCGTGGATTATTGCCTACAGCACCGGGCGCCCCTGTTGATTATTTGTAAATCCGGAGGGGCACGCATGATGGAAAGTGCTTTTTCCTTAATGCAACTGGCCAAAGTTTCAGCCAAACTTTCGCAGCTTACTGACGCCCGGATTCCTTATATCTCTTTACTAACAGATCCCTCATTCGGAGGGATTTCCGCTTCTTTTGGTATGCTTGGCGATCTCAATATTGCCGAGCCCGGTGCGCTGATCGGATTCGCCGGACCCCGGGTTATCCGTGAAACGATTAAAAAAGATCTTCCGGAAGGTTTTCAGCGCAGTGAATTTCTCCTGGAACATGGCTTCCTGGATTTCATCGTCAGCCGTAAAGAATTAAAGCATAAAGTAGCTACCGTGCTGACTCTTTTAAAGAACTGATCCCCTTCCATTAATTTTGCGTGCAATTATGACTGAATTCAGAAACAGATCTGCTTATCATGAATATTTCATCGAAGAAAAATACGATGCAGGCATGGTGTTGGCCGGAACAGAGGTTAAGTCGATCCGGGAAGGAAAAGTGAGTTTTGCCGACAGTTTCTGCATGTTTTTCAAATCCGAGCTCTGGGTTCGTAACCTCCATATCGCTGAATATCGTTTTGGAACAACCAACAACCATTTAGCTGTCCACGACCGCAAACTGCTCCTGAACCGAAAAGAACTAAGAAAACTGGAAAATAAACTCAAAGACAAGGGTTTTACTATCATTCCTTTAAGGATATTTTTGAGTGAAAAAGGACTGTTTAAGATGGAAATCGGGCTTGGCAGGGGTAAAAAACTCTATGATAAGCGTGAAACCATCAAGGAAAGGGATACCCAACGTGAAATCAGGCGTTTTATTAAGTAATTACCACTAGTTAAAGCCAAATTTTTAAGCCGGGTCCAAAATAAACCCATAATGGTATAATGATTGCCTGTTTCCCACGTTAGATTATGTCGTCAACCTTTTAGATTTAGCCCATGAAAAAACTGGTTCTATTTTTTATCATTTTCAGCTCATTTTCGGTTCAGGCTCAGAAAGTTACCGGTTATTGGTACGGGCAGGCCAATGTTGAAATGGCTGGCATACAGAACAATTATCTTACGGAACTCATTATTTCGCAGAAGGGAAATAAAGTGAAGGGCTTTTTTGGTTATTACTTCAAAGATGTTTACCAGAGTTTTGTGGTGAAAGGGACTTTTGACCCTAAAACAAGGAAGCTTGTTATAAACGATATCCCGATTATTTATTTCAAAACCAATTCCACGATGAACAGCGTGGATTGTATCACCAGCTTTTATGGAACACTGCGCGTTTCGAAAGTGAAAACCGAATTGAACGGATATTTTTATCGCGATAAAAAATATACTTACACCTGCCCTGATCTGCGGGTGAGTTATACTTTATATTCAGAAGCCAAAGTAACTGATAGCATTTTCAAAGACTTGTCCAGTACGCGTAGCTTCTGGAAACCGCAGCCGCCTGTACCAGATCTTGTAAAAGGGAATGATGCCAAACAGGAATCTGAAATGCGGGCCATTGCTGATGCAAATGTTCCATTGAAAAAAACGGCTGACACAACCGTAAGCAGAATAGTACCAAAGGAAAAGAAAACCGAAGCAACTGAAATATCTTCTGTAGAAAAAACACCTGCCGTATTAGCCATTCAGCAACCCGTTGTTCAGGCAGATATTATCAAAATCAATGAAGACTTCAGGAAGAGAAAACAAATCGTGAGTAAACAGATCGAAGTTGCTTCTGATAGTGTGAGGTTGAGTTTTTATGATAATGCAGAAGTGGATGGCGACAGTATATCTGTCTTCCTCAATGGCAAACTGATTGTTGCTCACCAGGGATTGACAGAACGCGCATTTAATGTTTATATACAACTCGATAGTTCACTGGCTATAAATGAAGTGAGCATGTTCGCGGAGAACCTTGGAAAATATCCTCCCAATACCGCCCTGATGGTTATCAGCGACGGAGACAAACGATATGAAACCTTCCTTTCCAGTGATTTCAAAGGCAATGCCACCATCCGCTTAAAATTACGCAGGAACTCGGTTGCCAATAATTAAACAGTTGGCCATAAGAATTGATTCTCAGGTAAAAACGCGATTGCTTTTTTAATGAAAAGTTATTGCGCCAGCAGCTGCAAATGGTATTGGATAATAAACGCAGGTATTTCACATGAAGAATAGGTAAATAAAGCCAGCGTTCTCAATCATACTTAATAGCCGGATTAAATAATCGATAAAGGATTTTGCGCTGGGCAAAACGCCTTAGGAGCATCCTGTAATATTCATTAAGGATGCTCCTCAGAATCGTTTTTGGGTAGGATTTGGATTTCAACAGAATGGTTTTCATTTCCTAGAGGAAATTAAAGGGTAAAGGATTCAACACAGGATAATTGGATTTTTTTGTCTAACACCACTAGTGTTTTTTGTTTCGCATCATAAAGGAACGACTTGTTAACCTTAAATAAAATAGCATATTCAATGATTATGTTGTAATTAAAATTCCAGTCAACATGTAGTATAAATGTGACAAATCAAATGATATAAACCAGGTCTGGACCACCACTTTACCGGGTACAATTTATGTTTCAGAACCGGCACATCATATGATCAGTAAAAAAAATATACGGAGCAGTTATATCAGGGAAGAGTGGTTAAAAAATGTAAACGGCCAGGTTCGTATTTATGAAATCATAGCATATTCCATTACGAACGAATATCTGCCCGGGTAAATTTGATGAAGCTTTTAAATCTTTGGATGAGGCACTCTTACTAAATATTTATACCTGGCTATTTGCTTCAGAATATTCTCCTGAACGAGATTTATTAAAGACGGATCCCAGATCTAAAAAAGAGTTGGATTAAATGAAATTTCCTGAATATCAATCTTTCGTTTCCGTTCTAAATTATTTTCTTCTGTTCAATTTAATGGAATATCAAACCAGGTAGTTTTAACAAACATCGATTTGCGGATTTAGATTGATATTATTAAAAGATTTCTTCTTAAAGTATGAATATAAAAAATATTCCATCCAAATTTATTTTTGCCGAATTCTTCCTACATTCAACTGATTTGAAAATTCAAAAAAAAATCAAATATGACAGAGCCTAAAATTCCCGGAAGGCCGTCAGCTGCGGTACAGGCTGATTCAACTACCACTCAGAAACAAACCAATACGCTCCAATACCTGCTTCCCGCGATCGTGTTATTGGCTCTTTTATTTATCTGGTATATTGTCACTTATGTAAACCTGTTTCCTGCTTATGCTTTACCCTCTCCCGGAGCAGTATGGAAGAGCCTCCTGGAAGAGATAAGAGCGGGGCGTTTAATCAACGACGTAATAGCCTCCCTGTGGCGTGTTGCAGTAGGATTTGTAATCTCAGCTACTTTAGGCATTCCTGCCGGGTTGTGGCTGGGGCAACACCTATATGCCAGGAAAGCTTTTACGCCCATGCTGAATTTTTTTCGTTTTCTTTCGCCATTAGCCTGGATACCTTTCGCCATTCTCTGGTTCCATATCGGAGATAAGCCAGCTATCTTCCTAATATTTATGGCCAGTTTTTTTCCACTTGCATTGGCGACCATGGCAGCCGTAGCCACGATTCCCAGTATTTATTTCAGGGTAGCGAAGGATTACAATTATAAGGGTTTTGAATTACTGACTAAAGTGACTTTCCCCGCCGTATTGCCGGAAGTAATTACTTCCTTGCGCGTGAGTTATGGTATTGCCTGGGTAGTTATTGTGGCAGCAGAAATGGTTGGTTGCCAGGACGGGTTGGGTTACGGCATCTGGGAGGCAAGAAATGGTTTGCGACTGGATTCCGCAGTCTGTTATATGATTATTATTGGATTACTGGGAATGGGTATCGATCGTCTGCTGACTCAATTAACAAAACTTCCTAATGTTCGTTGGGGCTATGAAAGATAAACAGGCAAATAGCAGGCTCGTTCTTGATAATGTTTCACATAGTTTTGGGACATTACATGTTCTGCATGACATGAATCTCGATGTGAATCCGGGTGAAGTAGTTGTATTGGTGGGTCCTTCCGGTTGTGGAAAAACAACCATTTTAAATTTGTTATCCGGCTATATCAAACCGGTTTCAGGATCTGTAATCAGGGAAGGTGTTATTCGTACCGTATATCAGCACGACGGACTTTTTCCCTGGCTCACTGTTTCGGAAAATATTTCGCTTGGATTGCGTTCCGTAAAAGATGCAGCGCTGCGAAATAAAGAAATGCTTGAGCTCATTGAATTAATACATTTAGAGGGTTTCGAACATACTTATCCCCATCAACTGTCGGGCGGAATGCGTCAGCGTGTTGAACTCGCCAGGGTGTTGGCTGGCGATTCAGACATATTATTAATGGATGAACCGTTCTCTTCACTCGATTATCAAACGAGGCTTCGCATGCGGCGGGAACTTGTCCGTTTGCTCGAAAAGCGCCACCGTACAGTAGTCTTTGTTACGCATGATATTGAAGAAGCCGCGCAACTCGCTGATCGTGTTCTTGTTTTATCCAGTCGACCAGCAACTGTCCGGCGGGAATTACTCATCGATGCACCAAGGCCGAGGGATCTTGCAGATCCTGCTGTAATACACGCGATGAAAGAAATACTATCAGAGCTGGGATTATGAATCAGCCATTTCAATAGACCCGTGAATTGAACTAAATTTGCATTTCAGTTTATGAAATTCACCTTCATCCATATTATTGTTGGCGTCCTACTTACCATCACGGTATTGGGTCTGCTTCGATACAGACCCTGGGATCGAAACCAGGCAGCAAGTTCAAAAGATCCTATTCATGAGGGATCCAATAAAAAAGCAGAACGTGAACTTACAGTGGGATTTCTTCCGGTGACCTGTCACCTGACTTGTCCGGTTACTGACTACGCATCCAAAACAACAGAGTCGGGTACGAATTTTAATTCCCGCGTATTCTCAGATTTTCCGACCGTTGTGAGTGCCCTCGAAGCAAAACAGATACAGGCTACTTTTATGATTGTACCACTTGCAATGAAACTTCGTGAGCAGGGGGTTCCGGTAAAAATTTGCTATCTCGGTCATCGCGATGGTTCTGAAATTGTAGTTGGAAAGAATAGCCCGTATAGAAGCCTGGCGGATCTGAAAGGCAAGCGCATAGCTATTCCCAGCTTATATAGTAATCAGAATTTTGTTTTTCATAAACTAATGGAAGATTATGGTATGAATCCGGACGATATTCAATTCGTTGTCCTGCCTCCGCCGGATATGCCAACGTCTCTTGCTGCCGGAGCCATTGAGGGATATTTTGTTGGCGAACCTTTTTGTGCAAAAGCAGAACTCGACGGCATCGGACGTATTCTCTATTATGCCAGGGATATCTGGCCAAACTTTATTTCCTGTGCACTCGTTGTACATGAAGACCTGATCAGGGATCACCCGGAAATTGTGAAGGACCTGGTTCGTGGCATTGCACAATCTGGTGCCTGGGCGGAAACACATCGTGCGGAAGCTGCTAAATTAGCTGCCCCCTATTTTCGCCAGGACGAAAAAGTTCTCAACTATGTACTCACAGCAGATCCTCACCGGGTAAGCTATGTACAACTTACTCCAACTGATGAAGATCTTCAGAAGATCCAGGATATGGGATTGAAAATGGGATTGTTAACAAAAAGAATTCCCATGCATGATCTGATTGATCGTGACTATGTTCCTGAAACCATAACGCCAGCTCCAATAGATGGAGCTAATATACCAGAACCTAAATAATGGTTAAAGTGGTTTTTGCGATTCTCCCTTTTTTGATGATAATAGTGAATAACATAGATTTGCATTTTTTATAAGAAACTATAACAGAAACCCATTCCTCATACTAAAAACAAACAAAATGGCCACCGATGTAGTAGTTAGCAACCAGGGACTTATCAAAACAAACCAGGCTTCCATTCTGAAAAACCAGGTGGGAATTAAATCCAACCAGGGCGAAATTGTTAATAACCAGAAAGCCCTAAAAGGAAATCAAAGAACCATCCTCGCTAACCAGGGCGAAATTATCAGAAATCAGAAACACATTCTGAAAAATCAAAAAACTCTTGACACGATCCTGAAAAACCAGGTGACAATCCTGAAATTGCTGAAAAAGTAATTCCCTTTTTTATTTTGCAAATACCCTTTCCTTCATTGGAAATGAAAATATAGACCCGCTCTTGAAGCGGGTCTATATTTTTTATATTTCCGGACGCAATGTTTTTATATATCCCTTTGTCGCAATCCGCCCTTATATTAGGCGCATTCACACAGATTTTTCACAGCAAATCTCGCTAGGTTTGTATTCTAAAGATTCCATATGCAAAAAATTACACCCTTTCTTTGGTTCGATAACAACGCTGAAGAAGCAATTCAACTCTATACTTCCATTTTTAAGAATTCTAAAATTATAATGACCAGTCGTTTTGGCGAAGGCGGACCCGGAAAGGATGGTAAATTTATGACCGGAACAATACAACTCGATGGACAGGATTTCATGGTCATGAACGCAGGTCCGGTTTTTAAATTCACTGAAGCCATTTCAATGTTTGTGAGTTGCGAAACTCAGGAAGAAGTAGACTATTTCTGGGAGAAACTTTCGGAAGGCGGACAAAAATCACAATGCGGATGGCTGAAAGACAAATTTGGATTATCGTGGCAGATCGTACCCGCCATATTAGGAAAGTTAATGCACAACAGTGATCCCGCAAAGGCAAAAAAAGTGATGGATGTTATGCTGAAAATGAACAAACTGGATATCGCTACATTGAAGAAAGCCGGCGAATAGTCATGAGGCTTTACGCCTGTTCATTTGCAAACTTCCACACTTTTATTCCCCCATTGCCATATCAAAAAATATAAAGAAAGGCAAAGCCGCTTTGTAGGATTTTAATATTTCGGGAATCAGTTGTTTAGACATTACCAGATCATCATCAAAATTTCTCTGTACAAATAGCTGCTTAAATTTAAGCAGCTCAATATTGGGATTGTCAGCTTCATATCCTTTTGGAGGTCTGGACAGTTTATCTCCGGATATTTTCCCGAAATATTTTAAAAAATCTTTCGCATTGATAATCTTTCTTAATCCGGCACTATTATAATCAATCTCCTGGCGGATCATTTTCAATGTTTCTGCCGCAGGATCCCAAATACCGCCACCAAGCATGGACCTGCCTGGCTGTATTTGTAAATACAAAGGGCATTTCCTGTTTTCCGGACCTCTGTCTATGATGGAACTGAAATGGGATTTGTAAGGGGTTTTGTCTTTCGAAAACCGGATATCCCTGTAAATCCTTTGAATATATTTTGCAGGTTCTTTTTCCGGTATTGATTCGATCTTCCGGATACCATCTACCAGTTTCGTTACGAATCCAAGATATTCTGCTCTGGCTTTTTCGTATACTGCCCTGTTTTTTTCAAACCAGGGCCTGTTGTTGTTTACTTTTATTTGATTCAGAAAATGAAAGGTATCCTTTGTTATGATGGACATGCAACCTTTTTATATCTATTATTAATTTATAATTTCTAAAGTTTACTTCAATTTAACAGGCTTGGAATAGGCGGAGATTTCCTGCATCGTTCCGAGCCGGATAAAGCCCTTTAATTTTCTTGCAACCGAAACTGTAAATTCTTCGAGCAGGGTCAGGTCGGTTCCCCATATATTTATATTTGAAAGAATCCTGTTAACAACTAGTTCAACCGAACCTTCATCCCATAGTCCAAAAAATTCAGACGCCCGGTCATCGTTGATGAGGTAATATTGATTGTCAAGAATTCCATAGTATTTATCCGAATCTTTTTTTACAGGCCGCATAAACAGGATATACGCCGCAAAGCCCATAGATATCAATTCGGGTGGTTTCTTAAACAATTCGTAATATCTGTTTAATACTGGTAGTACACGCATGGTCAGCTTGGAGCTATACTGCATGGTGATGCTAAGCCATTGATGTTGTAAATAAGGATTTCTGAAGCGATCCAACACTTTGAGACCGAATTCGCGTTTTTCATTTTCTGAAATGGCATATGGAATCGCCGGACTGATTTCATCCATCATCAGGTTTTCAATATAAGATTCAAAAAGTTCGTCCTCCATCCCAGACCTGACCGTTTTGAATCCGGACAAATAAGCGAGCCCGCAGCTTAGTGTATGCGTTGCGTTCAACATTCTTAATTTCAGTTCCTTAAACTTTGTAATATCAGGTGTAATAATCACACCGTCGTCAACGGAATAAAATGAAAGAATTTTCCGGACAGATTCATCCCCTTCAATGGCCCATAAACGATAGGGTTCACAAACTGACATTAGATCATCCTTATAGCCCCATTCCTTCTCAAACTGTTCTTTTGTTACAGGGTCAGGCTTTCCGGGCACGATTCGGTCCACCAGGGAACTGCAAAATCGGTTGTGCGAATCCAGCCACGCTAAAAAAGTTGGTTCTAATTCATTAAATACAGCTAATTCTGAAACAATGGATTTTAGTTTTTTGCCATTATCCGTTAATAATTCTGTCGGAATAATTATCATCCCGGATTCAGGAGATCCCTCAAATATTTTAAATCTTTCAAATAAAAAAGCAAGCAGTTTCGCGGGAAAGGAAACAGGCGGCTTCTGATAAATAGATTCCTTGACGAGCTGAACACCCACTTCAGTAGTATTTGAAATGATTATTTGCAAATCTGTGTTCCCTGCGGCTTCCAGGATTTCATCCCATTGATGGCTTGCTGACAATACCCGGCTAATTGCCGAACAAATGATCTGCCCTTCTACTACTTCTCCGCTTTCCAAACCTCGAACCGATAACGTATACATTCCATCTTGTTGGGCAAATGCATCCGTGTCGCCCGTGCTCGTAGACTTAATTACAAGGATCCTGCCATTGAAAATTCCCTGACGGTTTGCTTTGTCTACAAAATAATCCGGCAACGCACGAAGTAGCACGCCCGTACCAAATTGCACTATTTTTTCCGGCAGGTTGAAAATTTCAGCTCCTGGTTTCGATGAATCAGTTAGTTGAATATTTGCCAGATTTTGTTTCGATAAATTCATAAAAAATTAATCTTTTTCTACAACCACTTTAATTACACGATTGGATGGATTTAACCAATCGGGAAATCCTGCGGCCGCATCTTTAAATTTAACCCGGTTCGTGATAAATGAACGCGGGTTTATCAACCCCTTTACCATGCTTTGCATTACATAATCAAAATCTTCGCGGGTTGCATTCCGGCTACTCATCAGGGTTGCTTCTCTTTTGTGAAATTCCGGATGACTGAAAACCAATTCTTCTTTCTGTAATCCAATCAAAATATACCTTCCGCCATGTGCAAGATAGTTCAACCCACTATTGATTGCTTTTCGGTTACCACTCGCATCGATTACAACTATTGGCATATCTCCATGTGTTATTTCCAATAATTGATCTATTATTTGGGTATTCCCTGCATTGATAATATGCGATATATCCAGTTTGTTTTTACAAAATTCCAATCTGTACGTATTCAAATCCATAGCAATGACTTCTGCTCCGCCGAGCC
>Ga0080027_10001170_pt1 | contig 10632 bp, 7 predicted proteins | sample OrgsoiDNA2013046_FD_70962 | JGI IMG/M metagenome (GOLD analysis project Ga0080027, IMG submission 70962) | Permafrost soil microbial communities from the Arctic, to analyse light accelerated degradation of dissolved organic matter (DOM) -... | ecosystem: Environmental > Terrestrial > Soil >...
GTCTATTTCAGGCAGGATATCCACGAAATGGTCTTTCGCATATTTTACGATTGCCCTGATATCATCCTGCGTATAAAATCCACCATAGGTTCTTGGCTCGTCATCAGGAATTGGCGCAAAGGTTCCAAAATATCCTTCACGTTTTGCATTATGGGATGCCACTTCTGTAAGGCGGGGCAGGCCCTTGATTTCAATCCTCCATCCTTCATCATCCGTCAGATGCATATGGAGCAGATTGAATTTATATTGAACCATCACATCTATAAAATCCTCTACTTCTTTTAAAGTAAAAAAATGACGCGATACGTCGAACATCAGTCCTCTCCAGGCAAAACGAGGGTAATCCTCAATGTCAACTACAGGAGCCTTCCAATCAATACCTTTCACCATTGTTTTGCTTTCAATTTCCATGGGAAGTAACTGCCATAGCGTTTGAGCACCATAAAAAAGTCCGGCCGGACCATTAGCTGTTATAACTATCCCAGTTGTTTTCACAACCAAATGATATCCTTCCTTTCCTTCAATAAGATTTTTATCAGCATTCTTAGTAAGAACAAAACGGATCGACGCGGTTTTACTATTGCTAATAGCTACTTTTTTTCCGGTAGCAGCCAGTTTTCCAAGTACAGTTCTCGTAGTGACTTTTAATTCAGGCAGATTTGGAATGCTCACTGTAATAAGTTCCGGCAATTTATAATAACCGGTACCCTTTGTCATGCTTACCGGCTCTGGAATTACGTAAATTGTTTTTTCTTTTTTCTGTGAGAAGGCAAATAATGAAGAGAAGGCAAGCAAACTAAGCAGGATCGTTTTTTTCATGTAACAATTTTTTAGCAATCGTAAATAAGTACGGGTGAAAGTAAAAAATAAAATGTAAAAAAAGCTGGCAAGCCTTAAGGTTTAATACTTTCTGTAATTTGAATCCTCATAAATCAAGTTTTTACCTTTTTCCTTTTTATTTTTTACTTTCATAAACAGCAGGCTCTTGTTGACTGAGGCAATGAAAACTTCCCAGTCCCCAGATGATATCGGTTGAATCGATGCCGATTACTTTGCGTTCAGGGAACGCATTCTGAATAATCTGCAAAGCCCTGTCATCTTTCGCACAACGAAAGATAGGAACGACGACTAGACCATTTGCAATGTAGAAATTTGCATAAGAAGCTGGCAGGCGTTGGTCTTCATAAATAATTTTATCCGGCATTGGTAGTTCAACCACGTTAAGTTGCTTTCCGTTCATCAGCCGCATCGTTTTCAGATCTGCCAGGTTCTGTTGTAGGATTTCGTGATTCTCATCCGATTTATTTTCTTCTACTGCGGCCAGCACACTGTCTTCATTAAAAAACCGCACAGTATCGTCGATATGTCCGTCGGTATCATCTCCTACAATTCCATCTTTAACCCAAAGCACCTGGTCAACACCGTAATAAGCTTCGAGATATGCCTCAATGCCTGACCGGCTCAATAATGGATTTCTGTTTTCATTCAGCAGGCAGGTTTCAGATGTTATCAGTGTTCCCTTTCCATTGAAATCCACCGAGCCTCCCTCCATAATAATTTCCGGATACAAAACAGGAATCTCATAAGCCGTCGCAATCAATGTGGGTATGCGATCGTCCAGATCGTACGGAGGATATTTATTTCCCCATGCGTTATAATTCCAGTCGATGATAATTTTCGGTTGTGCAGCACCGGGATTGATGAGAAATGCCGGACCATAGTCCCTGCACCACGCGTCATTCGTAGGATGTGTAAAAAACTTTACACGATCCATATTCGTTGAAATCGCCTCCAGCCTTTCCTGGGCAAAGGATTTCATGTTTTCATTCACAACATTGATATGCACGAATTCATTTTCTGCAAGGGCCTTGATAAATAAACTGTAGGGCGCATAAATACTCGAAATTTTACCGGGCCAGGAAGCTTCTTTATGCGGCCAGCTTAGCCAGGTTGCCGCGTGCTGCTCAAATTCTGCGGGAAAACGGTAACCAAGCTCTTTCGGTGTGGGATGGCTAATCTCCATCTATAAATCTTTTGGTAATGGGCTGATAGGAATCAATGCGACGGTCTCTCATGAATGGCCAGTGCGTCCGGTAACTGTCCGTTTTTGCGGTGTCTATTTCCTGAACAAAAACTTCTTCCTGATCGTGGCTTGCCAAATAAAGAATTTTTCCGAACGGGTTGGCTACAAATGAACCGCCCCAGAATTTCATGGCACCATTCTGTTCAAATCCGACCCGGTTTACACTTACCACATGCACTCCATTCGCCACGGCATGGCTTCGCTGAATCGTTTGCCATGCGTTGTACTGTTCTTCATTGGTGGGCAGATCCTGCGCCGTGGACCAGCCAATGGCAGTCGGATAAAATAGAATTTCCGCGCCCATCAGTGAAGTTATGCGGGCGGCTTCCGGGTACCACTGATCCCAGCAGATCAGCACCCCGATCTTTGCATATTTCGTATCAAAAACTTTGTAGCCGAGATCTCCTGGAGTAAAATAAAATTTTTCGTAAAAAGCAGGGTCATCAGGAATATGCATTTTACGATACTTACCCATATAGGTTCCGTCTGCATCTATGACGGCCGTCGTGTTATGATAAATTCCCTGGGCCCTTTTTTCAAACAGGGAAGCGATGATGACAATCCTGTTTTCTTTTGCAATGGATTGTAAAATATCTGTCGATGGTCCGGGAACGGACTCCGCGAGTAGGAAATTATCATAATCCTCCACATCACAGAAATAAAGAGAAGTAAAGAGTTCCTGCAGACATACGATCTGTGCACCTTTCCCGACCGCTTCGAGAATCTTTTCTATCGCCTTTTTAAGATTTGCGCCTTTGTCTTTTTCACAGGACATCTGCACAATACCCACTTTAACTTTAGTCATATTTCGAAATAGTTTGAATTCCACGCGGAGGCCTAAAGCCAAAGCCTAAAGCCTAAAGCCTAAAACCTAAAACTAATTTGAAAATTTGAAAATTAAGAAATTGATTTTGTCATACAACAGGAATGTTATATCTGATTTCGGTCCCTGACCTGAACCAGTTTTAGACTTTAGGCATTAAACTTAAGACGCTCTTCTTCCCAAATGTTTGAGATAGGTAACATGAGAAGCAATGGCTTTGTGTACGCGCGGATATTCGATGTATGTAATACCGTGATCTGCACATGCCTGGCGAACAATCTTACTGACTGCAGGATAATGTACGTGGGATATTTTGGGAAACAAATGATGCTCAATCTGGAAATTCAATCCGCCAACAAGCCACGAAACCAGTTTATTGTGCGTTGCAAAATTGGCCGTTGTATTCACCTGGTGGATGGCCCATTCGTTTTCAATTTTATTCGACTCAATATTCGCTACGGGGAAAGTTGTATGCTCCACTGTATGCGCTAGCTGGAATACAATGCTGATCAGGAGACCTGTTACAACGGTTGTAATAAGAAAACCAATCACCCACGCACCAACACCCACCACATAAATGGGTATCACGATAAATATGAAAGCATGTATCACTTTAAAAACCCAGAAGTTAAAATGATCCATGAAACCCATTTTCTTCAAAGGCACTTCACCCACACGTTTCCTGAAATATTTATTGTAATCGAGGATAAAAATCCAGAGTATGTAAAGCATTGCATATAAGCCCCAAAAATAAACATGCTGGTATTTATGCATCTTCAGTCTTTTCTGATTGCTGCTCATACGCATGAATGGCTGGATATCGATATCATCATCCACACCATCCACATTTGTATAGGAATGATGAATGATATTATGTTTGTTGTGCCAGATAAAACTATTTCCTCCCAATACGCTGAGTGATAATGCAGCCATCTGGTTAATCAGTTTGCTTTTACTGAAACTCCCATGACCACCATCATGCATTACATTAAAACCGATAGCTGAAATGACACATCCGAACAAAATACATTCTATAATTGCGAAAAAAGCAGGGGGAGTAAAAAATACAAGATGCGTGTAAAGTCCGATAAAACTAATACCGAGTACCGCTGCTTTCAGGTATAGGCCAAAATTGCCGGTCATCGACTTTCCAGTCTGATCAAAATAAGCATTTATTCTTTTTTTGAGGTCCGTATGGAAAGTGTGTGGACTGGAGGAAAATTTGGGCATTTGCATGATAAAAACGCTTTTACTTAAAATCGCAGCAAAGTTATCGCATTTAATTGCTTTAACACTGTTAAATAACGATGGATACTAGGAGTTTATGCACATCATGTGTCGAATTGTACAAAAGAATCAAGACTGCTTATCCCGATCATTTTCTGCGATATAAAGCCCTCGGCATACTTCACCCCGATCATCTTGCCGCACATCTGCGCTCTCCCGATAACAGCGTCCAGAAATTCGGGTGATGAGATATAGGTCTGGGGTTCGTCTTTTTTATAGGTTGTGGAATGGAATTGTGAACTGTAGGCCCCGATTGCTTTCAGTTTCCGGTCGAAAACCGCCGAAATATCGTAGACAAAGCTGGGTTGATAAAACCGGTCCTGAATGAAGTGAAAAATGTATTTGGGGCGCCAGTGCTTCTGTTCCTGGCCCTGATCGTCCCGGGTTGAAATTTTTCTGAGCCCGCTAAGAAAACAACTATCTGAAATCAGCTTGCCAGCCCGACCATGGTCAGGGTGCCGGTCCTCCAAAGCACTGGAAAGAACGATTTCCGGCTGGTATCTCCGAATCGTCTGTATAAGTTTTCGCTGATTTTCTTCATTATTCTGAAAAAACCCGTCTGCCAGGCCCAGGTTTTCACGGATATCCAGATTCATAATATGGGCAGCAGTTTCTGCTTCCTGAAGACGAAGTTCCGGGGTTCCCCGTGTACCCAGTTCTCCCCGGGTGAGATCCACGACTCCGGTGGTTTTACCATGCAGTTTTTCCATCATCAGGGTGCCTGCACAACAAAGTTCAACGTCGTCAGGATGCACAGCCACCGCGAGTATCTGAATTTTTTTCATGCCGCAAATTATAATAAGTTAACCAGAGTTTTAAGGATAGCCAACCGGGCCGGGGATTATCCAATTATACATAACTTTGCACTCCTAAATTATCTATTCATCTTCATTCTAAATTTATTTCTATGGCCTATGATGTAGTTGTGCTTGGCAGTGGTCCCGGCGGTTATGTTGCTGCCATTCGTGCATCTCAATTGGGTTTTAAAACAGCCATTATTGAAAAAGAAAGTCTGGGTGGTATTTGTTTGAACTGGGGTTGTATTCCCACCAAGGCACTTTTGAAGAGTGCCCAGGTATTTGAGGACATCAAACACGCAAAGGATTTTGGCATTGAGGCCAGCGGAAAACCTGATTTTCCTGCCGTCATCAAACGCAGCCGTGGAGTTGCTGATAAAATGAGCCGGGGTGTGCAGTTCCTGATGAAGAAGAACAAGATCGATGTAGTGATGGGGTTTGGAAAACTGAAAGCCAAGGGCCAGATCGAAGTGACCGGAGCCGATGGTAAAACGCAGATCGTAGAAGGCCGCCATATCTTAATTGCAACCGGCGCCCGCAGTCGTGAGCTGCCAAGTATGAAACAGGATGGCAAAAAAATAATCGGATACCGCGAAGCGATGAACCTGCCTGTTCAGCCCAAAAGTATCATCGTCGTGGGCAGTGGGGCTATTGGGGTAGAATTCGCTTATTTCTACCATGCTATGGGCACCAAGGTGACCGTTGTCGAATTCCTGCCGCGCATTGTTCCGGTGGAAGACGAAGAAATCTCCAAAGAGCTTGAAAAATCATATAAAAAATCCGGCATCGATATTTTAGTAAACAGCGAAGTAACCAGCGTGGATACCAGCGGCAGTGGTGTAAAAGCCAAAGTAAAAACGGCTACCGGTGAACAGATACTGGAAGCTGATATTTTGCTGAGCGCCGTTGGTATTGCAGCCAACATAGAAGGAATCGGGCTGGAAGCACTGGGTGTTAAAACAGATAAAGGAAAAGTTGTTGTTGACAAATTTTATAATACCAATGTAGCCGGACTTTATTCTTTTGGAGATTGTGCACCGGGTCAGGCCCTGGCCCATGTTGCTTCCAAAGAAGCCATTATTTGTGTGGAAAATATCGCTTTCCAGGAGAAAAAATATGCTCATGCTCCGGAACCCATCGATTATAATAATGTACCGGGATGTACTTATTGCACACCGGAAATTGCTTCAGTCGGATTTACAGAAAAACAGGCAAAGGATGCCGGTTATGAAATCAAAGTTGGTAAGTTCCCTTTGAGCGCATCCGGAAAAGCATCAGCAGCTGGACATACAGAAGGTTTTATCAAAGTGATCTTCGATGCAAAATACGGCGAATGGCTGGGTACACATATGATCGGATATAACGTAACAGAAATCATCATCGAAACTGTTGTTGGACGCAAACTCGAAACCACTTATCACGAAGTCCTCAACAGCATTCATCCGCATCCGACCATCAGTGAAAGTGTGAAAGACGCGATTGAGGTTGCATATGGGGAAGCAATACACCTTTAGAGCTTAAAGCGCAAAGCTTAAAGCTTAAGGCAGTGGAATTGTTAATGGTAAATGATTTCAACATCACACATTAATAACTAACCATTTTTTCTTAAAATAAAAACTAATTATCTAATTAACTTTAAGCTTTACGCTTTCAGCTTTAAGCTTTAAAAATGCTTCCTGTATCAGTTTGGGAAAAGGAAAGTTTCTTCGCACCCAAAGATTTCATTATTATCGGCAGTGGATTCACCGGCTTATGGTCGGCATATTATTTAAAGAAGCGTTACCCGGATAAATCGGTTCTGATCCTTGAAAGAGGAATCATTCCAAGTGGTGCCAGCAGCCGCAATGCCGGGTTTGCCTGCTTTGGCAGTTTTACTGAACTGGAATCGGATACCGATAAACAGGGTGAAGCAGAAATGCTTGAACTGGTGGAAATGCGTTTTAAAGGACTGGAAAAAATCCGGAAAAAATTCAGAGCTTCACAAATTGATTATGAAAATTTGGGAGGGTATGAATTGGTTTCACCAGACCAGTTTCCGGATATTAATTTATTGCGTACAAGCATTGACGGTCTCAACGGTCAACTGAAAACGATTACCGGCAATCAAAAAACTTTTCAGCTCAACGATTCCAAAATAAAATCTTTCGGGCTGGGTGGTTCGCATCACCTGATTGAAAATAAACTCGAAGCGCAATTACACTCAGGTAAACTATTGGAAGCACTCGTTCAGCTGGTTCATGCTGAAGGCGTGACCATACTTACACAAGTGGATGTAAAGAGAATGGAAGTTCAGACAGATCGCGTGCAGCTTGAAACCAACCTACCCGTCACCCTGCGAGCTGAACAGGTTCTGGTTTGCACAAATGCATTTGCTAAAACTTTGTTGCCAGATCTGGATATCTTACCGGCCCGCGGACAAATACTGCTCACTGAACCGATTAAAGGGCTGAAAATAAAAGGAGCCTTTCATTATGATGAAGGTTATTATTATTTCCGCAACCTGGATAACCGGGTACTTCTGGGCGGCGCACGCAATAAATTTTTAAGTGAAGAAGAAACTTTTTCTGCCGGAACTTCAGAGCATATTCAGGACGAATTGGAACGATTTCTGCGGGAAATCGTTTTGCCCGGTATCCCATACCAGATAAGCCTCCGCTGGAGTGGGACCATGGCTGTGGGTAAGGAAAAAAAACCCATAGTGCAAAAAATCAACGACCGCTTATTCTGCGCCGTTCGCATGAGCGGCATGGGCGTCGCACTTGCGCCACAGTTAGGAAAGAAGGTTGCAGGTATGATGTAATGAACGCCCAAAGCTTACCGTTTAAAGCCTAAAACTTTTGCTAATTTATTATGCGGATAAATCGCCAATAGCTAACTATCACTCGGATCTCAAACTATCCACCGGATTCGCAATCGCCGCTTTGACCGCCTGGAAACTTACTGTCAGCATGGCAATAACAATCGCCGCAAAGCCGGACAGTAAAAAAACCCAACAGGTGATATTTATTCTGTATGCAAAATCCTGCAGCCAGATATGCATAAAATAATAAGCAACAGGAGATGCAATCACAATTGAAATCAGGACAAGCCATAAAAAATCCTTTGTAAGCAGGGCAACAATTCCGGCGATATTCGCACCAAGAACTTTACGAATACCAATTTCTTTCGTACGCTGTTCTGCAGTAAAAGTAACAAGCCCAAGCAATCCCATACAGGAAATGAAAATTGCGACTGTCATGGCCAGGTTCATCAACCGGGAAGTCTTTTGTTCCTTTGAATATAAATTAGCAATGGTCTGGTCAAAAAACCGGTATTCAAATTTTTCATTCGGATAAATTTCTTTCCAAAGTTTATCGATAGAAGCAAGTGAGGTTTTGAAATCACTCACTCCTTTTCCGCTGGTAGAAAGTTTTATGCTGATATCCCTTTCAGCCCTGTCAAATGAGCTGATGAAAAACGGAGTAATGGCTTCATGTAATGATTTCGAATGAAAATCACCTACGACTCCTACAATTGGTCCGTGACCGTCATTCATCCCAATCTGAACCTGCTTGCCAATGGCATCCTCCGGCCGGTTATAGCCGAGATCCCTGGCACAGGTTTCATTTACCAGGAATTCACGAATGCTGTCTGATGTCTGTACATTTCGTCCTGCTTTTATTTTCAATCCAAAGAGCGGGACATAATTCCCGTCGCACATATCAAATGAAGCGTTTATTTTATTTTCATCGGTCCCCATATTCTTAATAAAAGTACCCGGATGTCCCTTGGCAGCCGGTGTTTCCATATGGGTGCTTACTATTTGAACATCCGCCATCTGCCTGATTTTTTCTGCGAGAACCGTCTTCCTGCCGGGCGGATAATTATAGCTTGTCCGAAGCGTGATGATCGCATCCTTTGTAAAGCCCAGGTCTTTATTCAGAATAAAATGAATCTGGCGGGTAACGATCATCGTACCGATAATAAATACCAGCGAAAAACTGAATTGAAATATGATAAGTCCATTGTGCAAATAACTTTTCCGGTTAAGTTTCTCCGTTCCCTTTCCTTTTAGATTCAGTGCCGGCAGGAAGGACGACAAAACTTTTGCCGGATACAGGCCGGCCAGCAAGGTTGTGATGATTGTGATGGCAGCCAGGAAAACAAGGGTTGAAAAAGATACCGGGTTTAATTTTACTCCACTGGGTATCAATTCATGCAGGAGAGACAATACCGGCCTGCTGATCATCAGGGAAAGAAAAACAGCCAATAATGTAATGATGAATGTTTCACATAAAAACTGGAAAACGATATTTCCTCTGTTACTTCCCAATACTTTCCGTATGCCGATTTCCTTTGAGCGTTTTATGGATTGAGCGGTAGACAGGTTGACAAAATTAATGACAGCTAAGATCAGGATGAAAAGGGCAACACCCATTAAGCCATATAGTGTCGGAAGATTTGATTTCCTGGAATATGCATCTGAATAGTCTTCATTATAGTGAACGTCCGACAGGGGCTGCAAGCTCAGTACTGCTTTCGCTTTATTATCCGGACCCATTAAAATATGTTTTTTAACAAAGGCAGGAAATTGCTTTTCCAACTGTTCCGGTGAAACTCCTTTTGCAAGTTTTACGTAACCCTGGGCATTGAATTCCCACATGCCCCAGGCAGTCATATCAAAATCATTTTTGATGAAGCTTTGCTGAATCGTACTGAAAGAAATAAAGTCCTTAAATCCCAGATCCGTATTTTTATTCCAGTCTTTCACGATGCCTGTTACGACAACAACCAGTGAATCATTGTAGACAACACGCCTGCCAATCACTTCTTCCGGTGCAAGGGACCCAAAATATTTTTTTGATTCTGCCTCAGACAAAACCACTTTGAATGGCTCGTTTAAAGAAGTTACTGCACTGCCAGCCAGCCATTGGTACTTAAAAATGTCGAAGTATTGTGGATCTGCCACAATGATTTCCGAAACCTGCTCACCCATTTTTGGCATTTCAAACTTCCTGGTCTTTCCGCCATCCGGTATGCTGACTTTTGCGTAATAATTAAAAAAAGAGCTGACGGTTTCAAAACCGGATACTTCATTACGCAAGGTTGTGGGTAGCGGGCAGAGTACAAAGCCCATCTTATGGTGGCTGGATCCATTGTCCTGAAAGTCTCCGACGATACGGTATATCCTTTCTTTGTCAGGATGAAATTTGTCGTAGCTGAGTTCATAACTGGTAATGAGAAAAATAACCAGGCAGGCCGAAATGCCAAGCGCCAGACCCAGCGTATTGATCAACGCATAGCCCCGGTGACGGGTAATATTCCGCCAGGCAATTTTAAAATAGTTTTTCAGCATGGTCTTATTTTGATGTTAAGGATTGGAATAAGTAAGTCCCTGATCCGGGAGCCAAGAAAGTGCCAACCCGATAACCTATTAATTTTCAATAAAATATGGGATTAATCCCAATTGGGACTGTGCGGTTTCAATACAAGACCGTTCATTTATGAAAGGGACTCAATGAATCATGACAGAATGACTAACTGGCGGACATAAGGCTGCATTCATATGAATTTGTTTGTAAGATTTTCGTACGCTGACCGATGTTTCTTCGTATGACTGAGCGAACAATAAGCGAACGATATACGAACGATATACGAACGAT
>Ga0080027_10001172_pt1 | contig 10629 bp, 7 predicted proteins | sample OrgsoiDNA2013046_FD_70962 | JGI IMG/M metagenome (GOLD analysis project Ga0080027, IMG submission 70962) | Permafrost soil microbial communities from the Arctic, to analyse light accelerated degradation of dissolved organic matter (DOM) -... | ecosystem: Environmental > Terrestrial > Soil >...
CCATTTGTTTATCACTAATTATTGAGTAAAATTAGTTGCGGATAATATAGCAGCCAATCACCTGAACTGGTGATTTTTTACAGATAGTCACAGAATGGTTACTTCCCGATACAAAAAGTATTGTCCCGCGATTCTAGTGGGTTTCAAAGGAATTGGTGACGGATTGGTAACAGATTAATAGTAATTTTAGGCATTATTTGGATCGATCAAGTTAAATAAGGTGAATTCATCGATGATTCGAATTATCTGCCCAACTACTAGTAAAGTTATTTGACCTACATAATTTTCGATTTTATTATTGAATAAAGTTTAGTTTACTTTCATACTAAGTAAAGGCAATGCGAAAAATCAGAACTTTCTTCCTTTTATTCTTCATTTTGTTGCATTTATTCTGCAATGCGCAATACTATTTGAAGCATATTAATATTATTGATATAGAAAATGGGAATGTTAAAAAGGATCAAACAGTTTGTGTTGAAGGTAAAAGGATCAAATCGATCTCTTCCGGGATCCTTAAAGATAACATATATCCGGTTTACGATTGTACTGGAAAGTTTTTAATTCCGGGGTTATGGGACATGCATATTCATGATGGCGGTGATAGCGCAACCCGCTTTGAATATATTCCTTTATTTCTTGCCAACGGAGTTACGGGAGTGAGAGATATGTGGGGTAGTGAAGAGATGTTGAAGCTGAGGGACGATATCAAGGACGACAAGTTTGTAGGCCCGCGCATGATAGTAGGAAGTCCTATTATTGATGGGGTAAATCCATTTTACAAAAGATCACTATCAGCTAAAACAGAGAGGGAAGGCCGCGATTACGTAGATAGCTTATCAGATGCTGGCTACGACTTTATAAAAATATATAATTTTTTAAGGGAACCAGTTTACCTGGCCATTACAGATGAATGCAAAAAAAAGAGAATTCCTTTAGGAGGTCATCTGCCAATCGAGATTGGCCTGGAAGAAGCTCTGGATGCGGGTCAAAGAAGTTTTGAACATAACCTCAATATCAATAGATATCTTACTGGAAGAGAAAAAGAGCTTCTAATTTGGTCGCATCATTACTTAGATACTATTGGTTTCGCCCATAATATAAAATTTATTATTCACAATGAGCCCCTGGATATTTCCCAAAAAGATTTCTTTCTTTCCGATTCAATTATGCATAAAATGATTGAAAATAGGGTAGCCATTGTGCCGACCCTGATCGCCGCCCAAGGTAAGAGCGTTAAAGTAGAGGAGTTGGCCAAGCGCACCAAGGGTTTGGAATATTTGTCGCAGGATATTGTGGATTCTTGGATGCAAACGCCCACATCTCTTCCGATTCAATTTGAACAAACTCGTGGAGAAGCTGCCAAATTTCTTATCAATAAAGGGATTTTGATACTCGCCGGAACTGATGTAAATAATCCTTTCTGCGTACCTGGATTTGGGCTTCAGCAGGAATTAATCAATCTGCATAATGCGGGTCTTTCTAATTTACAAGTACTTCAAACGGCAACTATTAATCCTGCCAAATTTTTATACAGAGAGAAAGAATTGGGTACGGTTGCAGTTGGAAAATTGGCTGATTTACTTATACTTGATGACAATCCTTTGCTGGATATCAGCAATACACAAAAAATTTATGCCGTTATCGTAAATGGAAAATATTTGTCTAAAAGTGACTTAACCAATATGTTGAAAGCCCAGAAAAAAAGATAAAATCATTCAAATGGCACAATAGTTAGCAGCCTTAAATGATTTGATTATAAATTCAGAAAAAGAAGGTATCTATCGAATAAAAAACCCGAAAGTTCGAACCCTGGCCAATTAAACCGCGTTAGGATATCCGACATTCCTGATTATGGTAGCGTTATTACCTGTTGGCTTCCGGTAATTTTCGTCGATAATTTGAAGAGGTGCATTCTTCAAACATCTCTCCGATCGTCGATTCTTGGAGAAGCCCAGAGAGTTTAAACAACTAACAAACTCAGATTCACTATCCGCCAGGAAAAAAGTAATTCAAAGAAAGAAGGATCCGTTTTTCGTATTTCGCCGGATATCCAGACATTCCATTGTAGAAAGATCATGGAGGATACTGGGTTATAATCGGTCAGGTACCAACATCAGTTTCAAATAATACTTGTCACGCAATATTTGAAAATTTGCCAAGTTCTTGTAAAAGTGTTTTCATAAGTTCACTTATACCAGAATCAGGCCAATATTCTAGTTTCATTAAAAAGTCGAACATCTTAAGAGTGGCCGTTTAGTTTACTCTAAACATACTTTAGCATTTAATCATTTACCAGGGTAATTTTCTCTTTATTCAATCTCAAGTTGCCGATTGGAAAAGATTTCATAAATATGTTTACGGGCCGTCCTTTCCAGTGGCCCGTAAGAGAATACTGGTCCGACGCAGGGTAGGTGTACTGGAAAACATGCCAAGTAAGAGTATCTGGGTTGTCGTGAAAGGTTATAGTCTTCTTGTTGCTGTCCACATCGAACTGGTAAGAATCCCTTGCATCTTGCATATTTATAATTACTACTTCATTTCGGCCAGAAAATAGCAACCGTTTCCATCTCAATGTGTCCGTCAGTAAAGGTGGCAGGGTATCTTTCGATATAAACGTATTGATGTCATATATTTTCTCTGAATTCCTGATCTTCTGATATGCTTTGTATCGGCTAAGTTCGCTTGGCGTTTGGAGACTAAAAAGAATTAAAGGAACTGCAAACAATACTAAAAAAAGGATTTTATTTTTCCACTGATTTTGGAATCGGTATTTTTTCTCAGCCAGAGAACTGGTATTGTTGGATAAAAAATATGCTCCAAGCGTTCTTATGTATGGATACAAAAGAAATATAGCATAAAGCAATAAAAGCATAGAAAACATTTTCACAGGCACATTGTAAAAAATATTTAATGCAACAACATTGGTAAGCACCACAGTAGCCAATAGATAACCAAAAACCCTCGTACGCTTGTTCATTAAAAGGAAACTGGCAGCAACTTCAAAAAGACCGGTCATTATCATGTAACCAGGCGAAAGCCCCATAACACTCCAAAACAAACTGTACCGACTATTTTCCCCCACCGGGGTTAGTAGAGCGGCTATTCTGGGATAGGGCATCTGTACTGGTACTACTTTGTCAATTCCATAAAAAAATAGAACCAAGGCAAGCACGTAACTAAGATATAACCGGAACCAGTAACGCGCTCTATAATACTCCTGTGTCTTCCTGCCGACTACTGTCCAGACGATTGCGCCAACTACAGAGACTAGTGAAATGGTCAGGTAAAAAACCACGCCAAAATGATTATCTTCTGGGGAAGCAATATGTTTTACTGGATTATACCCAGAATGAAATATATAATAGTCCATCCAGCGAAATAACGGAGAGAAGTTTTTGTAAAAACCAGCCGAATTCCGAAAACCAAAAGCACGAGAAAACAGTAAAATCACGCATTTTAAAGTAGATAGGCTCAACCATAAAAAATAGAAGCGAAACAAGATCTTTTTAGACAAGCTCCAAGGGTTAGAAGTAATCATGACCAAAGATATTCTGGTAAAGACATTCTATCAATCACCTAAACTGGTGATTTTAATTCCAATTAAATAAGGCGTTGGTTGATCGCTTTAGCTACCGCTTCGCTTTTTGAATGGACATGAAGCTTTTCATAAATGTGTCTTACGTGTGTACCAACGGTATCGATTGCAATAAAACATTCAGATGCTACTGCTTTATAAGATTTGCCTTTAACAAGCAAGGAAAGAATTTCTTTTTCCCGATTTGAAAGATCTATGAACTCCCTTTTTGCATCAGTAGTGCTATGCAAACGGAACATTTGCAAAACTTTACTGGCAACGGACGCAGTCATTGGTGCCCCACCATGATATGTCTCAACTATTGCCTCAATCATTTTTTGGGGTGTAGTACTTTTCAACATATAACCCGATGCACCCGCACAAATAGCAGCAAATATCTTATCGTTGTCATCAAATACGGTTTGCATGAGAATTTTAATATCGGGGGATTTTTCTTTAATTTTTTGAACCGCTTCTATACCAGAAATGCCTGGCATGTCGATATCCATCAATACGACATCAGGATTCGAAAGCTCAAGATTCCTATTTAATTTCGTAGCGTCTGGAAATGCACCCGTACATGTAAGTTTCCCGGAACTGTCAATTAACTGCGCAAGGCTTTCTCGAAGCATCTTATTATCCTCAAATACAACTACTTTAATTTCCAATGGTGATCCTTTAGGTGCAAAATAATCTGATTTATTCTTAACAACAATCACCTGTTTAGGTGATTTTAAATGTCAATTGAATTGTTGTTCCTTTATTAATTTCAGAATGAATTTTCACCTGACCATCTAATTCACCCGCACGCCGTCTTAAATTGGATAAGCCATTTCCAGCGTTGTCATTAATTATATTGAAACCCCGGCCATTGTCCGAAATCGCTAGGATAATTTGATTGCCCATGTTGGATATCTCAACATCCACTCTTCCGGCTTCAGAGTGTTTTGCGGCATTATTAATGGCTTCCTTAAAAAATAAGTACGCTTTTTTCCTTTGATCCATTGACAATCTTTCATCGTAAATACCTTCATCGCAGTTAAAATAAAAAGCAATGGACTTCGCTTCCAGGATTTCGGAAGCAAATTGGTTCATACGCTGCACCATATTCTTAAAATGATCGTTCTTCGGGTTTACCGCCCACACCAAATCACTCATGTTTTCCTGAATCGAAGAGGCACTTTTTCCGATGGCATTTAAAAGAAGCATAGCTCCTGGAGATTTTTCCTTAGCCAGCTCACTCATGATTGAAATACTGCTTAATGTAGATCCAATATCATCGTGCAAATCCGCTGCAATCCGGTTTCGAATACCATGCACCTTCAAAATTTGGTTAATGCGGTAACGATAAAACGCATAAAAACCTAGAATCGCAACAGCAAAACATAGCAGGTAGAACCATCCCGTTTGCCACCAGGGAGTGGCGATGATGAACCTGCAAACTGCAGGACTGCTCCATGGCATGTTTCTTCCCCTACCAGAAACTTTAAAAACATATGAACCGGGAGATATGTTCAGATAACTCGGACTGGTCGTATTATAGGTAATGTCGCTCCATTTTTTGTCTATTCCTTCTAAAATATATCTGTATTGAACAGTATCCTGGCTTCCTAAGTGAGCTATGGCAAAATGAAATTGAAGATAATTGTCTTCAAATGGCAGGTGAAGCCCTGAAGGTATATCATAAGGACCGGTTACACTATCCCATTTAACATTCCGAGGAACGGAACTGAGAACCGCAGAAGGGGGTCGCCCGGTAAAATATTGCGGCCGGTTTAAGATATCTATTCCAGTTATAAAAATTTCCGAGGCCGTCTTTGTATTAGATATGCTATCTAAAATAGTAATGCCCAAATCCTCCCAAATATATTTCCCCATCTTTGTGATATAATCTGCTGCATTGCTATTTTCCAGCCTGCGAATACCTTCTCCGCTACCAAAAGATTCGATCCGCCAGTTTTGACCCGATGAAACCTCTGGAGGGGTGATGACGGAGAGACCAGTTCTTGTTCCAACATATTCATGTCCTGCAAATTCTTTCAAGGAAAGGATATCATTGCTTATCAGACCTTGTTCAATAGAAATCTTTGATAGTGAATCCCGGGCATTATCAATGACATAAATTCCCTGATCCGAACCTACCCACATATTTCCTTTTTCATCCGCTAGTAAAGAAATGTTTGATCTGGGATGTAGCAATTCTTTTGCATCCATCCAATATCTTACTGTTTTGTTTAAAGGATCGATGATATCAATTGCACCTGTATAATAGGCGATCCAAATCAAGCCACGGTTATCCTGTTTAATATCCAGTATATAAGACTGTTCTAGGCCCTGATCGACAGACAAATGTTTAACTGTTGCTTGCTTTTCATCAAGCAAATCTATTCCATTGAATCCGAGATTATTTCCAATCCATATCCTTCCTTGCTTGTCTTTGTAAACAACTCCTGCCTGATCATATGTCAATCCTTGCGCTTTTCCAATATGCTCCAGGGTATTTTGGGAAGAATCAATGATATCAAGCCCTCTATCTCCTGCAATCAGAATCGTTCCATCTTTTTCGAAGATATTTCGCGGGTTATTACTTCCAAGCCCTTGCTTTGTAGTCAGGAATCTGGCTAATCCAGTTGCTGGATCAAGAATCTGAATGCCTGGGTTCTCTGAGCAAATCCATAACTGACCATGGGAATCTTCTGCTATACCTATTATCTGTGACTTTCCAAAATGTCCTGTATTGTTCCCATTTTTATTAAACATATTGAGTCCGCTTAAGGATGCAACCCAGATTTGTCCATTGTTATCTTCTACTATTCCATTTATATTATTTGCACCTAATCCGGTCGCAGTGTTGATTATTTTAATTAACCCCTTTACAGGATCAATTATTTCTACACCATTTCCTGGTATATTATTTCCGATGGTTCCCATCCAGATATTACCCATATTATCTTGTAACAAACTCCAAATGCTGTTTCTTTTTAAGCCTTGGTTTTTATAATAATGGGTGATCGTTCCCTGCTGAACATCTATGGCATAGACTTCTCCATAAAGACAAGATACCCATATACGGTTTTTAGCGTCTACTAAAAGTGCAGTCACAGAGTCCGTTTTCACACCATCTATCCTGTTTAGGTATTTGATCTTACCCCTTCTCACATCCACAATATTAATTCCGCCGAACAATAGGTTGCCAATCCATATATTTCCCTGTTTATCCTGAACGATTCCGGTAGCATTGTTGGAGGATAGACCTTGTTGTAGGCCGAAATGCTTTATGGTGAGGGAATCTTCATCGATAATATCCACCCCTGCCTCAGACGTCCTGAATGCTTCAGTTAGCCATATTTTCCCCCTGTTGTCTTTCAACATTCTTGATATATCATTACCAGCCAAGCCTTGAGAAATGGTCAGGTGTTTGAAAATCCCCATTCTGTAGTCAAGAATAATAATCCCATTACCGTGTGTACCAATCCAAATTTTCCCAGATTTGTCTTCTAACATGACATTGATATTAGACACTGTGGAGCCAGAAAGGAATAATTCGAGGTTCTCCCCGTCATATCGGTATAAATGCTGGTCAGTTGCTATCCAAAGAAATCCGGCATGGTCATTCAGAAGAGATCTAATTCTGGTATTAGAAAGCGGATCTCCAAATTCATAAATTAAGCCTATCGCTGAATTGACCAAATGTGGATGTCCGACTTTTATTAGCTTGGGTTGCCCTAAAATTAAAGTGTCAAATTTCAATCGTTTGCAGGGAAGATTATTATAGTCAAAATCTTTTTCAGGCAGGCTATCTAAGTTAAAATAGGTTTTAATTGGCTTTTTTGAAAAAGATAAAAATCCTGTACTATCAAATATGCTTAAAGGAAGTTTATTAAAATTAAATTTTCTATATACAGGTTTAACATGTTTAGCATTTGTAGGCCATTCGATTTGCCTGGGTGAACTAAATCTAATTTTTTCTTTACCCGGTTGATAAAATCCTATTTCATCAGCTGGAAAAGGAACTTCATCGTAACGGCTTCCGCATGCCAGAATCAATAGTTGAATCGCTATCAACGACGATAGGTAGTATTTAGAATTGTATGTTGATGACATCTATATATCCAAATATTTAAATAATTTTACCTGATTCAGATTTAGCCTATTTAAATAGGGTATTTGGAACTCGAGGATGTTGTGACAAATGTCTATGTGGGCACAAAGGTTGGTGTCCCGACCCCTTATAAACTGGACAGCTTTACAAAGTTAAATGAGCATAATCTGGAAATAGGGAAGTTTTATCCAAGAACTTCCAGTGAGCTCACCGGCTTTTGGTGATTTCACCTGTCTGCTCCCTCGTTGATTTTCAAACCCTTGTGTAAATGGGTACATTTTGTTCAGTACCGATACAAAAAGTGCTGTGGGCCGATTCCAGTGGGTTTGCGGGGAATTGGTGACGGATTGGTAACTGGTTATTGATGAGATTTATAGGGAAACGGGGGCTATCCGATTGCTTTCTTCATAGGAAGCGATTACCAGCTCTTACCGAGATAGCTTTATAACATGTGGCCCTCTGGCTATTTTCGTCGATCATTTTAAAGTAGTATTCTTCCATGACTTATAAGATCGTCGGTTTTAGAAGAGGCCTAGTGGTTAAATTGGAAATTCCGAAGACCTAGATCATTCTATTCCGTTTTAAGTTGACCATCAACACAATTGAATATCAATGGTCGTAGTGGTCATACCCATCCGGAATTTGGTGATCACACTGCTCGGAATTTCCACCCGTACGTTCCTTAAATTTTCTTTCAAATTGTTTAATGCCCAGGCAGGACTCACTTGCCAGCCTGCCCAATGGAATTCTTTTATTTCCAGTTAACAAAAGGCTGCTTACCATATCCAACTGATGCGGTGCTTTAGCTTTCCTGCAAATCAGATCGCCAACAAAACGATCGGCAATTTCCAGCATTTCAAAATAGTTCGAGAATGATAAAGACGCTCATTTATTAACCGGATTTCTTTTGAAAAAATATCTTCCGCATCGAGGAACTCATCATTTAATTCATATGAAGGAATTCCTGTAAGGCGGTATAAGCCCGTTGGCTGAAACATGATTTGAAAAATGAGCATACTTCCGCCCAATGAATATCTCTTTGATGCAGAAAGCTGCTGACCGATCAGAGTTACAGGGTGAACATTGATTTTCTTGCGGCCATTGGCATATTCAATGGTTTCCCCTTCAAAGGGATAAAAATAAAGACAATGTTCGGGCTTCGGTGGAAAAGCTTTGAATGGAAGTTTTTCCATTGAATCGTAAGTAAAATGTATGATCCGATAGAAACGCACATACTCACGGACTTCAGCAGCTGGTAGAAAATTCTTCAACAGCATTTAATGACTAATTAATTCTCATTAGATTTCTAAGTATATTTCATAAGGTATCAATTTTAAGGTCAATTCGATCCTGATATGCATATTTTCATGTTAAAATTTAAAAACTACTACTAACCCTCCTTGGCGGCTATATTTTAGAGAAGCCTGGTGAGTCTTTAATTCCACAATCCGCACCTTTAAATGACAGTCTCCCGGTCAAATTCGTCCACTTAACCTACTTTGTGTTTTGAATCAGGATCTGACGGGTATAGATTTACTGCAATCTAAAATCATGAACACTGAAAAAGTCTGGTACGTTACAGGAGCATCCCAGGGACTGGGGCTTACGATTGTAAAAAGTTTATTGAGAACCGGCTATCGTGTGGCTGCTACTACGCGAAACGAAGAAAAGTTAAGCGATGCGGTGGGCATTTATGATACCGATCGGTTTCTTCCCATAGGAATGCAGGGATACGATGCCCATCGCATTGATGAATCCATTCAGCAAACGCTCACCCATTTTGGCCGCATAGACGTCATAGTAAATAATGCAGGTTATGGTATGGCAGGAACGGTGGAAGAAATTACGGAAGAGAAAGTGAGGGATATTTTTGAAGTGAATACGCTGGCAACGATTTCAGTTGTGAAAAGTGTTTTGCCAATTATGCGTAGGCAGCGGTCCGGGTATATTATCAATATTGGTTCTGTAGCCGGATTTACAGGTGCACCTGGCTGGGCAATTTATTCGGCCACCAAAGCAGCCGTTGCCGCATTTTCAGAAGTACTGGCTATGGATGTGAAAGAGTTTGGAATTAAAGTTACCGTAGTAGAACCTTCCGGATTTCGCACGGGATTTCTCACCAGGCATTCACTGGTGTATACTGAAAAAAAAATAGAAGGTTATCAAACCGTAAAAGAAACCCAGGATCGTTATTTAGCAGGTGATGGTAAACAACCCGGCGATCCGGAAAAGGCTGCGGCATTATTCATTCAACTCGCCGAAAGCCCGGCACCACCACTACATTTATTCTTAGGTCGGGATGCTTTTAATCGTGCGTCGGAAAAACTTGCATCCATGAAAGCAGAACTCGAAGCCTGGAAGTCCGAGACTATATCCGCAGATTTTTGATGATCCGTTTTATTTATTGCTGGACCCATTATTTCATTAAACGTAAAAAGAGATTTATATGTCAAAGATTATTTTTATTACCGGCACTTCCGGTGGATTTGGTAAAATATGGGCAGAAGCATTTTTGGAAAGAGGCGACAAGGTAGCAGCAACGGCCAGGGATCTGAGATCTCTTGATGGAATGAAAGAAAAGTTTGGTGCAGGCATTTTACCCATTCAACTCGACATCAACAATCGCGATGCGGATTTCGCAGCAATAAAACAGGCAAAGGAAAATTTTGGAGGCATCGATGTGTTGATCAACAATGCCGGCTATGGTCTTTTTGGTGCGATCGAAGAAACAACTGAAAAGGAAGCCCGTGACCAAATGGATACAAATGTTTTTGGATCGCTTTGGCTGATGCAGGCGGTGATTCCAATAATGCGTGAACAAGGTCATGGTCACATCATTAACCTTTCCAGTATGCTGGGTTTGGTAAGTCTTCCGAATCTTGGTTTGTATAATGCGTCAAAACATGCCATCGAAGCCATTGGTGAAGCGCTTGCAGCGGAAGTAAAACAATTT
>Ga0080027_10001176_pt1 | contig 10599 bp, 11 predicted proteins | sample OrgsoiDNA2013046_FD_70962 | JGI IMG/M metagenome (GOLD analysis project Ga0080027, IMG submission 70962) | Permafrost soil microbial communities from the Arctic, to analyse light accelerated degradation of dissolved organic matter (DOM) -... | ecosystem: Environmental > Terrestrial > Soil >...
ATAAGGTTTTTATTATTGAAGACCATGTGGCTCATGTGGATTCCACTTTCTTCGACGTTTTCACATTGCCTGCTATTTCCGGCAATACCCATACCGCATTAAACGAACCCAATACGGTGGTGATCACGGAATCCAGTGCTAAAAAATATTTCGGCAGTACTGAAGTGGTTGGCAAAACCATTGAAACAAACGATGATAAAAATCCCAATTATAAAATCACCGCCGTTATAAAAGATATCCCTTCCAATTCGCATTTTCATTTCGATTTCCTGTTCTCCATGAAGAACGCGGGTTATCAATGGGGACAATTAACCAGCCACAATTTCCATACCTATCTTTTATTGAAAAAAGGGGCGGATTACAAACAGCTTGAAAAGAATTTCGATCAGTACATTGATAAATATGTCCTGCCGTCCGTAAAGCAATTCATCAAAATCAGCAGCATGGATGAATTTAAAAAAGCAGGCAACCGGTTGGAATATTCACTGATCCCTTTAACTAAAATCCATTTACATTCAGACCGTTCTTTTGAACTCAGTCCCAGCGGCAATATTCAGTATGTATATATCTTTGGCGCAGTCGCCCTGTTTATTCTTTTGATCGCCTGTATTAATTTTATGAACCTCACTACGGCCCGTTCGGCTGGCCGCGCCAAAGAAGTGGGCATCCGCAAAGTGCTGGGAACGGAACGCAGGTTCCTCATCTTCCAGTTTCTCACCGAGTCCACCCTGATGGTGATTTTCTCACTTATACTTGCGATCGTAATTGCCTACCTGGTGATTCCTCTGTTTAATGATGTCGCCAGCAAATCCATGTCACTGTCCAGTCTGTTCTCTCCTTATATTCTTCCCTTGCTGATCGCCCTGCCACTGGTGGTCGGTTTGTTGGCCGGCAGTTATCCTGCATTTTTTCTTTCAGCATTCAGACCGATTGAAGTTTTGAAAGGAAAATTAAAATTGGGATCGAGCAGTGGCGGACTCAGAAGCGTGCTGGTCGTATTCCAGTTTGTCACATCCATCATCTTAATTGTCGGCACCCTGGTTATTTATAAACAACTGAACTACATCCAGACAAAGGACCTGGGTTATAGTAAGGACCAGGTATTGACCATCCGGAATACCTATACATTGGGCGACCAGGCGATTGCCTTTAAAAACAGTATACTGCAGATGACGGGCGCTCAGTCAGGATCCCTGAGCAGTTTTTTACCGGTGTCCAATTCTTCCCGGAACGATAATACCTATTTTAAGGAACCTACCATGGACATCAACGGCAGTATAGATATGCAGACCTGGCGAATCGATTACGATTATTTTAAAACACTGGGCATACAGGTGATCCGAGGCCGCGGTTTTTCTACTGATTACGGAAGTGATTCAACGGCCATCGTCATCAACGAAACGACTGCGCAGTTTTTGGGATATGCCGATCCCATTGGTAAAAAAGTATATGGTAGCGAAGAACCCGGCAAGTCCAACGCCTATACGATTATCGGGGTGGTGAAAAATTTCAATTTCGAATCCCTGAAACAGAGCATCGGGCCCCTCAGTTTTTTCCTGGGAAAAAGATCAGGAATGGCGTCCTTTAAAGTCAATACCGCCAACGTCAGCGGCCTCATCAATAAAATTGAAACGCTTTGGAAACAAATGAGTCCGGGGATGCCATTCAATTATACTTTCCTCGACGAATCTTTTAATGAGATGTACCAGTCCGAGCAAAGGGTTGGAAAAATCGCGATTATCTTTTCCACGCTTGCGATTCTGATCGCCTGCATGGGACTCTTTGGCCTGGCCACTTTCATCGCCGAACAGCGCACCAAGGAAATCGGCATCCGCAAAGTACTCGGCGCCAGCGTGCAGGGAATCGTGGGCCTGCTTTCAAAAGATTTTTTGAAACTGGTCGCCATTGCATTTGTAATTGCCGCGCCCCTGTCGGTATGGATCATGAACCGCTGGCTCAATGATTTTACGTACCGCATTCAGCTCGCCTGGTGGATCGTCGGAATAGCAGGTGTACTGGCATTGCTGATTGCATTGTTTACGGTCAGCTTCCAGGCGATCCGGGCGGCTGTTGCGAATCCTGCGAAGAGTCTTCACTCAGAATGAGGTTTGACATTCGAGGAAAGCCCGAAGGAAGAGTATGCTAGCTTGTTTTTTGCCGGGGATTTAATCAGAATTTGTAACGTTTGGGGATGAAAATAAAAACCCTGGCAGTAATAAAATTTATTAAAAGCTCACCTCATCTTCTGGTCAAAGATTAAAAGCAGACGATAAGCTACTATAGGGGCACACTTGGATTTATGAATGAATGGACTTTCGGTGACAAAGATGGTGGTATCAGACAACGGGTGTATCAAAAAGCCGCATCAATAGTGAAGGACTCAAAAATTAAATAAAGCTTTAGAAAAGACCACAAAAATAATCAACCCAAACTCCCGGGAAATGATCATTCTACTAATCAGGCGACTTGAAATCTTCGTGTGTTCAAAGCCACCCACGATTCTGCTATTCCAAATTAGAGAATTTGTTCTAACTTAAATAATCAAATATGAAAAAGAAACGATTTTCGGAGACCAAAATCGTCTGTTCCAGACCCCACGAATCGCCCGGCTTTTTACCTCCTGTGGATTACAAAAAATCCGTTTCCCTGGAATTACTAAAAACTGGAAAACTCTAATTACGAATGGCCCGGAAATAAGGGGAACTTACACGGGGAACTAACCCCATTGAGATTAGAATACAACTCAAAAATTTTGATCGCTATTTACCCTTAATGGTCTGCTGCTGATTTTTTTACTTTATGTTATGGAGTATTACTTATTAGCATCAAGTAACATCATTACAGCCTCGTGAAAGTGGGCTGGGTCTTGTAGCGGCCCACCATGGCTAACGTTTGGAAGCATCACAAGTCTAGCACCTGGAATTAGTTGGGCTAGAATCTGGAAATGTTCACGTTTTATAAACTGTTCATATTCTCCATATGCAATTATTGTCGGAGCTTTAATAGTTCTAATTTCTGCAGGTTTCAAATCAGGTTCTGTGCTATACATTTTCCCCAAGGCTTTCATCAATCCCGCAAAGTTATCTGGAGTAGGTGAATGCTCACGATAGTTTGCCTGGACCCGAGCCATGAAACGGGATGACATTGTAGTATCTGATGATTCTGACTTATATCCTGAAAGATTAAAATTTGTGCCAAAGGTAAAAAGTTTATTTACTCGCTCAGGATTCTTAATGGCCAGAATCAATCCTATAATGCCTCCGTCACTCCAACCAACTATTGATACCTTCTTAATTTTTAAGTACTCTAAAATTTGCAGAACATCAGATGCTATTAGATTGTAGCTGAAGGGCTGATCTGACATAGTGCTTCGACCATGACCTCGGCTGTCAACTATTATCACCTTATTTGTTTTGGACAAAAGTGGTACTTCAAAACTCCAATAATCTGAACTAACTAGTCCTCCATGTAATAGAATAACCGGGTCTTTACCTTCTTCGTTAAAAATTGCATAATACATTTTAATATCATTTACAGGCGCGAGCCCACTCTCATCAGCCTTTGGCATTGGTGGAAGATCAGGTAGTGTCTTCCAGAGCGGAGTATTTTGTTGGCTACTCGCATAACTGCCAAAAATTAATAATGCAATCAAAATAGATAGTGGTCTTTTCATTTTATTATATATTTCTCGTGTAGAAAGCAGCATTATAATTTAGGAGTTTATTCAAACGTTTTTGTCCCACTGTCCCGAAAAATAAAACGGGACATGGGACAAAAACCAATAAAAAGACATTATAGTGGATTAATAAGCAATAAAAGTCGCTAAATTTCCCAAATCCTAAAATCCTAAGTTTTATACTAGATATTTTACACTGTCAGTCGTTTGCTATTTTTGAACTAACAGAAAATGAGGAATAAAAGTTAAAAACTGAAGATTTTGAAAAAATTGCAAAAGAAATCCTTCCTCATATATATAAATTAAAGCGGGGAGATATAAACTAAGGGATTAAAACAACTCGAATGACTGCTTGATCGACCTACCTATTATATATAAAATCCTGAATTAATTTTTCAAACTGATCGAAGCTAATTTCCGCCGTAATATGATGTCCATTATTTAATGCTATTTCAATTTCTGATAATCCTTTTTGGGCTATTGCTGAAATGCTGTCAATCCCGATAAAAACGGGTGACTTGGCATTAAAATCCATTAATTTTATAAAAGTCTTTTCCATAAAAATTGCTTTAGACGATAAACTTACTCATAATGTTCAACAATCGATGGGTAATAATTTTTATTCTCATTCACCATTAAAATTATACCCTTACTATGAATGGAGAAAATCCCTTTAAAACTTTAGGAAGTTAGGATTTGGGAAATTTAAGAATTTTTACAAAATCTATTACAGAGATACCACACCAGGTATTCATTGGTGATTCCTATAATTTGAATAATATCTAATTTCATCTTTAAAAAAAAAAATCAATCAATTAAAATATTTCTGATTGGAGGATTTCGAGATTTTTAAAAAGGCTTGGGCCTTCTTAAAGACATGGAAAAAAGTATCACCTATCAACGCTATGTCATGGGAAATCTTTTTGCCACCTGAAAAATGAGGAGGAGGTCTACTTTTAAAAATTATTTACTAACCAATAAAATCAAGGCTTCCAGCAGACAAATAGTCGATTTCCGGTTTTAGTCGGTTGGCAATGAAAATTTCGTATATTCATTATTGTCATATTTCCTAAGTCAATAAACATGAGAAAAATTGCAATCTTCGGCCTTGGCGGCGTCGGAGGCTACTTTGGCGGCCTTTTGGCTAAAGGATATGAACATTCAGATCAAATAGAAATCTATTTTATTGCCCGGGGTGAAAATGAAAGAATTATTGATAAAAACGGCTTACGGCTGGAAACCTATAAAGGAAATTTTACAATCTTTCCGAAAAAAGTTACCTCAGATCCTTCCTCCATTGGCAAAGTTGATTATATAATTTGCTGCACCAAGAATTATGATATTGAACAAAGCGTCATTCAACTCCATTCTTGTATCGATAAGCGAACTATTATTATTCCCTTAATGAATGGATTTGAAGGGCACGCTTTAATAAAAAATATTTTCCCGGAAAATGAAGTTTGGGATAGTTGTGTTTATTTGGTGTCAGAACTTATAGAACCAGGTTTTGTAAAGCAGACTGGTAATATGGAGTCTCTCTATTTTGGATCAAACATCGCTGCTCCAAGCCAGTTGCAAGAAGTTGAGAGTATATTTTTGAATGCAAATATAAATGCTGCCATATCCTCGGATATCGAACAGACCGTATGGATAAAATTTATTTTTATATCGGCCCTTGCCACAATAACCTCTTTTCTGGATGCCAGCATTGGCGAAATTTTAGCCGACAAATCCGGTAGGAACCAATTGTTGTCCCTTCTTACTGAAATAAAGGCAGTCGCGGATGCTAAGAATATTTCTTTACCGGAAGATATCATTAAAATAACTACTGACAAATTAGAAGGTTTGCCTTATAAAACAACATCTTCCATGCATACTGATTTTATTAAAGGTAAATCTACCGAATTGCATTCTTTGACAGGTTACATTGTCAAAACAGGTAAGGAATATAAAATCAATACGCCAACATATAACATGATGTACGAAGGCTTAATGAATAGGAATTTACAAAAGTTTTGATGCGAATACAACTTTTGGAGCATTGTATCTTGAAGACTATTTGAATTATCATTCCAAAGCATTTGCTTTTCCAACCAGAAATTGGAGAAATCATCGGCTGGGATAAGATGTTCAATCTCAAATGATGAAAAATTACCCCCTATATCGTTACCGTGTTCCGGTATTGTTGTTCTTCCTGATGCTGATCACCTATCTGGACAGAATATGTATTTCTTTAGTCGGAGTAAGGATAAAAACTGCATTTAGCCTTAGCAATGAACAATTCGAGTGGGCGGTTGGAGCATTCGCTCTGGCTTATGCCCTATTCGAAATTCCTGCCGGTATTTGGGGAGATCGTATCGGGCAAACGTCAAGTTTCATCCGGATTGTTCTGTGGTGGTCACTATTCACTGCGATAACAGGAATGACTACTGGCCTAATAACCTTAATTGGTAGCAGGTTTTTATTCGGCATGGCCGGAGGTTTGATTTGGTTGGTTGTTGACCCGGAAAGTAAAATTGAGATCGTCCGGGATAAGCAGATGCTGCATTCAGCTGCGTAAAAGTCAGTAAATAAGAAAATCCAATGAAACATAAAAAAGTTAGAGTGGGAGTGGTCCAGGCCACTCCTGCATTATTCAATAGTAAAAAGACAATTGAAATTGTCATTTCCTGGATTGAAAAGGGAGCTAAGGAAGGTTGCGGGTTTTTATTATTTCCGGAATCATTCATACCATGCTACCCAAGAGGGCTGAATTTTGACGCAATCATTGGAAAGAGAACTGATAAAAGCAGGGATCTTTGGTTGGAATATTGGGAAAACAGCGTAGATGTTGTCTCAGATGATTTGAAAGATATTAAAATCGCTATAAAAAAAGCCGGCCTATTTGTCGCTTTAGGTGTAACGGAAAGGGAAAGCATTGGGGGCTCTTTATTTTGTACACTGCTTTATTTTGATAATAAGGGAAATTTTATAGGGAAGCATAGGAAAATTAAACCAACGGGCCTTGAAAGATATGTTTGGGCAGAGGGCGATGGCAAAACATTATTAAGTTTTGATACTTCAATTGGTAAGATCGGTGGACTCATTTGCTGGGAAAATTATATGCCGATGGCGCGAATGTCTATGTATCAAAAAGGGATAGAAATTTACCTGGCTCCAACTGCCGACGCAAGACCTTCCTGGCAGGCAACTATTCAACATATCGCTTTGGAAGGCAGATGTTTTGTTCTGGCTGCAAATCAAATTGTCAAAAAAGCTGATTATCCTAAACAATATCAGGTTGATCTGAAAGATGAACCTGATATGATCTGTCCTGGAGGTAGTGCGATTATTTCACCAATGGGAGAACTACTTGCAGGTCCATTATGGAACAAAGAAGGATTACTGATAGCGGACCTTGATTTTTCCATTTTGGCAAAAAGCAAATTAGATTTTGATCTTGCCGGGCATTATTCCCGGAATGATATTTTTAAATTTGAGGTGTTAAATCAACCCGCAATAGTGAAGATTTAAATGTTTATTACATTCTGTGACCATTCATATAGCTAAGCTTCTTGTCAAGATGTTCAATACTATGCTTAAGATATATGTTTTATAATAAAAAAATATTTTCAATTAGATATCATTTTGACAATTCTGCTTTTCCATATTCTATTATTTCTTTCTGCCATTTCACTAGGTCAGTACGATGAGTTTCCGCAAAAGCTATTTGTTCGGCCGAAGGTCTTTGAGCATATCCTTGATCGCACATCTTAAAAAAATTCACCCGTCTTTTGGGATCACTAGCAGCGAAAAGCATATGTAGGGCAGTCCCTGTAAGCGTTATGTCACGAAGATTACTACCAGAACTTTTAGCAAGTTTAACAAAAGAGGGTAACGAACTTAAAAGATTAATTTTTTCGTCCAGTGTACGTGGCGGAGTTAACGAAGTATATTTTGGTTCAGCTGCTTTTGCGGCTCCAAAACCTTTTTCAAATAGCATATATTGGTTGACCTTGTCAACAGTTATAGGGTAATTTGCAATTATACCCTGATCGGCTTTTGAAAATTTTTGTGCAGATGTTGTAATTGCAAAGAAGATCAATAGGACAGCCGTAAATAATTGTTTTGTCATTTTCATTTTTAAGTGATTAATATTTTGTATTCAAGTATTTGTTCTATTGTTAGCTTTTAATGTAAAAACTCTAAACATTGATTTGATTTTCATTTTATTTTATTAATGTGATTTAAATATTATTTACATTCTTGTACTGGTAAATTCCGTTTTAGACTGCATCTTATTATATGGAGGCTCAGCTACTTCTGTTCTTATCATCTTGTTTCCGGTAATTGAAAAGGTGGAAATTCTCCCTTTCATTCCTGCTCTTTGTTCTGCAGGCGCTATCATTGTCAATTGATTTCCTGAAACAGACCATGTGCCGGTTGTCTTACTTTCCGGGCCAAGGGTTACAACATATGTTTGGTCTGGTTTAAATTCAAATTCATATATATCTTGAGCTCGAAGCGGGCGTTCAGTAGCACCTCCGGCGTTTAAAAACATTTTTACTGACACCACCTTCGATTTGCCCACAATAGATTGTGCATCGCATTTTGTAAAACCTGAAAAGCAAACTGTGATGCAGCTGATAATAAGCAAAGCCTTTAATGTAAAAGCTGTAAACATTGATTTGATTTTCATTTTGTTTTATTTTTTTTAAGGAAGATTTTATTTACATTCTTGTACTTGTTAATATTGTTTTTATTACCCTGGAACGGCAAGGCATTACTGCAGTAGTTATCAGGGTGCTACCATTAATTGAAATAGTAGCAGTGGTCGTCATTTTTTCGGATTAAACTGCGGTTCTAATGTTGACTTTAACTGATCTGTAAGTACCCCCTTTCTCAGACAGCGTCTTTTAGACTTTTCTAAATTTACAACTACTCTTTCAGATCAGGTAATGGGACAAATGCCTCCACAGCGTTTGGCTCATTACCTGATCTGATCTTTTCAAGCCATTCCTTCGGGGTGGCATTGTTCAAGCCTTCATGCGGTCGACGATAATTATATTCATCAATCCATTCTGCCGTTATCTTTCGCACTTCATGAAGTTCAAAGAATACATAAGCGTCCAGGATCTCTCTTCTGTAACTACCATTGAACCTTTCTATAAATCCGTTCTGCATCGGCCTGCCTGGTTGAATGAATTGGATATTGATCTGCCGCTCTCTGCACCATAATTCAAAATCCTTACTCGTAAACTCAGGCCCATTATCCACACGGATCACTTTGGGCTTTCCTCTTTGTTCAATTACCTTATTTAAAACACGTATTACCCTTTTTGAAGAAAGTGATGTATCTACTTCAATGGCCAACGCTTCCCGGTTACAATCGTCAATGATATTTAATGTCCTTAGCTTTCTTCCATCTACCATGCTGTCGCCCATAAAATCCATGCTCCAGCTTTCATTTGCACATGGCGGCTGTATCAGTGGTTGCTTAATACGAGCCGGCAGCCTTCGTTTGCCCTTTCTTCGCCTGTTCATCTTCAGCTGGCGATACACACGGTAGACCTTTTTATGGTTCCAGTCGTGACCATCCCTTCTCAGGTATGCAAACAGTTTTCTAAACCCATAGGTCGGATGATCGGCAGAAAGTTTTTGCAGTGCATCACTCACTGTTGTATCATCCTTCAAACTTTTATAATAGTATTGCGATCGGGGTAAACTGGTCAGTTTACAGGCCCTGCTCACAGGTAGTCTTTCTTCACGAACCATCTCTTCTGCTAACTGTCTTTTTGTGGCAGGGCCCAACCTTTTTTTGTGAACAGATCTTTTAGGATCCTGTTGTCTAAGGCCACGTCCGCATACATCTTCTTCAACCGGGAATTTTCTTCTTAAAGTTCTTTCAACCGTTTGACATCGGACGTCTCCATGCCGCCGTACTTGTTCTTCCAGTTATAAAAAGTTGCTTCTGAAATGCCGTTCTCACGGCAGAGATCTTTGGTGGCCCTTCCACCTTCCTGTTGTTTGAGGATCGAGACGATCTGCGTCTCGGTGAATCGTGTCTTTTTCATAAATGCTTATCAGTTTAAAATTATTGATTTTCTCTAACTTTAAACTGTCTGCGATTTAGGGGTACTTACAGTAGATATAAAATTCAAGACTCAGGTGAGTTCGTCAAATATGGTGAATGGTTAGCCGCTCCGAGAGAAAAGGAAACTTTTGAAGGCGAGAGAATAATCATGCGGAGAACAGATGACAATATTTATGCTACGTATATTAATAATAATGCCGTATGTGTTAATTCATGTCACATTCTAAAATTTTTAAAAGGCTCTCCTTCAGATTTAAAGTATAAATTTATTTTGGGCTTACTAAACTCAAAATTTTATCAAAGAATTTTTGAATTACAAAATCCACAAATGGTTGGGAAAACATTTGCTGAAATTAAAGTTGTGTACGTAGAAAACTTGCCCTATAAGGAGACAGACAAAAGACTTCAAGAAGCGATTATTACCAATGTTGATAAAATAATAGAGCTGCGAAAACATAATTTACATGCAAGCACTTCTGAATTGGAAAGGCAACTTGACGAAATTGTTTACCAAATTTTCAATCTGAGCCCTAAAGAAATTGGGCTTGTCGAAAGTTCAAAATGACTATGCAGAATAATGAAAATATTTTTGATAAGAATGCGCTTAATCATTTCTATGTAGATGTTTTACATAAGCTCTTACCCAAAGCCCGGCATAAATCTATTAATTTTATTGGTTCCCCAGATACCAAAAGAGCAACTGCCATACGGATAGACTTAGCTGATACCAACGAAATTAACTTAGACTCTCCCTATAAATTTTTACCCCTTAAAATAATCTTTCTTTAAATTAACTTACATCAAAACAAATTATATGAACCGTAATTCATTTCTAAAACTTTGTTTGGCA
>Ga0080027_10001178_pt1 | contig 10591 bp, 8 predicted proteins | sample OrgsoiDNA2013046_FD_70962 | JGI IMG/M metagenome (GOLD analysis project Ga0080027, IMG submission 70962) | Permafrost soil microbial communities from the Arctic, to analyse light accelerated degradation of dissolved organic matter (DOM) -... | ecosystem: Environmental > Terrestrial > Soil >...
GCGCTCGGGCTCGCATACGGCGGCGCCTCACTCGTGCACCGCGAACTGGTGCACGCGATGAGCCACATCCCCGACGCCGCGCAGTTCAGCAGCAGTGCCCACGTCGGGGTGGCGCTCGGTCTCGCAGTCGTCGCGTGCTGGACGATCAACGCGGCGCTGATCAACGGCGTTGTCGTGCTGACAGCGGGCACCGACACCCTGCGCGGATTCCTGCACGATTACGACGGCCTCTTCGTCGACCTCGTCGCGTTGTGTCTGGGCGCCCTCGTCGCTGTGCTCTGGGCAACCGACCGAATGTTCGCGGTGTTGTTGCTGCCACCGGTGTTGTTACTCCAGCACAACCTGTTCAGCGGCCTTCGGCAAGCGGTCCGCACCGATCTGCTCACCGACGTAGCCAACCCGCAGTTCTGGCGCGAGGTCGCGAGTCGTGAGATCGACCGTGCCACCGCCAGCGACGACCCCCTCGCGATCCTGATGATCGACGTCGACCACTTCAAACTCGTCAACGACAGGTACGGGCACCTGGCCGGCGACGACGTGCTTGCGGCGGTGGCCAGAGCGATTGCTCAGGCGTTGCGACCACGCGATCTCGTCGGCCGCCTCGGCGGCGAGGAATTCGGTGCTGTCTTGAGCGGCCTGACCTTGCTCGAAGCTGAGCGCGCGGCAGATCGCTTACGCATCCACGTGGGCGACGTTCGGGTACGTGCCGACAGTGGCGACTGGATCGCGGTCACGGTCTCGGTGGGCGTCAGCGACCTGTCGATCACCGGTGGAAACCTGCACCTGCTTCTCGACGCCGCCGACACCGCGCTTTACGCGGCGAAGGCGGCCGGCCGCAACTGCGTACGTGTTGCCGTTCGGGAGCCTGCCGGGCCGGGAGCCGATCGGGTCATCGACCTCACCGACGCCAACGACGCCGTCCCGACCGCACCCGACCGCCCCTAGCTCGGGCCGGTACCGCACGTAACTCGCTCGCCGCTTAGGCGTCCGGTGTGGACGCCTCGACACCCGCATGTGCGGCCGGGATCGTGCCGAGCCGACCAGCCTGGTAGTCCTCGAACGCCTGCATGACCTCGGCCTTGGTGTTCATGACGAACGGGCCGTACATCGCCACCGGCTCCTGGATCGGCCGGCCGCCGAGGATCAACACGTCCATCGTCGGGCTGCGCGACTCCTGCGTCTCATCGGCAGTGATCGTGATCGTGTCGCCGTCGCCGAACACGGCGAGCTGGCCCATCACGACCGGACGCCGCGCAGTGCCGACCGATCCACGGCCGGCGAGAGTGTAGACAAGCGCGTTGTAGTCGGGCTGCCAGGGCAAGGTGAGCGAAGCACCATGGGAAAGCGTGGCGTGCACCAACGCAATCGGTGTATGGGTGATGCCGGGCCCGGAGTGACCCGCAACGGTGCCAGCGATCACCCGGAGCAACACGCCGCCGTCGGGCGACGCGAGCAACGAGACCTCGCTCGCGCGGATGTCTTGGTAGCGCGGCGCAGCGAATTTCATCGCCTTCGGCAGGTTGACCCACAACTGGAATCCGTGGAAGAGCCCACCACTGGCAACGAGGTACTCCGGCGGGGTTTCGATGTGCAAAATGCCAGAGCCGGCGGTCATCCATTGGGTGTCGCCGTTGGTGATGAGGCCACCGCCGCCGTTGGAGTCGTGGTGCTCGAAAAGGCCGTCGATCATGTAGGTGACGGTCTCGAAACCTCGATGCGGATGCCACGGCGTCCCCTTGGGCTCACCTGGCGCGTATTCGACTTCGCCCATCTGATCCATGTGCACGAATGGGTCGAGCGCGCGCAGGTCGACGCCGGCAAACGCGCGCCGTACCGGGAAGCCCTCGCCCTCAAGACCGGATGGGGCGGTAGTCACCGAAACGACGGGGCGGTCACGGTCGACGAGCGGGTCGGTCAGCGGAACGCGCGGAAGCGTCAGCGGGTTTTCTACAGTCACAGCAGGCATCGGATCCTCCTAGTCGCCTACCCGAACATACTTGCACAGGCAATCATTCCCGACGCCGTTACCTACTCCAATCCCAGCAAGGCCGGGAGGTGCCGCGGCGGTGGGTTGCCGTAACCCAGGATCGCATCATGGGTCTGGCGGTTCGTCCAGTCAGGCCGAGTGGCCCGCAGCCGAGCAACGACGTCGTCGACCTGCCGACCTCCGACGAAATAGGTCGATAGTTGCGCGCTGGTGAGCAGCGCTCGCCGCCATTTGCCGGTGGCCTCACCGTCCTCCTGATGGCCGCGCCCGGTCATCATGGCCATCGCGTCGGCCTCCGTGAGACCGTCGCAATGCACGCGGACGTCGAGAACCGCGTTCATGGTCGCGCGCATGCGCATCTTCAGTTGCTGCATCCGAACTTCGGGACCGCCGAACCCGAGCCGAACCATTTCCGACTCCGCGTACATCGCCCAGCCTTCGACGAACGGGCCGCTCCAGTAGGTCTGGTGCACCTTGGTCGAGACGTCGCCGCGTCTGCCGTGGGCGAGCTGCAGCACATGACCGGGCATCGCTTCGTGAATCACCAGGTTGCGGATCGCGTACAGGTTGCATTCGCGGTAGAACGATGCGACCCGTTCAGCCGACCAATCGGCGGGCGTCGGCGAGATCGCAAAGAACGTCGTCGTACCGGGCGGGTCAAGAGGTCCTGGCGAGTCGCAATAGGCGACTGCCACTCCCCGATGGATCTCAGGCATCACGATCACCTCGACCGGATCGTCGTACATCGTGACAACGTCGTGCTCACGTACGAACGCCGTGGTCCCGGCGAGTGCCTCTTTTGCGACCGCCACGACGGTGTCGTTCGTTGGTGCCTCGCGAGCCAGCCGGTCGAGTACCTCGCGCGGCGTGCCACCGAGGGACGCCGCGAGCTCGGCGAGTTGGTCCTCAAGCTGCGCCATCTCGTCAAGAGCTGCGGCCAACACCTGTTCGGGCGACATCTCGACGTCGAGCACGAGGTGGAGCTTGCGGGCGAAACGATCGCGACCGAGCCGCGGATCGCCGGAGGCGGTAGGCAGTTCGGCATTTAGCCACTGCACGTGGGCATTCAGCGCATCGCGCGCCGACTCGATCGCCGGTTCGACGTCGGCTTTCAGGTCCGGAAGGTCGGTGAGTTCTTTGGCAATGTCGTCGAGAAGGCCAATCGTGCCGCCGAACTGAGCGATCGCGGTCTCGACGTGCACCTGTGGCATGTCGTGTAAGGCGGCCCGCGCAGCCTCCAGTTGCTCGGGAATCTGGGTGAGCCGGGCGCCGGCGTTACGCAGCCGCTGCGGCAGCGGCGCGAAGTCGCGGGCGAGTAGGAGATAGAGAGCGGTGCCCGGATTCGCGACCAGCGGATCCCAGGTGTGGTCGCCGTCGGCATCGGTCTCGAGCAACCGCCCTCGGAGCCGGACGTCGAGCACCTCCGCGTCGACCCGATGTGCGGTCGGCAGCGCCACGTCGTCCCACGTATGCAGTTCGGCAAGGTGCGCCGTCATGACCGCGCGCTCGTCGGCAATCGCCGATGGACGCAAGTCGTCGAGCCGGTCGTCGAAGCGGTGATCACCGAGCGAACTCGCGAGAACCGGTTGTCTGACCAAGATGTCGTCGACCACCGCCGCCGCGAACGCCTCGAACTGCTCGAATCCCCGCACGTCACGATCGTCCATATCGCCAACCCTAGCCAGCCCGATGGTGAACTTTTCGCCGCCCACAGGCTCGGATTCCATCACCTTGGTCAGCTGGTGGACCGATCGTCGATTTCCCAGGCATGGTCGAGAACATGCCAGGCGATCCGGCGGGCCGCGTAGCGAGGAAGCCAGCCGCTGGTGACCGGTGGTTCGCCGGCTCGCGCACCGGCGAGCGTCTGCGCGATTTCGGCCCGCAGCGCCGCAACCGCGTCAGCGGTGGCGGGCTCTTTATGCCGGACGCCGAGCTTGCGCGCGTATGCCGTCTCGGCCGCCACCACGTGGGCGACCACCGCGTCGCGATCGCGCCCACCACCGCGCGGGCCCTTGCGCAACTGCTCGGGCGCGCGGGCGACCGTGTCGTCGAGGACAGCCCATGCTGCTTGGAGAATGGCCGTCTGCTTCTTCGCGTCGGCCGCCGACAAGGAGGCCCTGTCGGCCGCAGCCGGCTCGCCGAGCGCCCCGAAGTCGACATAAGAGAAGGTCCCTTTCGGGCGGGCCGAGATGCGCTCGACCACCTCCAGCGTCGAGTTGGCTGCCGCGAAACTGAGACCAGCCCGCTTCGCGACTATGGCGTACCTGGATGCGTAGTCGGCCAGCGCCTCGAGTGCCGCCTCCTCGGTCTTGGCCCGCCGGCACCAGCCGGGCCAGTCGAGCGCGCAGGCAAACACTCGGGTGTGGCCGGCCTCGAGGTAGACGCGGACGGCGGCCTGTTTCGCCATGCGCCTCAGCCTGCCAGTTGTGGCAGACCCGTGGGTGCCTAGTGGTGGTAGCGGTGACGAAGCGGGGTAGGAGAGTGTGTAACACCTGAAACACGGGCTGTGCGAGCCTTACCGCCGACACAGAAATGGATCGTGATCGACATCGTCACCCCCGACATTGCCACCCCCCAGATTGCCGCCCGGGGCCATCGAATCGACCCACGCGAGTTCGACGTCCCGGTCGTCGTCCTGTCACATCGAGCGCCGGTGGCGTTCTACGACGACAACGGAACCCGGCGCGCGCGCCGGGGCGCGGGCGGGCTGGTGACCGCCCTCGTCGGATTGGCCGGCCAGCTCAAGGACGCGGTGTGGGTCTGTGCGGCAAGTACCGACGAAGACGTCGCGGTGGCCCGCGAGCACAAAGACTCATCGCTGTTCGTCGACATGGGCGCCAAACCCATGGTCACCGAGCCCGGCGCTCCGGGCGCACTCCAGATCCGTCTTGTCGAGGTCGACCCCGCCGCGCACGAAGACTTCTATGGGGTCATCGCCAACCCGATGCTGTGGTTCGTGCAGCACGGCCTTTACGACCTGACCTGCTCGCCGAACATCGGCCAGCGCGAGCGCGACGCCTTCGAAGACGGTTACGTCGCCGTCAACAAGGTGTTTGCCGATGCGGTCGCGCACGAGGTCGAGCAACGTGGCGGGCGCGCCCTCGTCATGCTGCACGACTATCACTTCTACCTGGTCGCCGATCTCGTGCGGCAGCGCTGCCCCGACGTCGTCCTCTCGCATTTCGTGCATATCCCGTGGCCGGGCCCCGACGCGTGGCGGGTGCTGCCACCCGACATGCGCGAGCAGATCTTGCGTGGCCTGCTCGGCAATGACGTGGTCGCGTTCCACACCGAACGGTTCGCCCGAAACTTCCTGCTCTGTGCGCAAGAACTGCTCGGGCTGACCATCAACCTCGACAAGATGACCGTCGAGGTCGGGCCTCGCACCGTGACCGCGCGCACGTATCCGATCTCGATCGACGTCGCCGCGCTTGAGGCAACGGCCGCGAGCAAGGCGGTGCGCAACCGGCTCGACGATCTTGAGCAATGGCTGGTCGCCGACGACGCGAAGCTGATCGTGCGGGTCGACCGCACCGACCCGTCGAAGAACATCATCCGCGGCTTCCTAGCCTTCGAGAAGTTGTTCGACGATCACCCCGAGCTTGTCGGCAAGGTGCGGTTCTTGGCATTCTTGCAACCGAGCCGCCTCGAGGTCCCTGAATACGCCAAGTACGTCGCCGACATCGGCTCGGTGGTCGCTCGGGTCAATGCGCGGTACACCAGACGTGGCGAGGCGCCAATCGATCTTCGGTTGCATGAAGACTTTCCGACCGCAGTCGCCGCGTACGCGATCTGCGATGTGGTCATGGTCAATTCGATCGCCGACGGCATGAATCTGGTGGCCAAGGAGGCCGTGACAGTATCCCGCCGCAATGCGGTGCTGGCGCTATCGGAGAACACCGGGGCGCATGAAGAGTTGGGCGCATTCGCAGTCACCCTGTATCCGTTCGACATTCAGCAGCAGGCCGACGCGCTTTACGAGGCACTGACGATGGCACCGACCCGACGCCGCGAACTTCGCGAGGCCGCCGCCGACATCGTGCGGGCGAACGACGTGGCAAAATGGCTCGCCTTCCAGTTGGCAGACCTGTCCGACATCACCGGGCTGTGGTCGTCGCTTTGACGGGCGCAATGCCCTGACCGGGAATCCCGCGCGCGGATCGCGGGATCGGTGGGTAACGTAACTGTCAACCAGTTGATCAACGCGGACCTGTGGTGCGCCGAAGAGGAGTTTGCATGAGCGAGGCGGCAGCCACGGCGCCCACCGCACCATCGCCCGTCACCGGAGCCTTCACCCACAAACAGGTGCTGGTCATCCTGACCGGCCTGATGCTGGGCATGTTCCTCGCGGCGCTCGACCAGAACATCGTGGCGACCGCGATTCGCACCATCGGCGACGACCTGCATGGGCTCTCGGTACAGGCGTGGGTCACCACTGCTTATCTGATTACGTCGACGATCTCGACACCGCTCTACGGAAAGCTGTCCGACCTCTACGGGCGCAAGCCGTTCTTCATCCTGGCCATCAGCTTGTTCGTCATCGGGTCGGCGGCCTGTGCCTTCTCGACATCGATGTACATGCTCGCCGCGTTCCGTGCGTTCCAGGGGCTCGGCGCGGGCGGGCTCTTCTCCCTTGCGCTCGCGATCATCGGCGACATCGTCTCGCCACGCGATCGGGCCAAATACCAGGGGTATTTCCTCGCCGTCTTCGGCACCGCAAGCGTGCTCGGGCCGGTCATCGGCGGCTTCTTCGCCGGTTCGAAGTCGATCCTGACGATCACCGGTTGGCGGTGGGTGTTCCTCGTCAACGTGCCGATCGGCATCGTCGCGCTCTACGTGGTTTGGCGCACGTTGAACCTGCCGAACACGCACCGCCCAGCCCGTATCGACTGGGCAGGCGTCACCGCACTCATCGTGTGCCTCGTGCCGTTGCTTGTGGTGGCCGAGCAGGGCCGCAGCTGGGGTTGGGGATCGGGCACGTCGCTCGGATGCTTTGCGCTCGGCGTCGCCGGGCTGGTGCTGTTCATCCTCGCCGAACACCGCATGGGCGACGACGCCTTGATCCCGTTGCGGTTCTTCCAGAACACGGTCTTCAGCATCACGTCGGGGGTCGGCATCCTCGTCGGCATGGGCCTTTTCGGCGGCATCTCGGTGCTGCCGCTGTACTTGCAGATCGTGCGCGGGGTCTCGCCGACCGAATCTGGGTTGTTGCTGCTGCCGCTGACCGCAGGCCTGATGGTTGGGGCGATCATCTCCGGTCAACTCATCTCGCGCACCGGTCGCTACAAGATCTTCCCCGTCATCGGCTCGGTGTTGTGCGTGGTGGCACTCGGTCTCATGTCGTTCATCGGCGCCGACACGCCGCTGTGGGAAACCGACATCTTCGGCGCGATCTTCGGACTCGGCATCGGCAACATCATGCAGCCGATCACACTGGCAACACAGAACGCGATGCCGGCCCGCGACATCGGTGTCGCAACGTCGTCCGCCACGTTCTTCCGCCAGATGGGCGGCACCCTCGGCGTTGCGATCTTCCTGTCGGTGCTGTTCACCACTGTCGGCCCGAACATCGGACATGCCTACAAGCAAGCAGCCGCCACGAGTGCGTTCCAGAGCGTCGCGTCTGATCCTGCGGTGCAACATGCCGCGGGCAACAAACCGATCCTCGCGGTCATCAACGGCAAGGGCCTGTCGTCGTCAAGCCTGAATGACACGTCGTTCCTGAAAACGGCCGACAAGCGGCTGGCGCACCCGTTCTTCGTCGGCTTCTCGAAGTCGATGGATCTCGTGTTCCGGCTGGCCGCGATCGTCATGTTGCTCGGCTTGGGCCTGCTGCTGTTCATGCGCGAGCTACCGCTGCGCACGATGAGCGGTATTCAGGCCCAGCATGCCGACGCCAAGGCAGAACGTGAGCGTCAAGAAGCGGCGGGCCGCATCGGCGAGGCCTCGCCCGCCTAACCGTCGTTCACGCGTGGAACGGCAATGCGCAAGTCTCCTCGGCAGCTTCTCGACAAGGTGCAGCTCCCGCTACCGCTCCGCCGTCGTAGCGCGGGTCAGTACGTCGTTGCGAATCAACACACCCGCCAGCAAGCCACCAAGCGCACACAACACGGCCGCGATCAGCGCCGCATGATGGAAGCCGCGCGACAACGCCGCAGGTGATTTGTACGCCGCGGCGGTGATGCCTGCCAACGCCGGCAGCACGGCGACGGCAAACAAGGCGGCGGTGCGGGCCAGGTCGTTGTTGATGGCCGAGGCAACACCGACGTCGCCCGGCGGAGCCGCCGCCATCACGGTCGCCGTCAGTGGGGCGACCGTGATGGCCATGCCAAGACCGAACACGAGGACGCCGGGCAGCACCGCACTGACATAACTCGCACCCGGATGGATCCTGATGAACAACGCGACGCCCGCGGCCGCGATGATCGGCCCGACGGTCATCTGCAGCCGCGGCCCGCGCTGCGCAGCAAACCGGCCCATCCGCGATGACAGGAGCAACAACAAAGCAGTGACCGGCAACAGCGACGCGCCGGCGGCGACCGGCGAAAATCCCGCGCCCTGCTGCAGTTCCACCGGCAACAGAAAGAACGTGCCGCCAAGTGCGCCGTACACAACGACGGTGACGGCATTCGCCGCGCTGAACTGATGCGAGCGGAAAACCCGAAGCGGCAGCATCGGCGTCCGCGTCTTCGTTTCGACAACGAGGAAGACCGCCAACAGCAGCACGCCGCTCGCCGTCGCGGTGAGCTGGCGGGCGCCCCACCCGAAGCTCGAACCTTCGGTGAGTCCGTAGATCAGCGCGGCCAACCCGAGCGCGGCAAGGGCGGCGCCGACGACGTCGATGTGGTGATCGACGCCATCGCCGCGCGTCTCGGGGATGTGCCGGGCGGCGACCACGACGAATCCCGCGAGCGGCAGGTTAATGAGGAACACGAGCCGCCAGCCCCATGGCGCGACGCCAACGAGCAGGCCACCGATGATCGGGCCCATCGCCGACGCGACGCCGGTCAGCCCCGACCAGGCACCGACGGCGGGCGCGCGGTCGTCAGGCGCGAACACGGCCTCGAGGATCGCCAGCGAGCCCGGCGTGAGCATCGCGCCACCGACGCCCTGAATCGCCCGCATCGCGATCAATACGCCGGCGGACGGCGCGACTGCACACCCGAGCGACGCGGCCGTGAACCAGATCACCCCGAAGACAAAGATCCGCCGCCGCCCGAGCCGGTCGCCCAGTGAGCCGCCGAGCAGCAGCAGACCCGACAGCGTCAACGTGTAGGCGTTGACCGTCCATTGCAGACTTGTCAGCCCGACGTGCAGATCGTGGCCGATGCGGGGCAGTGCGACGTTAACCACGGTCGCATCGAGTTGGGCAATGCCACTGGCCAGAATCGTCGCGAGCAGGACCCAGCGGCCCGCACGCGAGCCGTAGGCAACGGTCGTGGCCATGTCGAGCACCCTCTCATTTCGATGCGGTTCGCGTCCGGGTCTACAGGGGTCTAGCGTTACCGTTACGGGGCACCGTCTCGACGGCACCCAGGTGATCCTCGCCATCGGCGAGATGAGAGGGACGTCCTATGTCAGAACACACTGTCGTCATGCATGTCCAGGAGAACCGCCGGTCCGGGCAGCGCGGCGACGTCTGGAGTGTGTGGATCGAAGGCGAGAACGACGGCCCGAACGACAGCGCCGGCTCGGTCGACTCCTGGAAGCAGGCGCAGGAATTGGCTGCCGCACGGGGCTGCCGCCTCGAGCCGCCGTCACCGGGCTTGCGCCGCGAGATGGTCGAGGCGGGCGTCGCCCGCGAAGAGTTCGGCGAGTCGTCGTCAGCCGCGCTTTTCAGCCACCCCCACGGCGTCCCCGACATCTAAGCCCGCCACCCCGCCGTCCGTCGGCGCTTGAGTTCGATCACGTTTACGTGATCGCGACCCCCCTTACGTGGCTTGCACGCCTGTCCTCGGGGGTCTTGGCCGCGTAAGGGCCCGCCAACTCGACAACGAAGGAGCGGCTGTGCCGGGCATTTCTGCCGAGCACAGCCACTCCTTGTTCTGAAGCCTTAGACCGGACGAACTTGCTCCGCCACTAAACGGGGCGGACTTGCTCCGCCTGCGGGCCCTTCGGGCCCTGCGTTACTTCGAACTCGACGCGCTGGTTCTCGTCGAGGCTGCGGTAGCCGTTGGTCTGGATCTGCGAGTGGTGAACGAACACGTCGGCGTCGCCGCCATCGGGGCTAATGAAACCGAAGCCCTTTTCCGCGTTGAACCACTTCACGGTGCCTTGCGCCATCTGGGGTACTCCTTGTTAGGTGTGCTACGAACCTGCCACGTCGGCGGTTCGGGATGCCACGCCTGATGAGTGGGTCACGTGTGAGCACAAGGCTCGACTCGACTCAAACAAAAGACGCCCGCTGCCAGAATCCGCGGGCGTCATGAACGTTCGAGGAGTACTGCAACTGCAACCGCTGGCCAGCCTAGCACGGCCCCACCAGGCAACCTCAGACGCAGCCGCCCCAGACCAGGCAGCCTCAGACCAGGCAGCCTCAGACCAGGCAGCCTCAGACCAGGCAGCCTCAGACCAGGCAGCCTCAGACCAGGCAGCCTCAGACCA
>Ga0080027_10001180_pt1 | contig 10581 bp, 10 predicted proteins | sample OrgsoiDNA2013046_FD_70962 | JGI IMG/M metagenome (GOLD analysis project Ga0080027, IMG submission 70962) | Permafrost soil microbial communities from the Arctic, to analyse light accelerated degradation of dissolved organic matter (DOM) -... | ecosystem: Environmental > Terrestrial > Soil >...
ACTCAGCGAACAAGATGCTCGGCAGGCTGACGACCAAAGGCGTCGTCAAGCCGCTCGCCAGGGGCTTGTGGGCGCTCGGCCGCGACCTCGATCCGAAGGTGCTGTCGCGCTACGTGGCCGGGCCCTCCCCCAGCTACGTCTCTCTCCTGTCCGCGCTGAGGTTCCACGGGATGATCTCTCAGATCCCGCGCTCGACGTACGTTATGACGCTCGCGAGGCCCCAAGAGATCGAGACGTCGATGGGCGACTTCTCGATCCACACCATGGCGCCCGAGGTCTTCGGAGGGTTCGTGGCGACCCCCGAAGGCGCGCTCATCGCCTCGCCGGAGAAGGCCATTTTCGACGTGTTCTACCTGTCCGGTACGAAGCCGCGCACTTTCTCGTCGCTGCCGGAGGTCGAGCTGCCCGACGGCTTCGACTTCGGGGTGGTGAGGAACTGGACGCGCAAGGTGGCGTCGAAGCGCCTCCGGACGATCGTGGAGCGCAGGACGTCCGAACTAGAATCGGCACCGCCCGGAGGGCGACCCGGATCCGACGCCCGCGGTTGATTGGAAGCGGCTTGGCTGAGATGATGTCCGAGCCCTTGGCTGCGCCTCCACACACCAGACTGCCGGCTGGTCGAACGTTGCTTGGTCGCGCCCGGCCGCGGGCCGCCATGCAAGGAGCCGGCGGCTCTTGAAAGGTCGGGACTCGAGATCGTTCGCGCAGAAGGTCGCGCTCGCGGCTACGTTCGCCGTTTCAATCCTGCCGTCGCTCGGCTGTTCGAATGGAACCTCAGGACCAAGCGGCGGCACGGGAGCGGCGGGTGCCAGCGGCGGGATCGGGGGCACGCTCGGCAGCGGAGGTCTTCCCGGCGGCGGCGGCGCCGCCGAAAGCGCCGGCGTCGCCGGAAGAGGCGGAGGAGGCGGCGGAGGCGGCGGCGCCGCGGGGAGCGCCGGCGTCGCCGGAGGAGGCGGAGGAGGCGGGCTCGGCGGCGGCGGTGCGACGACGGGAGGCACGACGGGCGGGGCAGGGAAGCCCGGAAACGCAGGCGCCGGGGGAGGAGCCGGCTCGGCCGGTGGCAGCGCAGGGACCGGGGCGGGCCCCGACGCCGGCCAAGCGGGGTCGATGGGCGCCGGAGGCGGCGGGAGCGGAGCGGGAGGGGCGAGCGCGCCGATGACGCTGCAGCAACAACAGAGCGCTTACATCGACATGCGCTTCGGGATGTTCGTGAGCTTCGGCATCCTGAGCTTCTGTGGCACCCTGCCGGGCGATCCCTGCGTGGGTAGCTGGGCGCAGCCGAACCTCGACATCACCAAGTTCAACCCGTCGAGCCTCTACAATCCCGGCCAATGGGCGGACGCCGCCGTGTCAGCGCACATGAAGTTCGGCGTGCTGACGACCCGTCATCACGACGGCTTCGCGCTGTGGCCGAGCGCGCAGGGCACGTTCAACGTGGGACACATTCCCTGGAAGAATGGGCAGGGTGACGTCGTCCGCGACTACGTGACCGCCTTCCGAAGCCGCGGCCTCGGGCCGGGGCTCTACTACTCGATCTTCGACAGCACCGAGGGGATCGGCAACACGACGACCATCACCGCCGCGCAGCTCGCCTACGTCGAGGGGCAGATCACCGAGCTTTTGACCAACTACGGTCCGATTCCGATCCTGGTGATCGACGGCTGGTCCTGGAAGATGGGCCACAACAAGGTCGCGTACCAGGCGATTCGCGAGCTGGTGAAGTCTTTGCAGCCGAACTGCCTGCTCACCGATCACACCCACCTCGTCGATCCGTGGGAGGTCGACATCGTCAATTTCGAGGAGCCCACTGGCGCGTTCTCCCCGGCCACGAACACCTACGCCGCCGAGCAAGACACCAAGATCAACGGGAGCGGCGGCAACGACTGGTTCTGGGCGCCGAACGTCGGCACTCTGATGACGGTCACCGCCATCGTGAACCAGCACCTCGCGCTGCTCGAGCCGCGCTGGACCAACTTCATCTTGAACTGTCCCCCCAACCGTGACGGCCTGATCGATGCCGATATCGTGAGCCGCCTCGCCGAGGTGGGCGCCGCCTGGAGCCCCACCCCGGCGCGGGCGCCGCTGCCCGATCAAGGGCGGGCCATCGAGCACCCCTACACGCCGATCGGGGCCACCGCAACCAGCGGCGTAGCTGCCAACGCGATCGACGGTGTCAACGACACGAACATCCACACGATCTGGCAGACCTCCGGCGCGCTGCCGCAGTCGGTGACGCTCGATCTCGGCCAGAGCCACCCGGACGTGGGCATGCTGGTCTACCTGCCCCAGTATTCGCTCGCGTCCGGGGGCGCGGGCGTGGCCGCGGGTGGGATCACCAGCTACGGGATCCTGGTGAGCGGGGATGGGGTGACCTTCACGCAAGCGACCGCCGGTACCTGGGCCGCCGATGGCAAGATGAAGACCGTCGTCTTCGGGCCCGTCGCGGCGCGCTACGTCCGCCTCGAGGCCCGCGCGGCGATGGGTGGCTCGGCCGTCGCGACGGACCTCACCGTCGGCGCGAATCGATAGGGCCGGCCGTCGCGTCCGCGCCGGCCAACGATGCCAGCGACTTGCAGTCTGTGGGCGCGATGAGATTCGAACTCATTACCCTCGGCTTCGGAGGCCAATGGAGACGCAGCGTGGCAATTCGGGCTGGCGCGAAATATGTAATTTTCATCGGGTTTTTAGCCATGTTTTTAACGGATCGCGCAGCGATGCCCTTCGAGATCCGTAGCCAAAAAATTGGCGACCACCTAGCGTTGGTGCTCGCATGATCAGGCTCCGATGGCGAGACTACCGCACCGAGAAGGGCCGACGGCCGGTCCGCGAGTTCATCGCCTCTCTCACCCCCACCGAAGCCGTCGAAGTCCTTGCGGCGATGCACGATGTCGCAACGCTCGGCCTCACCGTGGCGCGCCACCTCCGTGGCGACCTTTACGAGGTTCGCGTCTCCACCGACTCGCGCGACTTCCGCGTTCTCTTCGCACAAGAGGCGAAGTTTGTTCTCTTGTCGCTATCGGCGTTCAAGAAGCGCACCCAGAAGACCCCACTCGCCGAGATTGAGCTGGCCCTGGCGCGCCTGGCTGATTGGCGTGAGCGGGGACGTAGGCCATCATAGCTTTTGAGCCATAGCCTTGACGCTATATCACTGAGGCCGTAGACTCGTGGAATGGAGAAGGACTTTTTGGACGAGATGATCGCAGATCGAGCTAGGCTGAATCCGCGGTTTCCCGATCTGGTCTCGGAGGCTGTGCGGCGGCGGGCCGTGGCGCGCGAGCTGACAGCACGACGGGAAGCCAAAGGTCTCAGCCAAACGTTGGTGGCCGCCAAAATGGGGACGGCAGCCTCGGTAGTGAGCAAGCTCGAGGGGGGCGGCGACGTCAAGCTCTCGACGCTGCAGCGCTACTGCGCGGCCATCGGTCAACCCTTCCCGCCGCCACCGCCACGCAAGAGGGGAGAGGCCGGCTCGGCGCCGTCTCGCTGACCATCTCACCGCTGCCGGCCAGGAGACCACACCCCCATTCCAGGACGACTCATCTTGCGGAACCTGAACGCTGCTCCGACTCCCATTTGCTTCGTTGCAGCCATCACCCACGGGACGTCTCCGTGCCTACGACAGAATTCAGTTTCGCGTCGAAGCGCGCGCGATTCGCCGGCGCCGACGACATCGTATCTTCCGTTGGGAGCTAGGAATGAATTCGTTCCTACCTTCATCACGACTTCGGATCTGCGTCCAGATCCGGCCCTGCCCGGAGAATCCGCGCTCGCTCATTGAGGAGCGCCACGTACGACCCCTTCATTTCGTTCGGCAAGGGGGACCGCTCGATTAGCGCCACCGCCTTGCCGAGAGTGGCCTGCGGACGGGCAAGCTCATGGGCAGTCATCTTGAGCGGTAGCCCGCAGTCTTCGGCGAATTTCTCCCAGGTCTTCCGATTCAATTTCTCCTTTCGGCCGCCGACCGGTAACGCGAGTGGATCATCTGGAATGACGAGGCGGGTGCAGAGCAGGTCGTATGCAGGCGCCAGGCGAGGGCGGCCGTCCGAAGCAGTGAGGAGCGAGAAATTTTTGAGATGCATGTCGCCGTTGCCTGTCCACCACCCGAATAAAACGAGGCGAAAGAGCTTGAGGAGCTCCAGTCCCGGCTCTGCGGCAAAGCGCTGCGTCACCTTCGCGCACCGTTCCGCTGAGCCGTCGTATTTCTCTTTCGGGGACTTCTCTTCCAACTGGCAGAAGTCCTCCTGCCGCAACTTGCCGCCCGCCACTGGCCGATCGAAGCGCGCCACGAGATACGCCAGCGGGCCGTCCCGGAGCGGCACGAGGGCGCACGGTGGCACCTCGATGTCGAAGAGATCAGCGAGGCGCATCGTGACCAGCTCATTCTCGGGCAGCGCGGGAAAGGTTTCCGAGGGCGGCTTGAGAATGTATCGGCGCCGCTCGACCTCCACCTGGAGGGTCTTACGTTTCGAGTCCAGACCCAGTGAGAGCTTGCGCTGTACTCCCGATAGTGAAGTTCGACCTACCATCGCCAGAGCCACCGTATGGAGTTTTCCGAGCTCGACGTCGACAAGGGGTAGGCGGCTCGATCCAAAGAGCGCGCGCAGGCAGCGCTCATGGTAGCGACGGTCCCCCTGAATCGGGCGGAGGCACGAAAGGCAAACGCCGGTCACTGATTCTCCTCTGATTCCGGGAGCACCTCTACAGCGCCCACGCAATCGGCGCAGGTGGCGACGAGCAAACCGAATGCGTCGTCCTTCGATATCTTGAGCTTGGTCGTGGCGATCTCGAGCAGCCACCCTTCCGGGAGGAGATTCTCGAAGAAAGGGTGGAGTCCATGCGAGACGAAGGGTTCCGGATGAAGCGGCAAGGTCAGAGAGATGGGAACGGCATCGCGGCGCGACAGCCATCCGGGATCGTAGGTGAAGCGGAATTCCGTCCCCTTTTCTTCGATGCGACCCACCGGTGTGCCATCTAGCCGGACGAGTCCCGTTCGCACCCGTGTAGGCGGGCCCATGGACCAAGGCTCGTCCGTCATTTCTCTGTCTCATTTCGTGGTTGGTCCTGTCGTGGCAGATCGACGACGCCCAGACGTTTCCCGAATGGCCGAAGCACGGCGTTCACCGTGTCGAGCCGCAGGGTTGTCTTCCCCCCTTCCAACTCCGATATGAAGCGCATGCCGACCCCTGCTAGCGTCGCGAGCTCGCGCTGGGTGAGTCGATTCGCCTTGCGCCGAGCGAGGACGAAATCAGTGATATCCTGATCCCGATCGGGAGGTTTTAACTGCTTCACCTCAATATCTTGGGACACCATCGGATGTAAAACAATAAATTATTCCCGTTAGGGGTTATTTAGTGAAATTTAATCCTACGAAACCGGCCCAGATTGGCGTCATGACGTATATTTATTCCCGATCGGGAAACGAGGCCTCGCGGCTTGGCACTTCACTAAACCAGGCGACTCCACGCGGGACGCCCAGCGCCACCTGGCGGCGGCGCAGCCCATCGAAGCGGAGGCCCGCGCCCAAGTCTTGCGCGATTCCATCCGCGACGATCTCGCCAACAACCGCCTCTGCTCGACATCAAGCGACGGGCCCGTCCAGGCCGCGATACGCGCGGTGACCCTGGCCCAAGAGACGCTGGATCTGTGCGCTCTCAGTACGCGTCCGGCACGGTCACCGAGCTCGACCTCTTGCAAGCGCAGCACAACATGGTCGCCCAGCAAGAGGCGCTCGCCCAGTCGCACTTCAACGCCGCGATCTCGGATCTGACCTTGCGGCGCGCCGCCGGCACGTTCCCGCCCCGCTGAAAGCTGAGTTTGCCGCATTCCCGGCGCGACAAAGCGCCCCAAAAAATGATTGGTTCGAGGGCGGAGAGCGTTGTAACTTGGCGGCTCCCGATGAGACACGCTGTTCTGGGACCGGTTTTCGCCCTCTCCGCGTCCGCGGCTGCCAGCATCGGATGTGGCTCGGGTCTTGGCGATATCATCGTCACCCCGGCTGCCACGCCGGCCGCCAATTCCTTCACGGAGGTCTACGCAAGAGTCATCAAACCGACCTGCACCAACGACTTTTGTCACTATAACGGGGTGGGTATACGTTACAGCGCCCTCGACATGAGCTCGAAGGTGTTCGCGTACTGGAGCCTCGTCGACCAGCCAAGCGTCGGGCCGAGTTGCTACGAAATGGGAACACGGGTGGTCCCGGGCCAGCCGGACAACAGCGTTCTCTACCAGAAGGTCTCGGAGGCGATGCCGTGCGGTAGCCAAATGCCGGCGAATGTTGGCGTGTTGGAGGCCAGCGGAACCTCGACGTTCTCTGGGACTGTGCTCGCTGCGGATCAGCAGCAGCTCATCCACGATTGGATCGCGGCGGGCGCGCAAGACAACTGAGAGTCAACTAAGAAATTCTAAAAGCGTCGCGGTGTCTCAGTTGCCCGCATCCGGATGCGAGTCGAGTCCGGCCCAGCCGGGGCCAGCGTAATCCGTAAACTCCAGCCAGTACGGCGGTGGAAAATCGTCGGAAGAACAAGCGAACGTTTGCGGACATAGAGCCCCGGGCCAAAACGATCCTCCGCAGACGCACTGGGTGAAGCGGTCCCCTTCGCAAAGAGCGTACGAGATCCCCGTGCAACCTGGACAGGTGTCGATGGCGATGAAATATCCAACGACGCAGGCTGGCTCGGGATCCCAGCCTGGCGGGGGAGACCACGGTTTCGCGCCATAGGTAACCGGCTGAAACGAGCGCGAGGCATCGGAGCAGGCTAGGCTCGCAACGGCTGCTATGAACGCTGCGGCGCCGACGATGAATGACGCTCGTGCCTTCATTCGTACTAGCATGAATCATCCTCCCGGAGCATGGCTACAAGAAGTAGATAAACGTCATCTCGAAGCGATCGTTGTGAGCGCTCGTGTCGTCTGCGAATTCCTGCGTGACACGTTGATACGAAAGGCCCACCCGAACCGGCGGCGTTATGTCGAAGAAGATGTTCGCGTCCACGTAATGCGACGACTGGAATACGCCCAGGGGGTTCACCCACGGTTGCTTCATCGAATCGGGATGATAAAGACTCGCGATATTGTTGGAAAGTGCTCGACTGTAGTTTCCGCTCACGAAGACGCGGCCGCGCGGGGGCAGGTAGTACTGGAGGCCGACGATGAATGTCTCCCAATTGATGGTGTGAAGGAAGCCGTTCGAATCGAACGCGACGAGCCCAGGGTCCACGTCGGGCGTGTACGGGGTACCGACGAGGGGCGCGGCTCCCTGCGTCTGCGGCACCGCGACTCCCGCTGAGTTGATGGGGGCGTCGGGCGGCAAGGGGTACACATTGGGCATGGTCGCGCCAGCGGTCATTCCGGTGTACTGATCTGCATCGCCAGTCCCGGTCACGAACTCCCCAGTTAGGGTCAACGCATTTCCGCGGTCCGTGCTGTCCTTCACAGGAATGATCGGAATGAGCAAGTTCACCGCAACGGCAAACCCGGCGAGTTGTATCGGCGGCGCCGGCAGCGGCGCGTACGGATCGACTCTGAACGAGCGCACCATTCCCGACACGGCGATGGCCGCGGGCTGCGCGCTCGTTCCACCGCTGCCTGGGGTGCTTATCCCCTTCCAGTGGTTGAAGGCCAGCCGAATCCCCCCTTGGGCATCCGGCAACGCAGAATCGCGCTGGGCGGGGCGGAACGCCCCGGCCGCGATGTCGATGTTCACGGGATTCGACGCGAAGGTGTGGCTCAAGCGAAGCTGAACCGTTCGATTGAACAACGCATTTGGTAGCCCGAGGAAGCCGCAGGTGGCGCCGAAGAAGTAATTCTGCCACCCAAGCAGGTAGTATGTCTGACCCGCCAAGACGTCGACGATGTCATCCTCAAGCTTCACATAGGCGTGTCGAACTCGTAATGCGGCATTGTTGAAATAGGCGGCCTCGGTCGTGGCACCGGGGCCGGATGCTTGCCCGGGCGATCCTCCGCCGCTGTTGATGCTTGGCTGATTGCCAAACAAGTCAAACTCGATCAATCCCGTTGAGCGAATGCCGCCGAATGCCGGTGCCTCTACTTTGAATCCGAGGCGGGTGTTTCGGATGGTCGTTTGAAAGCGCGGGTTTTCTCCTGCCTGTGTCGCCGGCATCTGCTGGTGGGCAACGACGTTGTTGTTCAATCCGTCGTTGAAGCTCCGGGTAGAGTCTCGCATCAGGTCGCCTTCGGCGAAGCCGAAGATCGTCAGCTTCCAATCGGATGCAGCCCCGACTGTCAGAGCCAAGGGAGGCCGCACGAACCAAGGATTTACAGGAGTCGGAGGGCTCGCCGGTCGGGCCGGCTGGCGGGTGATGGATGGAACGGGCTTCGCGGAGCCCTGCTCGTCCGCGGAGCCCTGCTCGTCCGCGGAGCCCTGCTCGTCTGCGGAGCCTTGCTCGTCTGCGGAGCCTTGCTCGTCTGCGGAGCCTTGCTCATCAGGTTCGGCCTGCCGCTTGTCGCTGGATTTTGCATGAGCGGCCGACACGACGAGCAACCCGGAAGCGGCGATTAGGATGGCCAGCGAATGTCGAGACATGATCCGAATGTCCTTTCGGGGTACGAAACTCCCGCAGTGGAGCTCATTCCATCGCTCGTCGTCTACATCATTTTGCACTATCGCCAAACTTCGGCCGGCATGGCAAGGCCGTCGGGGCGGTGTGAGCACCGGTGTGGAGCTGCTCCATCGGTTCGCTCGACTCGCATCAAAGGGAAACTTCGATGCGCCTCGAGGCGGGCCATCTCCCCCGGCTTACTGGACGTGGACCAGAGCGGCGCTCGCGGGGGGGACGTACACAGAAACGGTATTGCCCGACGTCATCTGCGTGAAGGGTGGATTGCGATTCCACGCGCCCGCCGCCGTGACCGAGGCGCCAGCGAGGGTGACGTCGGTCGCCCCTGCGGTAAGCGAGCCGGCAGGCGTCCCCTGCAGATAGATCGCGCTCGCGCTGGTCACCGCAGCTCCGAGATCGACCGTCGCGTTGACGCCCATCGTGGCGTTCTTGTTGTCGAGCACCACGCTCGTGAATCCGCTTGCCTTGACGGCATACGCGGTGAAGTTGGGGTTGCTGGTGGTGACGGTCGTGGAGACCATCGGGCCAATTCCCATCAGGTTCATGATGAGCATGCTGTAATAGATCGGCTGCACCGTCATCACGACGCCGCCGCTCTCCTTGATTGGCTCGTAGTAGAAATTCGTGTTTCCGTCCATTCCGATTTCGCCGCCGTGGAGATTGACCCCGCTGCCGCCATTCTTGGCGGTGACGAACATCAAGTCGATGCCCCAGAGGCCCGCGATGAGCGTGTCACTCACGCCCACCTGACCGTGACCGGCGAAGGAGTTGCACTCACCGCAGCGGTAACCCTGCGGGATCTTGTTGGTCGTGGCCGCGGTGTTCATGGTGGAATCGGTCCCCACGAGCCCCGTCTGTGAGGTAGGCGAGCCGGGGTCGGGTGTCTGGAGACGCTCGACCGTTGCGGTGGTCGAGCCCGCGGTGCCCGCGTAGTAGTGCTGCGTCAGAAGGACGAGCTTGCCCGGAAACTTCGCCGACTCGTCGGCCGCAAACGGCGTGGAGAGTGACAAAGCGTCTCCGCCGCCGCCGGCCGGGCCAACCAACAGAACCCCCGCCGTTGCGGTGACCGCGGTTGCCAACGACTCGTACTCGGATTTGATCGTGTCCCAGTCATAAAGAGGGCTTTCATATCGGTTGATCTCGTTGCCGATCTCGAACCCGATGATGCTCGACCCACACTTTCCCTGAGCGTAGGCCGCCTCGGCCGCGGAGGCAGTCGGGTCGTTCGCCTTGAAGTTGACGCCATAGATAATTTTGGTTCCCGTAGCGGCCAGGAAGCCGCAGATCTGGTCGACCATTCCGGTCGTGATGGTGCGCACGAAGGGCTGCCCCGATGGCTTCGCGGGCGCCGTCCCCGTGCCACTCCACTTGCAGTTGTCGACGTCGTCGGCGCCGAGCCGCATCACCGGCGAACCAATGAGCTTGTAGAGCGCGATCAAGCTCGCATTCGAGCTGGTGAGGGAGCCATTCGTGATGTGCGTCTTTTCGTAGCTGAACCCGGCAAAACCAACGCCGATGTTCCCCACGGTGGTGCCGGGGGCCACGGTCACGTTGGCCGTGACCCCAGTGCCGGTCGGACCGCCCGCCACGGGCGTGCCCCATCCGGGCGTCGTGGTCTTCCCGCTAGTCCCGCCAGTCGTGGTGGCGCCGCCTGCGCCGGTCGTGGTCCCGCCGCCCGCGCCGGTCGTGGTGGCGCCGCCTGCGCCGGTCGTGGTCCCGCCACCTGCGCCAGTCGCGGTGGCGCCACCTGCGCCGGTCGTGGCGCCGCCGCCTGCGCCGGTCGTAGTGCTGCCACCCGTGCCAGTCGTGGACTGGCCGCCCGCGCCAGTCGTGGTGGCGCCGCCTGCGCCAGTCGTGGTCCCGCCGCCCGCGCCAGTCGTGGTGCTGCCGCCGGAGCCGGTGGTAGACTGGCCGCTCGCTCCGGTCCCCGTGATCCCGCCGGTCGAACCGGTGCCGACGTTGACACCCGAGCCATAGCCGCACCCGGACGAAAACGCCGCGGCCA
>Ga0080027_10001182_pt1 | contig 10577 bp, 12 predicted proteins | sample OrgsoiDNA2013046_FD_70962 | JGI IMG/M metagenome (GOLD analysis project Ga0080027, IMG submission 70962) | Permafrost soil microbial communities from the Arctic, to analyse light accelerated degradation of dissolved organic matter (DOM) -... | ecosystem: Environmental > Terrestrial > Soil >...
TTGGCCGGCACCTCCAGGCTCGCTTTCAATCCGGCAATTTGCGCCGGGTCGGCCAGTTGGTCCACCCGGCCGCTGGCGATCAGCGGTTCAAAAATGGAGCCCTGCTCCGCCGCCAGAATGGTCGAGAGCGCCGCGCCATACGGAAACTGCGGGAATTTCGTCTCGATCATTTGCACGCCCGTGGACTTCAACACCGCCAGGGCCGCGTCAAACGCCGGACGCGCCGCCGGCTCGGCCCACTCCGCATAATCCGCCGGCGCATAGCCGACGCGCAGATCCGTCATCGGACGGGCGTACTGCGGCGTATAGTAGAAGCTCTTTCCCGCCGACCCCGGGTCCTTCGCATCCTTGCCCGCAATCGCCTGCAGGATGAGCCCACAATCCTCCGCCGTGTGCGCGAACGGCCCCAGTTTGTCCAGCGTCCACGAAAGCGCCATGGCGCCGTGGCGGCTCACCAGGCCGTAGGTCGGCCGCAACGCCGTCACCCCGCAGAAAGCGGCCGGCGTCACAATGGAACCCGAAGTCTCGGACCCAATGGCGAACGGCACCAGCCCCGCCGCCACCGCCGCCGCCGAACCGCTCGACGAACCGCCCGACCAGCGCGTCCGGTCCCATGGGTTCAGCCCCGGCCCGGTCAGCGATGCCGATGGCAGCCGGTACCCGCCGCCGCCCGCCAGTTCCACCATGGCCAGTTTGCCCGCCAGCACCGCGCCCGCCTCCGACAGCTTTTCGATCACCGTGGCGTTGTAGTCGAACACCTGGCCGGCATATGGTTTGGCGCCCCACGTGGTCGGCTGCCCGGCATAGCTCAACAGGTCTTTGACGCCGTAAGGAATGCCTTGCAGCGGGCCCCGAAAGCGCTCGCGCTTGAGTTCCTTGTCGACGTCCTTGGCCGCGCGGATGGCCTCCTGGTTGAGGGAAAGCGCCAGCGCGTTGTACCGCGGACCGAGTTGCGCCAGGCGGTCGGCGAACGCGCGGGCCAAGTCCTCGGCAGTGAATTCCTTCGCCTTGAGGCGAGCGTTCAACTCCGGAATCGTGGCGAAGAAAACGTCTTTTCCGATTGCCGCCATCGCGATGCCTCAGGCCTTGAATTGGAAAGCCGGTTCGGTGGCCATGGGGAGCGGTTCGTCAGCCAACGCCCGGGCATTGGCTTGATTCCGGTCGCGCGCGGCCTGCAACAGATCGCCGGGTGGCGCAACTCGGGGCGGCGTAGCGGGGGGCGGCGCAGCGGCAGGGGTTTGCGCCAGCGCCACCCCCGAGGTCAGAACCGCCGCCAGTTTGCGTCGCGTGAGTTGCATATTAGATCTCCGAAACGCGACCCGGAGGGTCGCGCTACTTATGTTCCAACGCCTCCAGCGCCGCCTTCTCCATGACCACCCGCGGCGCCGTCTCGCCCGTCCAAATCTCGAATTGCCGCACCGCCTGCTCGATGAACATGTCGAGCCCCGGCACCACCGATTTGCCCTGTTCCTTCGCCTTCTTCACCAGCAAGGTTTCCATCGGGTTGTACACCATGTCGAAGACCACGTCCGCCGGGATCCTGCCGTTGAAGAAGCAATCGTTCACGTGGGGAAACATCCCCAGCGGCGTGGCATGCACCACCGCATCGAAATGGTGCGAATCCAGTTGCTCCTTCATGAGGGCTTCGGCGCCGCAGATTTTGGACAGCGCACGCACCCGGTCCACGTTGCGGCCCACCAGGGAAATCCGGGCGCCGGCGTCGGAAAGCGCGCAGGCCGCGCTGCGCGCCGCTCCGCCGTTGCCCACAATCAAGACTGAGGATTTCGGCAGCCGGATCAGCCGGCCGAGGGGCCCGGTCACGCCCGCGGCATCGGTGTTCGTCCCGCGCCATTTGCCGGCCTTCCGCCACACCGTGTTGACCGCGCCAATACGCCGGGCCAGAGGATCCACCACGTCCAGGTACCGCAGGATTTTCTGTTTGTGCGGAATGGTCACGCTGAAGCCGGCGAGCGGCAGCTTGTCGGCCATCGAGAAGAAGTCCCGGAGATAGGCCGGCGAAACCAGAAACGGCAGGTACACGGCATCCACTCGCCGCGATTGAAAGGCCCGGTTGTGCACCGCCGGCGAAATCGAATGACGCACCGGATCGGCAATCACGCCGTAGATCTTGGCCGTCTTCCCCAGTTTCTCCACGCGGTACAGGTGCCGCAGGTAGCGCGCGCTCACCTGGCCGGCCGCCGTGCCCTCGGCGCAAATCGGCGCGGCGTATGTGAAGACGCCGCCGAACACCGGGGACAGCACGCGCGTGGGGAACCCCAGTTCGCCCATCGCCAGCACGATCAGCCGCTGCCTGGGCAGCCCTTTGGCGGCCGCCAGCACGCGAATGTTGTCCGATGGCTTTCGGGCCGTGGTGACTACCTTGTAAGCGTCGGCCGGCACGCGCATCACGCGGTTCAGCACCGTGTCCATGGGCGGCGTGGCTTCGAAGTTGTGATACGACACGATCACCTGGGTACGCGCGCGGAACAGGCTCAGGCGTTCCTGAGCCACTTCGGCCGTTTCGATCTCCACATCAATGGCGTGCGCGCCATGGCGCACCGCCAGGTCAAGCACCGCAAGCTGCTCTTCGATGCTCCCGTTGAACTTGCCGTGGTTCTGGTGGCGGCGGCACGTAGCCAGGATAATGATGTCTGGAAACTGCTCCAGAAACTTCGAAATCGCCTCCGCGCCCTGCGAGGGCCGGTCCAGAAAATCCAGGCGAAACTCCAGGAAGATCTCGCCCGATTCGGCTTCGCGCCGGGCATGATCAAGCAATGTTGGAACGTCTGGCAGGCCCAACGCGATGCATATGCGGGGGAGCGACCTCGTCTGCGCCATCTTTGCTTACGGAGTCTCTAGAATACCACGGCCTATGCCGGCGCCTGATCGTCCCCTGCCGGATTTGGCGGGTTGGACGCCACCCGCGCCTTCCACTCGTCCAGAATTGCCGCCGTGGCCGTCGTGCCGATTCGCGTACAACCCAGCGCGTAAACCTCCAGCACCTGGTCCACCGTCCGCAGTCCACCCGCCGCCTTCACGCCGATCTCCTCGGGAACGTATTTCCGCATGAGCTTGATGTCCTCAATGGCGCAGCCCCTCGGACCGAAACCCGTGGAGGTTCGGACAAAATCCACTTCCGCCCGCTCGCAACAGCGGCAGGCGATGATCTGGAGCTCATCGGTCAGGTAGCCGGTCTCCAGAATCACCTTCAACAGCGCGCCTTCCTTATGGCACAGCTCGGACATCTGCAGCAGCTCCATCTGCACATGCTGGAATTCGCGGGAGATCAGCTTGGAAATGGCGATCGCCATGTCGATCTCCCTGGCTCCACGCCGCAACAGGTCGCGCGTTTCGTAGAGCTTGGTGGCGGTGTTTGGCGACCCGTGCGGGAAGCCGGAAACGCTGCCCGCCTTCACCGGGCTGCCCTGCAGAGTGCGCACGGCCAGGTCGATATCGCACGGCCGCACGCTGACCGAGGCCACGCCGCACCGTTTCGCCAGTTCGATGCCCTCCACCACCTGCTCGTCGCTCAGTTCCGGCTTCACCAGCGAGTGGTCGATAAGCCGGGCCAGGTCTTCGTAGGTGGCGAGGGCAGTCATCAGTTCAAAAAAGTTGTCAGTTGTCAGTTGTCAGTTGTCAGTTCAACCCGCCCCCGCCGCAGGTGCGCCGGTTCTTACTGATAACTGATTACTGACAACTGATTACTTCTTTACTTCTTGCCCTTCTTCGCGGTGCTCCGCGGGGCCGACCCCGGCGCCGGGCAACGCAATCCCAGGGCTGTCCGCTCCGAACAGGCCTGCTTGGCCTCATCGCTTGCGGGGTAGCGCTTGATCAACTCCAGGAACTCGTCGGCGCCTTCCGTCTTGTGGCCGGGTAAATGCACCAGGCTCCGGCCCTTATAAAGCCGGGCTTCCTTGGACTTGCTGTTCTCCTGGTACATTTCGAGGACGTTGTCGAAGTCCTTGGCCGCAGCCTCGTAGCTGCCTTGCCCGTAGTGGATCATGCCGATGTAAAACTGGGAGTTGGGCGCCAAATCGCCGGTCGGATACCACTTGAGATAGTCCGCGAACTCTTGCTGCGCCAGGTCCAGCTTCCCGCTCCCCTTGTCGCGCATGGCGTTGTCATAGAGGACCGTCGCCGGAATCGCTGGACCGTCCTGACCCGGAGCGCCGCCCGGAGCGCCCCCCGGTGCGCCGGCGGCGCCTTGGACTGGAGGCGGAGCGGGTGCGATGTTAATCGCCTTCACCGCCGTTGTGAGGTCGTTCAACTGCGACTGCATCTTCGTCATCAGGCTGACCATGTCGGAGACCGCCTGCTGCAGGGTGCGCACGTCGTTGGACACGGCGTCCATGCGCGCATTCATGCCCACCACCGGCCCGACCACCTGTTTTAGTTGTTCTTCCAGGTTCTTGCTGAGCGAACTCTGCATGACTGCCGTGCCGGTATTGGCTTTGTTGGCGGAGTCCACGGCTTGACGGGCCACTTCCAACAAGGCGGCCAGCTTTTCGTCCTGGGAACGCTGCAGGTCCCGGAGCTGTTGCTGCAACAGAGCCACGTCCCGCTGCAGTTCCGTGATTTCCTTGCTGGCGGCAAACGATAGCACCGGGGTGGCCAACAGAAGGGCGGCCAACAGAACGCAAACCAAAAGGCGTCGGAACATCATACAAGTCTCCTACCGCGGACCGGCCGGTTCTCACGCCGTCCGGTCCGCGCCGTTTCTGACTCTCTCTGGCGCTTCCCGCGCGCCGCGCTTCCTGCGCGCCCTACTGTCCGGGAGCGAAGTGGGCGCGCCGGTTCCTCTGCCAGCAGGATTCGTTCTGCTCGCTGCACTGCGGCCGTTCCTTGCCATAGCTGATGGTCTTCAACCGGTCGGGCGGCACCCCAAGCTGTTGCAGGAACTCCTTGGCGGCACTGGCGCGCCGGTCGCCCAACCCCAGGTTGTATTCGGCTGAGCCGCGCTCGTCGCAGTGGCCCTCCACCACGATGGTGGCGTTCGGGAAGTCGCCCAGGATGTTCTTCAGGGCGGCCACATCCTTAGTGAGGGCGTCGCGCGAGTCGGACCGAATTTCGCTCTTATCGTAGTCGAAGTAAGCATCCTGGACGTCGGATTCCAGGCGCTTGTCGAGCGTCACCGTGGCCGTCGGCGGGGGCGGAGGCGGTGGCGGCGGTGGCGGAGCGCTAACGCTTACCGTCGCCGAAGCCGTGGTGTCGCCACCGGGCCCGGTGGCGGTCAAGGTATAGGTGGTTGAATCGCTGGGGTTGACCCGCTGGTTGCCGGTCTTCTGCACCACTCCAACACCTTGGTTGATCGAGACACTGGTGGAATCGCCGGTTACTTCCCAACGCAGCGTGGAAGTCTGACCGCGCTGAATCGACTCCGGCTCGGCCGCGAACTGCGAAACCACCGGCGCCGCGGCAACCGGCGGCTTGACTACCTCTGCCGGCCTCTCCGGCGGCGGGGGCGGCGGGGGCGGAGCCGCCTTCTTCTTGCAACCGGCGGCAAACATCGTGAGCATTACCGCCATCCAGACGATTGTGAACTTCCGTTTATTGAACATGAACATGCGCTCCTGAATTCTCCGTTACTTCCCCGGTTATTTCCCCCACGCGGGGGATTCATTTTCCCCTTGCGTGGTGAGTTGCTGCGGCTGATTTCCGTCCGCCAGCATACTCCAAATCTGCTTCCGCCCGGAGCGGTTGGACATAAAAACCAGATGTACCCCGTCCGGCGCCCAACTGGGATTCTCGTTGCGTCCCTCGCTGTGGGTCAATTGAATGTATTTGTGGCTTACCACGTCCATCGTAAATATGTTGAAGTTCCCGGTGGCGTAACCCTGAGTCCAGGCGAATGCGATGAACTGCCCGTCGGGGTGCCAGCATGGGTTGGAGGCTTCGCCGTTTCCGGGCGTCAGCCGCTCCACATCCGCTCCATCCATATTCATCTTATAGATCTGCTGCGGGCCCGACCGGCCCGATACAAACACAATCTCGCTTCCCGTTTTGGGATTGATCTTGGGCTCGACTTCGATGGCGCTCGACGAAGAAATCGGCCGTAAACCCTTCCCGTCCAGACCCGCGATGAAGATCCGGCAACAGCGGCCGCCGGCCGACGAGGCGTAAACAATCTGTTTCCCATCGGGCGTGAACGACGGGGTCTCGTTTACCGAAGCGCTTTGATTGTAATACCGCAAATCCCGGACCGGATCTACCGAAAATATAAATATACCAGGATATACCTTCGCCCAGCTAGTGAAAGCTATCTTCGACCCATCGGGCGATACCGCCGGCTGCACGGTGGTCGAATTGAAGTGGGTGATCTGGCGCTGGTTCTTGCCGTCCGGGTCCATCGCCCAGATCTCTTTGTTGCCCGTTCGCTTCGAAACGAAATAGACGTGGCTGCCGAAGATCGATTTGCCTCCCAGTGCGGCGATAATGTCGGCGGCGAACTCGTGGGCCGTCTTGCGGGCGCCCGCCTCATCCACCGTCCCCAGATAGCGCTTTCCGATCACCTGGTGGTTGCTCACGGTGGGCCTCACGTCGTAGAACCAGCCGGAAAGAACAAAGACGCCGTTTTGGGCCGCCGTGTAGCCGAAGGCCAGATAATCCAACTGCGGCGGCGGGCTGGACCAGTCGGTCATCGACCGCCCGCCGCCGCGGGCCGGTTGGGCTGAGGATGCGGACGCCTGGAAGTCCGAAGGCTGCTGGGGAGCGAAGGTCGGGTAGCTGGTCTTGGCCACCATATCGAACAGCCCGGCGCCGTTCACGTCGTCCCACAGGGTCTGGTTGAAGGCGCCCATGAAACCCTGAGCCTCGGCGGCGCCTCGGAAATCGGGGATGCCGATCTTTGGTTTTTCGCGATTCTTGCTGACCGTGATGCCGAAGTCCTGAGCCGTGAGGACCAGCCATGCCCCTAAGGATGCACTTGCGAACCAGACTAGTTTTTTCATGGGTGCCCTACCTTTTGAGTTCGAAAAGAAATTCGATTTCCGGATCGTTTTTCGGAAAGCCGGCCGGCAGCGGGGGGAACGGGGCAGCGTCCAGAATGGCGCGCTGCGCCGAGTAATCCAGGGCCGAATTTCCACTTCTTCCGGTGATCTTCACGTTGGCGACGGAGCCATCCCGGTGCAGCGTGAAGGTGATTGCGGCGTGCGGCGCGGTGGCGCCCTGCGCGGGAATATCCAGAGTCCTCCAGTTACGCGCCACCTGGTCGCGCAGGCGGTTGGCGTACTCGCCGTACATAGTGCCGAAGGGCGAGTTGTTGCCTACCCCGACGCCGCCGCCTCCCGGCATCTGATACATCGGATTCGACACCTGTTGGGGCGTCGACGTATAGGCCTGGTTGGGAAGATCCTTGCGCGCCGCCGCAAACTTGTTCTGTTCGCTGTACGCAGGGGATGGCTTCTTCTTCTCCGCCAGGCGGCTCCTGATGGCGATCGCGTCCAGGTCTTTGGCGGGGGCCGCGGGCTTCGGTTTCTCCTTGGTCGGCGGCGGCGTGGGCACCTGGCTTTTCGTGGGGCTGGCCACGGGATTCGTGGGACCGGAGGTGCTCGGCAGCGGAATGGTATGCACCGTGTTGACCTGAACCGAACCGAAGCCGCCGCCGTGCGGGTTGCCCAACTGGATGGGTTGGTGTCCAATCACGTTGAAGCCCACCAGGCTTGCCATGAGCGCCGCATGCAGAACCAACGAACCCAGCATCCATTTCTTGAGTGGTTCCGGCTGGTCCAGGATGTCCAGGTGCGGGGTCATCGCTTGCTCCCCTTCGGGGAGGAATCCAGAGGTTGGGTGACCATGTTCACCACGAACTTTGCGTCCCCCATTTCGGCCGTCACCTGCGCCACCATTTCCCAGGTGGTCTGCTTATCGGCGCGAATGTAGATGCCCTTGGTGGCTCCGTAACGCTGGCGGATGGCCGCGGGCAGATCGTTGATGTTCACCGGTTTGTCATTGAGCCAGGTGGTGCCGTCCTTGGTGATGGAAACCACCGGCATTTCCTTGGCGTTCTCCTTGACGGGCCGCACCTTGGGAACGTCCACCTCAATGCCGAATTCCATCACGTGCGCCGTCAACATGAAAATGATCAACAGCACCAGCACCACATCCACGAAGGGCGTGACGTTGATCTCCGAAAGCGTGGACATGCCGCCGCGCCTTCGCGATCCGAATCCGCCGCCGCCGCCGTTCACGGACAATGCCATCCGGTCACTCCCCGCCGAACGTGCGCTCGGCCACGTTCAGGAACTCCAGCGAAAAGTCTTCCATGCGGGCGCCGATTTCGCGAATCGCATGGCCGAAGTGGTTGTAGAAGATGGCGGCCGGTATGGCGGCGAACAGGCCGAAAGCCGTGGTGATGAGGGCTTCCGAGATGCCGGGCCCAAGCGCCTTCAGGCTGGTGCTGCCCATGTTGCCCAGATCCTGGAAGGCCCGGATAATGCCCAGCACCGTGCCGAACAGTCCGATAAATGGAGTGACCGAGGCCGTAGTTGCCAGCCAGTGCATGTTTCGTTCCAGCTTGGCGGTCTCCTCGCTGATGCCCAGTTGCAGGCTGCGTTCGAGCGCCGTGCGGCTGGTCACCTTGCCGCGCGCCTTGACCTGACGCTCCAGTTCTTCATAACCGAAATCGAAAACCGACACCAGCGGCGAGGGCCGGTAGCGTTCGCTGGCCGCCACCAGGGCCTCCAACGCCGGGGACTTGCGGAAGGCCCGCAGAAAACGGGAATTGGTTTGCCGGGCTCCGCGGACGGTGTTCCACTTGGCGAAAATGATGGTCCAGGAGAAGACCGAAAAGAGCAGCAAGAAGCCCAGGACCGCCCAACCCATGGGCCCGGCGTCCTGCACCATTTTCCAGGGATCAATTTGAAGAAGGAAGGCAAAGGGAGCGTAACTGGTCAACTCGTCTCCTAATCTCAAATCTATCATACAGACGCACCCGGAAGCCAAAAGGACGTGCGCCGTTTCACATTGCTGTCGCTGGATTTATGCAGAAGGGCGGACGGGCGGGCGGGTTTGGTCGTCGGTCAACCGGCCGGAGGAGTCTACGCGAAGGGAACGTCCACTTCGGCATAGCTGCCGGGTGTGGCGGTGTTAACGGCGTCGGCAATCCGTTGAAGATGCAACCGCACTCGCGCCCATTTGGTAGTGCCGCCCAAAACGATAATGGCAATCTTGCGGCCCGTGAGGTTCTTCTGATAGCGAATCCTTCGGTCGGTGGTCAGAAGCAAGTCAAACGCCGCTTCCTCTGCCACTCTCAATAGTTCGCCGTTGTTCAGCCGATCCCAGCCCCGCGCCTTCGCCTTGATCACGGTATGCTTTGACAGCGCACGAGCCAAGCCTCGGGGCGTCCCGTGGTCAAAGAGAATGAGCATTGGCGGGCGCCGGTTCCGGTGCGGAAACCGGAGCCTTCAGGCTCTGGGCCACAAACTCAAGCACCGCCGTGATTTGTTCCCGCGTCACGTCGAATTCCTCCATCACTTCCTCGACGCTCATATCTTCAAGGTTCTCAAAGACCGTCGCAACGGGCATACGAGTATCGCGAAACACCCATTCACCGCCACGCTTGCCGGGGACGCTTTCCACGGCTGGGCATTGTGACCAATCGAGGGTGGACATGGTTGGAGCCTCCTGCTCTTCAGAATAGCGCGCCGCGCGACCCGGGTCGCGGCCACCGGCTACGGCGTCGCGAAACGGATCGAAGGATGGCGCTACCTCGTGATGACGAGTAGACCTTTCGGTGAGTTGGCGACGAATTCCGAAATCCGGACCGCATCCCGGCGAAGACGGTCTTCCCTCTGTTGCACGCTGCAATTCCCCGGTTGCAGCAAGATCACCTTCGGCGGTGCACCCCAATACCAGACTCAGGCTGGCGAAATCCTTGCCTTTGGTCACAATGGCGTACCCAAGATTCTTCGCCTGATGCCATACATCCGAGTCCGGGGTCCGCTTCAATCCAAGGTTCCGCACGTGTTCTGAATCCTGGAACAAGCCGACGAGGCTGTGGACAAGACTCGGAGCCAACATTTCATCGAACAGGAGCTTCACAGAACCGCAATCTTGTCCGGGATATGGGCGAAGAAGTCGTAGACGGCTTTAAAGTCTTCCCTTTCCAAGTCGGGGAGCAGCGCGACTTCGAGCGCCACCTTGAGCGCCAGGTGATTCTTCGCGGCGGCCGGCTCCGCGGGCGAGTCCAGCTGCGCCCGTTCGCGCTGCCTCTTCCTCGCCACGTCATAGGCGGTGTTGATCAGGATGCGGCAGAGCCACGTTCCGATACTCGACTGACCGTGGAACCCTTGGATGCCGCGGTACAACTTCAGGAACGTCTCCTGAACCGCAACGCTCTTGAGCCTGGGTCAGTGCGCCATGAGCCGCGGGCCCCGTGTTTGGCTCCAACTTCCCCGAGCGGGCGCGTTGCGCTGTTCTCACCAGGAAAATCCGCGCGGGCCACTGATCGGCGGAGGCAAGCGCGTTTGATCGGCATAGGGGCGGCGGTCACCCGCCGACCCCTGCCACACCACCGTGCGTACGGGTCCGTACACGGCGGTTCGAGTCGGTTACGCTAACAGTTCTCGAACAATGACGGA
>Ga0080027_10001183_pt1 | contig 10574 bp, 5 predicted proteins | sample OrgsoiDNA2013046_FD_70962 | JGI IMG/M metagenome (GOLD analysis project Ga0080027, IMG submission 70962) | Permafrost soil microbial communities from the Arctic, to analyse light accelerated degradation of dissolved organic matter (DOM) -... | ecosystem: Environmental > Terrestrial > Soil >...
AGGCGCAGTGTACGAACACAAGTATCTGCTTGGTACTTCCCTGGCGCGTCCGGTGATTGCCAAGCACCAGGTGGAAGTGGCGTTGCAGGAAAATGCGACAGCACTGGCACATGGATGTACAGGCAAGGGCAATGATCAGGTCCGCTTTGAGCATGCCTTTCAGGCACTGGCTCCGGAACTTAAAGTGATTGCGCCGTGGCGCGAGTGGACATTGAAATCGCGCGAGGACTGCCTTGACTACGCTGAGGCGCGCGGTATTTCGGTAACCGCCAGCCGCGAGAAGATCCACAGTCGCGATCGGAACCTGTGGCACATCAGCCATGAAGGCGGCGAGCTGGAAGATCCGGCCAACGCTCCCTTTGAAAGCACCTGGCAACTCACGAAATCACCGCAGGAAGCCCCGGACAACGAAGAGAGTGTGAGCATCGGCTTTGTTGCCGGCACACCGGTATCGGTAAACGGACAAGAGCTGGAACCGGTGCAATTGGTGGAACTGCTGAACGAGATTGGCGGACGCAATTCCATTGGCCGCGTTGACCTGGTGGAAAACCGTTTTGTCGGAATCAAATCCCGTGGCTGCTATGAGACGCCCGGTGGCACGCTGATCCTCACAGCCCATCGCGAACTGGAAGCACTCTGCCTGGAGCGCGAACTTACGCACTTCAAGCAGGAGATCGCGCTGAAATACGCGGAACTGGTTTACTTTGGCCTGTGGTTCACACCGCTGAGAGAAGCACTGGATGCTTTCGTGGCACAAACACAAAAAGAAATCACCGGCACGGTTACGCTGAAACTATACAAGGGCAACGTTAACATTGGCAGCCGTGCGTCAGAAAATTCACTGTACCGTACGGATCTCTCGTCCTTCACCATGGGCGACAGCTACAACCAGAAAGACGCTGAAGGCTTCATCCGCATTCTGGGATTGCCGGCGCGTTCTCTCGCTCTTCTAAAGCAGAAGCAGGAGGGCGTTAGACAGGAGACCGCGAAGTGAAGATGTGGTCGGGCAGATTCCGGCAGCCGCTGGACCCGCGGTTCGAGCAATGGCAGCGGTCATTTCCATTTGATCGCAAGCTGCTGCAATTTGAACTGGAAGCAAGCAGCGCACACGCAGAGACATTGCGTGCTGCCGGAGTTCTGTCCGCTGATGAACACAGGCAGGTCCTTTCAGGGTTGGCGCAGATTTCCGCCGCTGAACAGGAACCCGGGTACATGGACGACGCGGAGGCCGAAGACGTCCATCACTTTGTGGAGAACAAGCTGGTCGGCCTGATAGGCGAGACCGGCAAAAAACTACATAGCGGGCGCAGCCGCAATGAGCAGATCGCGACCGACCTGCGCTTGTTTGTGCGCGAGAGCATTGCCAACCTTCGCTTGTCATTGGGCGATTTTCTGGGCGTGCTGCTGGCGCGAGCAGAAGAACATCAGACCACGGTCATGCCCGCGTACACGCATTTACAGCGTGCGGAACCTGTATTGCTCTCACACTGGCTGCTGGCGTATTTCCAGATGTTCTGGCGGGACAGTGAGCGTCTTCTGGACTGTGCAACCCGCGTAAACCAATGCCCACTGGGTTCCGGAGCAATTGCTGGAGCGCCGCTGGCGCTGGACCGCACCATTGCCAGTCGCGCTCTTGAATTTGAACAGCCAACTGCCAACAGCATGGACGCGACCAGTGATCGCGACTTCATCCTGGAATTCGTGAACGCTCTGTCTTTGCTGGGAATCCATCTGAGCCGCTGGGCGGAAGAATTCATCCTTTTTGCCACCCAGGAATATCAATTCATTCGTCTGCCCGAAGCCTATTCCACCGGCAGCAGCGCGATGCCACAGAAACAGAATCCGGATGCGCTGGAATTGATTCGCGGGAAGTCAGCACGGCTGCTGGGCAGCCAGGTAACTCTGCTGACCATCGTGAAAGGCCTGCCACTGGCCTATAACAAAGACATGCAGGAGACACAGGAACCGCTGTTTGACGCTGCAGAAACGGCGTCGGCTTGCGTAGAGATCGCCGCCGGCTTTATGCGGCAGGTGCAGTTCAATCACGATCGCATGCAGAAGGCCTGCGAAACCGGATTCATGAACGCCCTGGCGGCAGCCACGTACCTTGTCAAACACGGTGTGCCTTTCCGGCAGGCGCACGAAGTGGTGGCGCATGCGGTGCAGGCGTGCGTAGAGAAGAAATGCGAACTACAGGATCTGAGCGTCGCAGAGTTGCAGGAGTTCTCGCCGGCATTTGGCAGTGATGTTCACAAACATTTAACGCTGGCCGCGGTGCTTGCCTGCCATGATGTGATTGGCGGTACCGCTCCGGCGCAGGTGAAAGCATCATTGAAAACCGCGCATGAACAGCTCGCCGCCATGCAGGAGGCCCATGCTATCCACGCGTAATGCCACACTGCCGGATGTGGAGCAGATCCACGGAATTATCCGGTCCTATTCCGGAAACGGCACATTGCTGCCGCGGACAGTGGCGGAGCTTTGCGAGAACGTACGTGACTTTGTGGTGGCGGAAAACGACGGAAAGATTATTGGCTGTGGCGCGCTTCATCTTTATGGGCCACACCTGGCGGAGATACGCTCCATCGCGGTAGTTCCGTCTGCCAAGGGCATGGGAGCAGGAGCAAAGATGGTGAAGGCATTGATGGAAGAGGCAGAACGCCATCACGTGAGCTGCGTGTGCCTGTTCACGCGCGTGCCGCAATTCTTTGCGCACATGGGCTTTGCCATGGCCTCACGGGAAGATCTGCCAGACAAGATTTACAAAGACTGCATACACTGCCCGAACCTGCACGCGTGTGATGAAATTGCCATGTATCGCGGCGAGATGCCAAAACAAATTGGCGCGCGCGATTTACAAATTCCCTTCCCGCTGGTTAAGCTGCAAGTGTGAGTACAACTCCTCCACAGGGTTTTCTATTTTCAGCGTGCACAGCCGGCCTTAAACCAAGCGGCAAGCCAGACCTGGCCTGTGCAGTCATCCCCGATGGCGCTTCCGCGGCCGCCATGTTCACACGCAACCAGGTTGTAGCCGCACCGGTGACGGTGGGCCGCGACCATTTGAATAAATCCAAAGGCGCCATATACGCGGTAATCGTGAATGCCGGCAATGCCAATTGCGCCACGGGCAGGCCGGGCATCAAAGCGGCAAAGCTGGTTTGCCAGCAAGCGGCAAAGGAGCTGACCAAGGTCAAGCCGGAGCAGGTCTTTCCTTCATCCACTGGAATCATTGGCGTCCAATTGCCTGTTGAAAAGATCACGGATGCGTTGCCGCAATTGATGGCCGACGCGGCAGGTACATCGGAACGTCTGGACGCATTCGCCAACGCCATTATCACCACGGACACGCACAAGAAAGTTTCCAGCCAGACGGTGATTCATAACGGCAGGACGGTAACGCTTTGCGGTGTGGCCAAGGGTGCAGGCATGATCCATCCGAATATGGCCACCATGCTGGTGTATTTGTTTACGGATGTGGCCGCCACGGCGCGCGAATTGCAAATCAGCCTGGAGGCCGCGGTGGATTACAGCTTCAATAACATCTCCATTGATGGCGACACTTCCACCAATGACACGGCCCTGCTGTTGGCTAGCGGCAAGAGCGGCGTGGAGTTGAAAGCTATACGCCAGGAATTTGATACGGCACTGGTCAAGATTTGCCGCTCACTGGCGGCGCAGATCGTGGCTGATGGGGAAGGCGTAAAGCATGTTGTGCGATTAAAGATTGAGCAGGCAAGGACGCGCGGGGATGCAAGGCGCATAGGCCGCGCGATTGCCAATTCGCCGCTGGTGAAGACGGCCTGGGCTGGATCTGATCCCAACTGGGGACGCATGCTCGCGGCTATTGGCTACTCCGGGGTGAAGATCAATCCGAAGAGGATCAGCATTTATCTGGGCGAGCAGCAGATTTGCCGCAATGGTGCGGCGGCTGCTTTTGATCGCGATCAGGCGCATCACTATATGTCCGAACCGGCGTATGACATTCGGATCGCACTCGGATCCGGCGATGAGAGTCTTGAGTTCTTGTCATGCGATCTGACGGAAGAGTACGTGCGGTTTAACGCGGAGTACAGTACATAGGGCGTTGAGGGTTATTAACAAGAGCGCGTGCATTTCGACCCGGGCAAAGATAGAAAGTTTGCAGAGAACTCCCTGAGTCGGCAATCGCACGATTGACAATCCTCGGGACCTCTCGACTCCGTCGTCGCATGCGCTCTAACTCCACTTCAGATGACAGGAGTTGTGATACTCGCGGGCGACGAATCTCTATCGCAGTACTACTGCGCTCCTGACATCTGCGGGATCACTTCTACTGCGGGCGGCACTTGCAAGTCAGGCATTGGGCGTCCGGTGAAGAGACGCCGCGTTGGAATGGCCAGCCATCGGGCCCATCGGGTAGACCACGCCACACGGGCGCTATCGGTGGCAATACCGGTATCGGCGTACATGCGGCGATAGAGTTTGGAAATGAGAATGAAAGCCAACCTGCTTTTCATCGATTTCAAGAAACTTGAGCGCTTCCAGATGACCTTGATGCTGTAGAAGCGATCCCATACACTTTGCGTGCGCTCCCTGATCTCATCGGCACCCATCACGGGGTGTGTCCAGAAGAGTTTTGGGCGTTTGGCCTGCGGGATGAGCCAGCCGCGCGTGAGCGGAACACCGCCAACGTTTCTGGTATCGCCGACCATCGTCTTTTCCCAGCGATCGAAGTCAACGGTACCGGGAAACGGCGTGAGCATGACGAACTGTGCGAACGTAAGCTCAGCCTGTTCAGCCACCGATGCGGTTGCGGCGAAGGTATGTGGACGATCACTGGGCAGCCCGAAAATAAACGAACCGAGTACATGAATGTCATGCCGGCGGAACTTCTTCAGGCGGTCCACAAGACTCTGTCCAGCGAGATTGAAATCCTTGTAAACGTCCTTCAAGCCTTCCGGTGTCACCGCTTCAACTCCCACCAAAGCACCGTGAATGTGAGCAGCCTTCATGGCAGCAAGAAACTCAGAGTCTTCCGCAGCTTCCATGGTGATCTGAGTGAAAAAAACGCTATCTGAAGGGAGCTTGGCGAGCCGGGACATTAGTTCAAAACGTTCGGCGCGTATGGCCTTCAACTCCGCCAAACGTGGCGCATTGTTTTGCCGGGCTGCGAGTTCCATATCGGTAAGAGTCACTGGATAAAAATTATCGTCGGCCAGGGCGATAAAACGAAAGCCGCGGCGACGAAGATCGACGATCTCTCCAATCACTGAATCAGACGACCGCTGGCGAGGCTTCTGGCCGTCAGTTCTCCAAACCGAGCAGAACGAACAATGCTTGGGACAACCACGCACAGTTTGCACGGAAGCCCACATGTAACTGTTCGGGGGAAGAAGATCCCAGCGAGCGGGAAGAAATTCCGAGCCTTCAATCCGGCCTCCGGCATACTGTGCCTGGAGATTGCCGTTGGCGCAATCTCGCAGCGCGCGACCCCACGCCACGTCACCGTCGCCTTTGACGACTGAATGAGCGGCTCCGAGTTCGGCGGCCTCTTCCGGGTAAAGTGTGGCGTGAATGCCTCCGTAGATTACATAGGCCCCGCGTTTGCGGGCCATCTTACCCAGCTCATAGCCGCGCAAGGCATTGCCGGTATGCACACTGATACCGACAACATCGCCCGCAGAAATGGTTGAAAGGTCGGTTGTGGCCAAAGATTCATCCACCAGAATGGGGGTTCCAAACGCTGCGGGTGTGGCTGCGGCCAGAACGTAAAGCCAACGCGGTGTGATTACCGCCGTCCCGAAAGACACGTTGCTTGGGTTGATCAGGTGGACCTTCATGCTCGATTTTTTCTCCTTCGGGCTGCTTGAACAGGACGGTCCAGTGGCAGGTCAAAACATCCAAGTAGGACGGTGGTCTGTTATGTATGATACCGGACGAATGCAAAAGAAAAAGTCACTGGTGATTTATTTATCGATGATTCCCGCGACTAAGGCCGTAACAATAGCTTTAAGAGATGGAGCAACCAAGATCACGCGAACTTCACTATCGATAAGTTCGAGGACCCCGGAATGAAAAGGCAGAGCTTTACGAAAGGCTAATCATACTCTCTTTACCGCCGGAGCGCTCGTTTCACTCCCTGCACCGATGCTGGTATAACGTGAGGCGGAGAAACCAATGCCACAAAGCTTCCGCCGTCGTTCTAAAGAAACATGCATTTACATGGTCCTGGCCGTATCAATTGCAGTTACCGCTTTCTCATCAGTCTTTGGGCAGCAACTTGATTCATCCCATTTTGCCGGGCTGAAATGGCGGCTTATTGGGCCTTTTCGGGCAGGAAGAGTGACGGCCGTGGCAGGCGTGGCGGGCGATCCGAACACTTATTACTTCGGCACACCCGGTGGCGGCGTATGGAAGACAAACGATGCCGGGCAGGTATGGCAGCCGATCTTCGATAAGGAACGCGTGGATTCCATTGGCGCCATAGCAGGGGCCCCATCCGATCCGAAGATTCTTTATGTTGGCACGGGCGAGCAGACTCGCGGACGCGGTATGTACCGGTCGGCTGACGGCGGGGCGACATGGCAAAGCGCCGGACTGCAGGATGTGTTGTTCATTCAGGCGATTGTGGTGGATGCGCAGAATCCTGACACTGTGATTGTGGCGGGAAATTCGATTGGCTTTGGGATTTTGTGGCAGCCGCTGCCAAGCTGGGCCAATACAGCCAATCGTGGCATCTTCAAGACCACGGATGGCGGCAAGTCGTGGAAGAAGGTTTACATCAACGACGCCAGCCTGGGCATTGTGGACATGTGCGCGGACGGCACGGATACTACCACCCTGTTTGCCGTGGTGTATTACGGCAAGAGCAAGGATGGAGCCGAACCAACCTCAGAAATCATCAAGTCCAGTGACGCAGGCACCACATGGACGCTGGTCAAAACAAAAGGCCTGCCCGAAAAAGCACGCAAGAGGATGGGCGTTGCGGTAGCTCCGGGGACTGGAGCAAAGCGTTTGTATGCGATTGTGGACCAGGGTTTTTTTCGTTCAGACGACGGCGGAGCTACGTGGACGCAATCGACAAAGGACCCTCGCATTGTCGGCAGCGAGTATTTCAGCCGGATCTTCGTTGATCCCAATCATCCGGATGTGCTGTATGTAGCGCAGACATCGCTTTACCGGTCGGTGGATGGCGGCAAGACGTTTGCCGCATATGTGGGAGCGCCAAGTGGAGACGACTTCCACGTCCTGTGGATTGATCCGAAAAAATCAGACCGGATGCTGCTGGGTGTGGACCAGGGTGCAATCGTCAGCGTGAACGGAGGGACGACGTGGAGTTCCTGGTATAACCAGCCCACCGGGCAGTTCTACCATGTATCCACGGACAACGCGTTTCCCTATCGCGTTTATGGAGCCCAGCAGGACAGCGGCACGGCAGGGGTGTTGAGCCGCAGTGATAACGGAGAAATCCTGCAACAGGACTGGTACTCAGTAGGCGGGTTCGAGTATGCGTACATCACACCCGATCCGACCAATCCCAACCTTATATATAGCGGCGGCTGGTACGGATCAGTGGTCCGGCTGGATAAGGCGACGACCCAGGTAGCCACGTTGTTTGAGCGGGGACGGAGATACCGCGCCTCACAGATGCCGCCGCTCGTATTTTCGCCGCAAGACCCCCACACGCTTTATCTGGGAACACAGTACGTGATGAAGACCACGGATGCCGGGTCGAGCTGGCAGGAGATCAGTCCCGACATCACGGGCTTCGTGGAAAAAGAAGAGCCCGAAGGCAAGGTGGGGACTGATCGGCGTCCGCCTCCGGCGATTACTGCGATCGCGCCTTCTCCCGTGCAGGCAGGAGAGATATGGGCCGGGACAAGCAATCGTCTGGTGTATCTGCTGCAAGGTACGGGGATGACCTGGCAAAATGTATCGCCTCAAGGCTTGCCGGAGACTACACAAGTCCTCTATGTGGAAGCGTCGCATTACGATGCAGGCACGGCCTACCTGACGGTTGGCGGGACGCGGGAATCAACAGCTCCGCTGGTGATGCGTACGCACGACTTCGGAAAAACCTGGGAAAAGATTGTCACAGGGATTCCTGGTGAGATGGTCCGCGTGGTACGTGAAGATCCAAAGAAGAAAGGGCTGCTTTATGCCGGGACCGACACCAGCGTTTATGTTTCCTGGGACGAAGGAGATCACTGGCAGCCGTTGACGCTCAATCTGCCGTCAACTCCGGTAACTGACTTGGAAATTCATGGCAACGACCTGGTGATCTCAACCTTTGGACGCGGCTTGTGGATCCTGGATGACGTGAGTCCATTGCGTGAGATGACGCCACAGCTAATGGCGTGTGATGTTTATCTGCTGCCACCGGCAAAGGCAACGCGCGTTCGATGGGACACGTATCAGGACACTCCATTCCCCATTGAGACTCCGGCCGGGCAAAACCCTCCTGACGGCGCAATGATCGACTACTTCCTGAAGAGCGCCAGCAACACGCCCGTGACGTTAACGGTACGCGACGAGAAAGGAATGGAGATCGCATCGTTTACCAGCGATACCAAGACCGTTGAGTACCCACCGGCAAACGTTCCCAGCTACTGGTTTGAGCCGACTGTGGCGCTGACAAAGTCCCCAGGGGTAAACCGCTTTGTGTGGGACCTGCATTATCCGGCTCCGGCAACGCTTCCCTACAGCTATTACGGCGAACTACTTGAATACACCGAATACACATTGGCGGATCATGCGGTGCCGGGGATGACTCCACGACAACAGCCGCGCGGGCCGCTGGTTGTACCGGGAAAATATACGGTGGAACTTACCGCGGGCGGCAAGACGTTGAAGCAGCCGTTGACGGTGGAGCTTGATCCTCGAGTGCGAGCGTCGCAGGACGACCTGGTGCAGCAGCGCGACCTGTCATTACAGGTACTACGCGGCATGAAGACGAGCTATGACGCGTTTGAAAAAGTAACTGCCATGCGTAAATCTGCCGACAAGAAAAAAGCAGATATGGAGAAGAAATTGGACGCGATGGAGAAAGGCACGAAGACCGCGCCGGGATTCGGACCAATCAACCGCGAGCTGGGGCGATTGATTTCCAGCGTCGATAGCGCGGATATACGCCCAACGCAGGCGGTCAGGTCTGCCGTGCAGCAACTATGTGAGCAGTTGGATAAGGACCTGGCGGAATTCAAGAGCGTTACGAATCAGGACGTGGCGAAGAGCGGGTGCGGAGAGTGAAGGCCGACTTCTAATTTTAATTTCTGATTTTGCCGCATGCGCTCCGAGTCCGCTGAAGAGGACAGAGAGACGGGCTGGATCCCTCATTGCGCTCAGAATGAAAGGCAATAAATCAAAACAAAACAGGGATGGCCGGTGCCATCCCTGTCTTTGCGTGCTATGAGGACGGGGCGTCTTAGCGGGAGACGCCCCGTCTTCGTCGAACGGCGTGCCTGAACCGACTATTTCATCGAGAACTGGAAGGTAATCGATGTACCGTCATTCAATCCGATCTGGTAGACGTACGTGGAACCGGCCGCCAGGTTGGTCGGAGTGCTGGTGCTCAGGGTTGCAGTCCAGTCCTGCGCGCCACCGTTAAAGCTGAAGGCGGCAGTCTGGGGCTGATTGAGTGTTGTGGTCACGCCTCCGGTGATCTTCTGGAGAAGCGTGAAGCTGCTGACAACGGTTGAGCTGATGGCCGTACCTTTTGCGTCACACACGCGGAACTGCACCGGGATGCTGATGGTGGTTGCACGTGTGAAGGTGGTGCTGCCGGCAGTGCTGATGGGGGCAAGGATCTGGTGTCCCGGACCAGCGGTGCAGCTTCCGACTGGGGCATAGTCAACAGTTGCGGTGCCGCCAACAAAGGTGATGGTGTAATTGTTGGACGACTGACCGGAGCAGGTGATGGGGTGGCTGCCAACTGTACCGAGCGACGCCGAGCAGTTCAACGTTCCCGCGAGATTTGCGGACGTTTCGCCGTTGACGAAGCCGGTATAGGTTGCGGTGAAGCCAGGCGTGGTCGTGCTCAGAGTCACCGTGGCATTGTTGGCAGCGATGGTGAGCGCCACCTTGGTGATGGTCAACGTTCCGTTGTTGGCGGTGACGTTGTAATTACCAAGTTTGGCAGTTGGATCATTTAAGCCGGCGGTGATCACCGCCGTGCCAGCCGTGGTGCTGGGCGTGGCCGCGGTGGTCGGGTTAGCGGTGATGTTGTCACCATTCTTAATGCCAGTGATGGTCTCAGTGAACGCCGGGTTCGCCGAACCGTACGCACGCGTTGCATTCGCAGCCGTTACGGTCAGCGGCGCCTTGTTGATGGTCAGCGCTGCTGTCACAATGGTGACGGTGTAGTTGCCGATCTTGTTCGTGGGATCAACCACAACCGGCGTGAGTGTGTAATTACCAACCGGGCTGGCAGCTGTCGGCGAGGTGACGGTGGCTGTGATGTTATCACCATTCTTCAAGCCGCTAACCGTGGGCGTAGCGTTGGGGTCGCCATAGACGCGGCTTCCACCAATCGCAGACACAGTCAGCGGAGCGGGCGTGATGGTGAGCACTCCACCAGTGATGGTAACGGTGTAATT
>Ga0080027_10001188_pt1 | contig 10566 bp, 8 predicted proteins | sample OrgsoiDNA2013046_FD_70962 | JGI IMG/M metagenome (GOLD analysis project Ga0080027, IMG submission 70962) | Permafrost soil microbial communities from the Arctic, to analyse light accelerated degradation of dissolved organic matter (DOM) -... | ecosystem: Environmental > Terrestrial > Soil >...
AAACAAACATTACTTACCATGCCGCCAGCGCCACCGGTATGCCAGTAAACCTGTTTCCCTGCGTAATCCTGCATAAATAAACCAAGTCCGTATCCGGAAAAATGCGTGGGATATTTGTCCGACATGATACTATTTACCCAACTATTCGCAATCCTCGTTTTTTTAAGGGCTTCCCATGAAATAATCTGTTTACCCTGGAAACGGCCGGAGTCCAACAGCATGAATAACCAATGAGACAGGTCATTCACATTACTTACAATACTCGCAGCCGGTGCGAGGTTGTTCCAGTTGTCATAAGGAACCTTACTGATCAGGTTCGTATACGCCGTTGTATAAGGTGTTGCTACATTCGGTTGATCAGCAACTCCTGTCGAAAGCACGAGCGTATGATCCATGGCCAGCGGACTTAGGAACCGCGTTTGCACGAAATGCTCCCAGGTTTCACCGGTTACAACTGGAATTACCTGCCCGGCAGTTAAGAAACAACTATTGCAATAACCGAATTCCTGACGGAAATGAAAGGGTGGTTTCAGGTAACGCATCCTTTTCATGATTTCTTCACGGCTCAATGATGTATTCCAGAAAGTAAAATCGCCTTCGAAGGTTTTGGTTCCAATATGGTGGGAGAGCATATCGCGTATGCTTAACAATTTCGTTGAAGTAGAATCATATAAACGGTAGGTCGGAAAATATTTTGTTATCGGATCGTCGAGCGAAATTTTGCCCAGCGTTTCCAACATGGCCAATGAACTTCCGGTAAAAAGTTTGGTATTACTCGCGATCATGAACAGTGTATTCTCATCCACCGGTTTTTTTGTTTCGATATCTCTTACCCCATAACCTTTCATCCAAACTACCTTACCGTCTTTAACAATCACGATGGAGAGACCTGGTATTTCCCAGCTTTTGATGCCTTTACTAATATAACTTTCCAGGCTGTCCCTGATAAACGCAGGCTGATCACTTATTGATGATTGAGTTATCCCGCTTTGAAAAATGAAACAAAATAATAAGAAGGAGGAAATTTTCTTCATAATTGGAAATAGTAATTGTTCAAAATCAGACTCTCAGGAACACTTTCTTGCGATATAGGAAATACATGAATGTCCATTTGACAGCCATAAAACAAATGGCCATAACAACGGGAGCCCAAATAACCGGACTAATTTCTCCCAGCCATTGAAAAAATCCGTTGGTTGCATATTCCCAATTAATAAAGCGGCCGGATATATAAATCAGGATAGAATTCATACCGATTACTTTAAAAAAGAAGGCCCATTTTTTATATCCCAGCACATCGATCACATAATAGAAAAGAGATAAATACAAAAGACTCAATCCGCCAACCAGGCAAACAAAAGAACTGGTCCAAAGGTTTTTGTTAATGGGAAAATCCATATTCCAGATCAACGCAAGGATAATGAAACCGATTCCTGTGATGGCCATCCAACCGGCTTTCCTGGTTCCGTTGTGCGTGCTTTTTTTTATATAAGTGCCGGTTAGTATACCCAGCAACCCGGTACTGATTGCAGGAATATCAGACACCAAACCTTCCGGATCATGAATGCCCAGGTAAAGTTTTCCCGGCAGAATGGTTCTGTCTATATAAGAAGCGAAATTTCCTTCCATGGTCAAGTCGCCCATCGGGAAACCGGGTGCAGAAGTGAATTTCAACAATAGCCAATAGCCAATGATCAGGGCCCAGAACCAAATGATCTGCCCATTTCTTTTTGAATAAATGAAAATGATATTAGCGAACATATAAGCAATACCGATTCTTCCCAGTACACTGGCGAAACGGATATCTGAAAAAGGTCTTAAATGAAGACCATTATTATATATGACACCAAGTATCACTAAAATGAGTCCTCTTCTTATAACGCGCAATAAAACTTTTTTCCTGCCATTCCCTTTTTCCAGTTCCCTTCCAACAGAAAAAGGTGTAGCAACGCCTGCCATAAAAAGAAACATCGGGAAGATGAGGTCGTATAAATGAAATCCGTTCCAGGCTGGATGGGTAAGCTGATTTGAAATCCAGTTCAATACCGGTGAGTCGGTTGCTTTGGCCCAGGTATTGAAAATTTCTTCGGCACCCATGATCCAGAACATGTCAAATCCCCGGAGTGCATCCAGAGAATAAAGGCGTTGGTCACCAATTGGACCGAGCGGTGAATCCAATGGCGGCGCTTGATTACGGTGTTTACTCATGTGGGAATTTAGAGAATGAATATAGCCAAAAAATGATTCTGATTTTTTTTGATAACTTACTATTCGATGAAAGGACTGTTAGCTCTTATTTACTGCCTGATTTTTCTCCAATTAAGTGCCCTGTTCCAACCCAGCCCCAACGGTCATTACCTGCTTCGGGATGGAAAAGATTTTTTCTGGTTGGGCGATACGGGCTGGGTATTGTTTCATCGCATGAACAGGGAACAGGCTGATCAATATCTGAAAACCAGGAGCAGACAGGGTTTTACGGTCATTCAAGCTGTTGTACTTGCGGAATTCGACGGGCTGCATTCCCCGAATGCCTATGGCGATCTGCCCCTGTTGCATGACGATCCCACAACACCCAATGAGAATCATTTCAAACAGGTAGATTATATCATAGACAAGGCAGGAGAAGAGGGCCTGGTCATTGGCTTACTTCCAGCCTGGGGGTGATCAAGTGACGAAGTCCTGGGGTATTGGCCCCGTAATTTTTAGACCTGAAAATGCAAAAATCTATGGCAGGTGGCTGGGGAAAATATTCAATTTATTCTAAAGTCTAAATTTTTTTAATTGAAACAAATGAAAACTCCTTTTCACGTTTTATTCGTTTTACTTTATACAAATGCTTTTTCCCAGTTGCACCTGTCTTCGATATTCAATGATCATATGATATTGCAAAGGGATAAGCCGGTAAAAATATGGGGCGGCGCAAAGGCTGGGGATGAAATAAATGTTTTATTAGCCACTGTTAAAGGAACTGCTATTGCTGATAAAAATGGCAAATGGATGATCACCCTTCCTGCTTTTCCAGCCGGCGGTCCTTATACACTCTCTGTTAAAACTAAAAAAGAGATTAAAATTTTTACGGATGTTTTGTTTGGGGAAGTCTGGCTTTGCTCGGGTCAGTCGAATATGCAATTTCGGCTCAGGCAGGCAATGAATGCTAAATATGAATTACACAGGGCAAATAATCCATTGATCCGGCAGGTGAGTGTTCCGAATAAGCTGAGTTATAAACCGGAAGAATTTATTGATTCGGCTGAGTGGGTTTTATCAACTCCTGAAACGACCAGCGAGTTTACGGCCGTCGGATATTTTTTCGCACGGGATATCTACGAACAAATCCATGTTCCAATCGGATTAATCTACGATAACTGGGGTGGTTCAAATGTTGAAAGCTGGATAAGTAAAAATGATATGATGGGTTCAGACGATTTAAAAGAATATGCGAAGCAAATGCCGGATAACTGGGAACAGACAAATGCAAGAGTTGAAAAGCAACTAAGTATTACACTCATTAAAAATAATCATGGAGTGAAGCCAGACGTAAATGAAGAAAATATTCTTAATTCGGATTATTCTTTTTCTGGATGGATGCCTTCTTCGGCTCCTGGAGACCTGGACTGGAATGGATTGCCGGCATATCGCGGCGAAGCATACATGATGAAAGTAATTATGGTGGATTCCATACAGACGCGTCTTGCTTCTGTATTGAGCCTGGGAACAAATGATATTCGGTTTACAATATTTCTAAATGGAAAACAATTACCAATTACGGCGGATAAAAATATTTTGATATCACTGCCTCCGGATACCTGGAAAGAAGGCAAAAACATCCTGCTGGTCAAAATTGGGAATCAGCCTCTGCAGGATCTGATGACATTGGGAATTCATGGCAATGCGGATCTGGTTTATGTAGACTTTGATGGAGAAAGAATTTCCCTCGCAGATGAAAAGTGGGAAATGATGCCATTATTAGATAAGCCGCATCATTTCATGCAATGGATGAATAATGAAGGAACGATTATATATAATGCGATGATTCATCCGATTATTCCATTCTCTATCCGCGGCGTTTTATGGTATCAGGGAGAGGCAAATGTTGACCATGCTTATGAATATGGCAGAACTTTTCCCTTGATGATCAAAAGCTGGAGAAAGGAATGGAATGATGAATTTCCTTTTCTCTTTGTACAACTGGCAAGTTTTGGCTCGAATGAATCCAGTAATGCCGGAAACAAGTGGGCCGAAATAAGAGAATCGCAGACAAAAACACTCAGTCTTCCAAAAACCGGCATGGCTGTTACCACGGATGTTGGTGAAGCTAAAGACGTTCATCCAAAAAACAAACAGGATGTAGGTTACCGGCTCGCTGCGATTGCTTTAAACGATGTTTATAATATTCCGCAAACCTGTAACGGACCTGTATATAAATCAGTTTCTTTTTCGAGCGGGAAAGCCATTTTATCTTTTACATCCATCGGAAAAGGATTGTCGGTAAAAAATAAATATGCGGCACTGGTTGGATTTGAAATTGCAGGGGCGGATCGAAGATTTTATTTTGCTCATGCTGATGTTCGCGGTAACCAAATAGAAGTAAGTGCTGATTCAGTTACGAATCCTGTTGCAGTAAGATATGGATGGAGCAATGCACCGGTGGATATCAATTTATTTAATATTGATGGATTTCCGGCTTCACCATTCAGAACGGATAATTGGCCTGGGGTGACTGATAAAGCAGGATTCTTTAAACCGTAGTAAGCCTAAGGCCAATTTCGAAAAAACAAAAAAATTGGTTTTAGGCTTTTGGCTTTAGGCATTCAGCGTTTAGAATATGCTTCTTTTCCATTTACAACTGTCAGCAGGATTTTTGTATCCCGGATATTTTCCGGTGCGATGCTAAAAAGGTCTTCTGATAAAACCGTGAAATCAGCCAGCATGCCAGATTTCAGTTTTCCTGTTCTGTTTTCCTGGAATCCAGCCCAGGCATTGTTCACAGTATAACAGCGCAATGCCTGATCAACTGAAATTTTCTGTTCAGGAAACCAGCCGCCTGGATTTTTATCGTCCAGCGTGCGTCTTGTTACTGCGGCATAAATACCGGCGATCGGATCAAGCGGTGCCACTGGCCAATCCGATCCGAAAGTCACGTTCGCATGCGTTTCCAGCAAGGATCTAAATACATACGTTCTTTTAAGTCTTGCTGTGTCCAGTCTTTTTGCGGCCCATTTTCCATCATCTATGGCATGAAAAGGCTGCATGGAAGGAACCACTTGTAATTTTGCAAACCGGTCGATCGCGTCCTGCGTCAGGTGCTGCGCATGTTCAACCCGGAACCGGTGATCTTTATCCGGATGAAGTTTTTCCGCTTCTTCATACACATTCAGTATCCAGTCGTTGGCATGATCCCCAATCGCATGGGTGGCAATATGTAATCCAACAGAGTCTGCCGCCAGGATCCATTTTCTTAATAGATTGGTATCCGTAACCTGCAGACCGGTAGAGTTGGGTGCATCAAGATAGGGTTTATAAAACCAGGCTGTTGTGGAACCCAGGGAACCATCTACAAAGCCTTTGAGTCCGCCCCAACGCAAAAAGTCATCACCCCATCCATTTTTCTTTACAAATGAATCCAGTTTTTGCCAACTGCGGATGGCAACAAATGAATAAATCCGGATGGGCAATTTCCCCGCTGCTTCTGCCCTACGGTAACTTGCCATATCAATCCAGCCCCCATAGGTTCCCATATCATGTACCTGTGTGAAACCATGGGATAAAGCATGTGCGGCTGCACGGCTCAATGTTTCGTCCAGTTCTTTTTCCGATGGATTTGTGATGACACTAAATACCAGCTTAGTGGCCGCATCCCTCAATATGCCCGTAGGCTCACCCGTTTTTGGATCTTTTACAATTTCTCCGCCCGACGGACTCGGCGTATTTTTTGTAATGCCTGCCAGTTTCAAAGCGATTGAATTGGCGAGGCCCATATGTCCGTCGTAACGGCTGATGAAAACAGGATGCCCGCCACTGATGCTATCAATCCAGTCCTTTGATGGCAATTGGCCTCCCCAGGCTTCATGATCCCAGTTTCCTCCCTTGATCCAGCTATTCCCTTTTGCCGAATCTGTATAGTGATGAAAAACGGAAATAAAATTTGCTTTCGATTTTACATCCCGGAGATTAATATTTGCGAGATAATAGCCACCGTCCAGGAAATGAACATGGTTATCAATAAATCCCGGCACCAACATTTTACTATGCAGATCTATAAGACTCGTCTGGCTTCCGGCATAAGACTCGTAATCGTCACCAACATAAAGAATCATCGAATCTTTAATGGCAATTGCTTTTGCCTCCGGGTTTGTCGAATCGCCTGTCCATATTTTTGCATTCAGGTAAATCCGGTCTGCAACAGGATGTCTATTGCAGGAAATCAAATGAATGCTTAGGAAAACAAAACCTGTAAAAATCAAATTTTTCATGCCTGGGAATTAATTTACTAATATAAGATTTATCCTTCCATCTCATTCCGATAATTTGGTATCTTAATATCGAAGAACGGGGTGATTATTTCGTTTTCTGAATAGATTCGAATCATGATGTAATTTAAAAAAATGCATTCCCAAATTATACCCATGCTGACTTATGAAGACGGAGTTGCCGCGATGGAATGGCTTTGCCGGGTATTTGGATTCGAGGAAAAAACCAAGTGGCTGGATGAGAAAGGAAAACTAACCCATGGTGAGATCGCAATGGGAGAGGGAATGATCATGTTGGCAAACGGAAGTGTGGATTATCAATCACCGTTACATCATCGCCAGACCTGTGCCCAGACTGCAAAATGGTACTCGGTACCATATGTAATCAATGGTGTGCTGGTTTTTGTTGATGACGTGCAGGTCCATTTTGAAAATTCAAAAAAGCTAGGTGCCGGTATATTATCCAATCTGGAATTCGGCGAACCTGGTTCCAGATACCGTGCAGAGGACCTGGAAGGTCAAAGATGGATGTTTATGCAGAAGAGTTAAAAACAGCAATAAAATCTGAATGATTTTATTTAACTTCATCCGATAACGATCTGCAGCTGTTCCGGCTGCTTTTTCTATTTTTACAAGCCAAACTATTTTTATGGTTCCCGAAGGTTTAATAGATTTATATAAAGGATCTCCGGGGTTTTGGGATGAGATGGGAAATGGTCCTGATTTTCGCGAACCCTATCAGCAGGTCGTAAATGCACTGAAGCAACTCGATGTGCACAGCTTACAGCAAAAAGAAAAGCTGGCCAGTGAATTATTCATGAACCAGGGCATTACATTTACAGTTTACAATGATAATGCCGGTATTGAAAGAATTTTTCCCTTTGATATTATTCCCCGCATTCTGACAGGCCAGGAGTGGAGGAAGATCGAAGATGGTCTTAAGCAAAGACTGAAGGCGTTGAATCTTTTTTTAAAAGATATTTACTCCACCCAGAATATTATTCATGATAAAATTGTTCCTGCTGAACTAATTGCTTCCTGTCCGCATTATATGCGTGAAGTAGCGGATATACAAGTCCCCCATGATATTTTCATTCATATATCCGGCATTGACTTGATCCGCGGTGACAATGGCGTTTTTTATGTGCTGGAGGATAATTTACGTACACCATCCGGTGTATCCTATATGCTGGAGAACCGGGAAATTACCAAGCGCCTGTTCCCAGAATTGGTAGCCAGCTCCCATATTCGTAGGGTCAGCAATTATCCGTTGCTGTTGCACGAGATTTTACTTTCATTATCACCGGCTCAGATCTCTAATCCAAATGTTGTTCTGCTTACGCCTGGTATTTATAATTCTGCTTATTATGAGCATGCGTTTCTGGCCCGTCAGATGGGTATTGCACTGGTTGAAGGGCGGGACATGATTGTGGACAATCACAAAGTGTATATGAAAACCACTCAGGGTCTGGAGCAGGTCCACGTCATTTACAGAAGGGTGGATGATGACTACCTGGATCCGCTGATTTTTAAACCGGATAGTGCGCTGGGTGTACCCGGACTTATGTCGGCATACCGGAAGGGAACCGTAGCCATTGTAAATGCAGTGGGCAATGGAGTTGCAGATGATAAAGCGATTTATGCTTTTGTACCGGCGATGATAAAATATTATCTGAATGAAGAACCGCTCCTGCCTAATGTGGAAACCTTTGAGATGAGTAGTCCAGATGCGCGACAATATGTATTTGATAACCTGAGCAGAATGGTCATTAAACGAACAAATCAATCCGGTGGTTATGGAATGGTAATGGGAAATAAAGTGACTGATGAAGACTGGGCAAAAGCAAGAAAAGAAATTGAAGCAGATCCCCGGAGTTTTATTGCCCAACCCATTATCAATTTGTCAACGGCACCCTGTTTCATTGACGGAAAATTTGAAGGAAGGCATGTGGATCTTCGTCCATATGCATTATGCGGACCGTCTGGTGTACAAATCGTTCCCGGCGGATTAACCCGCGTAGCATTGAAAAAAGATTCACTGATCGTTAATTCTTCTCAGGGCGGCGGTAGTAAAGACACCTGGATAATAGATTAACTCGGAGTATATTTAAAAATGATAGATACATGTTAAGCAGAATTGCAGACTCGCTTTTTTGGCTGAATCGTTATATGGAAAGGGCTGATGGGATGTTGAGGTTAACTGCTACCCATTACATATTTTCGCTCGACAAGGATGTGAATGGCACGATGACCTGGAAGGCCGTCATGGAAATTTTTACTGAAACGGATGAAGGCTATCAGAAATTAATTGAAAACGACACGGAAGAGTGTATCAAACTTTTACTGATCGATCCTGTAAATACAAATTGTCTGAAAACCCTGGTAAATAAAGCGAGGGAAAACGCAAGGGGCGTTCAGGATCATATAACCAAAGAAGTATGGGAAGAAGTAAACCAGATGTATCACCTCGTGAATCAGCCTGCTCTTCAGCATAAAATAGATTCCTTTCTCGGATTGGAAGTGATGGAGCCATTGATTAAACATACCGTGATGTATGCGGGTATTACGGATATCACGATGCCGCGGGGCATAGGATGGTGGTTTATGAATCTGGGGAAATATACTGAACGATGCCTTCAAACGATTGCCTTTGCTGAAAAGCAACTGGAGCTTATTAATTTTAAGGAAGCGGATACCAACGATTTATTACAGTGGAAATATCTTTTGTTCAGTTTGTCCGGTTATGAACTGCATGTGAAAACTTATCGAAGCGGAAATCATAATTATAATGTACTGCACCAGGTATTGTTGAATGAGAATTTCACGCGTTCCGTAATATATTCATTACAAAGAATTGAACATTACCTGAATAAAGTGATCGGTCATAATGTAAATGAAGAAAGGTCAGCTTTACTGCGGATCTTCGGCCGCCTTTTCAGTAAAGTGCGGTATATGGAACTAGACTCTCTGAATAAAGATACTGTTCCAGTATTTTTTGAAGAACTCAAAGCCGACCTGGTTGAATTCAATCAGAAAGTAGTACAACATTTTTTTTCCTATTCTTAAGTCTTAATCATGCCCACATTCAAGATTCAGCACATTACTACTTATGAGTACGACCGGCTGATCCAGGAGAGCATGAATGAAATTAAAATATTCCCCATACTTTCTTCCGACCAGGAGGTTTTAAAACAGGAACTGATCATCACCGGTAATCCGGAAGTTCTTTATTTTTATGATTACTGGGACAATAAAACCGGAAACTTTAATTTATTCCCCCCGCACAGGGAGCTGATCATTGACAGCCGGCTGGTCGTTCGTACAACCCGGAGTTCAGATCTTGCAATAAATTTCATCAGTGTTTTTGATGAAATGTGGAATGAAGTAAACGGAAATTTGAAAATGGTTGAACTTTCGCGTCCTGATTTTATTCGTTCACAGTCACAGATTAATGAAATAACGCAGTTAGTTTATAGTTCGGATCATTCTGTAGCCATCACAATTAAAAATTGCTGCGATTATATTTTCACTCATTTTAATTATATCAAGGGCATTACAACGGTTGAAACGACGATCGACGAAATTCTGGAAAAGAATGCAGGCGTCTGTCAGGATTTTGCACATATTATGTTGCAGATTTTGCGAACGCTGAATATTCCGAGTCGTTATGTAAGCGGATATATTTGTCCGAATAAAAGTGGATTAAGAGGGGAGGGGGCAACGCATGCCTGGGTTGAAGCCTGGGTTCCCCGGTTTGGTTGGGCCGGCATTGATCCGACAAATAATGTATGGGTTACGAATACTCATGTGAAACTGGCCACCGGAAGAAATTTTGCGGATTGCAGTCCGGTAAAGGGTTCATTCAGAGGTCCCGCTAATCAGCATCTTACCGTATTCGTTTCCGTTGACTATGAAGACGGACAGATATTCGAAGAACTAAATAAAGTGGATCTAAAAAGAACAAATACGCCAGGTGAAAGCCAGCATTTTTCGCAGGCGGCGCAGCAATAAGATCCCCCCGTTTTTCACCCTCGACTCCGCAGTAGCTTTACTTTTATTCAGTTATCTTTCTTTGGCCTCCGAAGCTTTAGCGAAG
>Ga0080027_10001189_pt1 | contig 10553 bp, 11 predicted proteins | sample OrgsoiDNA2013046_FD_70962 | JGI IMG/M metagenome (GOLD analysis project Ga0080027, IMG submission 70962) | Permafrost soil microbial communities from the Arctic, to analyse light accelerated degradation of dissolved organic matter (DOM) -... | ecosystem: Environmental > Terrestrial > Soil >...
CGGACCACCGGCTCTTTGCGGACGGTGCCGACGGCCAGGATCGCGCCTTCGGGCGGGTTGATGATGGCGGCGAAGTCCCTGATCCCGAGCATGCCGAGGTTCGAGACCGAGAAGGTCGCGCCGGTCATCTCATCGGGCTTGAGCTTGCGCTCGCGGGCCCGGCCGGCCATCTCGCGCGCTTCGGTGGCGATGGCGCCGATGGTCTTCTTGTCGGCGTCGCGGATCACCGGCGTCACCAGGCCGTCTTCGATCGCGACCGCCATGCCGATGTCGACGCGGGCGTGCTGGATGATCGCTTCCTCGGTGAACGACGAGTTGGCCTCCGGCACCTTCCGCATGGCCAGCGCGCAGGCCTTGAGAACCAGGTCGTTGACCGAGAGCTTGGCGCCGTGGACCTGCGCCACCTGCTCGCGGAACTCCATCGCTGCGTCCATATCGATGTCCACCGTCAGATAGAAATGCGGGATCGTCGTCTTCGACTCGAGCAGGCGCGCCGCGATCGTCCGCCGCATCATCGAGAGCGGCTTGATCAGATCCTCGGCCAGCGGCGCCGCGGCCGGGCGGGCCTCTGCGCGGCGATCGGGCACGAGCTGCGCGGGCAGGGGAGTGGCCGCCGACGCGCGCGGTGCGGTTGCCGTCGCCGGGGCTTCCTCGGCCGCGTGCCAATCGACGGCGGGCGCCGCCGGCGGGGCGCTGCCTTCGGCCGCGCCCTTCACGTCGCGCTCGACGATGCGTCCGCCCGGACCGGTCCCCTGGACCGAGCGCAGATCGATGCCCAGATCGGTGGCCAGCCTTCGGGCCAGCGGCGACGCGAGCACCTTGCCCGCCGGGGTTGCGCTCGCGGCGGCCGCCGGGCGCGCCGGTTGAGCGGGGCGGGCGGCCTGGGCGGGTGCGGCCTGACCGTTGGCCGGGGACGCGGCGGGAGCGGTTTGAGCCGCGGGTTTGGCCGCGGCGGGCTTCGCCGGCTCGGCCTTGGCCGGCGCGGTGGCGACCGCCGGTTTCGCCGGCTCGGGCTTGGCGGCGGCCGCGGGCTTCGCGCCGCCGGCGCGCGCCTTGGCCTCCTCGATCAACGCCGCGATGTCTTCGCCGGCCTTGCCGATGATGGCGATCGGGGTTCCGACCGGCACGCTCGCGCCGTCGGCGATGAGGCGCTTGAGAAGGACGCCCTTGTCGAACGCCTCGAAGTCCATGACCGCCTTGTCGGTCTCGATCTCGGCCATCACCTCGCCGGGGGAGACCAGGTCGCCTTCGTTCTTGCGCCACTTTTGCAGCACCCCGATCTTCATCGTGTCGGAGAGCTGCGGCATGTCGAGGATCTGGGCCATACGATCGATCTCCGCTTCCATCACCCTCTCCCGCTTGCGGGAGAGGGAAGGGTGAGGGTTCCTAACTACTCTAGGTAGAGAAGCTTCTTGGCCGCCGTCACCGCGCGCGGGACGTCGGGAATGCACTGCTGCTCGAGGTGGTGGTTATACGGCATCGGCATGTCGGCGCCAGTCAGCCGCTCCACGGGGGCGTCGAGATCGTCGAAGCAGCGGCGGCCGACGCGGTAAGCGATCTCCGCCCCCACGCCGTTGAACGGCCAGCCCTCTTCGATGATGAGGCAGCGCTTGGTCTTCTTCACCGACTCGACGATCAATTCCTCGTCTAACGGGCGGATGGTCCGCGGGTCGACCACCTCAGCCTCGATCCCTTCGGCGGCCAGCGCGTCGGCGGTCGCCAGCGCGATCTTCACCATCTTGGACCAGGCGATGAGGGTGATGTCGGTGCCCGGACGCTTCACCTCGGCGACGCCCAGCGGGATCGAGTACTCGCCGTCGGGGATCTCCCCGGTGTCGGAATAGAGCACCTCGCCCTCGATGAAGATGATCGGGTTGTCGTCGCGGATCGCGCTCTTGAGGAGGCCCTTGGCGTCCTTGGGATTCGCCGGCATGACCACCTTGAGCCCGGGGATGTGCGCCCACAGGGCCTCGGTCGACTGGCTGTGCTGCGCGGCCAGCATGTGCGCCGAGCCGCCCGGACCGCGAAAGACGATGGGGAGCGTGAACTGTCCCCCGGACATCTGGCGGATCTTGGCGGCGTTGTTGATCAGCTGGTCGGCGGCGACGAACGAGAAGTTCCAGGTCATGAGCTCGATGATCGGGCGCAGCCCCACCATCGCGGCGCCGATGCCGACACCCACGAAGCCGCCCTCGGCGATCGGCGTGTCGATGACCCTTCTTTCGCCGAAGCGTTTGAGGAGGCCCTTGGAGACCTTGTAGGCGCCGTCGTAGTGACCGACTTCTTCCCCCATCAGGAAGATGCGATCGTCCTTCTCCATCTCCTCGGCGATCGCTTCGTTGAGCGCTTCACGAAAAGCTACGGTCCGCATCGGTCTCGTCACTCCTTGTAGGTGAATTCGGCCAGGCGCTCGTACGCCAGCTCCGGGCTCTCGTCGGCGAATTTGACCGCCTCTTCGATCTCGGCCGTCACCTTGTCTTCGATGGCGACGATGTCTTGTTCGTCCATCTTGGCGCGAACCAGCAGCTCCCGCCCGAAGGTGATCGGATCGCGCTTCTTCGACTCCTCCACCTCTTCTTTCGTCCGATAGAGGCCGGCATCCGACATCGAGTGGCCGCGAAAGCGATAGGTCCGGATCTCGATCAAGGTCGGTAGCGACTCGTTGCGCGCGCGGCGGACCGCCTCGGCCACCCGATCGTGCACCCGCACGACGTCCTCGCCGTCGAAGCGATCGCGCGCCATGCCGTAGGCGAGCGCCTTCTGCGAGACGTCGGAGACCGAGAGCGAGCGGTAGAGCGGCGTCCCCATCGAGTAGAGGTTGTTCTCGCAGATGAAGACCACCGGCAGCCGCCAGAGCGCCGCCAGCGCGACGCCTTCGTGGAACGCGCCCTGCGGGACGGAGCCATCGCCGAAGAAACACAGCGTGACGCGACCGTCGCCGCGGTACTTCGATGCGAAGGCGGTGCCGGCCGCCAGCGGGATGTGGCCACCGACGATCCCGTAGCCGCCCAGGAAGTTCTTGGCGGCGTCGAAGAGGTGCATCGACCCGCCCAGTCCCTTCGAGCAGCCGGTCGCCTTGCCGAAGAGCTCGGCGATGATCTCCTTGGCGGGCATCCCCTTGGCGTAGGCGTGCGCGTGCTCGCGGTAGGTCGCGATCACATAGTCCTCCGGCTTCAGCGTCGCCAGGGCGCCGACCGCCACCGCCTCCTGCCCGATGTAAAGGTGCAGGAAGCCGCCGAACTTGCGCAGCGCGTAGGCCTTGGCCAGCGCCTCCTCCATCCGTCGGATGGCCAGCATCTGGTGGTAGTACTGGGCGAGCTGGGCTTTGTCGGGCATTCGTGACTTCTCGCGAAGCTCAGCGGCTTCGCGCTCGGGTGCGCTCATCTCCAAAGGTTCTCCTCGCTTGCGTCGCGGCGGCTGGGCACTTTTACGGAACCGCGAAGATATACCAAGAGGCGCGTGGCTCGGGAAGATTTCAACGCTCAATCTCGTCTGTGATCCGGCCGATGGGTTAGAGACAAGATGGGCGCCACGAGTGTAGCCAGCGCGGGGACGGCCAAGGATGGCAACAGTGGATTGGAGGGCGACGCGACCGGACGTGGCCAGATCCTCCTGGTGGATGACGAGCACTCTATCGCGCGCGCTTATGCCCGCACCTTGGGCGCGGCTGGGTTCACAGTCGAGACCGCCCACGACGGCGCGGCGGCGGCGGCGGCGACCCGGGCCCGAAAGTTCGACGTCATCGTCAGCGACATCACGATGCCCGGGATGAACGGCCTCGAGCTGCTGCGGCTGGTGCGAGAGCACGATCTGGACGTCCCCTTCGTCCTCATGACGGGCGGCCCTGCGATCGACAGTGCCGTGCGGGCGATGGAGTACGGGGCTTTGCGTTACCTCATCAAGCCGGTCGCGCCGGCCGAGCTGGAAGAGGTCGTGACCCGCGCGGTGCGCCTGCACCAGATGGCGCGCATCAAGCGCGAGGCGCTGGACATGTACCGCCTCGAGGGGAAGGCCCTGGGGGACCGCGCCGGTCTGGAGGCGCGGTTCGCGCGCGCCATGGAGACCCTCTGGATCGCCTACCAGCCCATTGTCTCTTGGTCGCGGCGCTCGACGTTCGCCTACGAGGCCCTGGTGCGCAACGAGGAGCCGACGCTGCGCTCGCCGCCCGATCTGTTCGAGGCGGCGGAGCGCCTGGGGCGCTTGCAGGAGCTCGGACGCACCGTGCGGGACCGGGTGGCCAAGACGCTCGACGAGCAGCCGACCTCCGAGCTCATCTTCGTCAACCTTCACGCCATGGAGCTGGCGGACGATTCGCTCATCGCGCCGGACGCGCCGCTGTCGCGCCACGCCGGCCGGGTGGTCCTGGAGGTCACCGAGCGGGCGCCGCTGGAGCAGATTCGCGACGTCACCGCCCGCGTCGGGCAGCTTCGCGCGCTCGGCTACCGGATCGCCGTCGACGATCTGGGCGCCGGCTACGCCGGGCTCACCAGCTTCGCCCACCTCGAGCCCGAGGTGGTCAAGGTCGACATGTCGCTCATTCGCGGGATCGATCTGTCGCCGATGAAGCAAAAGCTACTCGGGTCGATCGTGGGCCTGTGTCGGGATCTCGGGATCGAGATCATCGCGGAGGGGGTCGAGACCGAGGCCGAGCGCGACGCTCTGGTGAAGGTGGGCGGCGATCTCTGCCAAGGCTACCTCTTCGCCCGCCCCGACCGCCCCTGGGCCGTCACCAACTTCGGCTGACGATTGCGCGCGATCGCGCTCATCGCGGCGCTTCGAGCAGAGCCACGAAACCCGCCTTGACGAAGTGCTGGTCCTTGGTGAGCGCCTCCCGGATACGTCCTCGTTTCATGGTCTGGAAGCTGACGCAGTCGGTGAACGACCAGCCCTGATCGATGTGCTTGCCCAAGAAGGCGGCTGCTCGCGAGAAGGCTTCCTGGTCGGTCCATTCGATCGCGCATGCTTTCGAGTGCAAGGTCGATTGCAGGAACGGGTCCACGAGGTGTCCCAGGCCGCGCGCCAAGAGCAGCGTCGCGGTCTCGTCGAGCACGTAGTCGGTCGTCACGAAGAGGGCTCGGCTGCGGTGAGCGGCCCGCAGGATGCGCGCCGCGGTTTGATGCATCTCGTCTCGCTCCACGAGCAGCGCGTAGAAGCCGCTCGTGTCGACGAAGGTCTCACGCGCCATATACGAGGTCGTCGATCTGGCGGTTGGTCAGCGACGCTCCCCGTCGGTCCGCGAGATCGGCCAGACCGTAAAACGGATCGTCCGCGTCGGCGGTTTCGGAGCGAATGGGCACGATGCGGGCCACCGAGCGTCCGCGATAGGTGAGGACGAGGATCTGTCCGCGCTGCACCTGCTCGACGACTTCCCGGGCGTGCTGGCGCAGCGCCAGCATCGAAAGAGTTCGAGATCGGCTCATGATGACTTGAAGTTTAAGTTAAAGATCAAGGAGAGACAATGCCCGTGGGGTCGGCGTACACGTATAATGCCCGCCGTGGAGGTCGAGCTCACCAAGGAATACCGGTTCGAGGCCGCGCACCGTCTGCCGCGGGTCCCGGCCGGGCACAAGTGCCAGCGTCTTCACGGCCACAGCTACAAGGTCGAGCTCGTGGTGCGGGGGCCGGTCGACCCCGACACCGGATGGCTGATCGACTTCGGCGTGATGGACGACGCCTGGGGCGAGATGCACGGGCGGCTCGACCACCAGAACCTCAACGACGTCCCGGGCCTGGAGAACTCGACCTGCGAGAACATCGCCATCTATCTATGGCGGGCGCTGCGGCCGCAGATCGCCGTGCTCGACGCGGTGACGGTCTGGGAGACCTCCGACAGCAAGTGCACCTACCGCGGTGCCTGAAATGAAGCCCAAACACCTGCGCTTCGTGACGCTGAACCTGTGGGGCGAAAACGGACCCTGGGCGGCGCGGCTGGCGCAGGTCGGGGCCGAGCTCGACCGGTTGTCGGCCGACGTCGTCGCGTTGCAGGAGGTGCGAGAGGTGCCGGGACGGGTCCCGAACCAGGCGGCGGCCCTGGCGGGGCCGCGCGGGTGGCACCACGTGTTCGCGCCGTCGACCGCCTGGGGCGGAGGACACGAGGGATTGGCGCTGATGTCGCGGTTTCCGATCGGGGCGCACGACTGGCGTCCGTTGCCGCACAGCACGGAGACCGAGGGGCGCATCGTCCTCTCGGCGCGGATCGACAGCGAATTTGGGGCGATCTGGGCGCACACCACCCACCTTTCTTATCGAGAGAACGAAGGTCTCAAGCGCGAGGAGCAGGTGCGGGTGGTCGACGATATGGTGACGGCGCACGGCCGCGGCGGCCTGCACAACGACAGCCCGCACGTCGTGATGGGCGATTTCAACACCGTGCCCGAGAGCGACGAGATCCGCTGGCTCACGGGACTCTGCACCCTGGGCGGCCGCCGGGTCGCCTACCAGGACGCTTGGGCGGTGGCCCACCCCACGGAGCCCGGGAGCACCTGGACCCGGCACAACCCGTACACCGAGCGAATGTTCTGGCTGCGGCGCGATCGCCGCCTCGACTATATCTTCGTGACGCCGGTGCGCCGCGATCGGCGCGGCACGATCCTGGGGGCGGACGTTGCCTTCAACGAGCCTGCCGTCTCACCGAGCGGCGAGCAGCTCTACGCCTCGGATCATTTCGGCGTCGTCGCCGACATACAATTCCTGTCCGAGCCGCCCGGCGACAGGGCAGGGTAGCGTCGTCATGTTCCGTCTCGCGCACGTCACCGATCCGCACTTCCGGGGCTTTCGTGGCGCGCACCCCGGACAATTCTTCGGCAAGCGCGCGGTCGGTCTCGCCAACCTGGTGGTGAACCGGGTCCGCAAGCACAAGATGCAGCTGCTGGAAGACCTGCGCATCGATCTGCGCGCGCAGGCGCCGGACCATCTGGCGCTCACGGGCGATCTGTCGAACGTGGCGCTGGCGGGCGAATGGCGGGCGGCGCTGGCCTGGATCGACATGAGCGGCGTTCCGCCCGAGAGCGTGTCGGTGATCCCCGGAAACCACGACGCCTACGTCGAGGCGGTGGTGAGGGACCGCGCCTTCGAACAGCTCTTCGCGGCCTACCAGACCAACGACCTAGCGCGACAAGGCGAGGGCGCCAAAGCCCCGGCCTATCCGTTCGTCCACCTGCGCGACGAGCTCGCGCTCGTCGGCGTCTCGAGCTCGGTCGCGACCGGCGATCTGGGCGCCTGGGGACAGATCGGCGAGGCGCAGCTCGGGCGCCTGGAGGCGATCCTGCTGGCGCCCGAGCTGACCGGCAAGACGCGCATCGTGCTGATTCACCACCCGCCGGTGATGCACAAGCCGGGCGAGCACCGAAATCTTCGCGATCGCGAGGCGTTCGCCGCGGTGCTGGCGCGCGCCGGCGCCGAGCTGGTGCTGCACGGCCACGACCACGAAGACCAGCGGGCCGAGCTGACCGGTCCTTCGGGAAAGCCGATCCCGGTCATCGGCGCCGGCTCCGCTTCCTACGCGGGCGGTCCCGAGCGCCGCGCGCGCTACAGCATCTACGAGATCGAAGGGGGCGCCATCATCTGGACCAGCCGCGTCCACGACGAGGCGACCGACACCTTCCACGAAAAGCGCCGCGAACGGTTGGCTTGATCAGTCGCGTCCGCGGGGCGGCGGCACGATGACCAGGGTGGCGGCTTCTCGGGGCTCGGCGGTGTGGGGCATCAGGTCGGCGATGGTCAGGTCGGCGATCCGGCGGCGGCGGGTCTCGTCGAGCTCATTGATGAGATCGCGCAGCGTCGCCGAGGTGGCGCCGTGGGCGATCTCGATGTCGGTCGAACGAAACGCGGCCAGCACCTCTTCCAGACGGATGGTCGACGCCGCGCGCCCCGGCACGTAGCCGTTGAGATCGCCGCGCACCTCGGCGATGAGGCCGCGCGCCTTGAGCCGCTTGACCACCCGCTCGACGTTGTAGGGCGACAGGCCGAACTCCGAGACCAGGCGCTCCGCCGAGTGACCGGCGCCGGCCTCCTCGTGCGTCGCCGCGACGGCCGCCAAGAGCTGCGCGGCCAGCAGGCCGTTGATCGGCTCGTCGTCGCGCTGCCGGCGCTCCTCCGCCTCCAGCAACCCCAGGTTCTGCAGAGCGTGCGCGATCTCGGCGCCGAGCAGAACCAACACCCACGACGCGTAGATCCAGACCAGCACCAGCGGCACCAGGCCGAGCGGCCCGTACACGCTGCTGTAGCTCTTCAGCATGATCCGCTCCGCGAAGTGGACGAACGCGTACTTGGTCGCTTCCAGCAGCAGCGCCGTGGCCAGCGCACCCGCGATCGCCGCGGCCCATTTCACGTTGGCGCGCGGCAGGAGCTTGTTCATGAACACCAGCCCCAGGATCTCGATGAGCAGCGGCGTCAGGAACCGCGTGACGCCGCCCGATTCGACGAGACGCCCCGACCAGTAGAGCGAGAACCCCGCCAGCGTCGGCAGCAGCGTGACCATCGCGTAGAAGGTCAGGAACTTCCCGATCACCGTGCGCCGCTGCCCGACCCTCCAGATGTCGTTGAAGATCCGCTCGACGTAGCTGTAGAGCGAATAGCAGGTGACGATCGTGAAGATGAGGCCCCCGCCGCCCAGCGCGCCGATGCTGACCTTGCCGGAGAACTCGCGGATGCGCTCGGAGACGTCCGGCATCTTCGGGAAGACGTGCTCGGAGAAGAATTGCAAGAGGCGCGATTCGGCGTCGAGCGATCCGACCGCCCGCAAGATCGAAAACGCGATCGCCGTGACGGGCACCAGCGACAGCGCGGTCTGAAACGCCAGCGCGGCCGCCTGCTGTGGGCACTTGTCGCGCGCCCACTGCGCCAGAATCCGCAAGGAGAGCCGATAGAGGAAGACCGCGGCGCGCGCCCGCCGCGACAGACGCGCCGTCGCGCCCGCCGTGTAGGGGTTCGTCTCGAGGAAAATCCGAAACTGGCGGAACGTCTCGCGCATCGGCCCTATCAGTAGAAGCCCTCGGTCGGCGGCTGGGCAAGCGGGAACGGCCCGGCGCGCACGGGTTTGTCAGCGCAGCGCGCCCAGGATGGCGGCGAAGGCGGCGGGTGTCCGGACCGTGTCGCGGTGGCGGGTGACGGGAATCCGAACGATCTCGGGATCGGCGCCGGTCCAGGCCGACGCGCCGGCGGTGTCGATGGTGCCGTCTCCGTCGGTGAGGGCCTCAGGCGGCAGGGCGGCTGTCCGCCCTTCGCCCGGGAGCTGGGCGCGTCCGTCGCGCACGGCGACCCGAACCTGCGTCGGCAGCCCGATGCCGCAGATGCAGATCAGGCGGCGCGGTGCCGGCGCGGTTTCGAGCACCCGCCAGAGCTCGCGGACGCCCGCCAGGCGCTTCCCGACCGCGTCGATCCAGACGGGATCGTCTGGGTTGTGGCGGAAGACCGACATCCGCAGCCTGCGCCAGGTGTCGACGTCATAGAGATCGTAGCCGGCGTCGTCGGGGAAAAACCGCGACGCCCCCGGACCCGGCATGGAGTCGAGCCCGCCCGGACAGGCCATGAACTGCTGGGGCGTGACGGTGCGCCCGAGCGGCGCAAACTGAAACCCGGCGTCGAAGCAGGCCAGCGTCTCGATGCACCCGGTGTGCGCCCCGCCCGAGGTCACCACGCGCGCGATGGGGAGCGCGGCGTCGGCGGCGTAGGCGGCGCGGATGATCGGCCCGCCGTTCGAGAGCCCGAGGACGTCGATCTCCTCGCCGCAGGCCGCGGCGATGCGGCGGACCTCGGCCGCCAGCGCCACGCCGTGGCCGACCACCGGCATGCGCCAGTCGTACCCGAAGTAGTGCAGCGTCTCGCCCACGCGATACCCGGCCCCGCAGAGAGCCCGTTCGAGGGACGCGAGGAGGTCGTACTTGATCCCGAAGAGGAGGGGAATGTAGCGGAGCACCCCCAGCGGCCGGCCGCGAAGGCGGTCGAGCGTCGCGATGGGCGGGCCGCCGTAGAGCTGCCCGAACCTGCCCCACAGGAAGCCGATCTCGTCGTCGTAGATCTCGGTGCCGAATAGCGGCGGCACGACCAGCAGGGGACGCAAGCGGGGGACTCCGGGAGGCAACGTACCCTGAGAATCGGCAGATGACGCGGCCGGCTGGAGGGGGCGGATTGGCCCGCGGTCAGCGACGTTGGGCCCAGTAGCCAGGGCGACGCTTGTGGTGGGCAACGGCAATGAGGACGACCTCGGTCTCGTTGAAACGATAGAAAACGCTGAAGGGAAATCGCGGCAGCACGAATCGGCAATGGCGTGCGTCGATGAGGGGCCAGCGTTGCGGCGCCGCGACGACGGTCGCGAAAGCCATCTCGACCACGCTGAGAAACTCGTCGCCGAGGCCGGGGGCGGCTTCGTCGTACTCGTCGGCGACCTTGTTCATCTCCGCGTTGGCGGCCCGGAGAATCCTCGACCGTCTAGTGGTTGGATCGGGCTCTCTGTCCATACCGAATATCTAGCGAATCGATGTGCGCGGATCGTCCGCCGACTATGGGCCAGATCGGCGAGCGCGACGTTGGGCGATCTGCTCTCGGACGTCGGA
>Ga0080027_10001191_pt1 | contig 10545 bp, 7 predicted proteins | sample OrgsoiDNA2013046_FD_70962 | JGI IMG/M metagenome (GOLD analysis project Ga0080027, IMG submission 70962) | Permafrost soil microbial communities from the Arctic, to analyse light accelerated degradation of dissolved organic matter (DOM) -... | ecosystem: Environmental > Terrestrial > Soil >...
GTCCGTGTTGCAACCGCTGGTAGTCCGGGTTACGGACGCGTCCGGAAGAGCCCTCGCGAATAAGGAGGTCGATTGGATTTTCTTGGGGATTTCGGGCCAAATTCGTTCCGCATCTACCCTAACGGACGCTAACGGCATCACCTCTAACCGCTTTGACCAGACCGAGAGCCTCACAGGCTCTGCCTTTAGCGGCTTCGTGCAATCCTCCATCACCGCGACGTCGGATTCCGCCACTGCGACGTTTATTGAGACTCAGAGCCTGACTGATTCCAACAATCGCCTCCACTTCTTCGTGGAAGGCCGAATGGTTTCCCCACAATTTCCGCCTGACTCGCCGATCAGGGGTGTGGCAGGAGCTACCAGCTCGACGGCTATAGTTCTCCATGTGGACGACTCGTTGGGCCACGCTGTTCCCAATGTCGCGGTGCGTGTCCTTCAGGAGAATCCGGCGGACACCGCGTCGGTTTCGTGCGCCAGTGGTCCCGGCGCCGATCCGGGATCGGTATTGACGGACGCGAGCGGCACCGGAACCTGCCAACTGGTCTTTGGAACGAAGGCAGGCACCGGGACATTTCATGTAACGGTGGGCGGCACGGCCGCCAACTTCTTCGATTCGACAACTTTTCCGCCGGCCTTCCTCGAATTCTTCGTAATTCCGTTTATTACCACCGCGCCCGCCGCTGGCTCCCTCAGCGTTTCGAGCGGCGGCGGGCAGAGTGGCGTTCCCGGCCAGACGCTGGCCAATCCGCTGGTGGTGCGCGTGGCCGATTCTACCGGCACCACGCCGATTTCCGGGGCAGCCGTAACCTGGACCGTTTCTCCTGCGGGCGCGGCCACCGTCAATCCTTCCAGCAGTTCCTCCAACGCGCAGGGCTTGGCCTCCACTACCGTGACGCTCTCGAATTCGGCGTCGGGCCAGGTGACCGTCGGGGCAATCGCCGGCAACATTACCGCGACCTTCACGATCAACGTGGTGATTCCCGTCACGGTCATCAGCCTCCAAAAACTCTCCGGCGACTCCCAGACCGCTATCTCAGGCAGTAACTTCGCGCAGCCGCTGGTGGTGCAGGTGAACTCCAGCGCGGGAACGGTCGGGAATTTCCCCGTGGCCTTCACCGTAAGCGGGCCGGCCTCCATCGGGGGCCAGACGTCAGCCACCGTAAATACCGACGGCTCCGGCAAGGCCCAAGTCACTCTTACGGCCGGCGCGACCACGGGCAGCGTCACCGTGACGGCTAACGCCCAGGGGAAAATAGCGACGTTTTTGGAGACCGCGATTCCAATTGGGCCGACCTTGAGCGCCAACAGCTTCTTCAACGCGGCCGGCCTGGCAGGAGGCTCCATGTCGCCGTGCAGCCTGGTTACGATCACTGGCGCCGGAGTGGCGCCGGGCGTACAGGGCTCAGTCGATCCGGTCAGCCTGTTTGGGGGGCTGCCGCTTACACTCGGCCCCGACAGCGTAACGTTCAACAACCTCTCTGCCCCGATTCTCCGCGTCTCCAATGTGGTTTCAACGGGCGCGGTGCAGGAATCCGTCACCGTGCAGGTGCCTTGCGAAGTGAGTCCGGGCAGCAGCGTTCCGGTAACCGTGAACGCGGCCGGCGGCACCGCTACCGTGAATGTTCCGGTCCAGATTGCCAGCCCGGGCATTTTTGAAACGCCGATGTCCGATGGCATTCGCCGGGGCGTGATGGTCCGTCCGGACGGGAGTTTTGTAAGCCTGGAAAATCCGGCGCGCCGCGGAGAGGTGATCCGGGTTTACGTAACCGGACTGGGCGCAACCGCTCCGCCGGTCGGCACCAACGCAATCGCGGTCCCCGGAACCGATTCGCTGGTGCTGGGGCAGGTGATCGTGGGCGTGAACAATAGCGGCGCCCGCGTAATTTCCTCCAGGATGGCGCCGACCCAGATCGGCATTTACGAAGTGGAATTCCAGGTGGATTCGAACGCGCCCACCGGCAACAACGTAGTTCTTTCCGTGGCGATCAACCCCACTGACGGCAGCGCCACGCAGTTCAGCAACGGCAGCAAAATCCCCATCCAGTAAATACGGACCTCGCTGGTCTGTGCGGGTTTATCTTTAGAGGCCGGCCGGGAGCAAGTACTCCCGACCGGCCTTTTTCTGCCCGCAAACCCCACATAGCCAGGAGTGGCTGTGCTGCACAGGAACGCCTGTGTTACGGTCTTCTCTTTCTCTTCGCCACAGTGTCTATATGTAGTATGTTTCCCAATCAGTGCCGAATTGGTTGTACTAGTCTTTTCCAGCCCATAACCCCATTTACTATCAGTAAGATCCTCAAGAAAATATCTTGCAAAACGGAATTCGGCGTGACACTATGTATTGTACTGAGTGGAGCATAAGGGGCTCTTGTAGTCTAAAAGTGGCGAAAGTGGACGAAAATTTGGCACCAACGCCGATCATGCGAGAGTTTCCCCGAGGAATGTACACGGGACGCCTCGATGAGAAAGGCAGGCTCAAATTGCCGGCGGATTTCCATAACCACTTTCGTGCCCTCCAGGAACAGAAGCTCTTCGTCACGAGTCTAGACCGGAAGACGGCCGCTGTCTACCCTCTTTACAAATGGCGTGAGGTGGAAGGCTTCCTGGACAACTATCACGAGGACCCGCGAGCGGCGCTGAATGTGGCGTTTGTGGCCGCGGAGCTGGGGTCGGAAGCCGAACCCGACGCCCAGGGGCGAATTCTTTTTTCGCAGGAGTTGCGCAAAGCGCTGGGGTTGGAAGACCAGCCCTTGAAGCTTTGGGCGCGCAACGGCCACGTCGAGGTTTTGAGCGAAGAGACGTTCAACCAGAGGCAGGACGAGTCGAAGCAGTCGCCGGAGCAGGATCTGGCCAAACTGCGGGCAGCGGGCTTGAAATGCTGACCTATGCACATCAGCGTGATGCCGGAAGAGGCCATCGAGCTTCTGGCCCTTCGTCCCGACGGAATCTATCTGGACGCCACCTCGGGGCTTGGGGGACATACGGCCCTGATTGCGGAGCGTCTGACCACGGGGTATGTGATTGCGAGCGACCGGGACGCCCAGTCGCTCGGGATGGCGCGCCGGAACACGGAAGCGTGGGCGCAAAAGATCTGTTTCCACCACGGCGCGTTTGGCACGCTGGCCGAAGCCGTATCGCAAGCCGGGTACGAGAAAGTGGATGGGCTCCTGGCGGACCTGGGAGTGAGCCGGTATCAGCTCACGGCGCCGGAGCGGGGTTTTTCGTTCATGGCGGATGGACCGCTCGACATGCGCATGGATCAAACCGTGGGCACTACGGCGGCCGATCTCGTCAATCAAACCGACGAAAAAACACTCGCCGATCTGATATTTCAGTTGGGCGATGAAAGGAGGGCGCGGAAGGTAGCCAGAGCAATCGTCCGGGCACGGCCCTTACGGAGCACACTGCATCTGGCCGATGTGGTGGAGCGGGCCGTGCCAAGGACGGGTCGTTTGCATCCCGCCACGAAGACTTTTCAGGCGATGCGAATGGCGGTCAACGATGAACCAGGAGAATTGAAGCGGCTTCTCGAGATCGGCCCCGAGTTGCTGAACCCAGGTGGGCGGATGGTGGTGATCAGTTTCATGTCTTTCGACGACCGGCAGGTCAAAGAGCGGTTCCGTGATTTAGGACGCGAAGGACGTGCGGCGATCCTCACCAAACATCCGCTGCAGCCGAGCGAACAAGAGATTGCCCGGAACCCAGCTTCGCGCAGCGCCAAACTGCGCGCGCTGGCGATGAACTAGACCGAAGCTCCTAACCAGAGAGGTAACGAGAAGACCATGGCGACGCTGCCAACATTCCTTCGCAGGACAGAAACGCCGGCTCATCCGGCGATTGCCGCCCGGCCCGCGGGCGCGCGTATGGAGCGGGATCCGCATCTGTTGCGGGCCCTGCCGAACGACGACATTTTGTTTTACTGCAAGAAAATAGACAACTCGCGCCTGGTCCGCGAAGCCGATCCCCAAGGGCGCGGCGCGTGCTGGAGCGCCATAGGCGGAGCCTGCGTTCTGGTGGCGATGCTCACCAGCACTTTCTTCCCGACGGTAGCCACCACAATTGCCGGATATAAGCTTGAGGCCCTGCGCGCCGAAGAGCGGCATCTGTCGGCGGAGCGCCGCAATCTGGAACTGGAGGAAGCCGAACTGCTGAGCCCCGCACGCTTGAACAAACTGGCCAAAGACACAAACCTGATAACGCCCTCCTCCTGGCAGGTGGTTCACCTGGATGCCAAGGGCGATGGGACCGTTGCGATGGTAAAGAAATAACAACCACACAGCCAGGTCCAACGGATCCGCAAACGGAAATCCGGCTTCGCGCGGACCAGTCGGCTGTGCTTACTTAGAATGGCTGGGGCCACTTAACATGGTAGAGCGCCGTCTGACCTGGCTCGCCGCCATCGTCCTTCTCTGGGGCGCGGCCATTTTCCTAAAGATAGTTTCGCTGCAGGTGGTTCATCACCAGGAGTATTTGAAACTGGCGAGGGCGCGCCAGGAAATGACGATCGAGATCCCCGCGCCGCGCGGCACGATCTTCGACCGCTGGGGCCAGCCGCTCGCCATGAGCGTGCAGACCGAGTCCGTGTATATCAACCCGCTGAAGGTGCCGGACCTGGGCGTCGCCTCCGAGCTGCTAGGGCTGGTTTTGCACATGGACCGGCAGAGTCTGTATGACAAGATGCAGCAGGCTTACGATGCCGGCCGCGGTTTCTTTTGGGTCAAGCGCAAGATCGCTCCCGAAGAGGCCGAAAGCCTGCGCATGCTGCGCCTGGAGTGGATCAAAATCCAAACCGAAAGCCAGCGCCACTATCCCAAGGGCAGGCTGGCGGCACACGTCCTGGGCGCGGTCAACTTCGAAGAGCGCGGCACCGCGGGCGTCGAAAAGGCGCTTGACAGCGATCTGCGCGGGCAGCCGGGCCGGGAGCGCGTCCTCACGGATGTGAAACGGCGCGGCATCGACTCACGGCTTTCCGCGGAGGCCAAAGCGGGCATTTCCATCACCTTGACGATTGACGAACGCCTGCAGTTCGTGGCCGAGCGTGAGATCGCGGCGGCGGTCGCGGCGCACCATGCAGTGTCGGGCAGCGTGGTGATGATGAACCCGTACAACGGCCAGGTGCTGGCCATGGCGAGCTACCCGGAATACGACCCCGACGTTCCACCGGAACCCGGGGAAAACATGGTCAAGTATCAAAACCACGCCGTGTCGGTGCCGTTCGAGCCGGGCAGCGTATACAAGGTGATTACCCTTTCGGCGGCGCTCGAAACCACGTCGCTGCGGCCGGAGAGCCTCATCAACTGCCACGGCGGCGTGCTCAAGCTGCCGGGGCGTGTGATCCACGATTCGCATGGCGGCCTCGGCGTCATCCCGATGGCGACCGTGCTGGCAAAATCGAGCAACATCGGCGCCATCATGGTGGGCATGCGGGTTGGGCAGGAGAACATGTACGAGTACATGCGGAGGTTCGGATTCGGCCGGCGCACCGGCATCGAACTGCCCGCCGAATCTCCCGGCAAAGTTTACAAGCTCAGCCGATGGGGCAAGACCTCGCTGGCATCGGTTTCCATGGGGCAGGAAGTCAGCGTGACCACACTGCAGTTGGCCCAGGCGGCGGCGGTGGTGGCCAACGGCGGCATGCTGGTGAAGCCCCACCTGATTCTGAAAAAGGGCGACCAGCTTATGCCGGAAGCGGCGCCGGTTCGCGTGATCAAGCCGGAGACAGCCATCACCATGCGCCAGATGATGGAGGGCGTGGTGCTGCCCGGGGGAAGCGGAACCCGTGCCCGGCTGGCGGGATATACCGTGGGCGGCAAGACGGGCTCCGCGCAGATTTACGATTTCGCCGCGCGGCACTACACGCATTCCTACAACGGTTCCTTCATGGGCATTGCCCCACTCACCAATCCGCGGATCGTGACGGTGGTGACTCTGAACGGAACCCACGGCGGCGAAGCCGGCTTCGGGGGGGTGGTGGCGGCGCCCGTCTTTCGCGTGGTGGCAGGCGAAGCGCTGCGGGTTCTGGACGTGCCGAAGGACGTTCCCGAAATCGAACCCACCAGGACGCTGGCAGGGAAGCGACAGCCGGTTTACGACCTTGCGGATGCGGACACGCGGCCCGGTGCGCCGAACATTTTGGACGGCGTCGATGACGAAGCCGCCCCCGTGGCCGATCAGCCGGCCACGCCTTCTGCCCAAGGGGACGCGCCCTCTGCCCAAGCGGCCGCGCCCGCCGCCCAAGGGGACGCGCCCGGCACCCCCGGCGCCCAAGCGGCGCCGCCTGTTCCGGCCGGACCCAAGGTTCCGGACTTCCAAGGCAAAACGATGCGCGCGGTCCTGGCCGAGGCCGCGTCGAAGGGTTTGACCGTACTCCCCGATGGAAGCGGCATTGCCCGCGTTCAATTTCCCGCACCGGGATCGCCCTTGCATCCGGGAGACCGTATTCGTGTCCAATTTAAGAGATGAACCCTTAAGAGATGAAGCTCGACGGCGTACTCTCGGACGTGCGGCTCACACAGCCACTTGCGCCGGAGCTTGCCCAATTGGAAATTCGCGGACTGGAGTACGATTCGCGGCGCGTGGAGCCGGGCTTCCTCTTCTTCGCCTTTCCGGGCAGCCGGGCTGACGGCCGCCAATTCGCCCAGGATGCGGTCGCCCGCGGGGCGCTGGCGGTGGTCGGCGAATCGGAGCCGCCCGCCCCACTGGCCGGGCATTTGCCGGCAGGCTGGGTGCAAGTGGAGCACGGACGCCAGGCCTTATCCCTGTCGGCGCGCAATTTCTACGACAAGCCGGACGAACAACTTGCCATCACCGGCGTTACTGGAACCAATGGCAAAACTACCACGGCATATCTGATCGATTCGGTGCTGCGCGCCGCGGGGAACACCACCGCCATGATCGGCACCATCGAATACCATCTGGCGGGCCGCGTCTTGAAGGCCGTCAACACCACGCCGGAGTCGCTCGACCTGGTACGGCTCTTCACCGAATTGCGGCAGTCGGCGGGGACGCATGCCACCATGGAGGTTTCCTCCCACGCGCTGGCGCTCAACCGCGTGTACGGGCTCCATTTTCACACCGCCGTTTTCACCAATCTGACGCGCGACCACCTGGATTTCCACGGCACCATGGAGGCTTATTTCGCCGCCAAGCAAATGCTGTTCGATGGCGCAGGCGGCCCCCCGCCGCGCTTCGCCGTGCTCAACCGCGACGACGAATACGCGCGGCGCATCCAGCTCGACCCGAAGACGCAGGCGATTTGGTATGGCCTGGGCCAGGAGGCCGAACTGCGCGCGCGCCAGATTTCATCGGGCTTTCAAGGCCTGAAGTTCGAGGTGCAGCACGGCAAACTGCGCTGGGCCGTGGAATCGCCGCTTATCGGCAAAATCAACGTGTACAATATCCTGGCGGCCTGTGGCGCCGGCCTCTCGTATGGACTGGCGCCGGAGACGATCGCCCTGGGCATCCGCAACCTGCGCGCCGTGCCTGGCCGGTTTGAACGCGTCGATCTCGGCCAGCCTTTCGTCGTGGTAGTGGACTACGCGCACACCGACGATGCCCTGCGAAACACGATTGCCGTGGCGCGCGGTCTCAACCCCAAGCGCGTGATCACGCTCTTCGGCTGCGGCGGCGACCGCGACCGCACCAAGCGTCCCCTGATGGGCCAGGCCGCGGCGGAGGCCAGCGATTTCGTGGTGTTGACCAGCGACAATCCACGCTCCGAAGATCCGTTGGCCATCATGAACGACGCGCTGGTCGGCATTCGCCGCAAGGATGTGCCGCACGTGGTGGAGCCGGACCGGGCCGCGGCCATCGCACGCGCCCTGAAGGAAGCCCGCGAGGGCGACATCGTCATCCTGGCCGGCAAGGGCCACGAGACTTACCAGGTTCTGAAGGATAAGACCATCGATTTCGACGACCGGCAGGTGGCGAGAGAAGTGCTTAAAGGTTATGGGTATCACCGGGACGAGTGAGCGGCACGAGTTGAGCGGGACGACTGAGCGGGAACGAGTGAGCGGACGACTGAACCATGACCTTGGATATTCAAGACGTTGCGGACGCCATCGGGGCGCATGGAAGCTCGGTCGCCGGACGCGCGGCGGGATGGAGTGTGGACACCCGGACACAGAATCCCGGTGACGTGTATTTTGCGCTGCGCGGGCCCAATCACGATGGGCACGATTACGTAGCCGCCGCCCTACGGCAAGGGGCCGCCGCCGTGGTGGTGGATCGCCCGGCCGGGGTTACAGGTGAGCTGGTGGTGAGCGACACCCTGCGGGCTTTGCAGGATTTAGGAGCATGGGCGCGGGGCCGCTGGGGCGGACAGGTGATCGGCGTGACAGGCAGCGCCGGCAAGACTACAACCAAGGACGCAGTGGCGGACCTGCTGAGCGTGGAAATGCCCGTCGGCCGGACCATCGGGAACCTCAATAACCACGTGGGCGTGCCGCTTTCGATTCTGCGGCTGCCTGACGATTGCCGGGCCGCGGTGCTGGAAATAGGAATGAATCACGCGGGCGAAATTCGGGCGCTGGCCGAAATCGCGAAACCGGACATCGGCGTCGTGACCAACGTGGGATACGCGCACGTGGAGTTCTTCGATTCCATCGACGGGGTGGCGGCGGCCAAACGGGAGCTGATCGAAGGCTTGCCGCGCCGCGGAGTGGCCGTGCTGAACGCCGATGATGAGCGCGTGGCGAGCTTTCGAGACCGGCACGCGGGCCGCACCGTTACCTTCGGTTTCTCGGAAAGCGCCGATGTGCGGGCCGAAGCCGTAGCTTACCGCGCCGATGGAACGCGCTTCCGCGCCGCCGGCGTGGATTTCGAAACCGGGCTGGTTGGCCGTCATGCCGTGATGAACCTGCTGGCCGCGATCGCGGTGGCACAGGTGTTCGGCATCGCTCCGGAGCGCCTGCGGGCGGCGGTCAAGACATTCGCGGTTGGCAAAATGCGCGGAGAACGCATGGCGCACAACGGTATCGTGGTCTGGAACGACTGCTACAACTCCAACCCGGAGGCGGCGGAATCCATGGTCGATGTACTGCGCCAAACCCCGGCGGGAAGGCGCATTGCCGTGCTGGGCGAAATGCTGGAGTTGGGCCACGCTTCGGAAGAACTTCACCGGCAGGTAGGCCGATATGCGGCGCGGCACGGGGTCGACCTGCTGATTGGTGTCCGGGGCGACGCTCAATTCATGGTGGACGGCGCCATGGAGGCGGGGCTGGCGAAAGCGGCTGCGCGCTTCTTTGAGAGCCCGGCCGAAGCCGGCGATTTCGCGCGCCAGTCGGCTCGCGCCGGTGATGCCGTTTTGTTCAAAGGATCGCGCGGCGTGAGAGTGGAACAGGCTTTGGAAAGGTTTCTGGCGTAGGACACGATGCTCTACTATCTGCTATACGAGCAGCTTCACAAATACGTGAGCCCGTTCCGCGTCTTCAGCTACACCACGTTCCGCACGGCCTTTGCCAGCCTCACGGCGCTGTTCCTGTGCATCGCGCTGGGTCCGTGGCTCATCCACAAACTGCGCCAGTTCCAAATCGGCCAGTACATCCGCGAGGAAGGCCCCAAGTCGCACCAGAAGAAAGCCGGCACGCCCACCATGGGCGGCGTCCTCATCATTATTTCAATCGTCATCCCCACGCTCCTGTGGGCCGACCTGCGCTATCCGAGCGTCTGGGCAGCCATCGCCGCACTGCTTGGCTTCGGCTGGATCGGGTTCCTGGACGACTACTCCAAAGTAACCAACCATCGCAACCTGGGCCTCACCGGGAAACGCAAGCTGGTTTACCAGTTCATCATGGGGTTCGCTTTTGCGGCGATCCTTCTGGTGATGCGGGCATACGGCGATTTTTCCACGCAGATGAACATCCCGTTCTTCAAACAGTTCAAACCCTCGCTGGTCATTCTTTCGCTCACGCAAAACCCGTGGACCTGGGTGCTGGGGGTGGCGCCCTTCTGCATCTTCGTGGCCCTGGTAGTGGTCTTCGTCTCCAACGCCGTCAACCTCACCGACGGGCTGGATGGCCTGGCCATCGGTCTCATGGTGATTGCCGCCGGTGCGCTCACCATCCTCACGTATCTCGGCGGCCACGCGCAACTGGCCCAATATCTGGAATTGGCGCGCAGCCCGCGCACCTCGGAGCTGACCATTTTTTGCGGCTCCATGACCGGCGCCAGCCTGGGCTTTCTCTGGTACAACGCGCACCCGGCCGAGATTTTCATGGGGGATGTGGGGTCGCTCGGGCTAGGCGGGGCGATGGCCGTGGTGGCGATCCTGATCAAGCAGGAAGTGTTGCTGCTGTTCATCGGCGGCATCTTCATCGTGGAGGCAGTCTCCGTGATCCTGCAGGTGGGCAGTTTCAAACTGCGCGGCGGCAAACGCATTTTCAAAATGGCGCCCCTGCACCATCACTTTGAGGCGCTGGGCTGGGCGGAATCGAAAATCATCGCGCGCTTCTGGATCGCCGGCCTGGTGCTGGCGCTGTTCGCGCTGACCACGTTGAAACTGAGATGAGACAGCTAAGCACAATTGGAGTGCTTGTGGGGCCGGTT
>Ga0080027_10001192_pt1 | contig 10542 bp, 9 predicted proteins | sample OrgsoiDNA2013046_FD_70962 | JGI IMG/M metagenome (GOLD analysis project Ga0080027, IMG submission 70962) | Permafrost soil microbial communities from the Arctic, to analyse light accelerated degradation of dissolved organic matter (DOM) -... | ecosystem: Environmental > Terrestrial > Soil >...
CCACAGCAATTTGAGTTGCTGATTGGCCTTGCCGTCGAGGCCGGGAAAGTTTTTCTCGAACGGCTCGGGCAATCCTCCCGCGCTAAAGGCGCCGACCCACGCGAACTTGTCGAGATTGTTCAGGCCGGTTAGCAGCGATTCTGCTCCACCCATCGAGAGGCCGGCAATCGCGCGCGAGTTGCGGTCATTCGCTACGTGGTATTGACTCTCGATCTTCGGAATGACTTCCGTCAGAAAGGCTTCGCGAAACTTCGCCAAATTCTGTTCTCGTATCTCCGGATGGTTAGCCAGTCCTACCCAGCCGTTACGCACAATCTCCAGAGTGCCGTAGCCGAGCGGCATCACCACGATCATCGGCTTTGCCTTTCCCTGCGCGATCAAATTGTCCAGGATCACGTTCATATGGCCGACCGCCGTCCATCCGCTGGCATCGTCGCTGAATCCGTGCAGCAGATACAAAACCGGATAGGTCTGCTTTGCCGCGGCGCTGTAGCCGGGTGGCGTGTAGACGAAGAAATCCCGCTCATCGTCAGCCACCGCCGACTTGTAGAAGTGATGATGAATCTCGCCGCGAGGAACATCGGTAATCTCCCACGAAAGTGACGGTCCCGGAACATGCACATAATTCCCCGGGGAGATCAGATTCGGCACGAGGCCGTGATTGAAAGCATCCAGCGTGCGTACACCGTCGACAAGGAAAGAATATCCGTAATAGTCTGGGGGCAGCGGCGCGGTGGTCGTACTCCACACGCCCTGGTCATCCTTCTGCATCGCTACCGGGTCGGCGCCCTCGCGCGCGAGTTTCACTTCCTGCGCGTTCGGAGCACGGTAGCGGAACGTCACCGTGTTGTCGGGATGGACCTCAGGACTGACCAGCCACGCAGGCCGCTGCGGCAGCGGAGCGGGCGCGGTCGTGGCTTGCTGCGCTGCTGAAAAAGAAATCAAGAAGAAACACGCGATTAGGGACAAACAGGGCTTCATGGCACCGTCTCCTGGAATTGGAACGGCCCAATTGTACAAGCCCATCGGGGGCCCGCGGGCTTCAAGAATTATTTCTTGGCTGCGACTTCCAGGCGAACTTCGGCGCGGTGCAGCGCGTCAAGCGAGCGCTCAACGTCAACGTTAGGATCACCGCTGGTCAGCCGCGTTTCGGCGCGTTCCTTCGACTCTTTCGCGCGCGCCACGTCAATCTCTGACGGACGCTCCGCCGTTTCCGCGAGAATCGTAACCTTGTCAGGCAACACTTCCGCAAATCCCCACGCTACCGCCAACCGCTGCTCGCCGGTGGCGCCGGAACCTTCACGATAAGTGATTTCACCGACAGCCAACTCCGTGATGAGAGGCGCGTGCCCCGGCAGAATACCCAGATACCCGCTCTTGCCGGGAATCTGCGCTTCCTCCGCCATGGTGTTCACCACCTTCTTCTCCGGCGTGACGATCTCGAGTTTGAAAGTATCTGCCATTGCAAAATCCGGAGTCAGACTCCAGGTCTTCGGGAGCTGACGCTGATGCCCGTTCCTACGCTACCGATTTCATCTTCTCTGCCGCTTCCAGCACTTCCTCGATCGGGCCCTTCATGTAAAAGGCCTGCTCGGGGATGTCGTCGTACTTCCCTTCCACGATGGCCTTGAACCCTTTCACTGTATCGGCAACTTTCACGTAACGTCCCGGTGCACCCGTAAACTGTTCGGCCACGTGGAACGGTTGCGACAGGAATTTCTGAATCTTGCGGGCTCGCGCCACCGTCAGCTTCTGATCTTCCGTCAACTCGTCAATGCCGAGAATCGCGATGATGTCCTGCAGGTCTTTGTAGGTCTGCAGCGTTCGCTTCACGCTCTGCGCCACATCATAGTGCTCCTGACCGACGATGCGCGGATCAAGAATCCGCGAAGTCGAACCGAGGGGATCGACCGCGGGATAGATTCCGATTTCAGTCAACGCACGCGACAGAACCGTTGTCGCGTCGAGGTGAGCGAAGGTGGTCGCCGGGGCTGGATCGGTCAAGTCGTCAGCAGGCACGTAAATCGCCTGCACCGAAGTGACGGAACCTTTCTTCGTCGAAGTGATGCGCTCCTGCAACTCGCCCATTTCCGTTGCGAGGTTCGGCTGGTAGCCGACGGCGCTGGGCATGCGTCCCAGCAGCGCCGAAACTTCCGACCCGGCTTGAGTGAAACGGAAAATGTTGTCGATGAATAGGAGCGTGTCGGCGCCTTCAGCGTCGCGGAAATACTCCGCCACCGTCAGTCCCGTCAGCGCCACGCGCAGACGCGCACCTGGAGGCTCCGTCATCTGCCCATAAATCAGCGCGGCCTTCGACTCCGCCGGTTTGCCGGGCTTGATGACGCCCGACTCGGTCATTTCCAGCCAGAGATCGTTGCCTTCGCGAGTACGCTCACCGACGCCGGCAAACACGGAGTAGCCGCCGTGATTCTTGGCGACGTTATTGATTAGCTCCATGATAACCACGGTTTTGCCCACGCCCGCGCCGCCAAACAATCCGATCTTGCCGCCTTTCAGGAACGGCTGGATGAGATCGATGACCTTCACTCCGGTCTCAAACATCTCCGCCGAGGTGGCCTGTTCGTCGAACGCGGGAGCAAGACGATGAATCGGCATTCTCTTCTCGTATTCGACTGGGCCTAGCTGGTCGACGGGTTCGCCGATCACGTTCATCACGCGCCCCAGCGTTCCACGGCCTACGGGCACGGAAATCGGGCCACCCTGGTCAATGGCCTTCATGCCGCGCACCATGCCGTCCGTCGGTTGCATGGCGATGCAGCGCACGCGGCCTTCCCCGAGATGCTGCTGCACCTCGAGAATTACGTCGATGGGGCTCGGCACCGTGAAGCCGTCGCTCACAATTTTTACGGCCTGGTAGATGGGCGGCAACTTTCCTTCGGGAAACTGCACGTCGACTGCCGGCCCTGCGATTTGAATTACGTGTCCTGCGTTATCTGCCATAAATTAGCTCCGAGCTGTGAGCGATGAGCCGAGCACCGCTCCGCCACACCCCGTTCGATCTCTTATGTCTCTAGTCTTCGACTCCAACTTGCGCGGCGGCTGTCTGCTCGCCACGCGGGCCTCACAGCTCGCGACTTTACATAGCCGACGCGCCGCTGACGATCTCGATGATCTCTTTCGTGATCTTGGCCTGACGCGCGCGGTTCATGATCAGCGTCAGCGAATCGATCATGTCGGTCGCATTGCTGGTCGCCGAATCCATTGCGGTCATGCGGGCGGCGTGTTCCGCGGCTACCGACTCCAGCAGCGCGCGGAAAATCTGGACGCTCACGTATTTCGGGAGCAGCGCGCGGAACAACTCTTCCGGTGGCTGCTCGTAAATATAGTCCACCTGCGCCGTGCCGAACTGCGAGACGGGTTCGGGCGCCAGATGCTCCGGACCACGCATGCCCACGCCCGCGCTCACCGCCGCCTCTTTCACTCTTTTCTTCTCCTCCGCCGCCATCTCCTCGGACAAGCGCACCGCCTGTTCGCCGATCTGTTCGATGGGAAGAATCTGTTCGACAATCAGCCGCTGCGCAATCACCGACTTGAATTCGTTGAAGACAACGTACACCGCATCGATTTCCTCGCGACAGTAACGCGCAATCACGTTCCCAGCCAGAGCCGACGCCTGGGCGAACTCGACTTTGCCGAGAATGCCAACATGCTCGCCGGTAATCTGCGCTGCGCCAGAACGTTCGGCAGCCTCGGACTCAGTCACCGTTCCTTCGGCGAGCTCGGCGAGACTTTTCGTCTGCACCTTGGCCGCCGGATAGCGCCGGCGCAGAAAGTCGCGGCCCTTGCGGCCGATTGCTTCGACGTCGATATTCTTTCCCGCCTTCGATTCCAGAAAACGCGAGGCGGCTTTCGTGATGTTTGCGTTGAACGCGCCCGCCAGTCCTTTGTCGCCAGTCACGACGATCAGCAGGATATTTTTTTCGGGGCGTTGCGCCAGGAGCGGATGCTTCGGTTCGCCGGTTTCCGGATCGTAAATTTCCGCCCGCGCCACCAGCGACTTCAACACATTCGTCAGCATCTGCGCATACGGACGCGACGCCAGTGCGCGTTCCTGCGCGCGGCGCAACTTGGCCGCCGAGACCACTTTCATGGCCTTGGTGATCTGCCGCGTATTGATCACGCTGCGGATGCGCCGTCGGATATCGAGAATGTTAGGCATTAAAAACCGCTCTTAGCTATTGGCTCTTAGCTTTTATCTTGAAACCTTGTCGCTCCGCCTCACGCTAAAAGCTAAAGGCGAAGAGCCAAGGGCCCTATTTTGCCACCGCCTGCCGCGATGCTACGAACTGCTGCTTCGCTTCCTTGATTACGCCCTGCAACTGGCCTTTTAACGTGTCGTCGAGAACCTTCTTCTCCATGATCGTGCGCAGCAGGCCGGGATTGGTCGACTCCACGTACTTGAAAAGTTCCGTCTCGAAATCGCGCACCTGCGCCACCGGCAGGTCGTCGAGGAATCCGCCCGTGCCGGCGAGAATCACCAGAATCTGCTTGGAGAACGGCAGCGGAGAAAATTGATTCTGTTTCAGCAATTCGACCAGCCTCTGTCCGCGATTCAACTGCGCCTGTGTGGCCTTGTCGAGATCGCTGCCGAAGGCCGCGAATGCCGCCAGTTCACGGTATTGCGCAAGTTCCAATTTCAGTGTGCCGGCGACTTGCCGCATGGCTTTAATCTGAGCGCTGCCGCCGACTCGGCTTACGGATAAACCTACGTTAACCGCGGGACGTACACCCTGGTTAAACAGATCGGTCTCGAGATAAATCTGGCCGTCGGTAATTGAAATTACATTGGTCGGAATATAAGCGGAAACGTCACCCGCCTGCGTTTCAATAATCGGCAGCGCGGTCAAAGATCCGCCGCCATTCTTGTCGCTCAATTTCGCCGAGCGTTCCAGCAGCCGCGAGTGAAGATAGAACACGTCGCCAGGATAAGCCTCGCGCCCCGGCGGGCGCCGCAGCAGCAGAGAGATTTCACGATAAGACGCGGCGTGCTTGGAAAGATCGTCATAGATAACCAGCGCATGCCGCTTGGTGTCGCGGAAGTATTCACCCATCGCGGTTGCCGCGTACGGCGAAATGTACTGCATCGGCGCCGGCTCGGATGCCGATGCGGCGACCACGATCGTGTATTCCATCGCGCCGGCGTCTTCCAGAATCTTCACCACCTGCGCGATCGACGAACGTTTCTGCCCGATCGCGTTGTAGATGCAGACGAGATTGTTGCCTTTGCTGTTGATGATGGTGTCGAGCGCGACGGCGGTCTTGCCGGTCTGGCGGTCGCCGATGATGAGTTCGCGCTGGCCGCGGCCAATCGGAATCATGCTGTCGATAGCCTTCAGTCCAGTGGCCATGGGCTCGCGAACCGGCTGCCGGTCGATGACGCCAGGAGCAATGCGTTCGAGTGCGATGAATTGATCGCTTGCGATCGGGCCCTTGTCGTCGATGGGCTCGCCGAGCGAGTTCACCACGCGGCCGATCATGGCATCGCCCACGGGCACGCTCATGATGCGCCCCGTGCGCTTGACCTCGTCGCCTTCTTTAATCTCGGTGTATTCGCCGAGCAGCACCACGCCGACCTGATCCTCTTCCAGGTTCATGGCGATGCCGGCCACGCCGTGGGGAAAGGCCAGGAGTTCGCCGGCCATGACCTTGTCGAGCCCATAGACGCGCGCGATGCCATCACCCAATGTGATGACGGTGCCGGTCTCGTCCACGGAGATCTTGGTTTCGTAGTTCTCGATCTGCTCGCGAATCAATTTCGTGATTTCGTCTGCCTTGATTTGTGACATAGATAAAAGCTCTCAGCCGTCAGCTCTCAGGCTTTAGCGATGAGCTGTGAGCAATGAGCTATTGGCGAAAACTGCACGGCTCATTGCTCATTGCTCACCGCTCCCTAGGAGCTGATCGCTTCCCGAATCTTTTCCAACTGGCCCTTTACCGAGCCGTCGTAAATCGTGCTGCCCACGCGGACAACCACTCCGCCCAGCAGGGACGCGTCCAGTCCAAACTGTGCGCGCACTTTCTTGCCCGTCGCTTTTTCGATCTGCGATTCGAGCACATGCTTCTCGGTGTCGCCTAACTCTCGCGCGCTTGTGATTTGCGCCTCTGCGAATCCCATTCTTGAGTCGAGTTCCTTTTCGAGTTGCTGCGTGATGCGTTGCAAAAACTGAATTCGGCGGTGATCGATCAGCACCGCGATCAGATTGCGCACGTGGCGCTCGATTCCTTCTTGCTGCACAATCGCGTCCAGCAGCCTGCGCTTCTGGTCCGCCGCCACCGCGGGATTTTCCCACACCCGCCGCAAATCAGAACTCTCGGCCAGCAGCCGCGAAATCTCCCGCAACCCGCCAATCGCTCGATTCGCATCGAGCCGCGCGCTGAGCACCACATCGGCGAATGCACGCGCGTATGTGCTGGCGACGGAAGCCACGGTCTAGTTCCTACCCTTTCCCGAATCGTCGGACGCGGCGCTCATCTGCCCGGAGAAACTTCGCACTAAACTTTGATCCGTGGCGGCATCCATGTGAATTTGTTTTTGTGCCAAGCCCACGGCGAGATCGGCGGCGTGAGCGGTTAGCTGGCGGCGCGCCGCCTTGGCTGCCGCGGCGATTTCCTGCTCGGCGGCGGCTACAATCTTGCGCGCGTCTTCTTCAGCGGCAGCCTTTAGACGCTCCACCTCTGCTGCGCCTTCTTTCTCGGCCGCGGCGCGAATGCCATCAATTTCAGAGTCAAGCTTCGCCAGCCGTGCTTCGATCTCGGCCAACTTGCTGCGGGCCTCCTGGCTGGCCTTCTGCGCCTCCTGCATCGCCTTTTGAATCGCCGCGGTGCGGTCACGAAACATCCCGGGCAAAGACTTGCGGGCGGCCCATCCGATGATCGCGGCAATCACTACGAAGTTCAGAATCACGCAAAACCAATAGGCTTCCTGCAGACTGCGTCCCGTCCATTTGGCAATGAGGCGCACCGCCGTCGATTGCTTGAACTGCGCAGTCTCATCTTTTTCCTCGCCCGCCGCTTCCTTGCTTTCGTGCACTACTTCTTGCGCCGGTCCACGAGGTCGCTGAGCGGAATCAGGTGCAGGCTTTGGCTCGGCAGATGCGGGCTGATCCTGCGCGCGGAGCGAAATTGCGCTGGCAAAGCCAATTATCAGCAACGCGAAAAGACATGTACGGAAGACTTTCGGAATTAATGTCCGCCTGGTGGATGTCATCGTCCCGCCCCCGCCGGCTGTAGCACCCGCCGCATGATTTCCTGGGCCAGCGACGCGACTTCGGCCTGCAGCCCATCCTGCGCCGCAACCCGGTCGTTCTCGATATCTTTTTTCGCGGCCTGCACCTGGGCCTGCGCTTTGGTGCGGGATTCATTCACCGCGTTAGTACGAGCCTGCAGAGCGGCTTGGCGACGTGCTTCCTGGGCACGAAAGACGGACGCCCGCGCCTCCCGCAGCTTCTGCTCATATTCGGCCGTGCGCGCCTCGGCGGCAGCGATGTCGGCCCGCGATTTTTCCACCGCGCCTTCGGTCTTGCTGCGCCGCTCTTCGAGCACGCGCCGCAACGGCTTGTGGACGATGGTCGTGTAGAGCGCGTAAAGCAATGCCAGAAGAATCACCGTCGGCACCGCTCCGAGCAGTAATTCCCCTAGTTGTCTGAGCGTTTCATCCATTGTCTGTAAACAAGTGTCTGCTAAAGAGTCGCTGATCTAAAGACTCGAAGATCGATCGACTGGAAAATGAGGGCTATGAAAACTGTTAAGTCTAACGTCCAATAGGATTTGTGTCAACGCGAAGAAGATCGTTTTAGGCGGGCGATGAGAGGCGGCGATCGGTGAAAATTTGCGGCCGGTTCGGAACGCCAGATTCGGCCTGAAACCTTCTGCAAATGATGATTTTAGCCCGTTTTCGGCTGAATTTTAGCTCGGTCCCGCTCGCAAATCTCTGCATATAGTCCTTGACTTCCCGCTAAAGAGGGGTAGCATTGAACTATCACCTCCGATCCAATTCAGGATCGAATGGGCCGATAGCCAAGGAATGTCACCGCTTCTTGGTTGCCGGCCCATTTAAATTCCCCAAGTGACGACCCGAGAACAGAAACTCTCAACAGAATGATTCGTAGGACAAGGGCTGAACCTGCACCGGTCCCGGTCCTTTAATCAGCAGCGTCGCCGTCACGTGCATACGGAGTTTTTCACAGAGAAAAAAGTTTGATCCCTGCCCAACAACGAGCGTGGCTCCCGCATTAATGGTTACTGTTCCCATGGTGAAGAGATGAAAAGACCAGCTTTCGTCGAAAACATATTTGTCGATCTCATCCTTCCAGTGCGAAACAGAAGACGAATTTCCGTACACAAATTCCCTCGCCGCCTGACGCGCAATGCTCGCAGGATCAGTGTTAGTTGAGACTGCGATGGCTGAGAACCTGGGAAGTGTTCCACCTCCCCATGTTTCATCGGGATGGCCCACCATCGCCTTGGCGGCCTCGACACTCGCCACTGCCACGACTTGCCAATCGGGCTGGTAGGTCGGATCATCTGAATCAAGAACGCGGGTCTCCCCGGCAGGAACGTCCAAGTCCCGGGTCGGACGCAATCCTACGTTGAACTTCGCTAGCGCGGTCTTCATGGTGAGCGGTTCATCAACCCGCGGATTCAAGACGGGATTGAAGGGAGTGGAGGTACCTGCGGTCATCTGCAGGATTCCGCGATACGGTGCGCATCCCTTTGCCAAAGCCAAAACCCGGTAAACACCCGCATTCAGGTTGAAGCAATGGTGATCATGGGGAGCCACCTGGACTCGAGTTTGTCGACCGGTTGCGACCTCAGTAAACACAAAGAGGGCGTTCGGAACCGGGTTTGGAAGGTTGTGGCTCCAGTTAATGGCCACGCCCGACGAAGTAGAGCCGCAAGAAACGGGTTTGCATTCGCTGTTGTATGCCTGCATGTCACGCCTCCGAGTTAAACGAGATGAAAACTTCCAAGAGAACCGTCTTTACCGTGAATTCCTACGGGACCCTGACCAACCGGGTCGCCGGGAGAGGCCTGCGGACCATTGTTTCCGGCCCTTCCACCATTTCCGGGGGGCCCGCCCGGCCCTCCAACCCCTCCGTTGGCTCCTAGGCCTTGATGAGTTTGCTGGACCACGTCAGAGAAGCTCACATTCGAGTCGACGATTACGTCAACATCGTATGCCGTTCCGCCGTCACCGCCCTTGCCGCCGATTCCTCCGGAGCCAGCCGTTCCACCCTTGCCGCCGGCTCCTGCGGGTTGCTCGTCGTCCCCGTCTCCGCCGTCCTGGCCCTCTCCTCCCATACCGCCAACTCCGCCTTGACCTCCAGGCTGGCCATTTCCTCCTGCCAGGACCAGGGTGATCGTTCCGTCAGTAACTGTCGGAATAATCAGTTTCACCCCCTGAGGAGTGTCTCCACCATTTGCTCCATCGGGCCCCGGGGCGCCCATCAAACCATCCGGGCCTTGGTGGCCACCGGCACCGGGATCGTCGTGATCCCACCAAAGCGCACCGCTATCGTCTCCGTTCGCCGCTTTTGGAGGATTCCACTTCGGCATCCCGGGCGGAACAAAGGGATTTTGAGGTTTCGGTATGGTCGGCGCGTCATCTCCTTGAACAACCCATTTACCCATGGCAATCCTCCGAATTCGAAAGTGCATCTCGACGCAACCCGCAATGTTTATTGATTGAACGTGCTGGCGTTAAGACGGGAAGCATTCTGCTTCTGTGGGATTGTGCAAGAGCGGAGGGTGCCGTTTCAGAACAGTTAGATATTTTTCGAGGAAGGTGTCTGAGGTTTTTGGTTACTCTTGTGGACTCACATCTTAGCTAGCCGTGTATGCTCATGGCAGGCTGAGGTTCGACTATGTAGTGACCCACTCCCTCACCCTCCGCACGACCGACTCGGGCGCCTCCACTTCTAACTCCACCGCGCCGTCCTTATACTTCCGCGAATAAATCCGCGCCTTGGCCTCCAGCATGGACAATGTCTTCCCTTCCTTCTGCGGGACGCGCAACCGCACGCGGCTGACGGGATCTTCCTCGATCATGGCGTCGATTCGCGCCAGAAGCTGTTCTAGCCCGATGCGTTCCGCCGCGGAGACATAGACTGTGGTCGAGTCGGGACGCATGGAATCGGCCAGCAGAGACTGCGCGACTTCGTCGTCCAGCAGGTCGACTTTGTTCATCACGCGCAAGCGCGGTTTCTTCTCGGCTTCCAGCTCTTTCAGGACGATCTCCACTTGCGCGTCCTGTTCGGCGGACAATTTGTTGCTGGCGTCGGAAACATGAACGATCAGCGACGCGCGCTGCACCTCCTCCAGCGTGGCGCGAAAGGCGGAGACCAGGGTGTGCGGCAGGCTGCGGATGAACCCTACCGTGTCGGAGAGCAGCACCTTGCGCTTCGACGGCAGCACCACGCCGCGGATCGTCGGATCCAAAGTCGCAAACATGCGCGACGACTCCAGCACCTTGGCCTGTGTCAGAGCGTTGAACAGAGTTGACTTGCCTGCGTTCGTATATCC
>Ga0080027_10001196_pt1 | contig 10511 bp, 7 predicted proteins | sample OrgsoiDNA2013046_FD_70962 | JGI IMG/M metagenome (GOLD analysis project Ga0080027, IMG submission 70962) | Permafrost soil microbial communities from the Arctic, to analyse light accelerated degradation of dissolved organic matter (DOM) -... | ecosystem: Environmental > Terrestrial > Soil >...
ACAGTACACACGCGGACGGGCTATGTTCTTCCACCCAAACGCCCGTTGGTCGACCAGGACGGCGAGCCGAGCCGGAAGCGGGGCATATGAAACTTGGTATGGTCCGATACCTCTTCCTAGCTCTCGCGATGGCTTGCCTCGGGCTCTATAGCTATGCATATCTTGAGCGAGCCGTGTACCAGAACTATGCAAGCCGGGAATTCGACCGGAGCCGGGAATTCGACCGGACGCTGGACCGCGGTGCTGCCGCCGCCGTATCGAATCGCAAAATCGCGGCAACCAGCCGCGTCAGGCTCCAGTCTCCAAGCGCGCTTATTGGACGGCTCTCGGTTCCAAGACTGCATTTGTCCGCAATGGTGCGTGAAGGCATCGACGGAAATACCTTACAACTGGCCATCGGCCATATTCCCGCGACGGCGCTGCCCGGGCAAGCCGGAAACGTCGGCGTGGCGGGTCACCGCGATACGTTCTTTCGCGGGCTAAAGGATTTGAAGACCCAGGACGAGATCCAATTTTCAACATGGAATGGTGATTTCAAGTACATAGTCGAATCTCTCATCGTCGTCGAGCCGGACAATGCAGCGTCACTCGCGCCCTCCGCTGAAAACGTGCTGACGATGGTGACCTGTTATCCGTTTTTCTATGTTGGAGCCGCGCCCAAGCGGTTCGTCGTAAGGGCCAGGCAGGTGTCACCGCAAACGCTGCCACGATTGTAACTGTGGAATGATTAAGAGGGCCGGCGATGGTTGGCCACTGGGAGTAAGCTTGAAACACGCTTCGGTTATTTGCGCCGCCGCCCGAATCCTTGTCATTGAAGACAACGCCTCAGACGTCTTCCTTCTCGATCGGGCGCTGAACAGGCAAGATTTCCCATTTGAACTGATTCACCTTCCGAACGGAGGCGAAGCCCTGGCGTTCATCCGCAGGCAGGGGGCCTATGCGGATGCGGCGATTCCCAACCTGATTCTGGTGGACTTGAATCTGTCCAAGTATACCGGCGAAGACATCTTGCGCGAGATCCGAAGCGCCACTCACCTGGGCGGCGTTCCAGTGTGCGCGTGGAGCTCCTCCCGGTCCCGGCGAGACGAGGCTCTGCTCAAGGACCTCGGCGTTTCCCAATTCATCACCAAACCTTCGGGTCTGGATCAATTCATGGAGATCGGCAAAATTATCAAGGATCGACTTGCGGATCCGAGCGTTGGCCGCCAAGCCCGGCGCGAGAGTGGCGCTTCGCGTGCTATGTAGGTCGCGTTTCCGTTCCCGTGAATTACGCCCGCCGTACCGGCGAGAACGGTAAGGAGTGACGTTTGGCAAAGAAGACCGGCAGCCGTCGGCCAAGTAACGTCGCGCGTTCTCGGCGTGCGAATGGCTCGCCCCGCCCAAAGCGGCAAACGGTCCCGGATGTGAAGACCTCCACGGCAGCCGCCAGTCCGGTTTCCGCGGGGGCCGTGGTGCGGCCAGCCGCCGAGGAACGGGCCGAAAGCGGTCCGCCGCCCATTGTCGGTGTAGGAGCATCCGCCGGCGGACTGGAGGCATTCACGGAGTTGCTCAGCCATCTGCCGGACGATACGGGCATGGCATTCGTGCTGATTCAGCACCTGGATCCGAGTCACGACAGCCATCTGACGGAGTTGCTTTCCAAAGAAAGTAAAATGCGTGTCTCTGAAGTCAAAGGCGACACGCGCGCCGAGCCCAATCATGTTTACGTGATTCCGCCGCGATGCAATTTGGGCATTTCCGATGGAGTCCTGAATACCCCGCCGCGGCCGGACAGTGGCCGCAACATGCCGGTCGACTCTTTTCTCCGCGCCCTGGCGGCCGACCGGGGCAGCAAAGCGTGCGGCGTGGTTCTGTCCGGAACCGCCTCCGATGGGACGTTGGGCCTTCAGGCGATCAAGGCCGCGGGCGGTACCACCTTCGCCCAGGAACTGGGAACCGCCAAGTTCGACGGCATGCCGAGAAGCGCCATCGCCAGCGGTGTGGTGGATTTTGTCCTGCCGCCGGCCGACATCGCGCGGCAATTGGCGGCCATGGCGCGGGATCCTCGGGTTCCGGTCGAGCCTCCGGAGGCGATTGAGCCGCCGGGGGATCGGGAACTGGCCAAGATACTCCGGCTGGTGCGAAGCGCCACCGGCGTGGACTTCACGCACTACAAGCACGGCACCCTGGTGCGGCGCATCAAGCGCCGCATGGCCCTCCGCGGATTCGAAACGCTGGAAGACTACAGCCGGAATCTGGAGCAGAACCACGAGGAAGCACTTGCGTTGTGCGAGAGCTTTTTTGTCACCGTCACTGAATTCTTTCGGGAACCGGCGGTCTTCGAGGAACTGAAGAAGAGGGTGTTTCCGGCGCTGGTTGCAAATCGAGCGCCCGGCGATCCGATTCGTATTTGGGTGCCCGGGTGCGCCACGGGCGAGGAAGCTTATTCGATCGCCATTGGCTTGATTGAATTCCTGGACCAGACGGGAGTGAGCTTTCCGTTCGAGATTTTCGCCACCGATATCAGCGAATCGGCCATCGAAAAAGCCCGCGCCGGCACCTACACGGGCGCCGCGTTGGCCCACGTCTCGCCGCAGCGATTGGCTCGGTTCTTCACCCGATCGGAGCGCGGGTACCAGGTTGCGAAAATCATCCGTGACGCGTGCGTTTTTGCCAGGCACGACGTGGCACACGACCCGCCTTTCTCCAAGCTGGACCTGATCAGTTTCTGTAACGTGCTGATCTACCTTGGAGACGTACTGCAGCGCAACGTGTTGTCGATCCTGCACTACTCCCTCAAGCCAACGGGGTTCCTGGTACTCGGTCCATCGGAAAGCGTCGGCAAGCTTTCCGAGTCATTTCATCAACTGGCGCAGGCCCACAAGATTTATGGCATGCTGCCGGTTGGGGATAAGCCCGCGCCGAGCCATAGCGACGGTCACCGCGTCGAAGGCCGGGTGGATCTGCGCCGGAGCATTGCCGAAGGCCGGGCGGGGCGGGAGGTGCTCAAAGAAGCCGACCGGTTGGTGCTGGCCGAACATGGCCCCCCCGGCGCCATCATTGACGATGCTATGAACGTGGTGCAGGTCCGGGGCCGCACCGCTCCGTACCTCGAGCTGTCGCCGGGCGAGCCGACCCGGAATCTTCTGAAAATGGCGCGCGAAGGCTTGATAGCGGGTTTGGGTAAGGCAATCCGAACTGCCAGACAAACCGACGCCGCAGCCAAAGAAGACGGCTTCCGGATCGAAGATGGCGGCCAGTTAAGAGACGTTACAATCAAGGTGGTTCCGTTCCGGAGTTCATCCTCTTCCGAGGAAGGCTATTTCCTGGTCCTGTTCGAGGAGGCCGGGCCGAACGGTGGCACGAGCGCAACGCGCAAACCGGCCATACAGGACGCCATACTGGACGGCATACGGGACGAACAGGAAAACGCCCGGCTGCGGCGCGAGCTGGCGGCGACCAAAGAGTATCTGCAATCGATCGTCGAAGATCATGCAACTACCCTGGAAGAGCTTAGGGCAGCGGGCGAAGAGGCACAGGCGGGCAACGAGGAACTGGAAACCGCGCAAGAAGAGCTGGAATCGGCCAACGAAGAATTGAACACGCTGAACGAAGAGCTGAAGATCAGCAACGTAGAATTCAGCAAAGTCAACCGGGATCTGGGCAATCTTCTGGAAAGCATCAGCATACCCCTGGTGATGGTTGGGCGAGACCTGCGGATTCGCCGCTTTACCCGCGCCATTGAGCCTATGTTGAATCTGATCGCCTCCGATGTGGGACGGTCGATCACCGATCTTCGGTCGCAAATGGAACTTCCCGACTTGAGCCGGCTGCTGTTGGATGCGATGCAGGGCGGCAACCGGCAACCGCGCGATATCCGCGACGCACACGGCCGCTGGTATTCGCTGCGCATCCTCCCGTCGCCGGGACCGGATGGCAAGACCGACGGCGCCGTGATGATGTTGATCGATATCGATGCCGCCAAGCGCGGTCTCGACTTCGCCGAAGCGATTGTAGAAACGGTGCGGGAGCCCCTGGTGATCCTCAACCAGAACCTCGAAGTCATGAAAGCCAACCGGTCGTTCTACGAAACGTTCCAGGCCGCGCGGGAGGAGACGGAGGAGCGTCTTATCTACGACCTGGGGAACCGGCAATGGAATATCCCGAAACTGCGCGAGCTGCTGGAGAACATTCTGCCCGCGCACTCCACGTTCCGAAACTTTGAGGTGACACACGAATTCGAACGTGTCGGACGGAAAGTGATGCTGCTCAACGCCAGCGAGATATACAATCCGAATGCGCAGGCGCGGACGATCCTGCTGGCGATTGAGGACACAACAGACCGCAAGCAGGCTGAGGAAACACTCCGTACAACCAATGCCGAGTTGCAGCATTTTGCCTATGCGCTGACGCACGACTTGCAGGAGCCCCTGCGAATGGTAGTGAACTTTACCGAGCTCCTGGGACGGGAGTACGCAGGCAAGCTGGGCCACGACGCGGACAAATATATCTCTTATTCCGTGGACGGGGCGTTGAGGATAGAGGCCCTGCTGAAGGCCCTGCTGGCGTATTGGGAGGTTACCGAGCGGGAACAGGACAGCTTCGCGTCGATCGATTGCGGCGCGGTTCTCACCAAAACGCTATTGAACCTGCATGTGGCTATTGCGCAGAGCGGCGCCATCGTCACCGCCGATCCTTTACCAACTCTGGTAGCGGAAGAGATTACGCTGATGCAGCTTTTCCAGAACTTGATTTCCAATTCGATCAAGTACCGAGGCGGGGAAATACCTAGAATCCAGGTCTCGGCGGAGAGAGACGCGGAAGGGTGGCTGTTTGCGGTGCGGGACAACGGAATCGGTATCGATCCGCAAGACACCGACCGGGTGTTCGGCATGTTCAAACGCCTGCACGGAAGCGAGATTCCCGGGACGGGCATCGGCCTGGCGATTTGCAAGAAGATTGTCGAGCGCCAGGGCGGACGAATCTGGGTGGAATCGGAGGCAGGGAAGGGCGCTACGTTCAAATTCACAATTCCGGGCGGCCATAAGGAGCCTCGTCCCCGGCGCGCGAACTGAAATGGACAACTCCGGCCAAAATGCCACGGGGGACGAAATCGAGCGCTTACGCAAGGCGCTCGACGCGGAAACATTGCGATGCCTCAATGTTCAGAGGCAGTTGGACCGGGCGAACGCAGACTTTGAGGAGTTTGTCTCAATGGCGGCTCACAATCTGCGCGAGCCTCTCCGGGACGTGGCCTCATTCAGTCAACTGATGGCCGAGACCTATGCCGGGCGCCTCGATTCCGATGCCGGCATATTCCTCGAGCGCATCCGGGAAGGTGCGGCAAAGATGCAGTCGCTGCTCGCCGACGTGGTGGACTATTGGGCCACGGGTACCGGCGACCGGCAGTCCTCCCGGACCGACATGGAAGCGGTCCTCAGCCAGGCGCTCCTCTCGGCGGACCACCAGATAACGGAACGGAGCGCCATGGTTACCCATGACCCCTTGCCGCGGGTGAGCGGAGACTTCGAAATACTGACCAAGGTACTGCACCATCTGATTGGAAATGCCATAGAATACGGTGCGCCTTCTCCGCGCATTCATATTTCATCCAGACGGGCGGATCCCGATTGGGTATTCTCCGTGCAAGATAATGGGCCAGGTATAGACCCGGCATTCCAGGGCCGACTGTTCGGAGTGTTTAAGCGCCTGCACGGGAAAGACTACCCTGGGAACGGACTGGGACTTGCATTCTGCAGGAAGGCCATCGAGTGGCATGGCGGTCGAATGTGCATGGAATCGACGCCTGGGGCCGGATCGACATTCTATTTCACTCTGCCGCCGGCCGACTAACCCATCCGATTTGTGGGGCAGGTTGGGAACCTGCGGCGGGTTGGCAACCCGCCTGCCGCACCTTGGCGGCAACACCGCCAACGCGGGCACGCTCGCTGCCGCATCGCGCAGGCGGATTAGCAATCCGCCGCAGATTGACAATCTGCCCCACACGGTCACGCGACCAACGGAGCCGTCTCGGGCTTGGGACGGACGAGTTCCTGAACATGCTCCACGGCCTCCGCGAGGCTAGTGGACAGGCGATCGGGTTGAGTTCGTTCGAAACGAGCCTTGGCTTTTTCGGTATCGCCGCCGAATCCCCAGACGCCAACCACTACTTTGAGTTTTGGGAAGCGTTCCCGGATTTGCCTGCAAATGGCCCGCGCCGGCGCGAAGGCGTAAGGAGGCAACGCCGAGATGCAGACTACGTCGGTCCGTCCGGCTTCAAGCAAGGCCAGCCATTCATTGGGAGAAGACCCGGCGCTGGGAAAGGCCAGGGTCGCGTAGCCTTTTTGCTCCAGGATCTGAGCCAGCATGGCGGCCGTGATCTCATCGGCCCGATCATGGGCCGGAAGACAGATTACCCTGGCGGTCAGATACTCCGAGGCGTCCGGCCGCGGCGCGGCGTCCGGCAGCGGCGCGGAGTCTTCCGCGGATGAGCTGTCCGCCAGTCGATACTCGGAGAACTCGGCGATCATTTCGTTGATGCTGAGAAAGAGAAACTCTTCCCTGGCTGCGTCGATCGATCCTTTGTGCCGGTCCTGTTCGGCCATGCTCAAAGCCGGGATCAGCACTGAGTCGTATAAGTCCACGAGCGGCTTTCCTTTCAGGAACTGATCAACAATAGTCTGAGCTTCCACTTGGTCCATCGCCAGTAACCGCTGGTAAATCTGGGCTTCGGCCGCGAGAACGGGTTCATCTCCCAACAGGATATGCAGAAAAGCGAGTTGGGGGACATAGCGCCCCAGAACCACAAGGCAGACCGTCAGAGGCGTAGACAGGATGAGGCCCGCCGGTCCCCACAGAACGGCCCAAAAGACGGAGGTCACAAGCAGCGCCAGGGAAGAGATTCCCACGTGGGCGCCGTAGAGCCAGGGTTCGACGAAGTTGCCGACGATCAGTTCCAGGCCCGCCACCAGCAGGAAAACGAGCAGCGGCCTTTGCCATCCATCAAAAACGGCCAGCGAGAGCGCCAGCGGCAGCATCGCGGCAATGGGCGTTCCCACGTACGGCACAATCCGCGAGATGCCGGCGACCATGCCCCACAGCGCCGGATAGGGTACACCAATCCAGTAGAGGCCAAAACCAAACAAAATTCCAAAGCTCGCATTGACCAGGAACTGCATCAGCAGGTACCGGCTGACGCGGCCCGACGCATCGTCGAGCGCTTGGGTCATGAGGTTCAACTGACCGAGCCCGACCAGCCGCAGAAGACGGTTTCTGAGGTCTTCTCTCTGCACCAGCATGAAGACCGTAAAGATGACGACCATTCCGGCCCGTCCCAGTGGCGCAAGAACGGATGGGCCCAGATCGCGAAGCTGCGTAAATCCGCTTCGCGGGGTTTCGACGATTCGAATGGGAATAGGCGACGTGGGCGCGGGCGGCGCATCCTTCAGGCGCCTCTGACCCCGCGGAGGCGGGGCCGGCGTGCCCGGGTTGGTGAGTTCCTGGACGATCTCCTTCACGCTTTGGGCCGCTTGGCCTAGCTGCCCGGTTGCCGGGATGTGAAACGCTTCAATCTTGGCGTGAATGTTCTGGCGGTATAGAGGGAGTTGATTGGCGACGTCTACCAACTGGTTCACGATGATCCAGCCGATGCCGCCGGCCAGCGCGATCCCAACCAGGACGGTTGTGAGAACGGAGGCCACGCGGCCAATGTGCAGCCGCTGGAGAAGGGCCACCATTGGAGTCAATAGAAACGTCAGCGCGAAAGCAAATGCTAAGGGGATTAAAATCTCGCGGGTAAAGTACAGGGCGGCGACCGTCCCGAACAGGACAATGGCTCCCGCATCGCACCAAAGGTTGGGCCGTTCGGCGAGCCCTGCTGGAAGCAGGCCGGGTTTCATAGGCATTTGTCTTCGCGGATGCAACCCTGAGGGATAGCACGCCAGCCGCTACTCCAGTAACAGAACAACCTCATCTTATTGCGACGGATCTTTTCCGCGCGTGGATTGCACGCCCTTCAGGATCCCAAGGCCGAAAAGTACAATGGCGCCCACTGCGATCCAATGCGCGGCGATATGCAGTATCACGGCTGCATAGATTAGCCCGCCGATTAATATCAGGAAGCCGATAATGTAAATTCCGAATGACATGGCAGTTTCCTTTCTCAACGCCTGCGCTCAGCCGGCATCATCGCCGCACTTCTCCACCGATGCAGATTTGGGGCCACACGCACTGGCAATGTCATGCGAGGAGATGCCCGGGACACCTACCGGGAGGGGTCTTCCAATGTACGGTGTGCGGGTGATCGTTTTGCCGTTCGATCTCAAACGGCCAACCCGCGGGTGTGGTGGCCACTACGCAGGATCTCGCGGGAAAAGCAGCAACTGTTACGGACGCGCGCACGGGCGTCGTGGTACCTTCGAACCTGGCGGACAAAGGCACGCCTCTTCCCGGACGAAATGGGCGAGATCCCCGCTGAGCCCTTCAGGCCACGCCCTACGCGATCTCATTTGGCAGCGTAGGTGCTCTTAAACCTCAAGATCGCCGGGATCTTTGTTCGGGATGCCCGTTTGGGTCGTTTCCGCACAGTGGCCGCGCACGCTGAGGTGCGCCGGAGACGGCGTGCCGGGAAACAGATCCGGGATGTCCCTGTCCGGGAATTCGGGCAGGCGTGCCCGTCGGCTGGTTTTGCGGCTGAGCCCGGGACCGGATCGCTGTAGAACTTACATTTGCCGGTTGCGGGTCGGCAAATTTAGCATTTGGAGAGGTGCAGCGTTTGCATCCCGGCTCCGGTGGATTTCTCCTACCGGCACGGTGGCTCAGCGGCCTCAGGCTCCCAATAGCGTGGGTTCTTGTTCTGGACCGTCCCGTGCTAAAGACGATAGTCAGCCAGTTAGGCGAGAAGGGAATGGCTTTATGAAGACAGCACATACCGAAGTGGGCGGGTTCCAGGAGATCCTGGAACGAAAAGAGGCCGAACTGAGCCGGGTATTGCGAAAGCGGGATGACATCGCCATCGAGAAGAGCGCGGATCAGATGGATGAGATTCAGTATGCGTCGGAACGAGATCTGGCGATTCGAAACGTGGACCGCGATTCCACCCTGCTGCGTGCCGTGAAAGCTGCATTGCGGCGGATCCACGACGACAGCTTTGGAACGTGCATCGATTGCGAATCGGCGATCAGCCCAAAACGCCTCGCGGCCGTGCCATGGGCGCCCCGTTGTATCCAGTGCCAGGACGCCGCCGATCGGGATGTGCGGGAGAGAGCGGATGGGACGGAGCCGCTCGACCATGCCGCGTAGCCCACTTATGAAGACAAAATCCAGTATTCAAACCATCGCGTTTCTCGGCGACTACTTACCCCGCAAATGCGGTATTGCCACGTTCACATCCGACCTGCTGGGGGCCGTGGCGGCGCGGCATCCCCAAAGCTGGTGCTTCGCGGTGCCGGTCAACGACATCGAGGGGTGCTATCTGTATCCGGACGTGGTTCGCTTCGAGATTGAGGAGCAGGACATCGAGTCTTACCGGCGCGCCGCCCGCTTCCTGAACTCCAGTAACGTGGACGTTGTCTCGGTCCAGCACGAGTTCGGAATATTCGGCGGTCCGGCCGGCAGCCACTTATTGGCCCTGCTGCGCGAATTGAACGCGCCGGTCGTCACCACGCTCCACACCCTTCTGCTCAAGCCGAATGGCGACCAGCAGCGTGTGATGGAGAAATTGATCGAGCACTCAGCCCGGCTGGTGGTCATGACTGAGCGCGGACGAGCGATCCTGCGGGAGGTGTATCAAGCGCCTGCGGCCAAGATCGATCTCATCGCGCACGGTATTCCCGACGTAACCTTTGTCGCTCCGGATCATTACAAGGACCAGTTCGACGTGGCCGGGAAAACAGTGTTGCTGACATTCGGGCTGCTGTCGCCGAACAAGGGGATTGAGCACGTGCTCAATGCTCTTCCGGATATCGTGGCGGAGTTTCCCGACGTCGTCTACATCGTGCTGGGCGCCACGCACCCCCACGAATTGCGCACGCGAGGCGAAGCCTATCGCCGCAGCCTTGAGGCTATCGTCAAGAAAAACAAACTCGAGAACAACGTCATCTTCCATAACTGCTTTGTGGAGCTGAAGGAACTGACCGAGTTCATTGGCGCGGCAGATCTTTACATTACTCCTTATCTGGACGAAACCCAGAGTACGTCCGGAACATTAGCCTATGCGTTTGGCGCGGGCAAAGCCGTGATCTCAACGCCGTACTGGCATGCCGCCGAATTGTTGAAGGACCAGCGCGGCGTACTGGTGCCATTCGCGGACCCGCGGGCGATTGCGCACGAGGTAAGTGGGTTATTGCGCGATGAACCGCGCCGGAAGGCCATGAGCCGCAACGCCTACAAGCTGGGCCGCAAAATGGTGTGGAGCTACACGGCAGGGCTGTACATGCGCTCCTTTGAACTGGCGGGACGGCAAGGGCCGGCGGCGCCCGTCAAATCGCTGGTCGCGAGCGGGTTCGGGCATCGGCCGCATGAATCGCCCGAGT